>Ga0209147_100360_pt1 | contig 32565 bp, 28 predicted proteins | sample AraplaCol_mLB_r2_FD_184278 | JGI IMG/M metagenome (GOLD analysis project Ga0209147, IMG submission 184278) | Arabidopsis root microbial communities from North Carolina, USA - plate scrape CL_Col_mLB_r2 (SPAdes) (version 2) | ecosystem: Host-associated > Plants > Roots > Endosphere | place: USA... | reverse complement strand
TCGGCGTCGAACTGGAGATCCAGGTCGTCAACACGCACAACTACGACCTGACCAAAGCGGCATCCGACCTGATGCGCCTGATCCAGGGCGAGACCTTTCCGGGCAACATCACGCCGGAAATCACCGAGAGCATGATCGAGCTGTCGACCGGCATCTGCCATTCGCACGAGCAGGCGGTGAGCGAGCTGCACGCGATCCGCGACGTGCTCGTGAAGGCGGCCGACCAGCTCAACGTCGGGCTGGCCGGCGGCGGCACGCATGCGTTCCAGCAATGGAGCGACCGGCAGATCTACGATGCGCCGCGCTTCCAGTACATCTCCGAACTTTACGGTTATCTGGCCAAACAGTTCACCGTGTTCGGCCAGCACGTGCACATCGGCTGTCCCGATCCCGACAGTGCGCTGTTCCTGCTGCACTCGATGTCGCGCTTCATTCCGCACTTCATCGCGCTGTCCGCGTCGTCGCCGTTCGTGCAGAACGTCGACACCGGCTTCCATTCGGCACGCCTGAATTCGGTGTTCGCGTTCCCGCTGTCGGGCCGCGCGCCGTTCGTGCTGACCTGGGACAGCTTCGAGGAGTACTTCACGAAGATGGTGAACACGGGTGTCGTCAACTCGATGAAGGACTTCTACTGGGACATCCGCCCGAAACCCGGCTACGGGACGATCGAGGTGCGCGTGATGGACACGCCGCTGTCGGTCGACCGCGCGGCGGCGATCGCCTGCTACATCCAGACGCTCGCGCGCTACCTGCTGACCGACCGGCCGCTGAAGCTGTCGGAGGACGACTACCTCGTCTACACGTTCAACCGTTTCGAGGCGTGCCGCTTCGGGCTCGAGGGCACCTGCGTGAATCCTCAGACGGGTGAGCGCCGTACCATCGCCGAAGACATCCTCGACACGCTCGACCGGATCGCGCCGCATGCGGCCGCGCTCGGTTCGCGCGCGGCGCTCGACGAGATCGGCGCACTGGCCCAGGCGCGCGTGAACGACGCCTCGTGGTTGAGAACCGTTTTCAAACAGGAAAAATCGCTCAACGAGACGGTCCGCCAGCAGTGCTTACGTTGGCGCGAATGAAAAAATGTTTTGCAGATTACGGGGTCGACCGAGTCGCGATTCACTGAATGGCTGGCGGCCTCGATTGACGCCGAAATCGTTGCCGGTTGTCCTGAAAATCTGTGGATAACCCGATATTCCGCTGCAAAGTCAACGATCTGTGCACGGGATAACCCGGTGGATCATAGCGGTCGACCCGATGGCCGATCCGAACAGGAAAATGTCCCGACACCCCGCCGCGCGGGCGTTCGGCATTGCAGGCACAACGAAAAATTTTGGTTATCCAGTGATTTTCCACAGAATGAAGGGGATAACTTAGCTGTGCGATTTTCCGCTCTCGCTTAGAATGTCGGCTTTGCGGACACCGGAACGATGCGTGTCTTACCGGTCGCCGCGAACGCGACCGCCGCGTGTGCCCTCGCGACGGCCGTGCTGACGCACTCGCAAGAGCGTGTCTGTTTTGAGATAGACATTCGATCTCCACACTACGGCCGCTCGGCAAACCGGGCGGCGGCAAAGCGAAAAGACTATGAGCGAAGGCGTTTACGGGAATCAGGCTTCGGGACGTGTGACCCACAGCCTGCTGCGGTTGAGTACGGCCATGCGAAGCCAGGCATGGGATTGGGCGGAAGGCGCTGGCCTCACGCCGACGCAGGGCGAGATTCTCGTGCTGCTGCTGCAACGCAAGGGCCCGATGCGGCTCGGCGAGATCGCGCGCGAGACGCAGCTGACCGCGGCGACCACGAGCGATGCGGTCAGCACGCTCGAGACGAAGGGTCTCGTCGAGAAGCGCCGCGCGCTGGACGACGGCCGTGCACTGGCCGTGCGCCTGTCGGCCCGTGGCCGCACGGCCGCGAAGAAGGCGCTGCAATGGCCTGAATTCCTGACGAAAGCCGTCGGCAAGCTCGGCGCGGACGAGCAGGGCGCACTGTATCGCGCGCTGCTGAAGACGCTGCGCGAACTGCAGGTGGCCGGTGCGACGCCGCCGCAGCGCATGTGCCTGACGTGCGCCCACTTCCAGCCGGGCAAGCTGTCGAAGAAGACCGTGCATCACTGCGCGGCGCTCGACATCTCGATGTCCGACAGCGATCTGCGTCTCGACTGCTCGGTGCAGGAAGAAGCCGACGCGGCAACGCAGAAGAAGACCTGGAAGATTTTCGCCGGCTGACGTCCGTCGATCGACCGGGAGGCCGATGATGAACGCTGAAGTCGTGGCGATCCGCCACGTGCACTTCGAGGATCTCGGGAGCTTCGAGCAGGTGCTCGGCGAACGGGGTCGGCGGGTGCGCTACGTCGACGTCGGGTCGTCGCGCTTCGAGGTGCTCGACGTACTCGAGCCGTCGCTCATCGTCGTGCTCGGCGGGCCGCTCAGCGTGTACGACGACGCGCAGTATCCGACGATCGCGCCGCTCGCGGCGCTCGTGCGCACGCGCATCGACGCCGGGCTGCCGATCCTCGGCATCTGCCTCGGCGCGCAGTTCATCGCCCGGGCGCTCGGCGCGCGTGTCTACCCGGCCGCTCAGCATGAACTCGGCTGGGCGCCGCTGACGCTCACCGATGCCGGCCGCGCATCGCCGCTGCGCCATCTCGATGGCGCGGCGACGTCGATGCTGCACTGGCATGGCGACACGTTCGACCTGCCGGGCGGTGCGATTCATCTCGCGTCGACACCGGCCTGCCGCCATCAGGCATTCGCGTGGGGCCAGCACGTGCTGGCGCTGCAATGCCATCCGGAAATCCGCACCGACCGCTTCGAACCGTGGCTGATCGCCAACGCCGGCGAAATCGCGGCCACGCCCGGCATCGACGCGCGCCAGTTGCGCGCCGATACCGCGCAGCACGGCCCCGCGCTCGAGGTGGCCGCGCGACGGATGTTCGCGGAGTGGCTCGACGGCGTCGGACTCTGACGCGGCAAGCGGCGCCGCCGTTTGCCGCGTCGCCGGCAACCCGCCGCGGGCCGTACCTGACCATCCGCTTACTGCCGCGTGCACCGTCAGCACGCTTGCGGCCTGCGTGCTACGCTCGTTCGCTCTTTCCTTTCCTGGCGAGCGGCCTCCATGACTGCGCTGTTTTCCCCGTTCACGCTGCGCGGCGTGACTCTTCCGAACCGGATCGTGATCTCCCCGATGTGCCAGTATTCGGCCGAGCGCGGTGAAGCGACCGACTGGCACATGATTCACCTCGGTCATCTCGCGCTGTCGGGCGCGGGGCTGCTCTGCATCGAGGCGACCGCGGTGGAACCCGACGGGCGCATCACGCATGGCGACCTCGGCCTCTGGGACGACGTGACCGAAGCCGCGCTGAAGCCCGTGCTGGCCGCGATCCGCAAGCATTCGCCGATCCGCGTCGCGATGCAGTTGTCGCATGCGGGGCGCAAGGCGTCGAGCAACGTGCCGTGGCAGGGCGGTCAGCTCGTGCCGGTCGCCGACGGCGGCTGGTTGCCGCATGCACCGTCGGCGGTGCCGCACAAGGACGGCGAGACGCCGCCCCTCGCCCTCGATGCCGCCGGCCTGAACCGGATCCGCGAAGCGTTCGCGGCCTCGGCGAAGCGTGCCGCACGGCTCGGCATCGACGCGATCGAGGTGCATGCGGCACATGGCTACCTGCTGCACCAGTTCCTGTCGCCGCTCGCGAACCAGCGCACCGACGAATACGGCGGCTCGCTCGAAAACCGGATGCGCTTTCCGCTCGAGATCTTCGAGATCGTGCGCGCGGCGTTTCCGGAGGGCCGGCCGGTCGGCGTGCGCGTGTCGGCCACCGACTGGGTCGAAGGCGGCTGGGAGCTCGACGATACGATCGCGTTCGCGCACGAACTGAAGCGCCGCGGCTGCGACTGGATCGACGTGTCGTCCGGCGGCGTGTCGCCGTTGCAGAAAATCCCGCTGTCGCCCGGTTACCAGGTGCCGTTCGCGCAGGCGGTGAAGCGCGCGGTCGGCATGCCGACGGTTGCCGTCGGGCTGATCAACGAGCCCGCGCATGCGAACCGGCTGATCGAGGCCGGCGATGCCGATTTCGTCGCGATGGCGCGTGCGATGCTGTACGACCCGCGCTGGCCGTGGCACGCGGCGGCCGAGCTCGGTGCGCAGGTGACGGCGCCGCCGCAGTACTGGCGTTCGCAGCCGCGCGAGCAGAAGGCGTTGTTCGGCGACGTCGCCTTCGGCCAGCGTTGAGCATCGCACGCGCAATATTGCGTGTGATGTTGAACGAAGCAATCGTGAACGTGTAGGATGCGGGTGATTCGCCGCATGCCCCGACGCGGCACCGACCGGTGCCGCGTTTTCGTTTTGCGCGGCGCCAGGCCGCGATCGCGGCCGCCCCCATTCAAGTCGTTTTCACAAGGATTCGTTCGATGAGTTCACGCAGGATCGCGGTGCGCCGCTCGGGAGTACACGGCAAGGGCGTGTTCGCCGTGGCGCCGATCAAGGCCGGCGAGCGCGTAGTGGAATACAAGGGCGAACGAATTTCGTGGAAGGAAGCGCTGCGTCGCCATCCGCACGACCCGAGCGAACCGAACCATACGTTCTACTTCGCACTGGACGAGGGCGGGGTGATCGACGGCAAGATCGACGGCAACAGCGCGCGCTGGATCAACCACTCGTGCGCACCGAACTGCGAAGCCGAGGAAGTCAAAGGCCGCGTGTACATCCACGCGCTGCGCGACATCGGGCCGGAAGAGGAGCTGTTCTACGACTACGGCCTCGTGATCGATGCGAAGCTGACGAAGTCGCTCAAGCGTGAATACGCGTGCCATTGCGGCGCATCGTCGTGCCGCGGCACGCTGCTCGCGACGCCCGACGACGGCGGCAAGAAGAAAAAGAAGAAGGACAAGAAGGACGGCAAGTCCGAGTCCCGTTCGAAGGACAAGAAAAACAGGAAGTGACGCAGGCGGCGGCGCATCGTGCGCTGCCGATGCCGTTTCAGCGCCCGGCTGCCGCATCATGCGGCTTGCGGCCGGGTTTTCCGCCTTCGTCATCCGGCGCGCGGCCCGGCCAGGGGCCGCCCGCCGCGAATCGCTCAGTGCGTCGACGCGGCGGCCGGGGTTTCGCTGGCCGGCTTGTCCGCGCGTGCAGCCAGCGGCACCCTCACCACGAAGCGCGAGCCGCCTTCCGACGCATCCTCGTACGATACGGTGCCGCCGTGCATCGCGATGATGTCGTGCACGATCGCGAGGCCGAGCCCGGCGCCCGTCTCGACGCCGTTGCCGTTTTGCGCGTCGCCGCGGAAGAAGCGCTTGAACAGGTCGGCCTGCTGGTTGGCGGGCACGCCGGGGCCGTTGTCCTCGACGACGATCTCGGCGGCCGGCTGGCCGCCCTCGAGCGCGCCGCGCGCGACGTTCACCGTGATCCGCGCACCGTCCGGCCGCGCGAGCGGCACGTACTTCAGCGCATTGTCGAGCAGGTTCGCGATCACCTCGCGCAACAGCACGGGGTTGCCGCGCACGACCAGCTTCTCGTCGTCACCCGGATCGTCGGTGCGCTGGAAGCCGAGGTCGACGTGCGACGCGAGTGCGCGCGGCACCCACTCGGCGCCCGTCTCGAATGCCATCGCCGCGAGGTCGACGTCGACGAACCGCGCGGCCTGTTCGCCCGGTTCCGCGCGAGCGAGCGACAGCAACTGGTTCGACAGTCGTACCGCGCGGTCGGCGGCCGCGCGCAGCTCGCGCACCGCGGCGAAGGTCTGGTGCGGGTCGCGTGCAACGGCCGCTTGCTCCGCGTGCAGCTTCACGGCCGTGAGCGGCGTGCGCAACTGGTGCGCGGCGTCGGCGATGAACTTGCGCTGCGCGTCGAGCGCGGTTTTCAGGCGGCCGAGCAGGGCGTTCATCGCGCTCGTCAGCGGCCGGATTTCCAGCGGCACCTCGGTTTCGTCGACCGGTTCCAGCGACGTGTGGGTCTGCCGGTTCAGTGAATCGGCCAGATGCGTGAGCGGGCCGAGCTGCTGGTTGACGACGCGCCACACGATGCCCCAGCCCGCGAGCAGCAGCAGCAGCAGCGGCATCATGATCGCGACGAGGAATTCGGCCGCGATCCGGTAGCGGTGCCGCACCGGCTGCGCGACCTCGACGACCATCGGCTTGCCGCCCTCGACGTTGTCGACGCGCACCTGCGCGACCCGTACCGCGCGGTTGTCGTATTCGGCCTCGAACACGTATGCGTGATGCATGCGGCGCACGTTGATGCCCCGCAGCGGCAGCTTCGGATCGCCGGCGAGTTCCTGTTCGCCGTCGCTGATCCGGTAGATCAGCGCTTCGGCGGGATCGGAGAACATCGCCTGCGCGAGCGGCGGCACCGTGAACGGCGCGTCGGGGCCGGCGATCTGGATCTGTTTGGAAATGGCGGTCGCGAGATCGGCGAGCGAGCGGTCGATCACGTGCTGCGTGTATTGCCACGCGAGCCAGTAGGCGATCAGGCCGCTCATCAGTGCGAGCATCGACAACGGGGCGGCGAGGCGCCGGAGCAGCGAGCGGCGCAGGCTGGTGGTCACAGCCGGATCAGGTGACATTTCGACGGGCAAATGGATAAGCGCCGCTCACGGGGAGCGGCGCGGTCGTACGCCGGGCGGCGATGCGGGCAGGGTGGGCGCGCCGGCGGGCCAGGCCGGCCGGTGCGCCGCACCGCCGTTCAGACGCTCGCCGTCTGGCGGATTTCCTGCAGCAGGTAGCCGAAGCCGCGCACCGTGACGATTTCGACGCGGCACTGCTCGAGTTTCTTGCGCACGCGGTGCACGTAGACTTCGATCGCGGTGTCGCCGAGATCGCCGCCGAAGTGCGTGAGGTGATCCTGCAGCTGGGCCTTGCTGACGACGCGGCCGTGGCGCAGCAGCAGCATCTCGAGCACCGCGAATTCACGCGGCGACAGTTCGAGCGGCTTGTCGTCGTTGAAGATGCGGCGATCGACGCCCGACAGGCGGACGCCGCCGAGCGACACTTCCGGGCGCGGCATGTCGCTGTGCGGGCCGCTGCGGCGCATCACCGCGCGGATGCGCGCTTCGAGCTCGGCCGGCTCGAACGGCTTGAGCATGTAGTCGTCGGCGCCGGAGTTCAGGCCCTGGATCCGGTCGTTCAGCTCGTCGCGTGCGGTCAGCACGATGACGGGCGTGTGGCGGTTGGTCTGGCGGAAGCGCGTGAGCAGCGTCATCCCGTCGATGCCCGGCAGGCCGAGGTCGAGGATCACGAGTTCGTGGCGATTCTGTGCCAGCGCCTGTTCGGCAAAGATGCCGTCATGCACCATGTCGACGGTGAAGCCAGCCTGCTCGAGGCTGCTCTGGATACCGCGTGCGATGGGGCGGTCGTCTTCGATCAGAAGGAGTCGCATGAAGTTCGCTCAAGTACAATGGGTTGGCGGTTCAGGCACGCGGACAGCACGACGCCGTTTCCACAGGGGCGACGCATCGCCTGACAATCAAGCATGGCGGCCAGCGAACGATTAAATCCAATCATGTCCGATATTTCGATTCACGACCTCGAAGCCGCGATCAATTTCTGGCGCGCCCGCTCGCCGTCGAGCGGCGACGAACTCAAACTCTGCGAAGAGGCCAGCGCGCTCTCCAAGCCGTATGCGCTGCTGATTGTACAGCGCGAAGGCGCGCTGCAACTGGAAGGTTTGGACCCCAAGGCGCGGAAAGCGTACGAGACTTACGTGCGCCTTAAGGATGGCTTGGAAAGCTGAAGGCTTTCGCTGAGTACATCCTAGAAAACGTTCATCGAAATGAAAAGTTGACGCGCCGCGCGTCGAAAGATGCGCGGCGGTAGAGGAAGGTCTCAGGCGGCCGGATCGGTGTGTGCGCACACCTGGTCGATGAACGTCGCGAGCGCGATGTCGCGTTCGGTCAGGCCGTCCGCGTCGTGGGTCGACAGCGTCACGTCGACGCGGTTGTACACGTTGAACCATTCCGGATGGTGGTTCATTTCCTGCGCCTTGATCGCGACACGCGTCATGAAGCCGAAGGCCTCGTTGAAATCGGCAAAGCGCAGGCTGCGCTGGATCGCGTCGCGGCCCGGCACGGCCGTCCAGTGAGGCAGGCCTTCGAGTCGGGTCTTGCGTTCTTCTGATGTGAGCTTGTGAATCATGTTGCACCTCGTTCGGTAACGGCGCCCGCACGCGGGCAGAGGCCACGCGGCAAAGCCGGTACCGGTCATTGTTTCATAGTTGCGGGACGGCCATCCGGGGACGGACATCGAGGGGCGGGCGTCGGCGCGCGAATCATGCCGGCGCGGCCTGCGGCCTTACGCGTCGGCGTCGTCCGGCCAGCCTTCGCCCGTGCCGCGATGCAGCACGAGATCGCGGTCGACCACCGCGCCGGCCGGGAACTCGGACAGCGGGGCCAGCCGGTCGGCCAGCGCACGGCCATCGACGTCAGCCAGCGCGAACAACTGCGCGAAATCATCGATCACGAAGTAGGTCTTCTGGAACGTGTCGATCCGGTAGCGCGTGCGCATCACGCGCTCGAGGTTGAAACCGAGCCGGTTCGGCGCCGCGCTTTCGAGGCTGTACAGGCTCTCGCCCTTGCTCGACACGATCCCGGCGCCGTAAATCGACAGTCCGTTCGTGCCATTCGTGTCGCGGATCAGCCCGAACTCCACCGTATACCAGTAGAGGCGCGCCAGGCGCGCGAGCGCCGCTTCGTCGTCCGCGACCGCGAGCGCGGTGCGGCCGTATGCCTGCATGTAGTCAGCGAACACCGGCTCGATCAGGAGCGGCACGTGGCCGAACAGGTCGTGGAAGCAGTCGGGTTCCTGCAGGTAGTCGAGCTGATCGGGGCGGCGCATCCACCAGGTGACCGGAAACCGCCGGTTCGCGAGGTGCTCGAAGAACACGCGATCGGGCACGAGGCCCGGCACGGCGACGATCTCCCAGCCGGTGGCCGGCTTCAGCTGGCGATTCACGTCGGCGAACGACGGCACGCGATCGGCCGGCAGGTCGATCTTCCCGAGCCCTGCGATGAACGCGCCGCATGCGCGTCCGCGAAGCAGCGCCGACTGGCGCGCATAGAGCTGCTGCCACACCGCGTGGTCGACCTGGCCGTAGCGTTCGAGTGGCTGGTCGATGGTGAAATCGGCGCGGGTTTCGAGGCCCGCGTCGAACTGCTCCTGCAGTTTCGCGGTGACGACGGTGGACATGGTGAGGCTCTGCACGCTGTGGTTGGGAACCATGCAAGTGTAGAGCGAGTGGCGTGCGGAATGAGCGCAAAGATGGCGTGAATTCGCCTGTTGATGCGATAATCGCGCACCAAAACAGGAATCAATGCGGAGAACGCTCATGCTGGAACTCGATCACTTCGATCTCGCGCTTCTCGACGTGCTGCAGCGCTTCGGCCGTGCGACGCACCAGCAGCTCGGCGAGGAGGTGCCGCTGTCGCCGTCGCAGATCGGCCGGCGGCTGCAGCGGCTCGAGGCGGCCGGCGTGATTGAAGGCTACCGCGTGATGCTGCGCCCCGAAAAGCTCGGGCTCGGCGTCACGGCGTTCACGAGCCTGAAGCTCAAGCACCACGGCGATTCGATCATCGAGCAGTTCCAGCAACAGATCGACGTGCTGCCCGAAGTGCTCGAATGTCATGCGGTGGTCGGCGACGCCGACTATCTGCTGCGGATCGTCGCGCCGGATCTCAACGCGCTGTCGCAGTTCGTGATGAAGAAGCTGATGCGCGTGCCGGGCGTCGACAGCGTGCGTTCGAACATCGTGCTGACGACCTTCAAGCGCAACGGCGCGCTGCCGCTCGCGCACCTGGCGCCCGGCGCCGCCTGACGCGGCGGCCGGGCCGGCGGTGGGGCGCGAGGCGCCGCCGCTGACAGGGCCGGATCAGGCCGCTTCGGATCGTGCGTCGGCGTTCAGCAGGTCGACGTACGCGACCGCGACGAGATCCTCCTGCGCCACGCCGAGCTTCGCGAACACGTCATGGGCCTCGGCTTCGCCGCCGGCTTCGTCGTCGTCGGGACCGAGCACCACTTCCAGTTCGATGAAGTCGCCGAGGCCGTCGACGCGGTCGAGATGGATTCGCGTGCGGCCGACGAGGTACACGTGCCGTTCCTTCGTCACGATTCCGCGCGTGGTGAGCGCGGTCGCGAGCAGCGAGTGCATCGCGTCCGGGTTCGTCACCGGGCTGCGCGTGTAGTACGACGCCTTCGGCCCGTCACGGTCGTCGCGCTGGTAGAAAATCAGTTCGGCCGGCGTGCCGTCTTCGAAGCGGCGCAGCTTCAGCCGGCCGCGCGGCACGTCGTAGAAGAAATCCTGCTGGCGGTAGAAGAGCGGCGCTTCGGCGGCGAGCTTGGCCGCCTGTTCGCGCAGCCGGTCGAATTCGCGGGCGCGGGCTTTGATCTCGATGTTGCGGGCCATGCGGGTCTCCTTCAATCAGGGGTCTCGCGGTGTGCGAAGGCACAATCTAGCAAAAAGCCTGCGATGGTGGCGTGACGCGCAAGCGGGAAGCGGCGACGCGATGCGGGGCACGCGATTCGAGCCCGTTCGCGATAACACCCGTCACCTGCGGGCGTCGATTGGACACCCGCGGCGCGTCGCACGCCTGCGTCCTGAGCCCGATGCACGACCGGCCGCACCGTCATCAGCGGCATTCATATCGCCCATTGGGTCTCGATCAGCCGCAGCGCGGCCGCGATCGCCGGTTCGGCGCGCCGCGCGGCGAGCGTCACGAAGGTCAGCTCGGTTGGCACCGTCACGTGTTCGACGATGGCCAGCGCATGCGCGTGCGCTTCGGCCAGCGCGGTCGAGTCGCGCGCGAGCGTCAACCCGATCCCCGATTTCACGAGATCGAGCATCGATTGCTCCTGGTCGACCTCGGCGACCTTCACCGGTTGCGCGCCGGCCGCCGCGAACAGCCGCGACAGCAGCCGGTGATGGGCGGACGCCGGCGGCGTCCAGATCCACGGCAGCGCGGCGAGCGCGCGCCAGTCGTGCGCGCGCTGCACGCGCTCCTTCCAGCCGGCCGGCGCGAGCACGCGGTACTGGAAACGTGTGAGCGTGATCGTGTGGAACAGCGTGTCGTCGCGCGGATCGTCCTCGTCGGGCCGGCCGATGTAATAGCCGACGTCGAGCGCCTGCGCACGCACCTGTTCGAGCACCCAGCCGGACATCCCGTGCCGCAATGCGGTTTCTATCTGCGGATGGGTTTCGACCAGCGCGCGCAGGAAGCCGCCGAGCCGCAGGAAGCCGGGATCGAGGATCGTGCCGATCCGCAGCCGGCCGCGCACCTCGTGCCGCAGCGCAGCAGCGGCGCGCTGCACGTCGGCGGCTGCGGCCAGCGCGCGCTCGGCGTGCGGCAATAGGGTCTGGCCGTCGCGCGTGAGCGCAAGCCCGCGCGACGTGCGCGTAAACAGCGTGACGCCGAGCGTTTCCTGCAGATGCTTGATCTGCAGGCTGACGGCCGGCTGCGTGAGATGCAGCTGCACGGCGGCGCGCGTCAGGTTGCCTTCGCGGGCGACCGTCGCGAACGCACGGAGCAGGGTGAGATCCATCGTCGTGATATGAGCGCAGCTTATAACGCGGTTCAGCATAACTCATTGGATCGGCGGCGGGCGGCCGGAGTACGCTTCATCGACCGCATCGCCCGCGACGCACTATGCTGAAAACGACGCGCGGAATCGCGCGCGCGGTGCACAACAATTGATGGAGACACTCGTGAGTACTCAACGCACGCTCGAGGGCGAATTCGATTACGTGATCGTCGGCGCGGGCACCGCGGGCTGCGTGCTCGCGAACCGCCTGACCGAGGATCCCGAGATCCGCGTGCTGCTGCTCGAGGCCGGCGGCAAGGACGACTATCACTGGATCCACATCCCGGTCGGCTATTTGTATTGCATCGGCAATCCGCGCACCGACTGGCTGTACAAGACGCAGCCCGAGGCGGCGCTCAACGGCCGCGCGCTGTCGTATCCGCGCGGCCGCGTGCTCGGCGGCTGCTCGTCGATCAACGGGATGATCTACATGCGCGGCCAGCGCGAGGATTACGACAGCTGGGCGCAGGAAACCGGCGACGCCGGCTGGTCGTGGGACAGCGTGCTGCCGATCTTCAAGCGCAGCGAGGATCACCACGCGGGCGCGAGCGATGCGCACGGCGCAGGCGGCTACTGGCGTGTCGAGAAGCAGCGGCTGCGCTGGGAGATCCTCGAATCGTTCGCACAGGCCGCGCAGCAGACGGGCATCCCGGCGACCGACGATTTCAACCGCGGCGACAATGCCGGGGTCGGCTATTTCGAGGTGAACCAGAAGCGCGGTGTGCGCTGGAATACGTCGAAGGCGTTCCTGCGGCCTGCGATGACGCGCCCGAACCTGACGGTGATCACCGGCGCGCATGCGCAGCGCGTGATCTTCGACGGGCGGCGCGCGGTCGGCGTCGAATATCGCGGCGGTGGCACCGACTACGTCGCGCGTGCTCGCGCCGAAGTGCTGCTCACGTCCGGCGCGGTGAATTCGCCGCAGCTGCTCGAGTTGTCGGGCATCGGTGCGGGCGCGCGGCTGCAGGCGCTCGGCATCGACGTCGTGCAGGATCTGCCGGGTGTCGGCGAAAACCTGCAGGATCACCTGCAGTTGCGGATGGCATTTCGCGTCGAAGGCGTGCGCACGCTGAACACGCTGTCCGCGCACTGGTGGGGCAAGCTGATGATCGGCGCCGAATATGCGCTGCTGCAGCGCGGGCCGATGTCGATGGCGCCGTCGCAGCTCGGCGCGTTCGCGAAGTCTGATCCGGACGATCCCGCGCTCACGCGCCCCGATCTCGAATACCACGTGCAACCGCTGTCGCTGGAGCGTTTCGGCGAGCCGCTGCACAGCTTCAACGCCTTCACGGCGTCCGTCTGCCATCTGCGGCCGAGCTCGCGCGGCAGCGTACACATCGCGAGCCCCGATGCGGGCGCGGCGCCGTCGATCGCACCGAACTATCTGTCGACCGACCACGATCGTCATGTCGCGGCGAATGCGCTGCGGCTCACGCGGCGCATCGCGTCCGCGCCGGCGCTCGCGCGCTACCATCCGGAAGAGATCCTGCCGGGCAAGCGGTACCAGACCGAAGCCGAACTGATCGAAGCGGCGGGTGCGGTCGGCACGACGATCTTCCATCCGGTCGGTACGTGCCGGATGGGGCGCACGGATGACGAGCGTGCCGTCGTCGACAGCCGGCTGCGCGTGCGCGGCATCGCCGGGCTGCGGATCGTCGATGCATCGGTGATGCCGTTCATCACGTCGGGCAACACGAATTCGCCGACGCTGATGATCGCCGAGCGCGCGAGCGACATGATCCGCGCCGATCGACGTGCTGCGCACGACGCGACGCAGGTGCGAACGGAAGCGACGATGACGGCTGCATGACGCCACGCTGACAGGCACGACAGCGGGCCGTCATGCGGGTGCCCGCTGATTCGCTATGCGAAACAAGCCGGCGTGCGGATCGCAACGGATCGACGACACGCACGGCGATTGCGCCGCAAGCCGTGCATTGCTCGCGGCCTTCTCGTTGCGCGACGACATGACGCGCGGCGTAACGTGCACGCGTTCGCGCAGGCACGCGTCGTGCGATTGAGCGATCTTCGATGATGCGCGCGTCAAAAAAAACGCGTCGAAATTCGCGCTCAGCCGCGTGCCATATGGCGGCCAGCCCTATAAGTGCAAATCCCGATGATTGCACTGCACCAACGGCGCGACAATGTTGCGCAGTGTGCATACGCGTCGGCGCGGGAGACCACCCTCGAGGCGTAATTCGGCGCCCGGGGGGCAGCCCGCTGATCCGCGGACCTGTTCGCGGACGCTTCTCGCGAATCTTCCCGGTGCTTCGCCTGACTTCGTACGGAAGGGAACATGATTCTCGGCGACACGATTCTCGAAACACGCGGACTGACGAAGGAATTCAGGGGCTTCACCGCCGTGAACGGTGTCAACCTGCGTGTGCGGCGTGGTGCGATCCATGCATTGATCGGACCGAACGGCGCGGGCAAGACCACCTGCTTCAACCTGCTCACCAAGTTCCTGACACCGACGGCCGGCCAGATCGTCTTCAACGGCATCGACATCACCGACGAGCGGCCCGCGCAGGTTGCACGGCGCGGCATCATCCGCTCGTTCCAGATCTCGGCCGTGTTCCCGCACCTGACCGCGCTGCAGAACGTGCGTATCGGCCTGCAGCGCGCGCTCGGCACCGAATTCCATTTCTGGCGCAGCGAACGCACGCTGAAGCGGCTCGACGACCGCGCGATGGACCTCCTCACGCAGGTCGGCCTCACCGATTTCGCGCAGGTGCCGACCGTCGAGCTCGCATACGGCCGCAAGCGCGCGCTCGAGATCGCGACCACGCTCGCGATGGAACCCGAACTGATGCTGCTCGACGAGCCCACGCAGGGGATGGGCCACGAGGACGTCGATCGCGTGACCGCGCTGATCAAGAAGGTCGCGAGCGGCCGCACGATCCTGATGGTCGAGCACAACATGAACGTGATCGCGGGCATCTCCGACACGATCACCGTCCTGCAACGCGGCGAGGTGCTGGCCGAAGGCTCGTATGCGGAAGTGTCGAAGAATCCGCTCGTGATCGAGGCCTACATGGGCAGCGCCGACGCGGCGCTCGCGGGGGCGCACGCATGAAGCACAGCGAACGGGAGGAACGCGAATTGAGCGGCGTCGAGAGCGGTACGCCCGCGCTGGAGATCACGGGCCTGGAGGCCTGGTACGGGGAATCCCACATATTGCACGGCGTCGACCTGACGGTGCATCGCGGCGAAGTCGTCACGCTGCTCGGCCGTAACGGCGCGGGCCGCACGACGACGCTGCGCGCGATCATGGGCCTCACGGGCCGCCGCAGCGGGTCGATCAAGGTTTCGGGCAACGAGACGATCGGCCTCGCGACGCACCGCATCGCGCATTTCGGCATCGGCTACTGCCCGGAGGAGCGCGGGATCTTCTCGAGCCTGTCGTGCGAGGAGAACCTGATGCTGCCGCCTCCGATCGGGCCGCGCGACCACGCGATGTCGATCGACGAGATCTACACGATGTTCCCGAACCTCGCGTCGCGCAGGCAGAGCCAGGGCACACGGCTGTCCGGCGGCGAGCAGCAGATGCTCGCGGTCGCGCGGATCCTGCGCACCGGCGCGAACCTGCTGCTGCTCGACGAGATTTCCGAAGGCCTCGCGCCGGTGATCGTGCAGGCGCTGGCGCGGATGATCGTCGCGCTGAAGGCGCGCGGCTACACGATCGTGATGGTCGAACAGAATTTCCGCTTCGCGGCACCGCTTGCCGACCGGTTCTACGTGATGGAGCACGGCAGCATCGTCGAGCATTTCCGCGCGGCCGAACTGGAAAGCAAGATGCCCACCCTGCACGACCTGCTCGGGGTGTGACGCCGCCCCGTCTCTCTCGCCGCTAGCCGTGGCGGCTTCGAACAACCACAACGCATCAGAACAACAGGAGACGTCAATGAAAATGAAGACCCTCGCACACGCCTGTCTCGCCCTCGCGACTGCCGCGTTCACCGCCGGCGCCGCGCAGGCCGCGGATACCGTGAAGATCGGCTTCATCACCGACATGTCGGGCCTTTACGCGGACATCGACGGGCAGGGCGGCCTCGAGGCGATCCGCATGGCGGTCGCCGACTTCGGCGGCAAGGTGCTCGGCAAGCCGATCGAGGTCGTCTATGCCGATCACCAGAACAAGGCCGACATCGCCGCGTCGAAGGCGCGCGAGTGGATGGACCGCGGCGGGCTCGACCTGCTGGTCGGCGGCACGAACTCCGCGACCGCGCTGTCGATGAACCAGGTCGCGGCCGAGAAGAAGAAGGTCTACATCAACATCGGCGCGGGCGCCGACACGCTGACCAACGAGCAGTGCACGCCGTACACGGTCCACTACGCATACGACACGATGGCGCTCGCGAAGGGCACCGGCTCGGCGGTGGTGAAGCAGGGCGGCAAGAGCTGGTTCTTCCTGACCGCCGACTACGCGTTCGGCAAGGCGCTCGAGAAGAACACGTCGGATGTCGTGAAGGCGAATGGCGGCCAGGTGCTCGGCACGGTGCGCCACCCGCTGTCGGCGTCGGACTTCTCGTCGTTCCTGCTGCAGGCGCAGTCGTCGAAGGCGCAGATCCTCGGCCTCGCGAACGCGGGCGGCGACACGATCAACTCGATCAAGGCCGCGAAGGAATTCGGCATCACGAAGACGATGAAGATCGCCGCGCTGCTGATGTTCATCAACGACGTGCACAGCCTCGGCCTGGAGACGACGCAGGGCCTCGTGCTGACCGACAGCTGGTACTGGAACCGCGACGCGGCATCGCGCCAGTGGGCGCAGCGCTACTTCGGCAAGATGAAGAAGATGCCGTCGAGCCTGCAGGCGGCCGACTATTCGTCGGTGACGACGTACCTGAAGGCCGTGCAGGCGGCCGGCACGACCGACTCCGACAAGGTGATGGCCGAGCTGAAGAAGATGAAGATCAACGACTTCTACGCGAAGGGCTTCATTCGCCAGGACGGCAGCATGATTCACGACATGTATCTGATGGAAGTGAAGAAGCCGTCGGAATCGAAGGAGCCGTGGGACTACTACAAGGTGCTCGCCACGATTCCGGGCGACCAGGCATTCGGCACCAAGCAGGAATCGCGCTGCGCGATGTGGAAGTAAGCGCGACATAGCGGCGCGTGGTGGCGGCCGCAGCGATGTGCCCGCTGCGCCGCCCGTGCGCGCGACGGCTTGAACGTTGCGCGCGCAACAAAACTCATTCTGACGGCTAAGTCGATGGAAATCTTTGGCATTCCGTTGCCGGCGATGCTGAGCCAGTTGCTGCTCGGGCTCGTCAACGGCTCGTTCTACGCGATCCTGAGCCTCGGGCTCGCGGTGATCTTCGGGCTGCTCAACGTGATCAACTTCGCGCACGGCGCGCTGTTCATGCTGGGCGCGATGCTCGCGTGGATGGGGCTGTCGTACTTCGCGTTGCCGTACTGGGCGATGCTCGTGCTCGCGCCGCTGATCGTCGGTGCGTTCGGGATCCTGATCGAGCGTTCGATGCTGCGCTGGCTGTACAAGCTCGATCACCTGTACGGGCTGCTGCTCACGTTCGGGCTCACGCTGGTCGTCGAAGGCGTGTTCCGGTCGATCTACGGATCGTCCGGCCAGCCGTACGACGTGCCGTCGCAGCTGTCCGGCGCGACCAATCTCGGCTTCATGTTCCTGCCGAACTACCGCGCGTGGGTGGTGGTCGCGTCGCTCGCGGTGTGTCTCGCGACCTGGTTCGTGATCGAGAAGACGCGCCTGGGCGCCTATCTGCGCGCCGGCACCGAGAACCCGAAGCTCGTCGAGGCGTTCGGCGTGAACGTGCCGATGATGATCACGCTCACCTATGGCTTCGGCGTCGCGCTCGCGGCGTTCGCGGGCGTGCTCGCGGCGCCGGTGATCCAGGTGTCGCCGCTGATGGGCCAGCCGATGATCATCACCGTGTTCGCGGTGGTCGTGATCGGCGGGATGGGCTCGATCCTCGGCTCGATCATCACCGGCCTGCTGCTCGGCGTGATCGAGGGCTTCACGCGCGTGTTCTATCCGGAAGCATCGGCCACCGTCGTGTTCGTGATCATGGCGATCGTGCTGCTGTTCCGCCCGGCGGGCCTGTTCGGCAAGGAAAAATGATGCAGAGAAAAGTGCTCTACGGCGTGCTGCTCGCGGCACTGCTCGTCGCGCCGTTCATCGGCGCGTATCCGGTGTTCGTGATGAAGGTGCTCACGTTCGCGCTGTTCGCGGCCGCGTTCAACCTGCTGATCGGCTATACGGGGCTGCTGTCGTTCGGTCATGCGATGTTCCTCGCGACCGCCGGCTATGTGACCGGCTATGCGATCCAGACGCTCGGCTTCACGCCGGAGCTCGGCGTGCTGGTCGGTACCGTTGCCGCGACGCTGCTCGGGCTCGTCGTCGGCCTGTTCGCGATCCGCCGGCAGGGCATCTACTTCGCGATGATCACGCTCGCGTTCGCGCAGATGGTCTACTTCATCTACCTGCAGGCGCCGTTCACGCACGGCGAGGACGGCCTGCAGGGCGTGCCGCGCGGGCACCTGTTCGGGGTCGTCGACCTGTCGAACGACGTCGCGCTCTACTACGTCGTACTCGCGGTGATCGTCGCGGCGTGCGCCTTCATCGTGCGGATCGTGCACTCGCCGTTCGGCCAGGTGCTCGTCGCGATCAAGGAGAACGAGGCGCGCGCGATCTCGCTCGGCTACGATACCGATCGCTTCAAGCTGCTCGCGTTCATCCTGTCGGCCGGGCTCGCGGGGCTGGCCGGTTCGCTGAAGGTGCTGGTGCTCGGTTTCGAGACGCTGTCCGACGCGTACTGGACGATGTCGGGCCTCGTCGTGCTGATGACGCTCGTCGGCGGGATGGGCACGCTGTTCGGCCCGTTGCTCGGCGCGGCGCTGATCGTCGCGCTGGAGGACCGGCTCGGCGACATCGGCGAATGGCTCGCGTCGGCGACCGGCATCGGCTGGTTCCACTCGCTCGGCGAATCGGCGACGATCGTCACGGGGCTGATCTTCATCGCATGCGTGCTTGCGTTCCGGCGCGGGATCGTCGGCGAGATGGTCGCGCGGGTGAAGACGCTCAGGCCGTCCTGATTGCATCGCAGCGGCCGTTGCGGCGCGTTGATGCGAAGCACCATCCGGCGCAGCCGGGAAGGGCGTTTCGGCGGCCTCGCGCCGGTGCCGCGCGGCAAGGCTGGTGCCCCATTTTCGTGCGGCGATGCACCATAGGGGTAAATGCTAAGTTGTCGCAGGGTGAAAGGTCCTTTAATCTTCGTTTCAGTTCTGATGCACCGCGAAACGAATTTGCAGGTGGAGAACGAGGAGACAATCGAGGCACAAAGTGCCCGGACCCCAAAAGCGCTGTTGGACGGAATCCAACAGCGCTTTTTCATTTGGTGCGCGAATTTCCGTTGCTGGTGCAAAGGCGTGCCGCCACATTCTGGCCGACCGCGCTCGCGTCTCATCCCGTCTTCCTCCGTTTTCGTCCTTCCTGCCGGTCGATCGCCGCTGGCGCGCAGCCACGTGCATTGCCGTCCGGGCTTACCCGGTTGGCGTGCGCAAAAAGCGTCCGTTACACTCAGCTTTCGCCGACCGTGCGGTCGGGAAAACGGTCGGCAGTTCTCCTACAAGCAAAATGCAGAAGAGGGAGTGCGGTTGGATGAGAAGCGCGGGACGAAGGATCGGGGCGGGAGGGGCGGCTTGCGCCGCTCGTTCGGGGGCGGACGTGCATCGGTATGCTCCGGCTTTCACGAGCCGCCCTGCGGCCGGCATGTGCGTTCGGATGCAATTTGCCGGCACGATGGTCTGTCCGGTCGTTGCGTTCGCATCCGATGCGTCGTTCGCATTCGCATGAACGGCCATTTTTCCGATCCTGCATTGCCCGCGCGTGGAGCCGTATCAGGCCCGGCCGGCCGACCTTCCGGCGATCGTTGCGCCCGCATCGATCGCGTTTCGCGCAGCGCCGCTTTTCTCCGTTCCCTTCATCCTGACGACATTGCCGCCGCGCATCGTGGCGGCCGAACGACCGTTTCGGCACGCGCTGCGGCGCGTGCATGTGCGGTATCGGCGGGGCTCGATGGCGGCGCCGGCGTGTCACGGGAAAACGAGTGTAGGCGGGGCAAGGCGAGATAGTTAAATTATTAACTTGTTTGGAGACCGGGAGCCGCCCGAGCGACCCGTGGCTTTTTCGAGCAGCGTTTGGAGACGACATAAATGAAGATGAATCGATGGATGGAAGTTCTGCTTGCCGCGGGCCTCGTGTGCGCGGCCGCCACGGCGTCGGCGCAGGTGAAGATCGGCGTGACGCTGTCGGCCACCGGGCCGGCCGCGTCGCTCGGGATTCCGGAAAAGAACACGATCGCGCTGCTGCCGAAGGAAATCGCGGGCAAGAGCGTGCAGTACATCGTGCTCGACGACGCATCCGACACGAGCCGCGCGGTGCAGAACGTGCGCAAGCTGATCGACGAGGATCACGTCGACGCGATCATCGGTTCGTCCGTCACGCCGAACTCGCTCGCGATGCTCGATCCCGTGTCGCAGGGCAAGACGCCGACGATCTCGCTCGCGGCGAGCGCGCAGATCATCTCGCCGATGGATGCGAAGCGCGCCTGGATGTTCAAGGTGCCGCAGAACGACCAGCTGATGGCCGACGCGATCGCCGGCTACATGGCGAAGCACGGCGTGAAGACGGTCGGCTTCATCGGCTTCGCCGATGCGTACGGCGACAGCTGGTACAACACGTTCAACGCGGCGGCCGCGAAGAACGGCCTGAAGGTCGTGTCGAACGAGCGCTTCAACCGGACCGACGCGTCGGTGATGGGGCAGGTGCTGAAGCTGATGGGCTCGAATCCGGATGCGGTGCTGATCGCCGGCTCGGGTACGCCGGCGGCGCTGCCGGCGAAGACGCTGAAGGAGCGCGGCTACAAGGGCAAGGTGTACCAGACGCACGGCGTCGCGAACAACGACTTCCTGCGTGTGTGCGGCAAGGACTGCGAAGGCGAGATCCTGCCGGCCGGCCCGGTGCTCGTGACCGACCAGCTGCCCGATTCGAATCCGGTGAAGAAGCCGGCGCTCGGGTACAAGGCCGCGTACGAGAAGGCCTACGGCGCGGGCTCGCTGGCGACGTTCGGCGGCCATGCGTGGGATGCGGGGCTGCTGCTGCAGCGGGCGATTCCGGAAGCGCTGAAGAAGGGCCAGCCGGGCACCGAGGCGTTCCGCGAGGCGCTGCGCGCGTCGCTCGAAAGCGTGAAGGACCTGCCCGTGTCGCACGGCGTGATCAACATGACGCCGACCGATCACAACGGCTTCGATACGCGTGCGCGCGTGATGGTGCAGATCGTCGACGGCAAGTGGAAGCTGCAGGCCGAGTAAGCATCACGTGAAACCGGCGTGCGCGGCGCGAACGGCGCCGTGCGTGCCGTCGGCAGGGTGCGGGGCCCGACGGGTCGCGCCCGTGCCGCCTGGAACCGCCGGGGCCCGTCGCCGGGTGCCTGCGCACCGGTCTTGCCGTCCGCGCGCCCCGGCCGTTTCCGTCTTTCGTTTCTCCGCAGCATTCTCGATACACGAAACGTATGGATCTCTCGATTGCAGCGATCCTCGCGCAAGACGGCATCACGACCGGCGCCATATATGCATTGCTGTCGCTGGCGCTCGTGCTGGTATTTTCCGTCACGCGGGTGATCTTCATTCCCCAGGGCGAATTCGTCGCCTACGGTGCGCTGACGCTTGCCGCGTTGCAGGCGCAGAAATTTCCCGCCACCTGCTGGCTGTTGTTCGTGATGGGCATCGCGTGCTTCCTGCTCGAAGTCGGCGGCTTGATCCGGCATCGCGAACGGCGCCATCAGCTCGGCCGCACACTCGCGACACTCGGCAGCCGCTACGTCCTGCTGCCGCTCGCGGTGTTCGCGATCACGCGCAGCTTTGCCGCGCAGCCGCTGCCGATGCTCGCGCAGATCGCGCTGACGCTCGCGATCGTCGTGCCGATGGGGCCGTTCGTCTACCGGCTCGTGTACCAGCCGATCGCCGAAGGCACGACGCTGCTGTTGCTGATCGTGTCGGTCGCCGTCCACTTCGCGATGGTCGGCCTCGGGCTCGTGATGTTCGGCGCGGAAGGCTCGCGCACCAACGGGTTCTCGGATGCGTCGCTCGCGATCGGCAGCATGACCGTGTCGGTGCAGAGCATCCTGGTCGTCGTGACGGCACTCGTGCTGATCGGCGCGCTCTACGTGTACTTCGGCCGCACGATCGCCGGCAAGGCGCTGCGCGCGACGTCGGTGAACCGGCTCGGCGCGCGGCTCGTCGGCATCGGCACGACCGAGGCAGGGCGGCTCGCGTTCACGTTCGCGGCGGGGCTCGGCGTGCTGTCCGGGATCCTCGTCGGCCCGCTGACGACGATCTACTACGACTCGGGCTTCCTGATCGGCCTGAAGGGTTTCGTCGGCGCGATCATCGGCGGGCTCGTCAGCTATCCGCTCGCGGCAGCCGGCTCGCTGCTCGTCGGCGTGCTCGAATCGTATTCGTCGTTCTGGGCGAGCGCGTACAAGGAGGTGATCGTGTTCACGCTGATCATTCCGGTGCTGCTGTGGCGGAGTTTCGCGACGCCGCACACGGAAGAGGAAGAGGAGTGACACGATGAAGACGATGGTACGCAACAAGACCTTCTGGGTGTTTCTCGTGGTGCTGTTCGCGCTGCCGGTGCTGCCTGGTGCGCTGCAGGTGCCCGAATACTGGATCACGCTGCTGAACTACGTCGGCCTCTACGCGATCGTCGCGATCGGGCTCGTGCTGCTGACGGGCGTCGGCGGGATGACGAGCTTCGGGCAGGCCGCGTTCGTCGGCATCGGCGCCTATGCGACCGCGTTCCTGACGACACGATACGGCGTGTCGCCGTGGCTCGCGCTGATCGTCGGCGTCGTACTGACGGCGCTCGTCGCGCTCGTGCTCGGCGCGGTCACGATGCGGCTGTCCGGCCACTTCCTGCCGCTCGGCACGATTGCGTGGGGCCTCGCGCTGTTCTACCTGTTCGGCAACCTCGAACTGCTCGGCAAGTACGACGGCATCAACGGGATTCCGGCGCTGAACCTGTTCGGCATCGAGCTTGGAAGCGGGCGCAGCCTGTATTTCCTGATCTGGGCCGTCGTGCTGGCCGCGATCGTGTCGGTGCAGAACCTGCTGAACAGCCGCCCGGGCCGTGCGATCCGCGCGCTGCGCGGCGGCGGCGTGATGGCCGAGGCGATGGGCGTGAACACCGCGTGGATGCGCGTCGTGATCTTCGTCTATGCGGCCGTGCTCGCGGCCGTATCGGGCTTCCTGTACGCGCACCTGCAGCGCGCGGTGAACCCGACGCCGTTCGGGCTGAACCACGGGATCGAGTTCCTGTTCATGGCCGTGGTCGGCGGTGTGTCGCACGTGTGGGGCGCGGTGCTCGGCGCGGCGATCCTGACCGTGCTGCAGGACTATCTGCAGACGCTGCTGCCGAAGCTGCTCGGCTCGGAAGGCAACTTCGAGATCATCGTGTTCGGCGTGCTGATGGTGCTGCTGCTGCAGTACGCGCGTCAGGGCGTGTGGCCGTTCGTCGCGAGGCTGTTCCCGCGCGGGCCGCGCGCGCATGTGCCCGAGCACGCCGATCCGTTGCCGCAGCGCGCGAAGCCGACGGCCGGCGAGCCGCTGCTCGTCGTCGACAACGCGCGCAAGCAGTTCGGCGGGCTCGTGGCCGTCAACGACGTCAGCTTCGACGTGAAAGCGGGGCAGATCATCGGGCTGATCGGCCCGAACGGCGCCGGCAAGTCGACCACGTTCAACCTCGTGACGGGGGTGCTGAAGCCGACGGGCGGCACGATCACGTTCCGTGGCGAGCGTATCGACGGGCTCACGTCGCGCCAGATCGTCCGCCGCGGCATCGGCCGGACGTTCCAGCACGTGAAGCTGTTGCCGGCGATGACGGTGCTCGAGAACGTCGCGATCGGTGCGCACCTGCGTGGCCGTACGGGCGTGTGGCGCAGCGTCGCGCGGCTCAATGCCCATGAGGAAGCGCAGTTGCTGGCTGAGGCCGCACGCCAGATCCGCCGCGTCGGGCTTGAAACGCACATGTACGACGAAGCGGGCAGCCTTGCGCTGGGGCAGCAGCGGATTCTCGAAATCGCGCGGGCGCTGTGCTGCGATCCGACGCTGCTGCTGCTCGACGAGCCGGCCGCCGGGCTGCGTTACCAGGAGAAGCAGCAACTCGCCGATCTGCTGCGGCGGCTGAAGGCGGAAGGCATGAGCGTGTTGCTCGTGGAACACGACATGGATTTCGTGATGAATCTCACCGATCGTTTGGTGGTGATGGAGTTCGGCACGCGGATCGCGGAAGGACTGCCGCAGGACGTGCAGCAGGATCCGGCGGTGCTGGAAGCGTATCTGGGCGGGGTGGAGTGATGACGGACACGACGATGCCGATTCTCGAAGTGCGCGGGCTGGCGGTCCGGTACGGGAAGGTGGAGGCGCTGCACGGCGCGGCGATCAAGGTTGGCGCGGGGCAGATCGTCAGCGTGATCGGCCCGAACGGCGCCGGCAAATCGACGCTGCTGAACGCGATCATGGGCGCGCTGCCGGTGACCGGGCATGCATCGGGTGCGATTGTGTACCGCGGTCACGACGTCGGTGCATTGCCGGTCGAGCAGCGCGTCGCACGCGGGATGTGCCTCGTACCGGAAAAGCGTGAGCTGTTCAGCACGATGACGGTTGAAGACAACCTCGTATTGGGCGCGTATCGGCGCAAGCAGGCCGGTGAAGCGAACTTTCTCGACCAGCTCGATCATGTGTTCGCCCTGTTTCCGCGGCTGAAGGAGCGCCGCAAGCAGGCGGCCGGCACGCTCTCCGGCGGCGAGCGGCAGATGCTTGCGGTTGGACGCGCGCTGATGGGCAAGCCCGATCTGCTGATGCTCGACGAGCCCAGCCTCGGGCTGGCACCGCTGATCGTGAAGGAGATTTTTCATATCATCAGCGCGTTGCGCGGTACGGGCGTGGCGACGCTGCTGATCGAGCAGAACGCACGGGCTGCACTGCAGATCTCCGATTACGGCTATGTGCTGGAGACAGGCGAATTTGCGCTGGAAGGGCCGGCTGCCGAACTCGCGCAGAATCCACGCGTGATCGAGACGTACCTCGGGCTAGCGAAGAAAACGGCCTGATCGGTGGCGTGGTGGGCGGGAAACGGGCGGCGTGTTTCACGTGAAACACGCCGTTTTTGTTTTTGGGTGAGATGCGACCCCGGCACACGACAGCTAGTGACCAGGGGGATAAGTGCTACGGAAACAGTCGGAAGCTCTGTGCAAGCGGATGACGATCCGGAGCATCGTTCGCGGGTGGCTGCCGCCTGTTCCACACACTGGGGATGTTGTGCCGGGTCACAGGGGATAAGTGTCGGGCGAGCCGGCCGAAATTCTGTGAGGGAGAGGGTAGGCGCGGTCGCACAGGGTGTTCCGTCCAGGTTGCCGTGCGGGGCACAGGTATCGAGCAGGTATGTGTTCCACGTGAAATTTCCCGGCAAGCGAATTTTTTGCACAGGCCCAGCGATGTGCTGCCGGCGGGCCGGAAGCGTTACCGGAGCGGGCTCTGCGCCACGGATTCCGCAGCCAAGCACAGAAAAATCGCCGAAATGCACAGACCCTACCATTCGGACGGCCTTCGGGTGAAAAGCGAACCCGCTATAATTCGCCCCATACATTTCTCAGATAGGTTCGTGCGCCGTCCTGCGTACGGAGTCCACCATGCTTTTTCCCACAGAATTTGACGTCATCGTCGTCGGTGGCGGTCATGCCGGCACGGAAGCCGCGCTGGCGTCCGCCCGCATGGGCGCAAAGACATTACTGCTGACCCACAACATCGAAACGCTTGGGCAGATGAGCTGCAATCCGTCGATCGGCGGCATTGGCAAGGGCCATCTGGTCAAGGAAGTCGATGCGCTGGGCGGCGCAATGGCAGCCGCGACCGACGAGAGCGGTATTCAGTTCCGGATCCTCAATTCGTCGAAGGGGCCGGCCGTGCGCGCGACGCGTGCGCAGGCCGATCGCATCCTGTACAAGGCCGCGATTCGCCACCGGCTCGAGAATCAGCCGAACCTGTGGCTGTTCCAGCAGGCTGTCGACGACCTGATGGTCGAAGGCGACCGGGTGGTGGGCGCCGTCACGCAGATCGGCATCCGCTTCCGTGCGCGTGCGGTCGTGCTGACCGCCGGTACGTTCCTCGACGGCAAGATTCACGTCGGCCTGAACAACTATACGGGTGGCCGTGCGGGCGATCCGGCGGCCGTGTCGCTGTCGTCGCGCCTGAAGGAGCTGAAGCTGCCGCAGGGACGCCTGAAGACCGGTACGCCGCCGCGTATTGATGGTCGCTCGATCGACTTCTCGCAGCTGGATGAACAGCCGGGCGATCTCGATCCGATCCCCGTCTTCTCGTTCCTGGGCCGTGCGGAGCAGCATCCGCAGCAACTGCCGTGCTGGGTCACGCATACGAACGAGCGCACGCACGACATCATTCGTGGCGGCCTCGACCGTTCGCCTATGTATACAGGCGTGATCGAAGGCGTCGGGCCGCGCTATTGCCCGTCGATCGAGGACAAGATTCACCGGTTCGCCTCGAAGGAATCGCACCAGATCTTCCTGGAACCGGAAGGGCTGACGACCAATGAGTTCTACCCGAACGGGATCTCGACGAGCCTGCCGTTCGACGTCCAGCTCGAGCTCGTGCACTCGATGCGTGGCCTCGAGAACGCGCATATCCTGCGCCCCGGCTACGCGATCGAGTACGACTACTTCGACCCGCGTGCGCTGAAGGCGTCGCTCGAAACGAAGGCGATCAACGGGCTGTTCTTTGCGGGCCAGATCAACGGGACGACGGGCTATGAAGAAGCGGCCGCGCAGGGGCTGCTGGCCGGTCTCAACGCTGGCCGCTACGTGCAGGAGAAGGACGCATGGTGCCCGCGCCGTGACCAGGCCTACCTTGGCGTGCTGGTCGACGATCTCGTGACGCGCGGGGTGGCCGAACCGTACCGGATGTTCACGAGCCGCGCCGAGTATCGCCTCAGCCTGCGTGAAGACAATGCCGACATGCGCTTGACCGAGATCGGCCGCGAACTGGGGCTCGTCGACGACGCGCGCTGGGACGCATTCAGCCGGAAGCGCGACGCTGTTTCACGTGAAACCGAACGCCTGAAGTCGACGTGGGTCACGCCGAAGACGTTGCCGCCGGAAGAGGCGACCGCGCTCCTCGGCAAGGCGATCGACCACGAATACAGCCTCGCCGAACTGCTGCGCCGTCCGGGTATCAGCTACGACGGTGTGTGCGGACTGAAGGGCGGCGAGTGCGGCCCCGCAGAGCCGCTGGCCGACGATCCGGTGCTGCTCGAGCAGATCAAGGAGCAGGTCGAGATCGGCATCAAGTATCAGGGCTATATCGAGCGACAGGCATCGGAAATCGAACGCAACGATGCGAACGAGAACACGCGCCTGCCCGACGGTATCGATTACCGCGAAGTCCGCGGCCTGTCGTTCGAGGTGAGCCAGAAGCTCAACGAGTTCCGGCCGGAAACGATCGGGCAAGCGTCGCGCATCTCGGGTGTCACGCCGGCGGCAATCTCGCTGCTGATGGTGCACCTGAAGCGTCGCGGCCTGGGCCGTCGTAATGGCACGGCCGAAGCGGCAGCGGAGCAGGGGGACGGCGCCGTCCCGACGCAACAATGACGGCGCGTCGCGCGCCGGCGGTTAATCGGGACGTACTGGAACAGATGCTCGTCGAAGGCACGACGGCGCTCGACCTCACGCTGACGGATGCACAACGCAACCAGCTGCTCGACTACGTCGCGCTGCTCGGCAAGTGGAACGCGGTCTACAACCTGACCGCGATCCGCGACCCGAAGCAGATGCTGATCCAGCACATCCTCGATTCGCTTTCCATCGTTCCGCATCTGCGTGGCCGTGCATCGGCCCGCGTGCTCGACGTCGGCTCGGGCGGCGGGTTGCCCGGTATCGTGCTGGCGATCGTCGAGCCGGATTGGCAGATCACGCTGAACGATATCGTGCAGAAGAAGTCTGCATTCCAGACCCAGATGCGTGCGGAGCTGAAGCTCGCGAACCTGTCGGTGGTCACGGGGCGGGTCGAATCGCTGCAGCCGGGTGTCGAAGTGCCGGAAAAATTCGACATGATCGTATCCCGCGCTTTCGCGGACCTGTCCGACTTCGTTAAACTTGCTCGACACCTGGTTGCGCCGGGCGGATCGATCTGGGCAATGAAGGGTGTTCATCCGGACGACGAGATTGCGCGGTTGCCGGAAGGCAGTCGCGTGAAGCAGACGATACGGCTGGCGGTGCCGCTGCTCGATGCCGAACGGCATCTGATCGAAGTGGCCGTCGACGAAGCGAATTGAAGGGCCGGCGCGCGATGGCGCGCCGTTTGTTTGAAGGTAAAGGGAACACACCAACGATGGCAAAGATCTTCTGCGTTGCGAACCAGAAGGGGGGCGTCGGCAAGACGACGACATCGGTCAATCTCGCCGCAAGCCTTGCAGCGCAGGAGCAACGAGTCCTGCTGATCGATCTCGACCCTCAGGGTAACGCGACGATGGGCAGCGGGATCGACAAGGCTGCTTGCGAAGCGACCGTGTACGAGGTGCTGGTCGACGGCGTGTCGGTGACCGACGCGCGCATCCGGCCGGACGGCGTCACCTACGACGTGCTGCCCGCGAATCGCGAGCTGTCCGGTGCCGAGATCGAACTGATTAGCATCGACAACCGCGAGCGCCGGCTGAAGGCCGCGCTCGAGCACGTGGCCGACGACTACGATTTCGTGCTGATTGATTGCCCGCCGACGCTGTCGCTGCTGACGCTGAACGGGCTGTGCGCGGCGCATGGCGTCGTGATCCCGATGCAGTGCGAGTACTTCGCACTGGAGGGGTTGTCGGACCTCGTCAACACGATCAAGCAGGTTCACGCGAACATGAACCGCGACCTGAAGATCATCGGCTTGCTGCGTGTGATGTTCGATCCGCGCATCACGCTGCAGCAGCAAGTCTCCGATCAACTGAAAGCGCACTTCGGCGACAAGGTGTTCGACGCGGTGATTCCGCGCAACGTGCGCCTGGCGGAAGCGCCGAGTTACGGGCTGCCGGGCGTCGTGTTCGACCGCAGCTCGCGCGGTGCGCAAGCGTATCTCCAGTTCGGTGCCGAGATGATCGACCGCGTTCGCGCGTTCGAGGTGTCGTGATCCGGACATGAGCGAAGCGAGGAAGAAAGACATGAACGCGGTACCAAAGAAGAAGGGCTTGGGACGTGGCCTCGAAGCGCTGCTCGGCGGCAGTGCCGATATCACCGAAGCGGTGAAGATCGAAGGGGCACCGAACACGCTCGCGCTCGGCAAGCTGCAAGCCGGCAAGTACCAGCCGCGTACGCGGATGGACGAGGGCAGCTTGCAGGAGCTCGCGGCCAGCATTCGCGCGCAGGGCGTGATGCAGCCGATCCTGGTACGGCCCATTTCATCAGACAAATACGAGATCATCGCGGGCGAGCGGCGTTTCCGCGCGGCGCGCCTGGCCGGCCTCGATGAAGTGCCGGTGCTCGTGAAGGACGTATCCGATCAGGCTGCCGCCGCGATGGCGCTGATCGAGAACATCCAGCGCGAGGATCTGAATCCGCTCGAAGAGGCACACGGTATCCAGCGCCTGCTCGACGAGTTTGGTTTCACGCACGAACAGGCGGCCGAATCGGTCGGCCGTTCGCGCAGCGCGGTATCGAACCTGCTGCGCCTGCTTAACCTCGCATCGCCGGTGCAGACGATGCTGCTGGCCGGCGATCTCGACATGGGGCACGCACGCGCGCTGCTCGCGGTCGACGCGGCCACGCAGATCACGCTCGCGCATCAGGTGGTCAACAAGCGCATGTCGGTGCGCGAGACCGAGAAGCTCGTCTCGCACACGACGAAGGAAGCGCCGGCCGTGAAGGCGCGTGCGAAGGACGATGGCGGCCGCGATACGCGTCGCCTCGAAGAGGAGTTGTCCGACCTGCTCGCGTCGACGGTGAAGATCAAGCTGGGCCGCCGCGGGCGAGGGCAGGTGCTGATCGACTTCGGCAACCTCGATGCACTCGAGGGCATTCTCGCGCGACTGCGCGGCAACGTCGCAACGGAAGAATAACGGGCCGGCCATGGAGCAAACGGGTGCACCGGCACCGCGCCGGTGGCTCGGCTGGCTTGCGCAGGAACCAGTGCTGTCGGTGCTCGCGCTTGGGCTGATCGTGCTGCAATGGGTGCGTCCGCAACCATTTTCGGTACTGGCCGAACGCGTCGACTGGCAGACGGTCGCGACGCTCGCGGGCCTGCTGATGCTGACCAAGGCGCTCGAGTTGTCCGGCTGCCTGATGTGGCTCGCGCATCGCATCGTGCATCACGTGCATTCCGAACGCGGGCTCGCGATGCTGCTCGTCGGCTTCGCCGCCGTGCTGTCGATGTGGCTCACCAACGACGTCGCCTTGTTCGTCGTCGTGCCGTTGATGGTGTCGCTGCGCGCGCTGACACCGCTGCCGTTCCGGCGGCTCGTGATCGTCGTCGCGCTGGCCGTCAACGCGGGGTCCGTCGCGACACCGCTCGGCAATCCGCAGAATCTTTTCCTGTGGCAGTTGAGCGGCGTGTCGTTCGGTCGTTTCGTGGTCACGCTCGGGCCGCTCGCCCTCGCGCTGATGGCGCTGCTGCTCGTGCTGACCGCGTTGATGTTTCGCGCGAAGCCGCTCGACTTGTCGGGCGACGCCGCCGCGTTGCCCGTACAGCGCATGCACGCGCTGATCGCGGCCGTGCTGTTCGCCGCGTTCGTGCTGCTCGCCGATGCGCACCATCCGCTGCCGGGCCTCGTCGGTGTCGCCATCGTGCTATTCGCCGTCAAACGTGACGCAGTCCTGAAGATCGACTGGCTGCTGCTGCTGATCTTCGTGCTGATGTTCGTCGTGCTGCGCAGCGCGGCTGCGCTGCCCGTCGTGCACGACGCGATCGCGCACGCGCAACTCGATTCGCCGCTGCGCGTCTATGCCGCCGGCGCCGTGCTGTCACAGGTGATCAGCAACGTGCCGGCCGCGATCCTGCTGTCGGAGTTCACGCACGACTGGCGCGCGCTTGCGTTCGGCGTATCGGTCGGCGGCTTCGGTTTCGCGATCGGCTCGCTCGCGAACCTGATCGCAGTGCGTCTCGCGAAGGAGCCGCGCATGTGGCTGCCGTTCCACCTCGTTTCGATTCCGTTCGCGCTGGTGAGCGCGGCGCTCGGTGCGTGGTTGCTCATGCACGGTTGAGCGAGCCGGTGCGTGCGGCACAGGCATGCCGCTCGGGTGACGGGCAGGGCGCACAGCGTGCGCAGTGATCAGGATTGTTGATAAGTGCCGCAACTCACAGTCGAACATCTGTGGCGGCGCGACAACTGATTGGATGAATCGATGCGCGAACATCCGGCGAATTTCATGCGTCGCGCGTGGTGGTCCGGTCGCCGCGCGTTGCTTGTTCCGCCGCGTTGCGCCGAGTCATTCGAGATGGTTCGCTTGCAGCCCATTTCCCGCGGCGATCGCACCGCTTCCGCCTGGCCCGCATCAGGCATCGTTTCCCCGCCATTTACCCCGTCACCGGACTTTTTCGCGCAAGAAATACCAGTGCGAAAAACCGACCTTACAACTGTCATCGTACGTCGTCGAATCGGGCGTTTTTTCACATCATGAGGCGTCGTTTTATGCAGGTTTTTGTCGCGTCTAAAGCCTTGAATCACTTGCAACTATCGCTTACAATCGCCCGGATTTGTTAGCTAGGCACCCCTGAAAGCTTTCAGAAAGCTTGGGGTCGGTTTGAAGGATTCTGCGGAAGATTGCGATGGCGGGTCAGGCGCCGGACGACAGGCACGATGATCAGCGCACGCAACGCACCGCTTCGGCGGTTGGCGCGCGGCGTGAATCCGACGATGACTGGGATGTCGAGCAGCAAGATAACAACATCGTTCCGCTGACGCGGGCCGAGGCCGAAAGGCTGTTGGGTCCGAACGTGAGCAAGCCCTCGCGCGTGACCCCCTACAAGGTGGTGTTCGCGCAAGTGGTCCTGTCCCTGGTTGCAACGCTGGCGTGGTGGCTGTTTTCGAAGTCGCCGGGCGCCGCTGCGCAATCCGCGTTTCTGGGCGGAGCGATCGGCTGGGTGCCCAGTGCGGTATTCGTGGCACGACTGAAGGCAGGTGGCTCGGCCACCGTGATGAGCTGGGTGATGGGCGAAGCCCTGAAACTGGCTCTGACGATCGGGATGTTCACCGCGGTGGCGTTCGGCTGGGCCGGCGTGCACTGGGTGCCGTTCCTCGTCACGTACCTCGTCGTGCTGAAGACGTACTGGATCGCGCTGGCCTGGCGGTAAGGAACAAGCAGCGTGCGGTTTCGACAACGAACCGCACCGGCCCGTTCCCGCAATAGCGTGTTGCGGAACGGGGCAAAACGATTTTCGACAATTTGGGTGGCATTAACGATATGGCAGCTAGCGAAGGCACGCGCGGTCCGGATCCGTCCGAGTACATTGCGCACCACTTGCAGAATTTCTCCACCTCGCATCAGACGTCGATTTTCGACATCCACGTCTGGAATCTCGACACGCTGTTCTGGTCGATCGTTTGCGGCATCGTGACGATCGTCGTGCTGCGTCTGGCTGCCCGCAAGGCGACGTCGGGCGTGCCGGGCCGTTTCCAGTGCGCGATCGAGATGCTCGTCGAGATGGTCGAAGACCAATCGAAGGCCATCGTTCACGGCAATCGTACCTTCATCGCTCCGCTCGCGCTCACGGTGTTCGTGTGGGTCGCGCTGATGAACTCCCTCGACTTCCTCCCGGTCGACCTGCCGGGCCGCGTGATCGGCCTGCTCGGTCTGTCGGACGTGATTTCCCACCATCGCATCGTCCCGACGGCCGACCTGAACGGCACGCTCGGCATCGCGCTCGGCGTGTTCGTCCTGATGATCTACTACAGCATCAAGATCAAGGGCGCGGGCGGCTTTG
>Ga0209147_100358_pt1 | contig 32865 bp, 27 predicted proteins | sample AraplaCol_mLB_r2_FD_184278 | JGI IMG/M metagenome (GOLD analysis project Ga0209147, IMG submission 184278) | Arabidopsis root microbial communities from North Carolina, USA - plate scrape CL_Col_mLB_r2 (SPAdes) (version 2) | ecosystem: Host-associated > Plants > Roots > Endosphere | place: USA... | reverse complement strand
TCGGACATGTCGACGTTGGATCGGCTCTGCGCACACCCCTGTTAGCGGCCTGATATGTCCTGAAAATTTCGCATTTGCGCGCGGTTCGCAATAGGGCGACACCGGCTTTTCGACGGACCGCATTGCGCTTGCGATAAGGCAGGTGCTTGACGAACGGCCATTTCCTCAAGAAGTACGGCCGTTCGACAAATCGGGGCCGAACGCCTAGTGCACTGTTCGACCGCCGAGGCGTGAAAGTTGGAGAATCAGTCATGCGCGCCGAAGCGCAGCAATATATCGATCGTATCGACGCCGCGCTGGCCCTGCTGCGCCAATCGCTGGACTGGGACCGTGCCCTGCGCCGCCTGGACGAGCTGAATGCGCGCGTCGAAGACCCGACCCTGTGGGACAATGCCAAGCTGGCGCAGGAGGTGATGCGCGAGCGTACGCGCCTCGACAGTGCGATCGGCGCCACCCGCGCGATCGGGACGGACAAGACCGACACCGCCGAACTCATCGAAATGGCCGAGGCCGAGGGCGATGAGGATATGGTGAGCGAAGCGATCGCGTCCCTGAAGGCGCTGGCCGACCGAGCGGACGAGGACAAGATCAAGGCGCTGCTGTCCGGCGAGGCCGATGGCAGCGACACCTATCTGGAAATCCACGCGGGCGCAGGTGGCACCGAAAGCCAGGACTGGGCCGAAATCCTGTCGCGCATGTATCGCCGCTGGGCCGAACGACGCGGCTACAAGGTGGAACTGGTCGATTATCAGGCAGGCGAAACCGCCGGCATCAAGTCCGCGACCTTCCTCATCAAGGGCGAGAATGCCTATGGCTATGCCAAGACCGAAAGCGGCGTCCACCGCCTGGTCCGCATCAGCCCCTATGATAGCGCGGCGCGGCGCCACACCAGCTTCTCGTCGGTGTGGGTCTATCCGGTGATCGACGACAATATCGATATCGAGGTCAAGGAAAGCGACCTCAAGATCGATACCTATCGCGCATCGGGTGCGGGCGGGCAGCACGTCAACACCACCGATTCTGCGGTCCGCATCACCCACGTTCCGTCGGGCATCATCGTCGCGTCGCAGAACGACCGATCGCAGCACAAGAACCGTGCGACCGCGATGAACATGCTCAAGGCGCGTTTGTACGAAGCCGAACTGCGCAAGCGCGAGGAAGCGGCGAACACCGATTATCAGGCCAAGACAGAAATCGGCTGGGGCCACCAGATCCGCTCGTACGTCCTCCAGCCCTATCAGCTGGTGAAGGATCTGCGCACCGGCGTCACCTCCACCGCGCCCGACGATGTGCTGGACGGTGCGCTCGATCCCTTCATGGCCGCCGCCCTCAGCCAGAAGGTGACGGGCGAGAAGGTCGATGTGGAGGATGTCGACTGATGAACCGGGCGGTTTTGGCGGGCGCATTTGTCCTGCTGGCCGTCCCGTTGGCTGCCTGCGACCGGATGGGCGGCGGCAAGGGGACGCAGCGGTCCGCCGCCGCCGAACCCTTCCCCCAGGCCGACCGGCCGGTCGCCCCGATCGTATCGACCCGCTGGTCGAGCGAGGAATCCCGCGACCGGGTGAATGAGGCGGAGGATATCATGGACCGGGCGGGCATCCGTCCGGGCATGACCGTGGCCGATATCGGCGCGGGCGAAGGCTATTATACGGTGCGCCTGGCTAGGCGGGTCGGCGCCAAGGGTCGCGTCCTGGCCGAAGATATCATGCCCGAAGTGATCGAAGCCTTGTCGCGCCGCATCACGCGCGAAAAATGGGACAATGTCAGCGTGAAGCTGGGCGCGCCGGAAGATCCGCGCCTGCCCGAAAACAGCTTCGACCGAATCCTGATGGTGCATATGTATCATGAGATTGCCGAGCCCTACGCCTTCCTCTGGCACCTCAGTCCCGCGCTCAAGAAGGATGGCGAGCTGATCGTGGTCGATGCCAACCGCCCGACCGACCAGCATGGCACGCCGCCGCGCCTGCTGGGCTGCGAACTGGCCGCCATGGGTTTTCGCATGGAGCAGGTGATCGCCAAGCCGACTGCTGGCGGTTATCTCGCGCGCTTCCGCCGCATCGCCGCGCGACCCGACCCCGCCAGCATCGTCCCCTGCGCGTTTCAAGGCTAGCTTGCCCATGCGGCATGCCCTGCTGTAGGGCAGGGGTCATGCATTTCGATGATCAGCTTCAGCGCTATTTCGGCACCACCGACCTCGACACGCTGCCGGCCAGTACGGTCGAGGCCGGGATCGACCGGATGCGCGTGGATCTGGGTCTGGAGGAGGATCGCGGCCGGCGGTTCGCGCTCTGGTCGCTGTTGCACCTGCTAGGTGCGGCGCCCGACCTCGACGTCGCTTTCGAAGAGGAAGCGGACCGGGAAGCGGCGCGCAATTTCATGGACATGACGGACGAGGCTTGATCGCTGCTCATCGGTCGATGAGTTTTGATGAAGCCCGCTGCGCCCTCTTCCCTTCCGCCCCTCGACGGATAAGAGGCAAGGCCAATATTTCTGACCCAATATCTCCGGAGGATCGGATGGACTATCGCACGCTTGGCCGCACGGATATCAAGGTCAGCCTGATCTGCCTGGGCACCATGACCTGGGGGTCGCAGAATAGCGAGGCGGAGGCGCATGAGCAGCTCGACTATGCGGTCGGGCAGGGCGTCAACTTCATCGACACGGCCGAAGCCTATCCGGTCACGCCGGTCAGCGCCGATACGCAATTCCTGACCGAAACCTATATCGGCAACTGGATCGCGCAGCGCGGCAAGCGCGACGATATCGTGCTGGCGACCAAGGTGGCCGGGCCGACGCGCGACCCGATCCGCAAATTTCGCGGTGGCAACAACCGGCTGGACCGGTCCAACATCGTCGCGGCGGTGGAAGATAGCCTGACCCGGCTGAAGACCGACTATATCGACCTGTATCAGATCCATTGGCCCGACCGGCCGGTGCCATCCTTTGGCCGGCGCGGCATCGCCGCGATCGAGGATACGGATGAAACCGTGTCGATCGAGGAAACGCTGAGCGCTCTGGCGGAATTGGTGCAGGCCGGCAAGATCCGGCATTTCGGCCTCTCCAACGAAACGCCCTGGGGTGTCAGCGAATATCTGCGCCTGTCGCGTGACAAGGGGCTGCCGCGCCCGGCGTCGATCCAGAACGCCTACAACCTCCTCAACCGCACCTTCGAAATCGGCCTGTCCGAATTCGCCCTGCGCGAACATGTCGGGCTGCTCGCTTATTCACCGCTCGCGGGCGGCAATCTGACCGGCAAATATCTGGGCGGCGTCATTCCGGCCGGATCGCGCCGCGACGTGTCCCGCCAGTTCGTGCGTTACGACCTGCCCAATCAGGCGGTGGCCAGCGCCCGCTATGTGGCGATCGCCCATGCCTTCGGACTGGATACGGCGCAGCTGGCGCTGGCCTTCGTCAATGCCCAGCCCTTCGTCACGTCGAACATCATCGGCGCGACCAGTCTGGAGCAATTGCGGACCAACATCGCCAGCGTGGACGTCCATCTGACGCAGGAGCAAATCGCCGCGATCGAGGATATTCACCGCGTCATTCCCGATCCCTGCCCCTAAAGGCAGCATCGGTCAGGCGGCGCGGTGCGCCCGGGAAGCCTGATCGGACATATCGGGAAGGGCAAGGGCATCCGCCATAGCGGCGATTCCCTGCCACCAGTGATCGACCGGCGGAACTAGGATCGACAGCGCACCATGGCGAGGCCGGGCATGCCATGTGGTGCCGTCATTGTAGAAGCGCCAGAGCGGATCGCTGTTGACCGGGCGATGATGGAAGCGCGCCTGTGCGCCGCTTTGGCCGTTATCGACGGCGCGCAATTCGCTGGGAACCGCGCGGTAGCTGCCATCGGGATATCGCACATCAATCGCCATCGCATCCTCCATAGGCCCTCAACGCTTCACAAGCCTTTGAGTTCATTACGGCTTACGTCCCTATCGCAGGATTTTTGCGCAAAGGTTCGCACAGGCGATCGCGAAAGCGAATCAGTATAAATTTGACAACGCAATTGCGAATCTATCGCAATATCTGTAGGGCGCCTCCCCATGAACATAGCGGAAGGGGCGTTGGAATGAAGGTGAAGTGGATCGCGCTGGGCAGCGCAGCGGTTATGGCGCTGTGCCACACGGCGGCCTATGCGGCGGAAGACGCCATTCCCGCCGATGCGGATCAGGCGCAGGACAGCATCATCGTCACCGCCGCGACGACCGGTACCAAGACGGACACCGCGCTGGTCGAACTGCCCCAGCCGATCAAGGTGATCAGCGCCGAACAATATCTCTCCCAAGGTGCGATCAGCATCAGCGACACGGTGAAATATGCCGCCGGCGTGCTGGCCAATCCCTATGGCCGCGACACCCGCGTCGATGGCTTCAACGTGCGCGGTCTGGATGCGCTCCAGTTCCGCGACGGCATGCGCGACATCTTCAGCTACTATGCCAGCGTCGCGTCGGACCCGTACAACTTCTCGCGCGTGGAAATCGTGCGTGGCCCGGCATCGGTTCTGTTCGGTCAGGGGTCGATCGGTGGCCTCGTCAACCTGGTCAGCAAGACGCCCGAATTCCGCACAGGCGGGGAACTCAACCTCGTCTATGGCAGCTATGACCGCAAGGAAGCGATGGGCGACGTCAATGTCGCGCTGGCCGGCAATCTGGCGGTGCGCTTCGTGGGGCGCGTCCGCGACGCCGACACCTATGTCGATCATGTGCCCGACGACCGCGTGATGTTCGCGCCTTCGATCCGCTGGCAGCCCACGCCCGACACGGACATCGTGCTGAATGGCGTCTATCAGGAAGATGATACCGGCTCGACCTCGCAATTCCTGCCGATCATCGGCACCTTCCGCCCCAACACCGTCGCGGGCGAGCAGCTTGATCGCTATACTTTCGTCGGCAAGGCCGGCTGGGACCATTATAATGGCCGGTCGTTGCAGGGCGGCGGCTCCATCACCCACCGCTTTTCCGACGCGGTCAAGATCAGCCTGAAGGCTCGCTATATCGATAGCGACCTTTCCTATAACACCCATTATGCCGACAGCTATTCCAACCCGCAGGATCCCTTCTCGGTCTATGGCACCGACGGCCGCACCATCGCCCTGACCGCCGACGCCAGCGATGCGCGCATGAACGTCTTTTCGACCGACAATAATGTGCAGTTCAATTTCAACACCGGCGCCAATATCGAACATAAGCTGCTGGTCGGCATCGACTATAGCTGGAACAAGGTCGGCAAGCGCTATGATGGCGGCAACGAACTGGTCGATCTTTACGACATCGATTACGACTCGCTCAAGACCTACGACCCCACCGGGCCCTTCACCACGGAAAGCCAGAAGCAGCTGGGCATCTATGTCCAGGATCAGATCCGCTTCTACGACCGCGTCTCGGTCGTGCTGGGTGCGCGCCGCGACCGCGTGACCGGATCGTCGGGTCAGAAGGATAATGCCACCACCTTCCGCGCCGGCATCATCGGCGAAATCGGCGCCGGCATCTCGCCCTTCTTCAGCTACACCGAAAGCTTCCTGCCGGTCGCCGGCCGGATCGAAAGCGGCAAGGACGCGCAAGGCAACACGATCTACGGAGATCCCTACAAGCCGCAGACCGGGACGCAATTCGAAGCGGGCGTGAAGTGGCAGCCGGGCGTCAACACGCTGGTCACGGCAACGGTGTTCAAGATCAAGGAGCGCAATCGCGTCCTCTATCTGGCCGCTGGCGGCACCACCCAGTCGGGTGAACTCAACACCAAGGGGTTCGAGATCGAGGCCAGCCATACCTTGCCCGGTAATTTCGAGCTGCTGGCCAATTATGGCTATTCGAAGCTGAAATCGGAATCCAACACCAACCTGGATTATATGCCGCGCCACACGGCGTCGATCTGGTCGACCAAGACGTTCGGCCTGCCCGGTGAGGCGCAGCTGCGTCTGGGCGGTGGCGTCGTCTATAGCGGCAAGAGCGTCTCGACCAGCACGATCTGGTCGATCGTCACGCCCTCGCGCACCACGGTCGATGGGCTGGCGGAGATCAACTGGCAGAATTGGCGCTTTGCGCTCAATGCCACCAACCTGCTCAACAACAAATTCTACGCATCCTGCCTCGCGCGTGGCGATTGCTTCGTGGGCGCGCCGCGCAACGTGATGGGCACGGTTGGTTTCCGTTTCTGAAGATTATGACGGGAGAGTGAAGATGAAGATATTGTCCATGGCCCTGCTGGCGTTGGCCGGCCTGACCGCCACAGCGCAGGCGCATGAAGTGTGGGTGGAGCGCGACGGTACCGGCCCGGCGCGCATCTATCTGGGCGAACCGGCGGACGTTCTGCCCGAAGGCGGCGATCCCGAGTTCGAGAAGCTCAACGCACCCAAGCTTGTGCCCGCGTCCAAGGCGGCGCAGACCCGCAAGGCCGGCTATATCGAGGTGGCCGCCCCCGCCGGCGACGTGCGCGTCATCGACGACAGCGTGTTTGCACCCTGGGGTGAGGACGGCAAGAAGGAGGGCGTGATCTATTATGCCCGCGCCGGCCGCACCGAAGCCAAGGCGGGCCTGCCGCTGGAAATCGTGCCGACCGCCGCCAATGCCGACAGCTTCACGCTGGTACGCGACGGCAGGCCGGTGCCCGCCGCCAAGCTGACCGTCATTTCGCCTGACAAATGGACGAAGGAACTGGTCACCGACGCGCAGGGCCGGGTGACGTTGCCGATCAAGGCAAAGGGCCGTTTCATCGTCACGGCCTCGCAGGAGGAGAAGGGCGATCTGACCCTCGCCAATCAGAAGGTCGCGACCCTCTATCATATCGCGACGCTGACCTTCGTGAACGACTGACCATATACAGGGCCGGGGAGGGCGTTGTCTCTCCCCGCCTTCTTTGTGACAGGCCTGTCACGCGACTGACTTCGTGCCGTCAACCATCCCACATTGCACTGCAATATCGCGCAGCTAGGCCGCCCCCGACCAAGGGTCCAAAGGGGGATTATAAGTCCATGCGTATCACCACCGCTCTGCTGATGGCGTCGACCGCCGTCATCGCCATGCCAGCCTTCGCCCAGAATGTGGCGCCCGTCGATGCCGCCGCTGCCGATGCTGGCGCGGAAATCGTCGTTTTCGGCCGGGGCGAAACCCGCCAGGTGCAGGAAATCACCAGCAAGGACATCATCACGCTGACGCCCGGCACCAATGCGCTCAAGGCCATCGAGAAGCTGCCCAGCGTCAATTTCCAGTCGTCCGACCCGTTCGGCAATTATGAATGGTCGCAGCGCGTCACCATCCGCAGCTTCAGCCAGAACCAGCTTGGCTTCACCTTCGACGGCATTCCGCTGGGCGACATGAGCTATGGCAACCATAATGGCCTGCACATCACCCGCGCCATCAGCAGCGAAAATATCGGCAGCGTGCGCGTGTCGCAGGGCGCCGGCTCGCTCGGTACGCAGTCGACCGGCAACCTTGGCGGCACGATCGAAACCTTCTCCGCCGATCCGGCCGATTATCTGAGCGGTGGTTCATTGGGCGCGCAGGGCAACCTGACCTATGGCAGCGACGAAACCTGGCGCGCTTTCGGCCGGGTCGCCCTCGGCACGCGCGATGGCATTCGCGGCTTCCTCTCCTACGGCTATGGCGCGACCGACAAGTGGCGCGGTCAGGGCACGCAGGATCAGCATATGGGCAATGCCAAGGTCGTGATCCCCGTGGGCGAAGCGAAGATCGATGGCTGGCTCAGCTATTCGGATCGCCGCGAGCAGGATTATCAGGATATGTCGATGGGCATGATCCGTCGCCTGGGCTGGAAGTGGGATAACACCTATCCCGACTATAGCCGCGCGATCGACTATGCCGACCGGCTGAACGACGTCGATCGCGTCAGCAACAGCGGTGGTTCGCCCTTCCCCGATGGCCGCTACGACTATAGCGGCGCGCCGGTCGCCGGCGGTCAGGTCTATCCGGGCAATGTCACCAGCGCCGACGACGCCTATTATGACGCGGCGGGCCTGCGCAAGGATTGGCTGGGGTCGATCGGCCTGACCACGCCGCTGGGCGAAAACGCCAATTTCAAGATCAAGGGCTATTATCACAACAACAGCGGCATGGGCCTGTGGGCCACGCCCTATACGCCCAGCCCCAACGGCGTACCCATGTCGATCCGCACCACCGAATATGACATGGACCGCATCGGCGCGTTCGGCAGCGTCGATTACACGATCGGCATCCAGACGCTCAGCGTCGGCGCCTGGTACGAAAATAACAAATTCCATCAGGCCCGCCGCTTCTACGCCTTTGCCAGCCGCACCGATCCGGGCCTGAGCTTCCGCGACTATCCCAAGAACCCCTTCGCCACCCAGTGGGAGTTCGATTTCACTACCGATACGTTCCAGTACCATGTGCAGGACAAGATCGACCTGGGCACCGTGACGATCAACCTGGGGTGGAAGGGTTTCAACGTCACCAACAAGGCGGACGCGATCGTCGCCTCCACTTTCCCGGAAGGCAAGATCAAGGCGCAGGACTGGTTCCAGCCCCATGCCGGCTTCGCGGTGGAACTCAGCCCCGAAATGGAAGCCTTTGGCGGCTTCACGCAGGTGACCCGCGCCTTCGCGTCGGCCACCACAGCCGGTCCCTTTCAGACCAACCAGGCCGGCTTCGATCAGATCAAGGACGATCTGAAGCCGGAATCGTCGGACACCTATGAATTGGGCCTGCGCTATAACAGCCCCGTGTTCAACGGCGTGGTGGGCGCCTATTTCGTCAACTTCCGCAACCGGTTGAACGCGGTGCAGGTGGGCAGCCCGATCCAGGGTCTGGCGTCGGCACTCCAGAATGTGGGCAAGGTCCGCACGATCGGCGTCGAGGCGGCCGGTACGGTCAATCTGGGTTCGGGCGTCAGCCTGTTCGGTTCCTACAGCTATACCGACGCCACCTATCGCGACGATGTGTTCAACAGCTCGAACGGCATGCTGGTCGCCGCGCTCAAGGGCAAGACGGTCGTGGACAGCCCCAAGCACATGCTGCGCGGCGAGCTGAATTATGATCAGGGTCCGCTCTTCGCCCGTATCGGCGGCAATTATATGTCGAAGCGCTTCTACAGCTACACCAACGACGTGTCGGTCCCCGGCCGCGTGATCGTGGACGCTTCGATCGGTTATCGCCTGACCGACAAGATCGAAGTGCAGCTGAACGCCAGCAACCTGTTCGACAAGAAATATGTCAGCACGATCGGTTCGGGCGGTTTCGGCAACAGCGGCGACGCGCAGACCCTGCTGATCGGCGCGCCGCAGCAATTCTTCGCGACGCTGAAGGCCGGTTTCTAAACTCCGTAACGACGGACGGTTCGGTCACAAATGCGTGACCGAACCGTCATCATTTTGACCGAGTGCGGTTATCCCGCTGCAACGCCAATGTAGGCGCCCTGTCACGCGCGGCCTGTAATCCGGCGGCATGATCGCGACACATCCCCGCCAGATCCGCATCCCCGCCGCCGACAAGGCGCGGCTGCGCCTTCTCTTCCTTGCCAAGCATGCCTGTGCCGACGGCCGGCCGGACGCGCAGGATGGCAATCACGCCATCTATCATCATGAAATGCGCACGACGCTGGAGGCGATCGGCCTCAACGTCGATGTCGCGAACAGCTATGACGCGCTTTACGAGCGGCCCGATACGGACTTCGTCGTCACCCTGCTCAACCGGGGCGGTTTCCAGAATAGCGAGATGCTGGCCCCCTTGCTGCTCAGCCGGTGTGATATGCCTTATCTCGGCGCCAGCCCGATCGTGCGTGGCCTGTCCGACGACAAATATCTCAGCAAGATGATCGCCCGCGCGCGCGGCGTGCCGACCATGGCGGCGCAGCTTTTCCGTCGCGGCGGCCTGTTCGAGGCACCCGCGTTCGAAGCGGATCGGCTGGTGATAAAGCCCAACGCTTCCTCCGCCTCCTGGGGCGTGAAGATGGTCGATACATGGGCGCAGGCGCGCGATCATGCCGACAGCCTGTTCGCGCTGGGCCATGATGTGCTGGTGGAACAATGGGCGCCGCTGCTGGACGTCGCAGTGCCGGTGGTCGGCGGCAGCGGTGGCCAGCCCTGGATCCTGCCGCCGATGATGTATGTCCCCGCCGACCCGCATCGCGAGCGCAGCTATGAGGAGAAGCGCGGCCTGATCGACGCGGGCGACGATCCGCTGATCCTGGTGGAGGATGCCGACCTGCGCAGCCGGCTGGAAGCGATGACCGCCGCGCTGCTGCCCGAACTCTGGCCGTTCGACTATGGCCGTTTCGAATTCCGCTATGATCCGGCGAGCGGGCAATTGCTGTTCATGGAAGTGAACCTGTCCTGCAATCTCTGGTCGAAGAAGACGATCTCGCGCTCCGCCGCCTCGATCGGCGTCGATCATGCCGCTTTGGTCGAAACCATCGTCGGGCATAGCCTGGCGCGGCAGGGCCTGCTGGACGAAGCGATCGTGCAGGTGGCGGCATGAGTGGCCGGACAACGGCGATCCTGCTCGCCGGCCGCCGCGACGGCGCGACCGATCCGCTCGCGCTGACCCATGGCGTCAGCCACAAATGTCTGGTGCCGGTCGCCGGCCAGCCGATGCTGCTGCATGTCATCGACGCGCTGGTCGCCAATCGCCGGATCGGCACGGTCCGCGTGGTGATCGAAGATCCCAATTTGCTGGCGACCATCCCGGCGTTGCGCGGGCTGCTCCATAATGGCCGGCTGGTCGGCGTGCCGGCACAGCCCAATCTGGTGGACAGCGTGCTGGCCGGCGCGGAGGGGGCTGCCTTCCCGCTGCTCATCACCACCGCCGACAATGTGATGCTGACGCCGGACGCGATCGACGAGATGCTGGATGGCTGCGCCACGCAGGGTGCGGACGCGGCCGTCGCCTTCACGCGCCGCGCGTCGGTGCTGGCCGCCCATCCGGAGGGGCAGCGCAAATTCTACACCTTCGCCGACGATGGCTATTCCAACTGCAACACCTATTGGCTGCGCGATCGCAAAGCGTTGAAGGCCGCCGAAACCTTCCGGTCGGGCGGGCAGTTCGTCAAGCATCCCGGCCGCATCATCGGTGCCTTTGGCCTCATCAACCTCATCCGCTTCCGCTTTGGCATCGGCACGCTGGATCAGGCCTTCGCCCGCTTCTCGCGCCGCTTCCGCATGACCATCAGCCCGGTGATCCTGACCGACGGCGCGGTGGCGATCGATGTCGACAATGCACGGTCGCATGGCGTCGCCACGACCCTGCTCGACCAGCGCATGTCCATGGCGCAGGCGGCGGAGTAACGTCCCTTGCTGACCGTGCGTGCGCTGCCGCTGCGGGACCGGGGCGGCAATGCCCTGCTGCGGGCCTATCATGACGGGCTGGTCCGGCATTGGACCCCTGCGCAGCGTCTGGCCGGCCATCTGCTCGCCGCGCTGGGGCGGGGCGGCTGGACGCCGGCCGAGCGGCTGTATCTGGGCGACGCGGTGCGCGGGCAGGGCCTGAGCATGCGCGATCGCAAGGGGCTGCACCGGCTGCTCAACCCCGCCGCCTTTCCGCTCGCCACCAATCCGCTCAAGAACAAGCAATTGTTCGCGCGGGCCGCATCGGGCCTGCCGTTGCCGGACGCCTGCGATCCTGATCGGCAGGATCTGGACGCATGGCTCACAGGGCAGGATGATATCATCGCCAAGCCCAGCTACCGGTCGAAGGGGCAGGGGGTCGAGCGTTTCGTGCGCGAAGGCACTGGCTGGCGCGATGGCGATCGGGCGATGGACGCTGCTCAGCTTGCGACCCATCTGCGCCGCGTCTGGCGGCAGGGCGGGGTGATCCAGCAGCGCCTGCCCACGCATGGCGCGTTGGCGGACCTGTCGCCGGGCGCGCTGTCGACATTGCGCATCGTCACCTGCCTGAATGAACAGGGCGAACCGGAGATTTGCGACATGGCGCTGCGCCTGTCGGCTGGCGGCCCGCGCCCTGTGGATAATTTCAACGCCGGCAATCTGGTGCTGGCGGTCGATGGCGCGGGTCGTTGCGGTCCGGCCTGGCGCAGCGGCGGCAAGCGGCCGCCCTCCCGCCACATCAGTCACCCTGTGACCGGCGTGGCGATCGAGGGCGCGTTGCTGCCCGATCATGCCGCCGCGCAGGCGCTGGCGATCCGGGCGCATGAGCGGTTCCGCGAGGGCTTCACCCTCATCGGCTGGGATATCGGCCTGACCGCGCAGGGACCGGTGCTGATCGAGGGTAATTGGAATCCCGGCACCGACATCGTCCAGCTGGTGAACGGCCGGGGGCTGGCGGACAGCCGGCTCGGCATCCTTTACGGCCATGCATTGTCCCGCCTGACGGCGGAGGACTGGCGCGGGGCGCGGGTGGTGCAGCGGGACCGGCGATGAAGATCGCCCTCTATGTCCATGCGCTGGCGGCCACCGGCGTCGTCCGCAACGTCCGCCTGCTCGCCGCCGATTTCCGGGCGCGGGGGCATGATGTGACGCTGCTGACCGCGCTGCCGGGGGGCAAGGGCGTGGACGGCGTGCCGCATCATGCGCTGCTGTCCGACACGGGCGGATCGCGCCTGCTCCAGAAATGGCGCGCCATGCCCCGGCTGAAAGCCCATCTGCGCGCGCACCGGCCGGACCTGCTGATCTCCGCCGGCAATCATGGCCATCTGACCGCGCTGCTGGGCAGCCGGGCGATGCCGGGCCTGCGCCGCCTTTATCGCATCAGCAACGACCTGCGCCGCGCCGCGCCGGGCACACCCAAAAGCGCGATCCGTTCGGCCGGTCGATCGCTGGTCGCCCGGCTGCTGGCGGCGGATGCGGATCATCTGCTGCTGGTATCGCCGACGTTGGCGAGCGACACGCCTGCCTTCGGTCGCGCACTGGCCCAGGGTCGCGCCACCATCATCGAAAATGCGATCGACCCCGCCATCGCCCGCGCGCGCGCCGTCGAGCCATCGCCCCATGGCTGTTTCGACGATGATGTGCCGGTGGTGCTGGCGATCGGCCGGCTCGCGCCGCAGAAGAATTTCGGCACGCTGCTTACCGCCTTCGCCCGGTTGCGGGAGGGCGGAACCACCGCCCGCCTCGTCATATTGGGCGAGAGCCGCGACGATGCGCAGCGTCTGTTGCGAAACCAAGCGGACGCACTCGGCATCGGCGCGGACCTGCTGTTGCCGGGCACGGTCGACAATGTCTTCCCCTGGATCGCCCGCGCCGCCGCCTTCATCCTGCCCAGCTGGTGGGAGGGATCGGCCAATGTCCTGCTGGAGGCGATGGCGCTTAACATACCCGTCGTCGCCTCGCACAGCGCCGGCAATGCGGCGTCGGTGCTGGACGGGGGACGTCATGGCCTGCTCGTCGATCCGGCCGATCCGGCCGCCATGGCGCGGGCATTACAGCATCAGATCGACCCGGCCACCGCGCTGCATCCCGGCGACCGGATCGCGGCTTATGGCCTCGACGCGATGTTCGATCGATGGGCCGCTTTGCTGGATGGCATCGACCCGCATTGCCCCCGCGCGTCGGACAGGCTAATTCCTGTCCTCACGCATGAGCAACGATAGCCCGATCCTCCACCCCATCACCCACGACCGCTTCCTGGGCGATGTGCAGGCACTGGCCCGCGCGATTGAGGCCGGCGACTGGGCGCCCGACATGCTGGTGGGCGTGGGGCGCGGCGGGCTGGTGCCGGCGGTCTATCTGTCGCACCGGTTGAACCTACCGATGCTGTCGATCGACTATAGCAGCGCATCGGCAGACGCGGCGCTGACCGATGTGGCGGCGCGCAGCGCGTCGGGCACGCGACTGCTGATCGTGGACGATATCAACGACAGTGGCGGCACGATCGCGGCCTTGCGCCGCCTGCTGGCCGAAAAGGGCGGCGATGCCCGACATCTGCGTTTCGCCGTCCTGCTCGACAATAGCCGTTCGGGCGAGCGTGTCGATTATTGGGCGGACAGCATCGACCGCGATACCGACAAACGCTGGTTCGTCTTCCCCTGGGAAGCGCTCGCCACGCAGCAGGCGATCGTGGATGAAGCCTTGTCGGTGCCCGATCGCCTAGCCTGACCCGCCGCGCCTTTCGCGATCGGCGTTACACAGCAGGACATGGCAGGGACCGCCCGGCATGGGCTGCCGCTGCGGCGCGCGATGCTCGGGCGGCGGCGTCCCGCAAAAGGGGATGGCGCGCGCCGCAGCCGGGGCCGGCAGCGCCGCCGCCGCCAGATGAGGCAGGCGGCCGCCGCCAGCCAACCGCCTCTAGACCGCATGGCTGAACCGCTTTTCCTCGACCGCCAAATAGGCGTCGAATCGCACCGGTCAGTCGCTGGACGCGGATGGCCGCGCCGGTGTTGCAACCGCAATACCAGCATATGTCGTGGCAATAGGGGATGTGGACATAGAGGGAGAGCGGCGTGTCCGCCTTCATCCCGTCCAGCCGCGCCAGCAGGTCCGCTTCGCCCACGGCGTCGCTGAACTGGGCGGCGGGGAGATAGCTGGTGTAGCGCGGCACCGGCCGGGCGAGCAGATCGGGATGATAGGCAGGCGCTGGACGGGGGCGAGGCGGCCGCGATCGAGAATGTGCGGGAGGTCGCCGGAGAAGGCGTGTTTTCGCGCCATGGGCATGAAGATGTGTCGCTCGCCAGGCCGCGCAGCCTGATCAACCTGTTCGGCCTCGCCAGCGAATATCGGCGTGGCGACCATGCGACCTTGCTCAGCTTCGCCGACGCACTGCGGCCCGATGCGATCGACGTGGTGGGCGATTTGAGACCGGATGGCCTGGCGATCCTGATTGCCAGCGGAGACAGACCCGAAGCGCTGGAAGATGTCGCGCGCGCGACCGGCACGACCGCGATCGGCCATCTGCGCCCCGCCGACAAGCTGGCGCTGATCGAACGGCAGAAATGACGGGGTCAAAAGATCTTGATGGTCGGGGATGAAGACTGATCGGGAACTCGCGCCCTCGCCCCCTGTTGTCTCCTGTTGAAGGAGATATGGGATGCACAAGGAACGGGAAGATGGCGACATAGTCACCCATGTGTCGGAAACGGAAGCGCGCAGCGGATCGCGCACGCGGGTGACGCGCAACATATTGGTGGTCAGCCTGGTCTTGGTGATCGCTTTGCTGGCCATCACGATGGGCTTCGGCTTTTTCGAGACGGGCCAGTCCGGCGCCGATCAGGTCAATGGCGATAATGTGACGCAGGCCACCAATTAGGGTTTCGGGTCGGATGCCAGCGCGCGGACGCTTCTGGCCAGTGTCAGCGGGTTGAAGGGCTTCAATATCACCCCCTTGGCACCGGCCTCATGATAGCTTTTCACGTCGGCTTCGCGCGCGCGGGCGGTGACGAAGACGAAGGGCTTGTCGGCAAAACCGGGCAGATCGCGCAATTTGATCATCAATGTCGGACCGTCCATATACGGCATCATCACGTCCAGCATGACGAGATCGGGCCGCCATTCGTCATTCTTCGCCGCAGCGATCGCTTCTGCCCCGTCGGCGCAGAGGCGCAATTCTATACCGGGGTCGAGCGCCAGCGATAATTTGACGATATGGCGGATATCCTTGTCGTCATCGACATAGAGGATGCGCAATCTATCGGCTTCGCTCATGTCCCGTCATCTCCCCCTCCCTTCGCGTGGCGGGTCGCGACCACGCGGCGCACCGTCGCCTTGAGATCGGGCAGAGACGTGCGCGACTTGACCAATATGGCATCGATCTGCCCGGCAATCTCCATGTCGATGTCATGCGCGGAATAGATGATGGTCGGGATGGCGACGCCTTGCTCGTCGATCAGGTCGGGCAGCAGGTCTAGGCCCAGCCCCTTTTCCAGATGGACGTCCAATATCGCCAGATGCGGCGTTTCGACGCGCAGCAGCGCGCGCGCTTCCGCCAGGGTCGTGGCTTTGAGGATATAGGCGATGCCCTTGAGGGCGGACGCGGTAATTTCCAGCGTATCCTGATCATCGTCCAGATGCAGCACGGTCGGCCGGTCGATACCCGAATGGCGGAAGGACGCGGCGATCGCCGTCTTCAGGCGGCTGGGGTCGATCGGCTTGTCGATCCAGTCGATCAGGTCGAGCGAAAGCGGCGCGCCATCGTCCCCTACCGGTGCCGACACCATCAGGATCGACAAGGATTTCGGCCCTTCGATACGGCGCATTTCGCGCGCGAACTGAAACGCGTCGGCATCGTCGAGCGCCATGTCGAGCAGCAGGAGATTATAGCCGTTGGCGGCGATAGCCTCCCGCGCGGCGCGGGCGCTGGTCACGACACGGCAGGTATAGCCTTCCTCCGACAGTTGCGATTGCAGCTGGCGGGCGATGGCGGGATTGCTTTCGCAGATGAGGATGCTGACATGCCCGTCCCGGTCGGCCAGACGGTCGCGGGTTATGGACAAGGGCAGCATGATGGGGAGGGAAAAGGCGAAGCGGGTGCCGCCGCCGGAGCGATCCTCGAACCATAAATCGCCCCCATGCTGGCTGACGATTTCGCGCGCGATGGCAAGGCCAAGCCCGGTGCCCGGTGCCGCCTCGTCATTGGCGGCACGTTCGAACCGGCCAAAGATGCGTGAGCGGAACTCCTGCGGGATACCCGGCCCCTGGTCGTCGACATAAACGGTCGCGCGGCGACCATCTGCGCTGCGCCGCAGGCCTACGGAGACTCGGCTCCCTTCCGGCGCAGCCTTGACGGCGTTCGACATGAGGTTGGTGAGAACCTGAAGCAGTCGTTCCTCGTCGGCCTGAATCATCAGATGTTCGTCCGGCAGCGTGCAGTCGAGCACGGCGCCCGCAGCGCGAAGCAGGCTGCTATTATCCTCACAGGCACGCTGGATGACATGATAGAGATCTGTCGGCGCCAGCGTCATCCGCAATTTGCCCGAATCGATCCGGTCGATGTCGAGCATGTCGTTGATCAGGCGGATTAAGCGTTGCGCATTATTTTCGGCGATGGCGACCAGACTTGCCGGTTCTTCTTCCAGCCGATTGCCGACATCCAGCCGCAACAGCGCCAAAGCGCCGACGATCGACGTGAGCGGCGTGCGCAGTTCGTGGCTGACGGTGGAAATCAGATCGTCCTTCAGCCGCTCGATCCGCTTGCGCTGGACGATGTCGCGCAGCGACATGACGATATGATCGCCATCGGGCAACGGCATGACACCTAGCGCGATATCGACGGGCAGCAGTCGGCCGCTCTGGTGCCGCACCTGCCGGTCCGTCCAATAGGGCATTTTGAGTTCGCCATCGACCAGGCCGATACGGTCGAGGAAGCTGCCGACGCCGGGCGCTATGTCGGACATCACGTCGAAATCGCGCCGTGCCAGGTCGGCCGGTTCATAACCCAGCATCTTCGACGCGGCCTTGTTGATGGTTTCGATCGTGCCGCTGGGATTGATGATGATGATCGGGTCGATCGTGCTGTCGAGAATCGTTTCATTCCGCTGTGCGGCGGCATATCCCCGCAGTTCGATCTGATATTGGGACAGGCGCTGACGCCACAGGCCCAGCAGGGCGATCGCCAGCGACAGGCTGCTGATCGCGACCAATATCCACATCACGCGCTGGAGCATGTCGGTGCGATTGCGATAGGCGGCGGCACGGGTGTCGCCCATCCGTTGCTCGTCCCGGATCACCATGTCCAGTTGATGCTGAAGCCGCGCCATCAGCCTTTTGCCCGCGCCGTTGGTGACGCGTTTGCGCGCGACTTCCGGTCCCTGCGTGGCGTAGAGGCGCAGCACTTCGTCCATTTCGGCGATCTTGGCGCGCGCCAGCTTATGCAGGCCGGTAAAGCCTGCGCGCTGCTCCGGGACGTCGCGGTAAAGCCGGTCGGCCTTGGCAAAGGCCTGTTCAATACCGGTGTGCCATTCGCCGTAACGGGCGGTGAATTCCGGATCTTGGGTGATGACATAGCCGCGCTGGCTGGATTCGGCGGCGCGCAGTTGCGACAATATGTCGATCAAGAGCACGCGCCGCTCGAAACTCTTGTCCGTTTCGTCGCGCAGGCCGTTCCAGCGATCATATTCGCCGCCCAGCCAGAAGAGGAGCGCGGCAAGGCCCAGGGGCACGAACAGCGCAAGCAGCAGGAAGGGCAGGCCGCGTGGTGGACGAGGCGCGTCGCCGTTCATGCCGGGCGCGGAGCCGTGACGTCGCCCAGCAGAGGTTGCACGGCCAGCAGGGCCTGCGCCCGATTGCCGACGTCCAGCTTTCGGAAGATGGCGGTCAGATGCGCCTTCACCGTGGCTTCGGATACGTCGAGATCGGCGGCGATCTGCTTGTTCAGCCGGCCGTCCGACAGCGCGATCAGCACGCGCAACTGCGCACCGGACAGGCTGGCGATCCGATCGCGCAGAGTGTTGCCTTCGCTGGCCGGCTGGGCCTGCGGGAAGCAGGTCTGCCCTTCCGTCAGGCGCCTGATGTCGCGGGCCAGGTCGTCGAAGGGGCGGGTCTTGTGCAGGAAGCCGGCGGCGCCCAGCGCACGGGCGCTTTCGACCAGCGTCGCGCTTTCATTGGCGGAAATGAGTGCGATTGGAATCCGCCCCGCCTGATGCTGCAATTGCAGGAAGCCGGAAAAGCCGCGTGCGTCGGGCAGCACGAAGTCCAGCAGGATCAGGCGATATTTGCCGTGGCGCGACAGGGCGTCGAGCGCTTCGCCGATCGTGCCGGCGGTATCCACGGTGACACCGGGCATCGCCGCGCGCGCGGCAAGGCCCAGACCTTCGCGAATCAGGGGGTGATCGTCCGCAATCAATACGCGGCCGCCGGCTATGGTTTCTGCCATCCTCCAGCCTTATTGTTATTCATCCCGAAACGGAATGTGTTTAGTGATGCAGTAATTGGAGTGTGAGGGTAATGCGTCTATGTATCAATCGTAAAATACATTGGCGGTCATCTTTATCCTTAACGGATCATGATCGGGCCTTAGTGATGCGGGACTTGCAGAGATCATGTGCGAGGGCGAATATTCCACAGCGCTAGACGGCCTGACGCGCATGGCGGCGCTGTTCGGGCGGGATGCGCTGATGCCGATCGTTGCGGGTTTGCGCACCGAATTGCAGCAGGCGATCGATCGGCCCGATGCGGCCGATGCGCACAGGATCGCCGGGCTGGCGGGGACTTTGGGCTTTGCTTGGGTCAGCGCCAGTTGGCAGGCGGTGGATCAGGGCGGCGACGATCGGGCTGCTGCGTTGCGCGACAGTCGGATGGCGCTGATCGCGCTCGAGCGCTGGCTGCGGCAGGGGGCGTAGCGGTCAGACCAGGTCGGGCGCATCCAGCATCCCGGCCAGGGCGATGCTGCTGACCGGCTGGACGAAGCGGAAACCGCAGCTATCCTCCCGCACCCAGCAGATTTCGCCAGCCACCCCCTGACGATCACCCAATGTGAGGTCGAGTATGCCGGGCTTTCCGCGCTCGGTCGGGACAGGCAGGGTCAGCCGCGCCCCGCCGACGGAGATATTTTCGATCTGCGTCGGGATCGGCATGTCCCCCATCAGCAGCACAGCCTGTCGGCGGAAGGCGAAGCGGGGCTGGCGCGCGACCCGCCCTTCCTTGTTGCTGCGCGCGGCGAAGATATCTGCCGGATTGCAGCGCAGGTCGAACATCAGTCCGGCCTCATGCCCTGACATCCAGCAGATGCGGGCAAGCCGGGGGTCCAGCCCGCGCATCTCGATCAGCACGCGCGTGCCGGGCGCGGGAGGAAAGGGCATCTGGATGCGCATGCCGCCATCGGACAGGTCGCGGACCATGCAGGGCAGGCTGCGCCCTGCAAAGCTGATCTTGCCGATGGTGAAGACGGTGGCCGCCCGCCAATCCTGTCGCCGCTCCATGGGATTGAACGGCAGGTCGTTGGTCAGTTCCGGCAGCATTGTCAGGATCGGCGTCGGCGATGCCGGTTCCAGTCCGTGGGGCATGGTTACTCCTGTTCAGCGCAGCTTGACGCGGAAGCGGACCGTGAAGGAACCGCCCGCCTTGAAATTGGTCACGGGTTTGACGCGGATGGCGCGGACATTGGCGTCATAGCCGTCCGCGTCAGGCACCGGGGTGTAGGTCCAGCTGGTGCCGTTGGAAAATTCGATCCCGTCGGATGCGCTGGCCAGGTTGGTGAATGTGTAGGTCAGGCCGCTGTCGCCGACGCCCAGAACGATCGCGCCATTGGTGAAGATCACCGGCCCGCTGCCGCCGACGCCCAGATCGCTGACGCGCAGGATGACGTTGGCGGGCAACTGATCCTCGAACGCGATGCCGCGCACCGTCTTGCCGGCATTGGCGAGGGGGTTGGCGAGCGTGGCCGTATAATCCAGCACCGCGCCGGGAATGGCACGCGGGATCAGATTCCCCATCGGATCGGACACCATGGCCACCGATTTGGTGGCGGTGATCGGATCGGCCAGCGCCGCGGTGGGCAGCATGGCCAGCAGGAAAAGGACAAGGGTTGATTTGCGCATCAGCGACCCTTTCCAAGCAGGCCGGCGACGGTGCCGCGATCGAACTTCATGCGCATCGTGACATAGGGGCCGCGACGGGTATAGCGATCATCCTCGAAATCGCGGTCGCGATAACCCGCGATATTATAGCCCGCGCTGATCCACACATTGGGTGCGGGCGAGACGCCGGCCGACGGTCCGCCGCTGAAGGCGAAGGCGCCCCGGTTCCAGGCATGTTGCACCGACCCCTGCACGCCGACGTCGAAACGCTTGCCCAGGTCCATGCGCAGGTCGAAACCGGTCACGTCGATATAGCCGGCATAATCGTCCGCACCATAGCTGCCGCGTACCCATTTGGCGCCATAATAGACGGTCGCCTCGACCGCGTGGCGAGCGCCTTCCGGCCCGGTGCGATAGTTGACGGCCAGGTTGTTGATCAGGCGCAGCGTGCGCTGGCCAACGCCATTGCCCGCCGGCACGCCCAGCACATTGCCGCCGGTGATGCCCGAATCCGCGCTTTCCTTGCGCAGTTCGAACCGCTCCAGCATCGACCAGTGGCTGTCGAGCGGGCGCCAGGCGAGCGCGACCGAGCTAGTCAGGCTCTTCGCCTGCGCGCCGGTGGCCTGGCCCAGCGTGGAATAGCGAACGGTGCCGGCCAGCGTCTTGCCCTCGCCCAGCGCACGCACGACGTTGGTGGTGATGTTGAAGCGGCTGTTCTGGTCGGACTTGCGATATTCGACCCGGCCGTTCCAGGACCAGAGGTCCGCACGATAATTGGCGCCCAGCGTCACAGCCTTATAGTCACCATCATTGCCGTAAAGGCTGCCCAGCGCGCCGCCACCGACGCTGCCGGAACCGCTGGTCTGGAATGGCTGAACCACGCCGCCGGCGGGGATCTTGCCGCGTACCGTGGTGCTGGCGTCGAAGGTCGCGTCGATGGTCCAGCGGTCGCTGATCGGCAGCGACTGGATCAGGCCGTAATTGGCGAACAGGCGGCCGCCATTTTCGCCCGACGTCTGGTTGTTGATGGCGGTCGTGACCTTGGCGCCCTTCCACGGCTGAACGTCGAAGCCGATCTGCGCGGTGTGGGCGGTGAAATCGGCACCCTGCGCGATTTCATAGCCGCCGATCAGGCGGATGCCGGGCTTCACGCGCCAGGCGGCGATCAGCTGCTGGCGGGCGGGGAAATCGACGCTGTCCTTGTCGCCGCCGGGCGCGAACTGGGTCTGGGCGGTCAGAGTCAGCTTGCCGCCCAGCATCGCCTGCGTGCCGCCCAGCGTGAGCAAGCGGCTGTCGCGGTCCTTGCCGTCGATGCCGCGATCCATCGCAAACTGTGTACCGGCGAACAACGTGCCACGTTCGCGGCGATATTCGATGCGCGCTTCGCCCGCGACGCGGCTGCCTGCGCCGATCAGCTGGTCCTGATACCAGGCCGAAGCGGTGGCGGCCCATTTGTCGGCAATCTGCACCCGGCCGTCGAAACCGACGCGGCGCGTACCGGCCTCTACCAGATTCTGCTGGCCCAAACCGAATGCATCGTCCTGCTGGCGGGCATAGGCCAATATGTCGGCGCCCTTGCTGTGATGTTCGACCTCCGCCAGATAGGCGCGGCCGTCGGACAGGCCATCGCGGCTGCCGGCGGCGACTTCTGCGCGCAGCTGGGTCGTGTCGGTGAGGCGTGCGCTCAGGTCCGCGCCCAGCAGCAGGCCGTTGCCATGGCTGTTGTCCTTGATCGCCGACACGCCGACTTCGGCCTTGCCCTTGGCGAATTTGATCGCGGCACGGCCGCCGGCGGTCAGCTTCTTGCCCTTGCCGTAGGTTTCATAGTCGACGACGATGAAGACCGGGTTGTTGGCGGCATCGCGGCCCAGCACCGGCTCACGGAAGCGGATCGTGCCGATGGTCGCGTCGATATCATAGTCGATATGGCGAGTCAGCGGCGTCGAGGACAGGATGCGCTCAGGGCGCAGGCGGTCGCGCACCTCGATGCTCAGCTTGTCGCTATTGGGCACGATGTCGCGACCCGACAGGCGATAGGGGCCGGTCAGGCCATTGCCCTGAATCTCGTCGCGGGCATGCAAATCGTCGCTGTTGGCGGCAAAGGCGGTGAAGCTGAGGCGATCATTGGCAAAATCGGCCTTCATTCCGTTCAGCGTGCGGCTGTAGCGGGTCAGCTGCGTCTGGGTCATGCCGGTTTCGAAGTCGCCAAACAGGGCGCTGAAATCCTGCCGCTCCAGCCGCAGATAGAGTTTGCGGGCGGTGGGCGCGTCCTGGCCCTGACGGGTGGCATCGCCATAGACGGTGTAATAGCGATCCGGGTCGATCTGGCCCAGCAGCCCGCGCGACCGGTCATATTGGCGGTCGCTGTCATAGGCGATCGTCATCAGCCAGCTGCCCTTGATCCGGCCCTTGGCATAGAGCGCCAGCTGGCCGTCGGTGATCAGGCTGTTGCGGCTAGAGGCAGGCAGGCGCGCGGACCGCTTGCGCAGCGTATCATAGCCGATCGTGCCCGATCCGAAGCCCACTACGGTCCAGTCGCGCGCGACGGCGGTCAGGCGGCTGCGCAGTTCGATCACGCGCTGCTGCCGGTCGTCGGTCAGGGTCACGGTGGCGCGCAGCGCGCCGGCCTGGGTCGTGGGTTGCAGCGCCATATAGGCGATGCCTTCGTCGCCGATCACCAGCGCGGTGCCGCTGTTGCGGCCGATGCGATCGCCGGGGCGGGCGCCCGCGACGGTGGCATCGACCGCGATGCTGTAGGGCTGGTCGATGGTGACGGGAACGGTGGTGCCGTCGCGCACCGGGCGGCCGGTCCGATCGGTCAGGCGGAAGGCCAGGATCGGGCTGGTCAGGCCGTCGGCGGCCAGCTTGCCGGCTTCGGGAACCAGCACCGCGTTGGCGGCCGGGCCGGAATAATGGACCGTGCCGTGCAGCGTCTGCGCGACGGTCCCGTTTTCGTTCATCACCGTGGCTTCCAGCGCATTGTCGCCGGGTTCCAGGCCGATGCCCGACCATTTGGCGATGGCGATGTCGCCATCCGTATCGGTCGTGTCATAGGCCAGCGCATCGACCAATGTGCCGTTCAGGCGCAGCGCGACCTTCTGCCCGGCATGATGCTGGACGACGACGCGGGTGGATGGCGAGCGGGGGTTGTAACCCTGGGCCGGGAACAGCAGGGCGACGCCGGCATCCTGCCCGGTCAACCATTCGCGGTTGCCCGCGGCTTCACCGGCATCAGGCGCGACCGGCAGGGCGTCGGCCGTGCTGGCGGCAGCGATGCCGGTCAGGCGCAGCTGGAAATCCACGCGCTTCAGCAGGCCGCCATCGCTTTCGACGAAGCGAGAGATGGCGCTGCCGGCCTGGCGGGTGTCTGCGTCGCACAGCGACGGCGCATGGCTGGCGGGCAGGCTGGCGCTGTCGAGTTGCACGACATGGCGGCCGTTGCGCACGCCCTCGAAATGATAGAGGCCATCCTTGTCGGTGACGACATAGCTGCCATCTTCCATCAGGATACGGATGCCGGCCACGCCCTTGCGGCCGCTGGCGGGGCTGTTGCAGTCGCCTTCGGTCACGCGGCCGACGATGGTGAAGCCGTCGGTGAAGAGCAGCGCGCCGATCCGCACGGAGGCGGCGGCCTCGTTACTGGTCGAGCCGGCCGAACCGGAGGCGAGCACGCGGTTGAGCGCTTCGCCACGCGGCGCACCGGGGGCGACGGACACGACATAGCGCACCTCCGCCGTCTTGCCGGCGGGCAAGGTGGGCACGCTGAAGTCCAGCGTGCGGCCATCGGTTGCGACCACAGGTTCTTCCGCACCGCGCGACGATCCGCGCTCGTAGCGCAGGCCGGGCGGCAGAATGTCGGTCAGGTGGATGCCGCTGGCGTCATTGTCCGAACGATTGTCGACCCGGACCAGATATTGGATGAAATCGCCGGGAGATGCCTCGCGCACCGACGCCGTCTTGGTCAGCAGCAGATGGGTGTCGCCGATCCGGTCGAGCGGGATGTCGGCAAAGAAAGGTTCGGGGTCCGACAGCACGAAAATGCCGGCGAAAGAGGCTTCGTTGAGGATGAAAGGCTGATTGAACGGGCCGCGCAGAGCCTCCAGATCCGCCCGGCTGCGGGTCGATGGAGCGACATAATGGCTCGGCGGCGTGACGCGCAGATGATAGCGGCCCGGCGCGGTCAGCGGAAAGCGATAATTGCCCTGCGGAAATTTGTAGAGGCGGCCACTGGCGTCGGTGACGCTGCCACCGCTGACGACGGTGGAGGGATAGGCGCTGGTGCCATCGTCGCCAAACACCTTGGCCGGCTGGTCATTTTCATCCAGCAGCGTCACGGTCGCGCCATCGACCAGCGCGCCGGTTTGCGAATCGAACACATAGCCGGTCGGGTCGATCAGCAGCGAGAAGTTGGATCCGTAGCTATACTCGTCCTCGTCGAAGCTGACGAAGACATGCGCATTGCGCTGCAAGGTGGGATCGCACGGGTCGATGCTGGGATCGACCCCGGTTTCGGGCAGGCCGCCTGCGAATACGCCCGTATCCGGGCCGGTTTCGAGCAGGGGCATGCGATAGGACAGAAATTGGCTGCCGGCGTTGATCCAGGCCGTTTCCCGGACACCGGGGTCGCGATTGCCCCCAGGATTGTCGAGAACGATGATGAAGGCACTGGCCGGATTGACACGCTCCGCCACCGGAGCGCGCGCAAGATCGGCGGCATCGACGGGTGCGGGGGTGAAAGCGATATTGGGACTGGTCTGGCATGTGGCGCCAGACATGTCGTAGCCGATCGGGAGCAGACGAAAGCTCAACCGGGTCGGCCGCTTGGCGCGGCCTTCGACATCAAAGGTTACGGTATTGGAATCGACGCTGACCGGACCGGTCGGTTCCTGCCAGGTCAGCGTCGCTGTATTGGTGACACGCGTCTGCCCCTGCGCCGTGACCGGGATCACGGCGGCAAGGCCCATAAGGGTAGCTGTCAGGCTGGCAAAGGCGTGGATTTTAGGCATAGGTTTCCTTTCGGCGCGCGCGGGTTAAGGCGCACGACGTGGTTTTTTCCTTTGCTGTGGAGGGGGTTAGTTGATCGTCACTTTGAAGGCGACGGCCACTGAAGCAAGCCCCGCGACGGTGCCGACATTGGCGGTCACGGTTTTCGTTCCCGTATTATAGTTGGCGGTATAGCCGTCGATTTCGGCTGCATCGTCGGCATCGTCATCCTCGGTCGTCCCAAGAAGGACGCAGGTACCCCCCGGCAGCCCGACGCTGATCGAACCCGGCACATAGGTCGTGTTCGTCGGCACGATATCGGTCAGAACGACGCCGTTCGCACCGGTCAAAGCGGTTCCGTTATGCACGAGCAGGCAATATTGCACCGTCGCGCCCGGCAACGCCTTGGGATTGACGAGGTTGACCCCGTCCGACAGGACGAGTGCGGACTTTGTCACGTTCAACGCCACATTCTGGGTGCCGATGACATAGGACGCATAAGCGCGACCCTGACCATTGCGCGCGACGTCGCCCAGATTGAGCAGGCCGTCGCTGTCGTCGTCCGCGAACACGATATCGACGACATTGTCGGCATTGCCGAGGCTGAGGTCGGTCGGGATCAGGATCGCGCCCTTCGTGCCCGATGCGCCGCCGGCCGCCGCAATGACATGCAGCGATACCTGTGCTTCATGAATGCCCACGGTCGAGGGGATGTTGCCCACGATGAACACCGCGACCGATGCTTCGGGCGCCAGTTCGTCGATATAGGTCTGGGTATCGACATCCGCGTCATAGACGCCGTTATTATTGCTATCGACGAAGACCTTCATCGACGAAATGTCGAAATCGTCGGTGCCGGTCAGGATTCCCACGGACAGGGTCGTCTGGTCGGGATCGAGCCAGAAATCCTGGATGCCGTTGGTATGGTTGGTCACCTTGAACTTGGTGACCGCCGCCTGCTGGCTCAGATTGACCTGCGTGGCGCCGGTCTGGTCGGTGATGACGGTGAAATCGACCTTGCGGTCGACCACGAACTTGGCGGTGTTGGATGTGGTGGTCTGCGAAGCGCCGTTGACGGTATAGGTGACGGTGGCGGTATTCGAGACTTCCGTGCCGGCGGCGGTGGCCGTCGATCCGGATTGGGCATGCGCCGTGCCGGTCGCAACCATGGCGGCGCCGCCCAGCAGCATCAGCCGCAGTGAGCGAGACATCATTGTGTGAGTTCCTGTTGCTTGAGGGGCATGCGCGCGAACGCCCGGGGGAGCGATCACTTGAGGACAGCCTTGAAGGCGAGCTGACCCTGTCCTCCGGCAGGGACGGTCGCGATGCGCCAGCGAATATGGCGGACGTCATTGGATGTGGCCGCACGGCTGTTGCCGCCGGCCGTCGGCACGCGCAGCTGGGCGAGCGGGCCGTAGGTCTTGCCGTCCACCGACAGGAGCGGCGCGGCCGATCCGGCGCCGGGCGCGCGATAGGTGATCGCGCCGGGGACGGGATTGTCGAGGACGATGTCGGACAAGGGCTGGGCGCCCGTGTTGCGATAGGCCAGCACAAAGACGACATGGTCGCCCGGCACCGCGCGCGTGGCCGGGGCCAATGAAGTGCTGACGGCGCCCGCCTTGTCGAGGGCACGTTGTTCGACGAAAATCTTGGAGGCGACCTGTAACGGTCCCTGAGCAGCGACTGCCGGCGTGCCGACGGCCGCAGCGGCGATTAAAGCGGTAATCAGTGTACGGGCCATGGGTTTCGGTCCTTGCTGTGAGGCACTGGAACCCATGGATGATTTTGCGGCTAATGAACTCTTACCGTCCGGTCCGTCGCGGAGCGAAGTTCGACCATGGTCTAATGGTCATCCGATTTTCGTATCGGAAACGTCCAGCCGCATGGCCTGCGCGACCAGCCGAATGACTCGACCGACAGGGCGCCCGATATGTCAGTCGAACAGCAATACCGGCTTGATCGCGGCGCCGCTTTCCGCATCGTGAAAAGCATCGTTGATCGCGTCGAACGGATAGAAGCGGATTAGCCGGTCGAAGGGGAATTGCCCGGCCCGATGCAGCGCCACCAGATGCGGGATGAAGCTTTTGGGATCGGCGTCTCCCTCCACGATGCCACGGATCGTGCGGCCCCCGCTCATGATGTGCGACACATCGGCCTGGACCATCGTGCCAGGCGCGGCTGCGCCGACGATGCCGCAGGTGCCGCGCACGCCCAGCATGGCGATGCCTTGCTGGATGACGGCCGGCAGACCGGTGCAGTCGATGGCGAAGTCCACGCCGGCGGGCAGCATGTCCAGTACGCGCGCGACCGGATTCTCACTTTGCCCGTTGATGGTCAGCGTCGCGCCCAGTTCGGCCGCCAGAGCGAGGCGGTCCGGGTTCAGGTCTATGGCGATGATCGACGCCGCACCGACGACCCTGGCCGCCATGATCGCCGACAGGCCGACCGATCCGGCGCCCAGTATGACGACGCTCTGTCCCGGCTGGACCTTTAGCGCGTTCATCACCGCGCCGGCGCCAGTCAATATGCCGCAACCCAGCGGCCCGGCGATGCGCAGGTCCAGGTCGCGCGGCACCACCACCGCATTGCGGACATGGCAGATGGCATGGGTCGCGAAAGAGGATTGACCGAAGATGTTGGCGAAGACCGGGCTGCCATCCGGCGCCTTCAGCGCGCTGCTGCCGTCCGGGCGGGTGCCGAAGAAATTGCGCGGGAAGAAGTCGTGGCAATAGCTGCTATGGTCCGAACAGCAAGTTGGACAGGTGCCACAGCTATTATAGCTCATGACGACGGGATCGCCCGGACAAATGTCGGTCACGCCTTCGCCCACCTGTTCGACGATCCCGGCACCTTCATGGCCCAGCACCACCGGTTGGGGGACGGGGACGCCCTGTTGCCACATGGTCGCATCGGTATGGCAGACGCCGGTGGCGACCAGGCGGATCAGCAGTTCGCCGGCGCGGGGCGCGTCGATGGTGAGGGGGCGAATGACCATGGGCCGGTCCAATGCTTCGACGATAGCGGCGCGAATATCCATATGGTCCTCTTCCTTTTGCCTGAGTGTATTATCTATGGGACCGATATCAAATTGCGGCAAGTCGGCCAAGTCGGCGATTCGCGGCTGCAGATTTTTTTGACATATTTTCCGGAAATAGAACGGGAAAAAGCCAAAAATAAAGGATGTGCGCAACGTGGGGCGGATAAGAGCCCTTAATATTTCATGCCTGCAAGGGGATTGCCTTGTCCCGTCATCTTGTTTAATGTGACCGATATCACGAGCAAGCGGATGGTAGATCCGGCAGTGTTGGGAGGATGAGTTGATGCATCGTATGATGGTGAATCGCTTCAAATATGGATTGATGGGCGGCGGGGCGGCACTGTGCGCGCTGGTCGTGCCGGCGATGGCGCAGCAGGCAGCGCCCCAGCCACAACAGGCCGAAGTGGATGACGTGGCCGCCGCCGATATCGTCGTGACCGGCTCGCGCATCGCCCGGTCCGGTTTCAATGCGCCCACGCCCGTCACCGTGGTTGGAGAGGAACGGCTGGCCCAGCGCGCCATCACCAATGTCGGCGATGCCCTGAACGAATTGCCGTCCTTCCGTCCGCTGGTGACGCCGGCGACGCAGCAGGCGGCGGGCGGCAATATCGGTGCCCGCGTGCTCGACCTGCGCGGTCTGGGGGCCACCCGGACGCTGGTGCTGCTGGACGGCAAGCGGTTCGTGCCTTCCACGACACAGGGCACGATCGACGTCAACCTGATCCCCAGCTCGCTGGTGTCGCGCACCGAAGTCGTGACCGGCGGCGCGTCGGCGGCCTATGGGTCGGACGCGGTGGCGGGCGTCGTCAACTTCATCCTCGACCGCGACCTGACTGGCCTCAAAGGCTCGATCCAGGCGGGCCTATCCGGCCGGGGCGATTATGGGCAGCAAAATGCCCAGTTGGCCTGGGGCACGAAGTTCGCCGACGACAAGGGTCATTTCATGATCGCGGGCGAATATGACAAGTCGGACGGGATGGGCGATTGCTACACCCGCAGCTGGTGCCCGCGCGAACAGTTGATCGGCAATACGCCGGCGGGCGCGGGCGGCCTGCCCGCCAGCATTCGCGGTGGCCCGGCCGGCACCGGGAACATCTCGTCGGGCGGCCTGATCGTCGCCAATACAGGGCCGCTGCGTGGACTGGCGTTCAATCCGAACGGCACGACCCATGCCTATAATTTCGGCACCATCTACGGCACCAATCCATCGCCGCTGTTCACACAGGGGGGCGAAGAGTCCGTACGCAACGGATTTCTGGACGGCATCCTGCTGATCCCGCCGGTCAAGCGTTTCGTCACCTACAGCCAGGCGTCCTACGAATTTTCCGACGCGCTGAAGGCCAATCTCGACCTGTCCTATGCCCGGTCGCAGGGCATGGTGATCGGATCGGTCGCGCGCACGACGCAGACGATCCAGCGTAACAATGCCTATCTGCCATCAGGTGTCGCGGCGATCATGGACGCGAACGGCATCAGTTCGTTCAGCCTTGGCCGCGCGCTGATGGACCTGGGCGGGTCGGTCAATCATAGCGATAACCAGACCTATCGCGCGGTGCTCTCGCTGGAGGGCAGGATCAGCGATAACTGGCGCTGGGACGCCTATTATCAATATGGTCGAAACGAATTCCGACAGGATTATACGGGCAACGTCGTAGGATCGCGCGTCACCAACGCGGCCAACGCGGTCAATGTAAACGGGCAGGTGGTGTGCGGCATCAATGCCGATGCCAACTCCGCCAATAACGACCCCAATTGCGTGCCGATCAACCTGTTCGGCGCCGGCAATATCTCGCCGGCGGCCGCCGCTTATATCGCGCCTTCGGGCTATCAGACCACCGACACGACCGAGCATGTGATTGCCGCCAATATCAACGGCGCGGTCTTCGCGCTGCCGGGCGGCGATTTCTCGATCGCGGCGGGCGGCGAATATCGCAGCGACAAGGCGGTCGGCACGGCCGATGCGCTATCCACCGCCAACGCCTTCTGGTCGTTCAATGGGAAGGCGGTAAATGGCAGCATCCGCGTCGCCGAAGCCTATGTCGAGGCGCTGGCGCCGATCCTGAAGGACGTCGCATTCGCCCAGACGCTGGAGTTGAACGGCGCGGTCCGCCGCACCCATTATCGCCGCTCCAGCCCCGGACTGGACACCACGACGGTCAATGCCACCACCTGGAAGCTGGGCGGCGTCTATGCCCCGATAGAAGAAGTGCGTTTCCGCGTCACCCGGTCGCGTGACATTCGGGCGCCTAACCTGACGGAGTTGTTCGGTCCGGTAACGCTGGGCCGCACCACGATCGTCGATCCGCTCAACAATGGCGCGCAGATTCAGGTGAACAGCTTCTCCGGCGCCAACCAGCAATTGTCAGCGGAAAAGGCCGATACCTGGACGGCTGGCGTGGTGCTAGCGCCCAAGGGCTTCCTGCGCAATTTCCGCTTCTCGGTCGATTATTACGACATCGACTTGAAGGGCGCGATTTCGACCCTGGGCGCGCAGGTGGTGGTCGATCGCTGCGCGGCGGGGCAGACGTCGCTGTGCAACTTCGTGCAGCGCGATGGAGCGGGCGCGCTCACTAGCGTCAGCGACGTGCTCCAGAATGTCAGCCAGGTGCGCAATCGCGGCATCGATATCGAGGCCAGCTATCGCACCGATGTCGGCACGCTCGGCAGCCTCGACTTCCGCCTGCTCGCCACCCATTATCTGAAGCTGGAAATCGGCGGCATCGATCGCACCGGCCAGACCGGCTATCGCCCCGGCACCACGACAGGCGTGCCCGACTGGATCGTGGACGGCACGGTGCTGTGGGATCTGGGCAGCGTCGCGCTGAACCTGCACGGCAAATATATCCCCAAGGGCGTGTTCGACACGACGTTGCTGGGGCCGCAGGATGACGGTTATTCGGCCGGCCTGCCCAACAGCGTGAACAATAACCGCGTCGCCGGCCGCTTCTATCTCGACCTTGGCGCGACGGTGAAGGTGAACGACCAGTTCGAGCTGTTCGGCGTGGTCAACAATTTGCTGGATAAAGACCCGCCGCTCGCCGCCAGCGCGCAGGGGGCCACCAACCAGGTCTATTTCGATCCGATCGGCCGCTACTTCAAGGTCGGCGCCCGCATCCGCATGTAGTTGTTCGAACTTCGCGGTACCGGTCCTCTTCCCACCCCGGACGAGGGCCGGTCCAGACAGATACCACCCCATTCAACAAAGGAAATTGGCAAGCCCATGGCGAAAAAGTCTCTGCAACAACTGCTCGAAACCAGCGACAAGTGCATCGTCGCTCCCTGCGTCTACGACTGTGCATCGGCGCGGGCGGTGGAGATGGTCGGCTTCGAAGCGATGATGCTGTCGGGCGGCGAAGTGTCGATCGCGATGAACGGCGTGATCGACTATGGCTTCAGCAACCTGACCGATGTGGAATGGATCACCAGCCGCATCAGCCAGACATCGCCCATTCCGCTGGCCGCCGATATCGAGGATGGCTTTGGCGGGCCGCTGGCCGTGTATCGCAGCGCGCGGCGCATGGCGATGGCGGGCGCGACCGCGCTTCAGCTGGAGGATGCCGACGATATGGAGGAATCCACCGGCCTGCTGCCGCGCGAACGCTATCTGGAAAAGGTGCGCGCGGCGCTCGCGGCGCTGGAAGGCACCAATTGCTTCCTGATCGCGCGCACCAATGCCGACCCGGAAACGCAGATGGACGAAGGCTGCGAGCGGATGCGGCTGGCGCATGAACTGGGCGCGAAGATGACCACCGTGGTCAAGATCGGTACGCTGGAGCATGCGCAATATGTGTCGGCGCGGGTGCCGGGGTGGAAGATGTTCCCCGACGTGCGCAACATCAACGGCAAGCCCGCGGTGACGGTGGACCAGATCCATCCGCTCGGCTTCAACATGATGACGATGCACTATACGCTCAAAGCCGCGATGGACGGGATGCTGGAACATGGCATCCGCAACTTCGCTCAGCAGGGCTGCGACTATACCTGCGAGAAGGTCGACGCGACCGGCATCATGGGCATGAGCGCCACGCCTTTGTTCGATCCGCAAAGCTATATGGAGCTGGAGGGCCGTTTCTCGGGCCGGGCCAAGGAATATACGATCGTCGGCAATCAGGTCGAAAGCTTCCCTGAAGGCTTCGTCCGCTCCTCGATCGACGATCGCCTTTAAGGCGTAAATCCTCTCCCCTGGAAGCCCGGTCGACTGCACGCGACCGGGCTTTTTTTGTGCGTACTGTAGGAAAGTCGGCGCTTAACTTCGCACATCTCCTGCCGTTTGCGACATTTTGGAATGAATGTTGGATATTTTATGTCGTGGCGGGTGTGATTGCGGACGGTTGAAAGAGCGGATTTTAGGATAGCAGATGGGGTGGGTGTAGGACAGGATTTGGGTGGAGCGCGGACGGTTCGGCTTTTTAGCCCTCTCCCGTTTTTCACGGGAGAGGGTTGGGTGAGGGTCTTTCTGCTTTCTGGCA
>Ga0209147_100351_pt1 | contig 33411 bp, 54 predicted proteins | sample AraplaCol_mLB_r2_FD_184278 | JGI IMG/M metagenome (GOLD analysis project Ga0209147, IMG submission 184278) | Arabidopsis root microbial communities from North Carolina, USA - plate scrape CL_Col_mLB_r2 (SPAdes) (version 2) | ecosystem: Host-associated > Plants > Roots > Endosphere | place: USA... | reverse complement strand
ATCATGTTGTTGGGTAGATGATTCTTGGCCCAGAGAAGCAATGCTGTGCTATCCTTCCCGCCAGATACGCTTACGAAGAACCTCATGGGCTCGCCTTCTTTCCGTTTAACATAATTGAGCTTGTGTTCCCAGCCTACAGGCTGAATTGGTCAACCGCCTCGTCAATCAGATCCTGAGTGATCCCGATATAGCGCAGCGTGATCGACGGGTGCGAGTGGTTGAAGATCATCTGCAGCGTGGCAATGTCCCTTGTGCGCTGGTAAAAGTGATAGCCGAAGCTTTTGCGCAGGGAATGTGTGCCGATCTCATTGAGCCCGATCTTTCGCGCAGCCCCATTGAGGATTTGATACGCACGCACTCTTGTAATTGGCTTTGGCCTTTTCTCCGAAGCGAACAGGTAGTCATTGTTGTCCATCCCCTGTGTGTAGCTCATGATTGCCTCCTGAAGCGCTTGATTAATCTTGAACCGTTTCCGCTTGCCTGTCTTTTTCTCCGTGATCAGGATGTGCGATTTACCACGCACATCTGCGACCTTTAGCGGCAAGATGTCAGAGATCCGAAGTCCCGTGTTTACCCCAAAATTCAGTAGAAATCCATTGCGTGCCGATTGCGTCTTCAAAAGTTCTCTCAGCTCATCAATTTTTTCTTTGTCCCTGATTGGTTCCACGAAATTCAATTCAGATCCCCTCCCAGAAGTAATTTTGTGCAGGTTTCCGTACTAACCTACTAAACTGAGATCGTTGTTGTTCATTTCGGCTAACTTTCGCTTCAATTCATGGTTTTCAGCCCGAATTTTTGAACAATGCTCCATTAGTAACAAAAATTCGTTCATCGCTGCTTGACCATCTTGCGTCCATAGCATGGCATGCTCTAGAGCATCCCTTTCGTTCAACAATCGTTGGGCTTGCTCGATTGTGATCATCACTGGCGATTCTTGGTACAAAGATATCCGCATAAGTTGTAATTCCGCGTCAGACAGTCGTTTCCAGGCTGTGCTCATTTCTCATATCAGCTCCCCTTGTTGTAATGACCAAAGTGTCAAGGTTGATCGTTTCGCCACATTTCTTGCATTTGCGATACAACACCCGTCCCGAGACATATAAAACGAATTGGCAATCTTTGCAGTTTTTGCATTTACCAGTTTGGTCATTTTCCACTTGGCTTTTATTCTTTGCTCTCGACATCAGCCAGCTTCTCCGCCGTGAATTCGATAGTTCAATTCCATGCCGCTCAAAATTACCGTATATCCCCTAGCCATCTCGTAGATCCGTGATCCAATTCCTTTATCTATCCTACATAGCTCGTCCACATCCCGCTCCGACGAGACCAAGAGTGGCAGATTATTCAAATACCTGAAATTAACGATTGCGAACAATTGTTCCAACTGAAATTCCGTTGGTTTAGACCTCCCTTTGTATAGGTCGTCGATGAACAAGACTGGAGTAGTTTGCAGTCTGTGTATCCGGTTATCAAGGTGCTCGAGATTGTCTTTCAGTTCGTTAAACCCTTCGACCCAAGGAAAGTATGTCACTCCAACGCCTTGACTGATAAGGCAGTTGCTGATAGCCATTAGCAGGTGTGTCTTCCCCGCTCCCGGCTCACCCAGTAACGCAATGCTATTGTGCCGTGTTTCGTGAATGTCTTGAAAATTCCGGTAGTATGTAACGGCGCAATGATAGGCATCGACAATCGGTTGTGGCATGCCATCGAGATTAAAGTTTTTGAAGCCAAGTTTTTGGAAAGCCGCGGTTATCTGACTGGACTTGAAAAGTCGTTCGATCTTTCTTCGTTCGCGGCACTCACAATAGCGCCAGTATTCATACCCGTCTTCCCCACGCACTAAGTACCCTTCTTTGTCCATGCACACGGAGCAATCATGGCTCTTCTGAGTTTCCTTGCCCGCTTCCCCCTGGCTTGTTGAGCCAGCCTGTTTTTCCGTTCGTAATCGAAGCTGCTCGAACATTTGGATCAGTTCCTCTTCTGACTGCACCGCCTTTTTCACGCTTGGTTTCACCTCTTTCTCGCTGAATATCAACTTCAATTTGGTGTGCCTTCACCTGGGCAAGTGTCCGAAGTCCACGCTTCGTCCAATCATTGAGAACCGTTGTTGCGTATTTCCATTTCGGAACTCCATTCATAACAGCTACTTTAACGGCCTCCGTGATGATCTCATGCGGCTGATCAAAGTGATTTTCATCAATCCACTTCGAAATGTCTTCTGCAATAAACGGGGATACGACTCCAATCTCCTGTTGATAGATGAGAAATGGATCAGGTTTACTCGTGCGCGTATCCTCTTCATCATCAGCTTTTATTTCTGTAGTAATCTCTGAAGTAATCTCTGAAGTAATCTCTGGTATTGGTTTGCCCACCTTGGGCTCTCCATCTACCCGATCTGGGCTCTCCATCCGCTCACCTTGGGCTGTCGATTGTGAATTTTCGCAATCGAATTGACCAGATTGGGCTCTCGTTAACGCATCTAGTTTTTGGTAATTGATGGAGTACCATGTAGTCTTGTCAATCTTGCTCTGATTATAGTTACCGGTGATAATCAAGCCACTTTTCTCCAGCTTCTCAACAATTCGTCTGATCGTGTTATAACCCCAGAAAGGAAATTGCTCTTGCCACTTCTGGATGGTGTTATAGACCCATTTTCTACCTTCGATGTTATGAGCGCTTCTCTCCAACCAGTAGTGAAGTTGCTGGAGGAAGATTGACTCATTCAGTCCCACCGCTTTTGCCAACGATGGCAGGACGAACAGAGGCTGATCATCAAGAAGTAACTTGCTCATTTCTCTTTTCACCATCCTCCACTTGAATTTTGAACATAAATCGGATAACCTTTACGTAATAACATTTTGTGAGTCTCCGCGCTGCTACGCGGTGCTTTTTTATTTGTAGGATTTTCCACTTTCTTGTCGAATTGGTTAGTTGTCCAGACTTACCAAATTGTTACAGGAAGGAGGTGTGTCAAATGTCTAAAACAATTGACGTAAAACAGTTGGCGATTGAGATTAAAGGCGAATTTGACGATATACTACAAACAAAAATCGCAAATGCGATAGCTGAAGCAAAATCGAAAAATCTTAAAGAGACAGACCTACTCGCGGATCTAGTTTTCATTGCGAAAACAAACTCGGAGCTGTTTGCTGTCGCTCTTATTCAAAAGGTTGTTGACGAACTTTCTAAAGAGTAGAATTTTCAAGCTTTTTGATAAGAGCATCTGCAAATTGAAAGACATTAACCGTCGCTCCTGTAGCGGCGGCTCCTTCCTCCAGTAAAGCCTTTACTTCCTCACGTACGATCTCACGAACTCGTTTTTCATCCATTCATATTCACCCCCTCTCTACACAAGGTCACCGACAGCCCTACCCGCATCTGTCGGCACTACAGCCCTTAAACTGCCCGTACAGACCTTGATGCTCTGGATGGTATCGACCCACCCGTGGAAGGCCCAGTGTTGCGATTCTCCTTCGTTATTTGGGCGTAAGGAGAACACCAGACCCTCCACGCGTGGCCGAAGCCACGTTTACTGCTTGTCCACTCCCACATGGATGTGGTATGATTTTCTTAACGGATATAGCGCCTCTCGTTCCCGCGAGAGGTTTTTTCTTTTTTTACAAACTTCTGTACTTCCCAACCCTTGCAAAGTAATCCCCGATACCTGCCTTCGCCCGCTTCCCTATATGGCTGCTTCAAACGTCATCCCCTCCTGCACTGACCTGACAACCCTTGCAGTTTCACGCATCATTTCTGCATCGAATGTTGTCCCGAATATCTGCCTAAGTTCTGCTGTCTCTTCCAAGGCTTGTACGATAAGCAACAGTTGTTCATCGTCAAATGATTGAAAGAAGTCGCTCAAATGTTTCACTTTTAAAGTCCCTTGCAATGTAATTCTGATTTTTTGTTCCGCGAAACGATTCCCAGTAGTTTGATACCGTCTAGCGCTTTCAGCCAGAGCTTGAATAACATAGCCGTATTGCTTACCTGTCAAAGTCTTTCCCTCCTACATCAGCCAAAATGCAAGCATCATACCCATGACTTGCTGCATGATCGTAACGGCGTCCATGCCGCATATAATCGCAACCATCACTTCTCTTGAATGAGTAAGTTCGATCCACTTCAGTAGCGTTGGAATCGTCAACACTTGTCTATTTGTTTCGATCTTAGAAATAACTCCACGAGATACATGCATGAGTTCTGCTAAAGCTTCCTGGCTCAATCCAGTCCGTTGTCTGCACTCCCTCAGGACATCTCCATACCAGCCTTTACTTGCCTCCATTTGAGCACTCCCTCCTTTCTGCAAGAGTGGTCGTTTTACGATCAGACAAGTATGTAAATCCTGCTGTAAAATGAAATTGTGCTAATCTTTGACTCCCTCCCTCCGTTATACGGGGGCCTTTTTATAAGTACCGCAGCTCAATGGCTTTCAGTGCCATGATGGTATTGTTTTGATCCAGGTAGTCCATCCGTCCGAGATCAACTTTATTGGAGTCGTTGAACAGGTGCAGCGCCAAGTCCAGCATAAATTTCTCGCTGTCCGACCAAGGCTTTGCCAGCAGCTTTAAAGAGCGAATCTTGATCGTTTCATTTTCGAGATCAAAGTATTTCGTGGTGAAGTGTTTCTGGAGCTTTGGGTGGTTTTGGAACAAGTAAATCATGCTTCGCCAATGGCGACTGCGCAACAAGCTGGGTGATATGTTTGCCATCTCATTCACCTCCCTTCAAAGAGTGGGTCTTGTCCACCAAAGCACCGGTTACCCGGCGCACGTTCTCTTTTCGTGCATATCCAAGATAAGATCGTTGATCCGGCTGCATCGAGGGTCGCCGGATTCCACGCGCTGACGAAATTCCTCTCCGACTTCTTCGGGTGTCATGAAGAACCATTTGCCGATTAGAGTGACTTTTGTTTGTCCATCATTGTCGTAAACAACTTTTGCTGGTTTACCATCAACATAGAACTCTGGCTCTTGATTCAATCTCATCTCCCCCTCTACAGAGAGGATATGAGTGTTGGCTTGTCCCAATGTTGTCGAGCCTCCTTTCGATGAAGAATTTTGGACATTAGAGGCGAATTTCGCCGATCTCGTCTTTGATCATCCGGGCGATTTGGATGAGATCTTTTTTGAGATCAAGCATCAATAGCGATGGTGAAGGATCGTTTTCAATGCTCGTAATCACTGGGTAAAGTTCTTCCAGGAGTCTACAAAGGAATACAATGTGTCCGAGAGTTTGAACCTGATTCAGCAGTGCTCACTCCTTTTAGGCTGTTTTTTAAAATTCTTTGCAATTTTCTATGCCGTGAATTTCGTTGGCGTTTCGCCAACATTTTCATCAAAAAAAACTATTAGATCCACCTCAAGAACACTTGCAAATGCTGGTAATAATTCAGCGCGAATTGCCCTAGTATTATTTTCATATTTGCATAGGGTCGAAGGACTAATTCCGACCTTATTTGCTACAAATCTAGCAGTAATGCCCTTAGCAGTTCTGATTTTCTTGATTTTTTCTCCAAGACTCGTAGTCTTTTCCAACTATTTCCCTCCTCCATGTTGGCGAATCGTCAACTCTTAATGCAATATTACATTGGCGAAATGCCAATGTCAATCACTTTATTGGCTATTTGCCAACATAATTTTCCGTAGCGTCAACTTAGGTTATAATTAATTTGAGGTGGAGTATATGACAAACTCAAAAAAGATGTTGGGAGAACGACTTCGTATTGCTCGTGAAAAAATGGGGCTAAAGCAAAATAGAGTCGCTCTATCTCTTGGAATTCATAATAGTACATTGGCAAAATATGAATCTGGTGAGCGTGAGGCAGATATTGATACACTCAATAAATTGGCTAAAATATATGATTTGAAGGTGGATTACTTAATTACAGGGGATGAAGTTATTCTTGATGACCCTTTTGCAGGGTCTCGCGAAGAAGTATGGGTGTTTAGTGAAATATTAACTAAATTACGGAAGTCAAAGAAAATCACTCAAGAAAACATGGCTAAAATAATTGGTGTAGCAAGAACTACCTATGGTATGTATGAGCAAGGGCAAAGACATCCCGATTATGAGACAATACAAAAAATAGCTGATTTTTTTGACGTAACTGTTGACTACCTTCTTGGACGTTCAGACAATGCTGTTACATCTCCAAGTAACGATGATGAAGAATATGATTACAGAAATGACCCTACAGTTACAGGTGAACTCAGGGAATTTTTAGATGACCTGTCAAAACTTCCTCCAGAAGAGCAAGAAGAAATTATTAATATGGCAAAAACTTTTGTCGCTGGTTTAAAAACAAGGAACCGTCCGACTCGTTAAAGAGTGGCGGTTCCTTTTACTTTCTTATTTACTTGAGTCACAGTTTCGCATTGGTGAGATAACATTGTTCTTACAACCTCGACAACTTCTTTAGTGATCTTGTGAATTCTGGCTGTATCCTTCTTTTCTGGTACATCCTTGTTTGTATTTTCATCCACAAGCACCCCACCCTTTTCAAGAACGTATGTTCGCTATTTTTCTTTTTATTATCTACTCGTTTTTAAATTTAGTCAAATATTTTGGTATATTGTTAATCTAACACATATTTTCTACTCAAATGGAAACCGATACCGAGAAATCCCGGGTTTTTAGCGAAGTGAGTACGCTTTTTCGACATCATCTGACAAAATTTACATAAAAACATTCTGGAAACACTCCTTCATTTGTTCTTGACTTAAAAGGTGGAAATGACTTGACAGATATTCCAATGATCTTGAACTTGGTGCTCTGCCTTCTTGCTTCCCCCAGATAATGAGATCGAATAAGCAAACGATTACTTCACCACGCTCCTTTTTCTTTTTTGCCAGCTTGATTCGCTTGTTCGTTATCTTTCTGGCGAGCGTGTAATTTTTCATCCTTGCACATCTCCATGCAAAGTCTGACAACGTCTTCTTATCGTGTACAAGTTTTAGATAATCTTCATAAAAGTACGAATAATCCAGACTAAGTGCATCCGTAATCAAGTCCAACGTATCAATCTTTGGCAAAGATATCCCTCTCTCTATTTTTCCGTATGCTGCTTTCGTTAGCTGTTGATCCACATTGGCACAGAGTTCATCCTGCGATAGTCCCCTTGCCTTCCGCAACAGCAGCAGTTTCCTTCCGAATTTCTTTCTCATGTTGACTCGTCCTTGTTGTAGGTTTGTCGATGCGACTGGTCAAAAGTGGTATAATCTATGTGTTTATAATTTTTATAGGGGGCATCAAATGGCATTTAAAGCCGTAAGGTGCCGTATCCCTGAACTCACTGTCAAGGCAGGCTTGGAACTTCAACAAGTTGCCTTGCGAGCTGAGATATCCCAAACGCAACTGTCTGATTATGTTTCCATGCGCAGGATAGCAGGTTGCGAAATTGGCAAGTCAATTGCCCATGTGCTTGGAGTGACGATCGACGACTTGTACGAATGGAAATATTTCAGAAAAAAAGAGCGCGGGGAGTAAGGTACCTAATAAGAGTGGACAAAATTGTCTACTCACGGCTCAGATTCGTCAATTGACGAATCAATCTCTGAATTATACCACTTTTTGCTTGGAGGTGTCTTGCAACGTTGACACATTTGACGAATCTTGATATAGCAATCTATTTGCGGAAGTCGAGGAAAGACATCGATGCTGAGCGTGAGGCAGCTTTGCGCGGTGAGGATTTCGATACGCTTACCAAGCACCGCAATGAACTCCTGGCCTTCGCAAAAAAAAACCAGCATAACATTTTGGACATATATGAGGAAGTCATAGGCGGTGAGTACATTGCCGAAAGGCCGGAGATGCAAAAGTTACTCCAAAGAGTCAAGGACTTGTCCTACGACGCCGTTCTGGTCATGGACTTGGATCGTTTTGGACGTGGAGATAAAATGGATCAAGGACGGATCGAGCGAACGTTCAAAGATAGCCAGACGCTTATCCTGACTCCACAGGACTCTCTTGACTTGAACGAGGAGTCCGGCGAATTTACAGTCGAGGTAAAGACATTCCTTGCTCGCATGGAATATAAGCAAATCAAGAAAAGGCTCCAAGGAGGGCGGAGAAGAGGAACGACATCAGGAAGAGATCAATCCGCACGTCCTCCATATGGCTATAGAAAAGACGCTAACCTTCGTTTGGTTATCCATGAAGAAGAGGCCAAGATTGTCCGCATGATATTTCAATGGTGTGTAGAAGGGTTTGGTCGTAGCCTTATAGCCAATAAACTTATGGATTTGGGAATTCAATCGCCGACTGGACTTCCTCAGTGGCAGCATGTCACTGTCGGAAGAATACTCAAAAATCCAAAATATAAAGGTGATCAAGTTTTTGGCCGTACGAAGTGGTCAAAACAAGAAGACGGTACATATACGTACACGAAAGTGAAAGACAAAGAGCAAATGGCTTACCTTGAAGGTGCCCATGAACCTATCGTTGACCCTGATTTGTGGCAAAGTGCTCAACATGCACTATCTCGCCGTCGAGATGCACCTGTTAAAAAAAACCACGATATATTAAATCCTTTTGCTGGAATCCTTAGATGTAAAAAGTGCGGAAAAGCGATTCTTGCCAATAAACCAACCAATCGTCCAAATAAATATCTAAAATGCTATACGAATCGATGCGAGACGAAAATGATTGCTCTTAACAAAGTGGAGGAGGTCTTTCTAAAGCAATTAGAAGTCATTCTCGATCAACTTCGCGCTATAACCAAAAATCGTCGTAAACCTCAGAATGACATTGCTGTCGAATTAGCAAAGAAAAAGGTCGAACGTATCCAGGCGGAAATAAAAAAAGCTAACGTCCGCAAGACAAGCTTGCACGATTTACTCGAAGACGGCACGTATGATAAAGATACTTTCCTAGAAAGAAGCAGATTGGTTCAAGAAACATTAAAGGATTTGGAACATGAATTGGTCTTGGCAGAAAAACAAGTCGCGCTAGAGTCTGAGCGACTTAATCAAACGACTAATGTTATCCCCATGATACAAAAGGCATTGTTGGAATACAAAAACGCTACTTCTGTCAAAGAGCAAAATGACCTCCTGAGAGAATTTGTAAAAGAGATCAAATATTATCGAGAGCCAGATTGGAATGGACCATACCAGTTCGAACTAGCGATCGAGCTGCACGATTAAAAAACCGAAGGCATAGCCTGTTATTATGTGCATATCCTTTAACATAGAACTTATTATGCGTTAAATGATATGTACACATTTAGCTTGTACCCTTTCCATTAGTTGGGAAGGGTATTTTACATTGGCCAAAAATCATCTTGATTGACCTTATGTCCTTCTCTGCGTAATGCGTCCAAGATTTTTTTCATTGTTTTTAGGTTAGGTGAGGCATGTTCGTCCTTTGTTAGCCGTGAAATGGTGTCCTCCGCAAGTCCAGCTTCTTTTTCCAACCACTTTTGTGACTTTCCATTCCTATCTAACCATTTACCTAGCCTGGAACGTTTTTTTCCAAGTCCCCATCCTGGCATTATCGATCACCTCAGTTTCCAGTTTGGACAAGGATTCTGAAAATTAATCCATTAACCATGAAATATCAGGGATATTGGACAATCCGTACCGCATCAAGTAGTAATACAGCGCCACTCCGCATAGCGCTGCACAACGCAACGGGAGGGATTGGAATGGCAACAGAGCGTAAGCCAGTAAGCTTTAACATCGACGATCCGATAGAAAAGGAGCTTTGGGAGGTAGCGAAAGGACTCAACTTTAGTGGGTGGGTAAAACAGCAGCTACGAACGTTGGTGCAGGCCCAAACCGATAAGCAAGTAAAAAAGGGAGTAGGAGTACCTGTTCCGATCCGAAAGGCGGTGGCTGCAGATGGCAAATAAACGTGTGTATTATCGCCAGGAACGGAGGGCCCCGCTCCCGGTGCCCTATAAAGTAGTCGTGCATGATGAGGCGGACTCGGGTAAACCGATGACAGACGCTGACGTTAGAACTGGATTTTGGGCGGTGCTGGCGGTAATCACCTTTGGGCTGGCATTGTCCGTCGCGCAAACGGTGTACACTCCGGCGGACATCAGCGGTAGCGGCGGGAGCTACCGTGTCGTTGCCGTCAGCAACGGGCGGCTGCACGCTGAAGATACTTCAACAGGGAAGCGAGTCAGCTTTCCTGATCAGGATTTGGTAAAGGCGGCACTGAGCGGAAAAATTAAGCGCGGGGACGTGATCAGGCGGTGATGGCGTTATGCAGCGCAGTATATCCTCCGCCCAGAACAGAGGGTCCCTCAGTGTGCACTGTGCTGAATGATGTTTTCGTATCGCGGATATTTTCGGAAGATTTCAATATGAAAGCGAGAGAGGAGGGAGCGTATGGACATCGGGGAGACTTTCGTGGAACTGCCGCGAGTGACATCGACTCATTCACGGGTCATGTATGGTAACTTGCTGCAGATCGCGGATAACCTTGACTTCCGAAATCCGGTGTTTGCGGGTCGGGCGAAACGGAATCGTTCGGTAGGGAGCGCGCAGGCTTTTATCGTTGAGTTAGCGTTGGCGGATCGTGCGTTCCGCGAGAGGATAAAGCGGTTCATGATCGCCGGGGGAAAGCAGTTCATTTATACCGCTGACTATTTGGATAGATATTAATGGTAACCCGCCTCTTCTTATCCTGGAGGCGGGTCATTTTTACGTTCAATAATCTGTACAGTTATTTCTTCTACCTTTTTCTGTGCCTGGATTCTGACCACGTTTTCATGTAGGCGTAACATCTGTGTCTCACCGCGATATGACCAAACTGCGAAATATTCCCGTTGATCCAAGAACTCATTTACCAACCGGATGCCTGCAGCACGCGTCTCTTTGGCTGCTTCACGTTCAGAGGCATGTGCAGAACTTCCAATAAGCCGGATGCTTTCTGTTAAGGCGTATGGTAGCCTCAGTGGTGCGTCTTTTGAGCGTTCCAGATCCTCTTTTAAATAGTCTACTGTCTTGTGCAAAATAAACCAGTTATAGAATAACTCGTTTGGCTCCACGTTATCACCTTTATAGGAACATTTGTTTGTAATTATATACAAACAGACGGTAACAAGCAAATAAAAAAATACCCTCCCCGGATTTGATCCGGAGGAGGGTAACATCACTTAAACTTAACGGTTTTTGATTCCGCAATCCAGTTTACGGATAAGCCCAGAACTGCTGCCAGTTCCCTCGCAGGTGCGTAGGTCACCTCTGTTTCCAATGTCTCGGTAATATCCTGACCGTTTACCTGTACTTGCTTGGTATCGGGGAACCACTCTACAGAAGCCCCTACTGCTTCTGCTAAAACTCGGACTGGCAGATAAGAAACTCCGTCAACGATGTATCCTCTAACGGGAAGGATGACTTCGATACTCACAGGTGTACGGCTCTTTTCCACAGTCTGGGGATTAGTATCCCACCATCCCTCGCAACCGAGGCCGTCGTTAAAATCCACAGTATGACCTACAAGGGTCTGGCCGTTTTGATACTGATATAGGTTGGCTGCTTTGGACAGCTTACCTTTACTCCATGCATACGTCTGCCAAAATCTCTGACAGGCGCTGCGTTTTGCCATCTCTTCAATAACCGCGTAAGAGCCATACACGCCGACCAGGTATCCTGGCAACTCCTTCGCTGCCGCAAGCAAGTACGCTTCTATTGCGTTGTAGTCAACGGGCTGGGCGTCGTAATCCACCGCAAAGTAAACTGCCGTCCCTGGCGGCTGCCCAACCAAAGCTGCCTCTTGATAGGCTGCCTTACCGTCTCTTGTTCCGTTTGTAGCACCGCCTTTTACGTCGCTCGTCCCACGTTGAAACACGCTGACAACCTTCATGCCTGCAGCTGTGATCAACTCCGCTTCGGTCCTTGTAAGCCGTTTCCACGACATACTAGGAGGAACAAGATAACGGCAGGTAAATCTCATACCCGCCGCCGCCATTTTCTTTGCTTTTTCTGATGTGAGTGGTACTGCGCAGTCAATTCCTTTAGTTGCCACCCTGACCACCCTTTCCTTTCAAAATCTCTGCAGCCTTTTTTATAGGGTCCGGTACCGGCAATCCGATTTTACTGGAATTTTCAATGATGGAAAGCAATTCATTTGCCAAATAAAAAAAGACAGTAGCGTCACGAAATACATGCTGATCTCCTAGTGCTGAATCAATTTGATGGGCAACAGCTACGATAGCAAAAATAAAGACTTTTCGTGTAATTCCCATCAAACCTTCTTTATAGTCCCATTTTTTTTCGATTATCGCTGCAATTACTCCGCTAACAAAGTCAAATGCTACAAACAATAGAAGTATTCCAAGTAAGGCTGACCATCCTCCCCATAAAAATGATGAAAATGCTCCGCCAACTGCAAAAAATGTTTTATAAATGCCATCCATGTGCTTATCTTCCTCTCTCCCCGCAGGGCAAAAAATGCCCCGGTCGGATCGGGGCGGGCTTTAACACGCTGTCATACAAAAACGCCATTCCTGAAAAGGAAAGGCGCTTAGAAATCTTGCTTTGTGATCTGCTTGAACTCTTCGGGTGTAATATCTCCGAAAGGATTCGATGTTGTTATTACAGCTAGACGAAGTTGATCAATAGTTACCCATTTTTGATTGTAAGCAATGTTCCAAAATGCCATTTTATCTATCACCTCCTTTCAAAGCCATGACATCAAGCGTTAATATAGCGACTTGCTGACCGAGCGATGAGATCAGTAAGTCTTTTTGCATGTTCTTGATTTTTTCCAGTGCAAGCTCTTGACCAAGCGTTCCAACTGACATTTTTTCTTGTTCGGCTTTTTGACGTTCATCTTGAGCTTGCTTGACCGACTTTTCATTCTCGGTTTGTATATTCAATCAAAAGCACCCCCCAGTCCCTTAAAGTGGATTGGTCCGATCGCTGTCCCTTTTTCGATTCGGAATCGGAAGTTGATGCCCCACTCTTCCGCGGTTTTTGCCGTGTTCTCGAATAGATATGCGCGTCCAAGTTTTGCAGCGATCGAAGCATCCTCCCAGGTTGGTTCTACATCATAGGCGTTGTTGCAGACTTCGATAAGAAGAGTGGCGCCTGGAGGCATGTCCCATACTGGTGTCAGAAGAAGACGCTGTACTGCTGCATCCGTCGTAAAAAACTCTTTTGTCTCAGGATACAGAGAAGAAAAATCCATTCCGTTGAAGATGATCTTGTCTACGAGCCGGGTTAGGGTGTACATCCGAGTAGAAGTCATGCCTTGATTGTCGGTCGCTTCAATGGTCAATGAGTGTTGCACTCCTGGCTCCAACCTAATCCACATCTCATGGGGTATCGTGATCGTTTCTTGGCGCCCACCTTCGCCATCAAAGTTGCGGATGACTTGCCCGTTGAGCTTTTCTGTGACTGTAAACGGGTTGTCCTCCGGGTCGGTAACAGTATAAGTGAGCACTGGAGGATCTTCGATGATGCCCAGGTCCCCGTTCTCGCCGTCTATGACAGGCGGGCGGTTCCAGACAACGCGAAACTTTCTGGTAACCTCTGGGCTCTTACCTCCTTGATCGTCCTCGGCCCAGACGGTTAGGGTGTGATCCGTATTTTCAGCCAGATCAGCGCCTATAACATCTGTCGAGCCGTCCCAAATCCGCTTGTTGCGATACGTCAGACCGCGGGCAAAAGAAATAGGCGTGCTTCCGTCTGACACTCCGGATTGCAACGCCCTAGTCGGCCCGTTATTAATTTTGAATTTAACAGTGACGACATTCCCTAGATCTGCATCTGTCGCGCTGCCCTCTACCGGATAGGTGCTCCCTTCCGTTAATGTTTGATTATCGGCAGGGTTGGTGAGCGTGAGTGTTGGATCGACATTGGTTGTTGGTTCGAGCGCTAGAACAACAGACATTCCTGAAACTGCTCGCGTTGCCTTGCTAGTCATTTCCGCTGATGTTTGGCTCTTCAAATTATGCATGTAACGTATAGAAGCCTGAAGGAATCCCACTTTTCCGTAAACATCTATAGTTTCTCTGTAGTTTAACGGTGGATTTACGTTAGTATCATAATTCCCAAAGTTTAAAAGTACGTACAATGAATTTTCTACAGGAACAGAAGTTGCAGGAGGAGCTAGTTCCATTATCGTGGAAACTCCGCTATTTGCAGACGCTACCAATTCTTTTACGTTTCTGAATACGTGCATAACGCCAGACCAATCGGTAACGCTATTGCTTGTAAATGTAGGGTTAACGTCGCCGTGGCTTGCTACCTTTGTTGCTACGGTCAATTGACCGCTACTTGATCGGAATGCTTGTTGAACCCACCCGCTGGGAAATGTTGGTTTGAATGAGCCACCACAAGAAAACTGAGCAACTAAAAAGTCTCCGGGCTGTACGATTGCAGGTATCGGCAAAGTGAATGAGTTGCTGCTTGCTGGTGTGCTAATCAGACCGCCGTTGCCGACGTAATCCACTTGTTTTTTGCCTGTTGTCGGGATTGTGTAGTCGATGGTGAGTGTTGGGCGGTTGGCAGCGGTTCCGTTATTATTGGATGGAATAGTTGTTCTGACGGTTCCGTAAACCGCCTCGTCAGGATCCCTCAAGAGCAAGCCGAAGTTTTGCGCTGTACCATTCACCCATGATTGCACTAAAGGCTTAATATCATAATCGTTAAACCCGACAGCTGTTGGAGCTTTCACTATAACGGAAGATGCGTCAAATGTAGGTCGAGTATTCCAGTTTACAGCAGCTGCCCAATCACTAGTGACCAAGTGGATGCTGTTTGCTCTTCCGTTAATTCCAGTAATGCTAGAATGGTAAAGGTTGAGTGTAGCACTATTGATTATTGCGTCGTTCGGGATTAACCCAAGGTCGAATTTAAGCAATCCATGTACTTTATTGATGCTCGCATCAACGCCAAATTGAATAGTTGTAGCTGTTTCAGCAGCGACGGTAGGGTTTCCAGCGCTGATATGAGTATCCATTATTGCTGTATTACTGTAATTTAACGTAACTACTGGCATGTTCCTCCCCCTTCCTTCTGCAAATGGCCGTTATTTCGACTGTTTCCTGTTACTTCCATCACTTGATCACCAGCCAGCCCTTCGACTCATCTACCCATCCCGCAACAATCTTAAGCCCAGTTGTCGAGGAAAAGTCAAAGGCAAATCGGTTGTCCCGCATGTCGTTGGCTAGAGAGCTTTCCAGAGCCTTGATGCGTGTCTCGTGGTTGCTTAATGCAGGTTGCATGGTATCGATAGCGGTATGCGCGTCTGCGATGCCCTGTTCCATCTTGTTCGCTGCTTCGTTGGTAAATTGGTCGGTTGGCTTCCAATCCGTCTTTGCGTTATATGCCATCTATGCCCCTCCCCTCACATGGAACTCGAAGCGAAACTCCAGTATCTGATTGTCGAGAACCGCTAAATCCGTTTTCCGCTCTGTTATCAGACCACCCCGTTCATCCAGCAGCCGAAGTGACGATACTTTCGTGATATTGGTGATCGGCTCCGTCATGACTACCACTGTGTTGCCGTTCCGTGTGACGCTACGGATCTCCACCGTTTCATTGTTGAGCACAAGTGCACCGACTCTCTGCTGTAGGTCGCCTGCCGTTCGTTCCAGGTATGCGTTGTCGATCACTTCAACTCCACCTCGCTTTCATACTTTAAAAAGGACATTCCTAGTTGAAACTCCTCGAATGTGTGGAATCGACGCAGGCTGGCACTCACCTTATCGACCAATTCCAAAACGGAGTTATGACCCAGGTCATACTCCACATTCAAGTGTGCAGGCTTCACCTCTTCCAGAGCTGCAGCTACAGCAGCCAAATCCAAATCGGTCAAATCATCAAAGTGTATCCTGATCCTCCCGGTGAAACTTATGCGCCTGACACGATCAGTGAATGCACTCACTATGGCAAGTGCTAGGGTGGCTGTAAACTTACCTGTGCCTCTCATTTTCGCGATCACTGCTGCTCGTCGGGCTTCCAATGATTTTGCTGGATCGGTCTTTAACCCATATTCAAATTCATAAATCAGGAGCCCCCAGGTTGCGGTGCTGACACTCATCTGTGCTTGTAGGTCTGCAACCGCTTCTTCTCTGCTTGCGTACTGCGGCACTACTGCTTCGAATATTTGTTTGAATACCTCGGACTTCCGCATGAACGGCTGTAGTCGTTTCAACATTGCTTGACTAGACATCTACTGTCACCGTCCCGACTACGGCCACTTCTTCATTTTGAATCGAGATATTTGACGTACCATCGTTGACGCGGAGTGCAGAATAATCCTCAACACCTTCGCTCTCTAGGATGGCAGCGCCGACCTTGGCATAGCTGACGATCGTCTCGACAAAGGCAATCTCCTTGAGATACAGAACCAAACTAGACAAGATATTGTCTATTGCTTGCTGTGTAGAATATCCGTCTGATAATGTGATTGTGACTGACACGTCGATTGGGACTCCCGCAGCGCTAGTTACCGTTGTAAAAGCCCCGAGCGGCGCTTCCCCTTCGCCTGTTCCGGTTACACCTGGATCGATATGGTCCTGTACAGCTTTCACGATTGCCTCACTTGCTGGTCTTTTGTCACTATCGATGATTACAATTTTTACAGTGTTATCTCCGTTCCATAGTGGGATGACTCGGGCATCGCCAACCCCAGGAACTTCTTTGGCCCAACTCTTGTAATGTGCCTTGTTTCCACTCGTTGCTGGCGTACGGATGCGCTCGTAATATCGCGTTAACAGGTCCTTATCGGATTCGGCGTCAAAACCATCTTCTGTCGGACTGATATTGTTTACTGCCGTGAATCCTGCGAGTGTGACCGGGAACAATGTGATCGTATTTGCCGGAACGTTCCCGTTGGCTCCTGCCTCCACCGCTTCGACTTTGACCATGCCGCTGACAGCGATGTTTCTTCTTTCCACTGATCGGAACTGAGTCCCGCCTGATGTTTCAAAAAGATCACCTACATGAATTGTCCCGGTGCCCATCACGAACACGCTACCGATCGCCCTGGTAGCCTCTTTTCGCTCAATGCCTGTGCGCTCCTTGATCCGCTGTGCTAGTTCGTCGCCTGAAAGATTTTCGATACTCAGCTTTTCTTTTGTTGCATCGATGGTGCTATCTGTGTCTTCAAACCGTTCGGCTGCTGGCATCAAAGCATCGTAGATGAACGATCCAGGCCGCTTTTCATACCCTTCAGAAACAGCCTTAAGCATCTCCTGGATAATTACTTCTGCTTTTGCCATTTACACCGTCACCCCCTCTTGTGTTGTGCCGTAAATGCTCGATACCTCAAACTCGATGGTTAGTTTTTCGCCTTCTTGATTGAAGATGAAGTTGGCCACTTGAGTGACGACGTCATTACGCATAAGGGCATCTCGAATCATGCGCTCATACTCAGCTCTGGAAAAGTCAGGGTGAAAGTTCTGACCGATCAAAGAGTGATGTTCGCTTCCGTACCCGGTCCCAGTGTAGATGAGAGAGTCGTAGACGGTATAGAGTGCCTTTTTGACCCACTCTTTCACGTATTCAATACCTTCAACTTCTACGAGTTTCCCATCTTTCAGCATAAAATCACCAGCTTCAAAGTCCCAGCGAAACGTCCTGTGTACGGCTTGCGAAGTCGTTTGCTGCGATATATCCCTGGATGGAAACTCCAATTGTGCAATTTGCGGTAAGCTCATTCTGTCACCGGCCCCTTCCATACACGGCCCGTAACGTACCACTGCTTCATGGTTTCGTCAGGCTGCAGGATCACCTTGTCACCTATGCTTAGTCCATCCGTATAGGTGATTGTCGCCTTTACTCTGTTCTCTGTGCTGTCGGGATTTTCTATTTTCGGGATCATCAGAGAAGCGATTCTATTTTCAGAAACTACGTCATTGAATAGGAAGCCAATCCTTGCCTGATGATCTTCGTCAAGACCAGACATCTGCAGGTCAGTTAATTCAATGGTTCGCGTAAATCCTGACAACAAATGATCAGCGACAATCAATTTGTGGCTTTTAAGCACTACACTTTTGCCCCATTGAATCTCTAGCGGTTCCACCGATATGACCGTCCCGATTCGTGGTGCTGTATTTGGAATGTCTCGAATAGCATCGTACAGTTCTGCGAATTTCATCGCTATTTGATCAAGTGCGTCCATACGCTCACCCCTACTTTACTTCCTCTGGCAAAGCTAGTTGCAGCTGCATGGTGTGCATCTGGCTCTTCACCTCATGCTTGGCTGAAATGATCATGAATCGCCCTTGCATCCCAGTAACAGGCTCAGTCACATCGAAAAGGCGACCTGCTTTGAAAGCAACGTCGCCCATGAGTTCAATGCTATTCGTTTCCTGAACTTTCCCCAGACGTTGCAGGAGGATTCGCGCTACCTCTCTAGCTTTCGCTGCGTCCTCTGCATCGATTTTGAAGACTTCTTCTAGTAATCCGTACTTACGAATCAGAGCCTCATCCTGTGATGTTGCTACGATTTCGTACTTCGGTAAGGTTTTGTCTTCTTTATCGCGTTCGATCAATATCTTCACGCGGTTGCGCATGTTCTCGATTGATCTGGTACGATCAGCTCCGAGAGGGTTGGCAAGGACATCAATAGGAGCAATGTTGTCTGCCATCTTGAATGTTCCCTTGATGACAAGATCCTTCATTTCCTCGAAGTAGATTCTCCCTTGTCTCATCTCTACGTTGTACCGCTTGCCCGTCGACCGTTCGTGTAGCTTGTAGATGTTATCGATGATCTCAGCAGGGCTTTTCTCCAGATAGATTTCATCGATCAACGTGCCCATATCCGGTACATTGCCGATCAACATGCCAAAGTCATTCAGAATCTTTGTGATTGCTTGAGAGGCTGGAATATTGTTGAATTGGTACACGCTTTTCGATTTACCGAGATACCAGGCATAATCGTAAACGGTGTACTTGATGGAGTCGCGTCCATTTCGCCTCTCAGTAACAATGACGCCGCGATTGACTTCCTGACCATCTTTGGTCAGAATCACAACGTCGCCAAGGTCGCATGGATTCACAGGAAATTGATTTGTGTCCGTCCAGTTTACATCGAATTCCATCGCAGACATCATGGACAAGTTGGAGTCCCAGGAGATGCTACCTACCAGTGGGGTCAGCTCGTAAGTCTTTGAACCATCATTTTTAACAAGAAGTATCCCGAACATTGCGCTACCTCCGTGCCGTGTCTACAAGTGGGAATTCGGTCATCTGCATAGTGAAACGAATATCTCCATCCTGTTCGACTCCTGGAATGAACTCGTCTATCGACACCGGCATGTTGACTGACATAGAGACTTTTGGATCTGAAATGACGAGCCTGATCGGAATGCGCAGTTTTCGCCAAGCGTCAATCTTGTCCACGTACTCTTGACCCCACATACTGCGATTCTGCAGGAACGGATAATCACGAATAGGAAAGAAGCTCTTAATCTCGACAGTGCGCAGTCCTGGCAACCCGATGATATTCAGAGTGCGTTGCAATCCATCGGTTTTCTGATTGTTCCAAGGAGAAGGGACGTAATACTCTGAAGGAGGTACTGGCAGCTGCATAACCTCTGCATTGTTGTTAATTGACAGAAATACCTTGATCATGTTCCCGCTACCCCCTACGTTGACGCCCAGGTATGACGTTCGATCCGTGCCAGGAGCCCGTCTGCCAGATCCATAGGGCTCTGATCATCACGCAACAGGGCCTTGGTGTTTGCGCCCGTTGCATCTGTATTACCATCTGTAGCTTCGGTGTTTCCGGTGGTTGCCGCTGTGTTTGCGTCTAATGCTTGGATCAGAGCTTGTTCACTTTTTGCTTTTTTCGCTTCTCTTTCTTGTTGTGCTTTTTGCATTTGAGACATGACGGCATCATCCGAGAATTTTGCCCCACCGAAATTTACTTTGCCGATCGGGTTGAAGCTATCGTCCCACTTTGGTTTTTCCGCTGCCACTTTATATGTGCCGAAATCTGCTTTGCTAATTCCTCCGAACTGAATTTCGTTGACGAGCTTCCCGGATCCAAGTGTTTCTGAAATGCTATTCGCTTTTGATATAAGCGAATTAATGCCGGATACAGCACCGCTAACCATCGTGTCGATCAGCCCGATGAAAGCATTAACCCCGGCTTCCCCCGCTCCGATGATACCGTTCCACATGCCTTTTCCCGAAAACTCGATGCTATCCCAGGCGTATTTGTATATCTTTAACAGAAAGTTGGAGTAATCAATGTACTTGTTAACGCCCCATTCAACTGCACCTACTAGGGAATTCCAGGTGTTCATTCCTGCAAGTTTAACTGTTTCCCAGTTTTGTACTAGAAGTACACCGACACCAATGAGCGCCCCGATTGCGATGGCAAGAAGACCGATCGGATTTGCCGCTGTCGCTGCGTTCCATAACCATTGAGCCGCGGTTACTAAGGCAACTGTTGATCGGTATACAACGAGCGCGCCTGCGATACCGTAAACAATGGGGCCGATGAGAGACCAGTTGTCTCTAAAGAAATTGTAAGTGCCGACTGACACTTTCCAAATCGCTGTTATGCCTACTGCAACAGACTTTACACCTTCCGTAAACGACTGTAAGCCACCGTTCTCTGCCCACTGTTTTACCCCTGACGAGATGTCAGTCACGATAGTCTGAATCTGAGGCAGATTCTCCATGAGCGTTTTGGATAGTCTTGCTTTGATAAAAATGACCGTATTACCCAATACCCCTTTTAGCCCGTCAATGGCGTCAGTTGCCTGCTTGATCTTTCCTTGATCAGTTTGACCGAGAGCAGCGTTCATCTCACCGACGCTATCGCTGACAATTCTGCTGAACAGCGCTGCTTTTTGGGCCTCAGTACCAAATTTGAAAATGTTCTCTTCCGCTTTTGAGAAAGTGAAACCATATCTCGAGAGAGCGCCTGTTTGACCGTCCATAACCTTACCAATCATGGTAGCGATGTTTCGCACTTGGTCGCCTGATGCGGTATAACCATATTGCTGGGCAACTAGGTTGTTCATCGCAGGAATCAGCTTCTTAATCGAGTCCGCTTTTTCGAGATACGTTCCAAGCTCCTGGGCTCCAGCCAACTGGGCATCGTATGCCACTACTCCAAGTTGTTCTTGTGCGTTCGTTAGATCCACGACGCTCTTGATCATGTCGTCAGTCGCCCCCATGCGTTTACGCATTACGACGCCAAGTTGTGTCTCTACTTCGATTTGCCCTTTTGCCGCATCTGCCCAGTTGTTTGAGGCTGAAATGAGTCCTGCACCACCAAAGAAGGAAGCAGCAAAGGCCAACATTCCGGTTTTTAGACCTGACCAGGTTTTTGTACCCTGTTCTTTCAGATCCTTCAGCTGCTTTTTGTATCTGACAGTGCCAACGCCGATTTTATTTAATGTTCCAGACACGCCGTCTTTGAGCGTTAACGTCTTGCTGATGTCCTTTGCTCCCACAAGTTCACTTCCTTCCATTGCTTGATTTTTGAAAAAAGTGGTAATATCATTGCTCATAAGACATTATTGATGAAAGGGGCAATAACAAGATGGCAGAATTTTTTGTTTTTGTGATCGTTGGCGTTATTCTTTCGCTTTTAGGAGTTATAATTATTGCTCGGTCAAAAGGAAAAAAGATGGACAAAAAAGCACAAGAATTAGGTGCAATTTCAGCCATCTATGCTCAGCATATTGAAGGAATTGGCCTTGCGAATAAAACAGAATGTGAGTTGTATCTATTCTCCGACAAGATTCAAATTGACTCCAACGGCAGGAAATTTGAAATACCTCTTTCTCGTGTTCGGGCTGTTGAGTATAAATCAGAGCAAGAGTTGCATGAGAAAAGCAAAAGCGTGGTCGGTCGCGCTATCATTGGAACTTTACTTGTTCCGGGTCTAGGAACAATAGTAGGCGGTATGAGTGGTATTGGAACTAAAAAGACAACCGGACAAATGAACTTTTACCTGATCATTAATTTCACAGATGCAAATGGACAGTTAAGCGGAGTCACATTCCTAAACAATCTCAACTTTGTGCGGCTTCGGTCATTTTGCTCGAAGATAGATGCACAACTTTCTACGATGCAGCCAGAAGTGATTACCTTATAAGTGTTGATGGGGCGGAATTTATCCACCCCATTTTTTGTTTTCTTCCTCTTCAAAAACGAGCATGGACTGGATCATAAGCCGCTTTGTCAAGAAATCAACTTCGTTCAATAAATACTCGACAGTTCTTCCGCGCTGAACATAGTGATGCAGGAATCGAAAATCTACATCACTCTTGATTAGTTTTTTAGTTCTTCATCAACCTTACGAACGCCATCTTTGAACCCAGCTAACTGCAAAGCGTGTCCACTAATAGCGCTGATCTCACCGGGTCTGAAAAGCATTTCAACGATGTCTGTCGGCTGCACACAACCAAATTCCTCCTGCAGCTTGCTGTCCTTGAGGTTTGGTTCAATTACGCTGTGATAGACGAGATATGGGTCAGCCATTTCGCTGCGAGCCTCGTCTTGTACCATTTCAAGCGTCTCAATACACAGCGAACGATTTGGCTCTTGGATTGTGATTTCTGCATCCAATGAATCGATATAAAGCGAAGTTTTTCTCGCCTCTTTCTTCTTGAGTTGATCCTTTTGTTTTAGCAAGTCAGCGATGGTTAGCTTTTTACTCACGATAATCCCCCTGTTACCCTGCGATTTGGTCGATCATTTCGTAATCACTGAATTTGAACGGAATTTCCTCGCTGCCGACCGTTCTTTGTTCGAACTTGAGGAGATTGAATTCGTTGATGGTTACATCGTGCAGCGCTACGCGTTCAGCGCCAAATGCGTCAGGGTCACTGACTTTGCCAACCATCTTAACTCGTGGATATTGACCTTTGCGAACAGCATCAGCCAGTTTTCGCTGTACCCTGGAGTAAATTTTCTTAATGGTCATTTTTCCATCAGGACTCCAACCAAGAGCTTTTTGATATTCAGCTGGGTCGTTTGGGAATGTGATAGCTTCATAGTTGATTGTCACCTTTGCTTCGAAACTATCAACTTCGAACCACAACTCTCCGTCAACCCACACCTGCCCATATGTGCCATTAATGACGCGTCTCGCATCTGGTTTCATAATTCACTCCACCACCCTACACGTAAATTTTCATCTGCAAGTCTTCAACAGCATCAAGGAATTTGAGGTTTCCAGTCACGAACACATTTGATTGGAAGGCCATTTCCTTGACCTTCTGATCGTCCCAAGCGCTTGTATCTGTGCCAATACCTTCCCATGCTAGACGCTGAGCCTCGATGTCGACTCCCACGGTGTTGTTAGCCGATGAATCAAGGACTTCTCCTTCAAGCCCGCGCAGATAGGAGTTTGCAGCAGTAAAGAACAAAACTTGGTTGTCATAGCTGTTATTGACCTTCCCAACGTAGTCGTTGTTAAAGGTACGAGTGATGTCCTCTTGAATAAGGTCATGACCTTCAATGATCTTGATTTTCTTGAAGTCAGGCCCTTTACCATCTGCAGTGGTGGTCAGGGAATTCACGCCGCGCCCAATCTTGACTTTCTCTCCGTCATTGATGAGGATGAGTTTGCCATCATCAACGTCTGCGTCTGGATCAGCGCTTTCCATAATTGACTCAACCTCTGGCAAGACGTAATAAGTCGCGCTACGAGTCAACGGAAGACCAGCAAGGATGCCAGCGATTCGCGCAGTGTACTGAGAAGCTGAGTAGGTATTTTCCCCCACCTTGATCCCGTCAGTGCAAAAGTTTATGATTCCTTCGTGATCGGCTGCCACATTCGGCAGCACCGCTTTGAATGTCTTGCGTTCGTTATCTCGCCATGTCTTCACTTGTGTGGAAACAGTCAAAGCATCTACAGGCTCTATACCAGGAATAGCAAGGTAATTCCATCGTTTGCTTCCCAAGCGAGTCAGAGCGTCATTGTAATCTTCTTCATCTACATCGATACGCTCTACAATAACTTTTGAAGGTACTCCAAGGAACGCATCTTTGATGTATTGGAGATTATCCGCTGTCCATTCCGTAGACTTCAGCTCGGTGATAGATTTGTACTCTTTGCTGTCAAATGTGCCTGTATCATCTTTTAAGATGAGAGACACAATGCCGCGCTGACTCCGCTTTATAGCAGAAACAGCCAGCGAAGAGAAAGTAAATAAAATCTCAGGCAGTCCCATGTGGACCCACTCCTTATAGCTTTTTCATGATCTTGTCAAACTCTTGTTCCAGGATACTGTTCCACTCTTGATCGATGTCTTTTCCGGCCTTGTCGAAAACGTGAAACCCCAGAACAAAACCAACTTCTTTTTTGTCTGGCTCCGGGCCCACCATACGGTGACCGTATTCGATTAGATGGGCAGTTGGGCTTCCGCTGTACGTCCTGATCTTGTACTCGCCAGTGTTTTCGTCCACCCACACTCTGCCGCGCTTGATCGATTCGAAGTATTCACCGGTATCCTCAATTACCGAATTTTTCGCCCTGCGCAAGACTATCCTTCGGGCATGATTTCCTGACAACAACATCAGCCGCTTTGCTTCTTTTGGAAAGTGTTTATGCAGATCTTCCAGCTCGCGATGAAACAGATCCAGGTCCTTGGCATCGATGTCGAAATCAGCCACGATAGTTCAGCTCCTGCATCTTCTCCTGGTTCCCGCCACTCTCATCGTTCGGCGAGTCATCAAGATAAGTAAAGTCGAAATCGTAGTGAACTACTTTATCCACTACTCGTGACCCTGAATCAGCGATCGTGATTACCCGGTCGCCAACCGTAAAGTTAAGGCCGAACAGCTTCTCAAGACGATCCGTGACATCGTAGGCTTCTTCTTTGTAATTGTACCGACTGGTGGGGAAGAACAGGATGCGGCAAGTCATATCGCGCATACTGTTGAACTGAAAGGCTTCTCCTCTGTTCGTCTCCAATGACACGAAAAAAGAAGGACGCTTAAACCCTTCTTCCACATCACTGCTTTGGATCTCGATCTGCGGAAACTCTGCCTTGATCTTATCGTTGATGGCCTTATTGATTTGAACGCGTGTTAACATGTCACTGTCTCTCCTTGCACATCAACTGCAGTTCCCGCTTTCCAAACTCCGGGTGGATGATGTACATAATTTCGAACTCGACGCCACCGTATCGAACCATCATCGACCTGTCGATGCCATCACGGTAGCGTATCCGAATCCGAGTAGTGATGTCTGCTTCGCTTCTTTGGGCAACAAAAAACTCTTGTCCGCGCAAAGGTTCAACGGCAGCCCACAACGTCAGGTGGTCTTCCCACACCTGTTCCCGTTCCCCCATGCTGTTGTCTTTCCATGATTGTTTGCGGATTGTGATGCGCTTGTTAAAACGTCCCGTGTTATGGTACTTGTCGTATTTGTTGGGATTATACTCGCTCAACTGAATCACCTTCACTCGATTCCAACACTTTGTTCAGGCTTAGGTTGTTTAGCTGTGTTAGGAAGTTGCTGTAAAAATATTCGAGCGCATCATTATAGGCGTAACGCGATCGTTCAAACACCAATTCCTTAAACACTTCATCTGTGATGTTGTAATTCCCGCAAATACGAGTTAAGTCGGCAAAAGACGCTTTGAGAATTCGCGATAAGTTGCCGTCCTCGTCGTCGTCCAAGTGCATGCGCTCCTTGAATTCCTCTACAACCGCTTGAGTGATACCCGACATTCATATCACTCCTCATCGACGACATCTTCAGCTACTTCTTCGATATACACTTGTTTGTATGTGTTCTTGCCAGTAGACAACTCTTCAAGGCGCGATTTCGTCGCCTTGCACCCTTCTTTCGGGTAAATATCGCCCGCCTCATAGATGTGTCCACCGTGCTTTGTTTCTTTGAATCTGCGTACTACCTTGAACACTTTGCCACCTCCTCAGGAAAGATAAGAGACTCCATTTACGGAGTCTCTATGCCTCCTTCTCCGCTGCCAAATTTGATATCAAGATCGTACAGCAACGCAGCCTTGTTATCCTTCGGCTTGCCGTTCGCGAATTGCTTGATCGTGTAGAGCATTGCGTCCTCGATAGCCAGCGTCTGATCAAATTTATTCAGTCTGTAACCTCCGGCCAATGCACCGAGATATTCTCCCTTCACGAAAAACAACGCTTTACCTACCTGGATTTCTTCCGACTCCACGACTTGGATGTTGTACGGCAGCGCCGTTACCCACTGACCATTCGCCGTTTGAATCGTGTTGCGGAATTGAACGCTGATCGCATCAACCGGATTCACAACCATAACAACTTTGTTCAGTACTTTGCGCGGCTTGTCCTTAGCATCCGTGGACAATGCCTTAATTACATTGTGAAGTTCGCCAGCGACAATCTCGCCGTATTTAGACGGTGCAAATGTTAGTTTGCCAGAAGAAGATTTATTAGTCACTGCGCCGTTTTCGGCTACATCCTTCATCAATCCAATCGGTTCGCTCTGGGAAGGGCCGCGTCCGTTTACTAGGCCATATTCTAGACCGACGCTGTAAGACTCAACCAACAATGTGCGAACATAACGTTCTACCCACTCCGGGCCAAGTTCCAACATGTCTTTCGGGATCACGGCAAACGCCGTGAGTTTCAGTTGGCCGATCTGCTCCTCACGAAACGCAGCGCCTACTTGGCCTTTGATCTCGCCGAAGAGGTTTCCCCAAGCATAGGTTTTGTTCGGGTCAGAATAGATAAAGCGTGTCACCGCTCCAAGGTCCTGCAAACCGATAGCTTCTAACAACGGATGTTCAGCTACCAAATCTTCGAACACACGCTCTTGTGTTGTGACCGGAAGAATTGTATCTTCGTCGAATCCGCCAAATTCGATGGCCACGTTGAAAAATTTCCGTTCTTCGGATGTCAGTACGTTTTGACCGCGCGCGGACAGGATTTGGCTGTCGATATTGTCGTTGCGCACCTGAGTTGTGATTTTCTCTGTCAGGTCTGTCACTAATGCTTCCTGCATTTCGTTCCAGGCCGTTGCTTGCTTCTCAGCGTCTGCGCCTTCTTTGACAAGATTCATATATGCAGCTTTCTTTGCCTCGAAGTTTTCCATCTTGCCTTTTAGCTTCATTGTCATATTAGATGACCTCCGTGGAATTATTAAAAAATAAACCGTGTTCCAACTGCCTTGACAGTCGGTCCCGGTTCACTCTTTTGTGATTGGCTTTTCAATTGGTTCATTTCATTTTGCATGGTGGCTAGCTGTGTTCGAAGCTGCGTGATTTCCTTGTCCTTGCTGTCGACTACTGCGGTAGAAGTGGCAAAACCGATATCAATTGCCTTTTGAGCACTGAACCACGTCTCAGCATCAACCATGTTCCTGATTTCTTCCCGGCTCACGTTTGCCTTCGTCATGTAGATGTCGATGATACCCTCTTCCAGTTCGTCCAAAACGTCAGCTTCTTTCCGCATCTCCGTTTTGGTTCCCCAGACCAGTGAACTAGCTTCGTGAATCATCACCATAGAGCCCAAGCCCATGACCAGCTCGTCGGCCGCCATAGCGATGACAGACGCGGCAGAGCAGGCCCATCCATCAACGTTGATCGTCACGTTACCAGCATGCTTCTTGAGGCGGTTATAAATCGCGATACCGTCGAAAGCATCGCCGCCTGGGCTGTTCAGATTAATGACTATATCTCCGCTGATGTTCTTCAGAGCATTGTCGATGTCTGAAGCCGAAACCGAATCTTCCCACCACGAGTCTCCAATGATGCCATAGATTGTGATCTCAGTTGTTCCGGTAGCCTCGTTGTGGTACGTTTCGAATTTACGCTCAACCTTTTGCAATTGCTCTACATAGGATTGATTTTTGAAAGTCTTGAAATAGTCTTGCTTCGTAAACTTCCGCATTATCCCTCCTCACCTCCTTCCGCTGAACTAGCAGCTTGATAGTTTTTCGTCAGTACGTAATCTTCTAGTGCAGGGTTGTCCGCCGGTTCATCCCCTAACTTAATCCGGATTTCGTTGCCATTATAAACGCCACTGGCACGTAATTTATCAACTGCTGTCGCAACCTCAAGTGGGTTCATTTCGGCAACCCCCCGAATTTCGATTTTCATGCCATTCATGTAATCCTTCCTATCGATCAGCTTTGCGTTCAGTTCGTCCTTGATCTTTTTGATTAACGGTCCGATGCAGAATTTGATATATGCCTTAATAGCCGTTTCATACTCTGCCATATCACCATGTACTAACGATGTTGGGATCCCTAGGATGTTCGCCACATCATTGATTAAATCACGCTTTAGCTTGGTTAATTCATCAACGGATTTCCCATTCTTCGAACCGTCAGAAACCTCGTTGTACTCAAAACCTTTCAGTTTAGGGACAATTGCGATAGCGCTTTTTCGGAACGCATTGAAAAGCCGGTCAATGAAGGCTTGTAATTTTGTTTGTGTCTCTTTATCCAGTGATTGTGTGGCATCAACGCTGACCGTACCCCTAATTTGGTTGCTTTGCTTTCCAGTCTCGAGCATCCGTGTGAACAAGTCAGTATAGTCATCGAACATACCATTCATGAACCTGGTTAGTTTCTCGTTGTTATAAGTGATGTAAATAACCTCGTCCATGCGAAATGTTCGCTTGAAAGTGTAATTTTTCACTGTTACATCTCGAAATATATCCGGATACACGGCGAACTCGTCCCGTCCGAAATCATCAGCTATGAGCAAATCATTATTGTCAGACAGAATAACCAGCACTTCGTTATCCAGGATCATTTTGTAAATGAAGCTTTGCCAGAATTCTGCTGCTGACTGGTCTGTGTTAGGCCGGACGTTCAGTAAATAGCTCCAATCGTTGTTTTGCCGCTTTCCGTCCTTTACAATCCGAAAATCGCTCTGGCTGATCGTGCGCCCAATGAAGTTGATGCAGGTTTCAAGCGCCATTTTTTTCAAGTACGCTCGATGCGTTGAATCATAAGGGAGATCCAAATCAAATAGCGATTCAAGTTCTTTATTTCGCCGAAGCACACTGTCGAGCAAACCCATTTTCCTTATCACCTCCCCTTAAAAATTCAGCGCTTCGATCATATCAAGCGAATCCGAAATGCTGCTTTCACTCAATTCCTCAATGCGATAAAGTCCGCAAATCAGCGCTTGGAAGCCATCCGTCTTCCTTCGGATCGGTTCCTTCTTCCCGTACACCTTATTGCCGTCCTTCTTGATCGATACAAGGACGTTATTGGTGTACCAGCGCATCAATGGGTTATCTCCCCATATAAACATCCCCTTGGAGAAATACATCTCCACGCGTGGCGCTAAGAGACCGTGAATCGCTTCCGGTCGGCGAATAACCTCAACCTCAAAACCTACCGCTTCAAGCATCGGTTTGAGCATTTCCATCCGGTAGTTATCGCCAATTACTTTCTTGATGCGGTATTTCAACCTCATAGTCACAAACCAATTAACGATGTGTTCCAAGTTGATCATTTCCTCTTTTAGGACAGTTAACAGCCCTCTGGACTCCCACTCTTTTATGGGGGCGAACTTTTGAGTCGTCTCAACTTCTCGCATCGAGTAGCCGTAGTATTTGTCAACAAACTCCTTACGCGTGAATGAGTGAGTGATAAACGGCACCTTGCCATCATGTTTAAATACCAATCCGACAGCGGCAAAATCTCGAATCTGAGCAAAGTCAATACAACCAATACATTCTCTCCCTTCAAGATTAGGTAACGGCTGATTCGTACCGGCGATTTCTTCCCACTTCGCAACGGACCGTTCCAAGTCAGTTAGAGGTAAGTTCATACGCTTCGTCATGAACTCCTCTCGATTGGAAGGATCATCTGCCAAGTCCTCATATTCTTCCTTGATCGTCTCGAACAACCCTTGGGCGTATTCGTTTCTTGGCTCACTCAGCATTGGGTTTGCCAGCTCCCAATTCTCCGGTTCGTCCACTTCATTTTCGTCGTTCAATTTGCATATGAATGGAAAAAGCGAGTTGGAACGAGCTTCGCCTTTCAGAACCTTTTTAGCCTTGTCTTTCAACTTGTCAAGGAAACCTTCCCGGATATAACCATCTGTACCGATGTAAAATTCCCGTGGATTCTTCTTCTTCCCAAGACCTGAAATGTGGACACGTACATCTTTGTTCGTTTCGAAATAGTGGATTTCATCGAAAACGACTGCGCCGTCGCGCAAACCGTCTTTTGTGTTCCCGTTCGATGTTCGAAACTTAAATACGCTGTCTGTCTTTCTCGCCAGCACTTGTGTTGCTGTTGGTTTAAAGTGTTTGAGTAGAGTGGGACTACGTTTGATCGTCTTTGCCGCTTCCTCCACCGATGTTTTGGCTTGTTCCTCCGAGTTTGCAACAACTGAAATGTTGTACTCTCGGATACCGTGTAACTCGCTGATAAGGAAATTACCGATGACAGTAATAAGACCGTTCTTTCCTGCCCCGCGCCCCATCATCCAAAGGTGTTTCCGGAAAAAGACGCGATCGTTTTCCTTGTGAAATAAAAAAACGAAAGCAATCAAGAACTTTTGGTAAGGCTGAAGAGGAAAGTACCACTTCTCACCAAACTTGATACAGTTCTCAATCATCTCGTCGTCGAAGTAAAGATCGTCCCGGGGAAGCACATCCCGTTCCAGGTATTCAACTAACAACTCTCGTTCTTCGTTAAACTTAATCTTACCCGCTCGGTGCTGTAAGATATAAGCGTCAACATACTTTTGACGGATCATATCAGATCACTTTTCGATTCATCCTTCGAATCACCAGATTCCACTTTTGGTTCATTCAAATTTAATGCTTCAAGGATTTTTATCATTCGATCATTTGTTTTGTGCAAGTCACCTATGGATGGATTCGATTTAGGCCCATGCATCCCAGTGACCTTGATCCCAGTCACTTTAATGTCTTCTAGCAGTTTGTTTTTCAAATCCCACAATGATAAGTAATCTTGCACCAAGTCCTTATGGTAATTTACTGTTTTACCATTGGCCTTTAATTGCTTATTCAAATCTTTCTCAATCTGCTTTCTCAATTTGTCTCTGTTAGCATCAGCCAATCGAACCCCTCCTTCCCTCCAAAACAATTTTACACATTTTCCCAATTGACTGTATCCGCGTGATAACTCGAAAAAACTCGGCAGTCGACTCCCCCAGCCGGTGTACGGAATTTTGAATCCTTCAAAACTTTTGACCCGGGGGGTATGTGGTGATGGCTACCACCTTTCGTCGTGCTGCCATTTGTTTATGTTCTGCTCGAACACTCGACCATGCTCCTTGTTGTGACAATCCACGCACACCGTCTCAAGGTTGTTTATATCAAGCGCAAGCTCTGGATGGTGCTCTAGTTCTTTGATGTGATGGACCACTAGCTGGATCTTCTTACGTTTCGCTTTCTTGCTGTACTCGTTTGTATCAATGCTTACAAGCCCGTTACGCTTGCACTCCTGACACTCATAGTTGTCGCGCTTCTTTACTTCTTCCCTCATGCGCTTCCATGATCCACTGTCATAGAATTTACGTTTCTGTTCGAGAGTGTTGTAAGATGGCGTCACGCATTCCGCCCCGCTTTCTTCCTATTACAAACTGGAACACCACAGGGTAAAACAGTCAGGCGATTCGCCCCCGCTCCTTTATGCATAAAAATACATGGCGTTTTCTTTGAGATTAATGCCGTACAAGCATTGATATAATCCTGTTTTAAATGGGTCATTTCGATGCAATTTGCCTTGTTTTCCCGTGGTTAATGTATAAATATTGAATGACACATATCTATTTAGAGTGTTTCATTGATCGCCCCGCTCCCAACCCTTGTCCTGTATAGGTTTTCAGCACATTGGTTTTTTGAATGAAACACTTCTAAAAAGAAGGTCATTTATATGAAAGCTTAAAGATTGCTTGGTCGATTGTGTCTTGCTCGATGCCAATATATTCGCGCGTAATGCTAACGTCAGAGTGGTTGAAAATCTTGCGCAGCATCTCGCTGTTGTTCGACATCTTATGGAAGTGGTAACCAAACGTCTTCCTCAAAGTATGGGTTCCAATGCTTTCGAGACCAAACTCATCAGCAGCCTGCCGTAGTATCCGGTAAGCCTGTTCCCTCTTGATCGGTTTGTTCTTGCCCTTTCGGCTTTTGATCAGATACTCATGATCTTGTTTGTCAGCCAGATAGGACTTGATCGCTCTCTTCAACTCTGGATGGATTGCCATACTCTTCAGCTTCTGTGTTTTTGCTTCCCTCAGGGTGATGCGATCCTTCTTCAAGTCGCCGACCTTGAGTTGCAGGAGATCCGATATTCGGAGCCCGGTATAAATGCCGATGATAAACATGATGTAATCTCGCTCGTTCTTTTCTTTCAGGTACCTCTTGATACCCTCAATGACTTCTAGGTTTCGGATCGGCTGAACAAAATTCATCCTGACCCGCTCCTCTGCTTTTTAGTCTTGACGCAAGGTCTTCTGGTGCAGAGTATTTTATTTCCGGTAGCAGTCGCCCAAGTACATCCAAAGCACAGATGCTTCTTATTCAATTTGAGTTTCGGCACTGGCTCAGTGATCTTCCTCATAACGATCGCTCCATTAATTTCTTTGATAGAAGCTGTTGTTTAGGCCAGCTTCATGCCCCCGCGATCCATTCCTTTAGCCGATGCGGTCACGGTTGCCCGGGAGTTTTCAAGTATAGGCAGCGTCTTCGGGTATTAGCTACTTACAGGAGGTAAGTCTGAAGTAACCAGGAATGGCGTAATCAATAAGGAAAGCCACCCAGTATCCTGAGTGGCTCGTCCCAAATATTCACACTATCATCGTATCACCTTACAGACCAAACAACACGCCAACATTCCGCCAAAAAACCGCCAATTTCCCGCCACTCATGCGGCATCGTCACCATCTGCTAATACCTCAAGTTTTAGCATAAATGCCAGCAAGTAGATTGCTCGCGGCTTCTCACGCTCATAGGTGCGTTGACTCATGTTTAACTCTGAACAAATCACGTAGTCAAGTGCGTCTTCCGATTCCAGATATCTCTTTTGAATGATGCTTCTCAGCTTTGGTGGTAAACGATTAACTGCCCGTTCGACCCGCTCTGTTAGGTCTTTCAATCTCTCTTCTGAATCAGCGTTCCATGAAGCGCATTCCCCGACCTGATCACTTGTTTTGTTCGTTTGACCATGTACTCGAAATTCGTATTTTGGTGTGTTGCTTATCTCCCGCCGCACGAAGCCTATTTGTTTGTAAATCCTTGTTGTCTCCAGGGCTTCCTCAACCCTTCTTTGTGTTTCTTTTCGGTTGATCTGCGGCAGGAAAGATAGTTGTGCTGTGCTCATCTTCGCTCCCCCTTTTCAGGTTGCCCATGGTATAATAGTTTTGGCGAACATATATACGGGCTCCCAGTCGGGGGCTTTCTTTTATTTCTCTTATGTTAAATTGCGACTCCTTTTGCTTTCAAGAATGCGATGCACGTTGCATATGGCGCTGTTTGCCCGACTCCTCTGCTGATCCTCTTGCTTGCTGCTAAGTAGCTGTAATCGATAAAT
>Ga0209147_100350_pt1 | contig 33662 bp, 34 predicted proteins | sample AraplaCol_mLB_r2_FD_184278 | JGI IMG/M metagenome (GOLD analysis project Ga0209147, IMG submission 184278) | Arabidopsis root microbial communities from North Carolina, USA - plate scrape CL_Col_mLB_r2 (SPAdes) (version 2) | ecosystem: Host-associated > Plants > Roots > Endosphere | place: USA... | reverse complement strand
AGGCCGATGCCTATGCGGCGCTCGGCGTGGCGCCCGTGGTGGTCGTGTTGCCCGTGGGGGCCAAGAAGTCGGTCAGGACGCCTGAAGGTCGACTGGTCGTAGTGTGCCCTGCCAGTGTCGGCAACACTGACTGCCTGAACTGCGGGATCTGCCAGCAGCGGGATAGACCGGCCATCGTGGGTTTTCCGGCGCATGGGGTGGGCGCGGGGCGCGTGCAAGCGGTCTTTTTCGAGGGGAAGCGCTCATGAGAAGACCATGCGACGCGAACTCGGCGCCGGGTGTGATCCGTCAAGACGAGACTTTCGCGATCGATGAGGAGTTTCTTCGTCAGGTGGATCGGGTGATGCTGCAGCGCAAGCAAGCTGATCCGTTCCGGCGGGGGGAGGCTTGGCGCGCGACCGAGGAGGAGGTTCGGTTGCGACATCTCCAATTGCGCGACGAACGTCCCGATCGAAGCCAAGCGCGCTGAATGCAGCGACGGCTCGCCGCCGTTGCGCACTTCCTTCCCACGGTCATTCCCGATGGCACAAATCCCAGCTCTCTCGAAGGGGCCGGGATTTGTTCCTATGAAGGGCGAGATGCCCGACCTACCCACCACAAAGAAAGGACATTCTCATGAACATCTTCTTCGGCCCCATCGAGTACCTGAGCGCTTTCGCGAGGGTGCTCGTCGCGGGGATCCTTGTCGGCTTCGGGCTCGGATGGCATTTCTGCGGGCACTTCCGCAGGCATCCGCTGCGCGCACGGCTGTGAGGCGCAATGCCCAGTATGGCCCATGCCTCGTTGCCCTCGCACGATCTTCCGACCTTCATATTCCTATCGCCACTGGGTCGGCCGACCCAGTGGCCTCGCCCCGTTTCCGCAGGGGTTTCACAGCGGCCCGCCCCATGCGGATTGAAGGGGTGGGCCGGGCAAGCAAATTTCCCAGTAACCACTTTGCCATGCATCCTCATTTCCAACGGCACGCGACTGCCTCGGCTGAACCGGGATCTCACAGCCGACGATCAGTTCAACTGATCCGTGGAATTCGAAGTCCTAGCGATTGACGACGAACATCATCATTCGCACGACGCACGCTGGGCATAACGAGTGTTCCTCGGAATCGCCACAGGGGTAGAAGCTGTCCGCTTCAGAAAGCGATTCAGGCTGAGGCTATTTTTCTAGCTTGATCAGATAGCTGACATAGCGTTGATCTACCCGCTGCACGAAGTCTGCGGGACTCAGTTGGAGAGCGACTGCCAGCCGCCAGAGAACGCTGACGGTCGGCTGCTTTTTGGCAGCCTCAATCATCGTGATGAACGGCCGATCGAGTTCAGCCGCGCCAGCCACGTCCTCCTGAGTCAACCCGAGTTCGTTCCTCCGCTCCTTGAGGGCAGTGCCAAGAGCTTGCAAAAGGAGCGCGTTGCGGCTTGGTCGCATCGCGCTCGACTCTCAATGAAATGTTCCCAATAGACACGTGTCTATTGATAACATTATCGTGTTCCGCCACATCTAAGAGAGCACGGCCCCTTTCTTCTCGCTGTAAGAGCGCCGCACCAGAACGGCAAGCACAGCGCAGCTAAAGATCCGTCGCACCTCGTGGCGCGACAAAGGTGTCCATCAGAGGCATCGGCGCGTGCGGAACTAATCCAGCTTTTCAATCGGTTTTGCCCAACTTCATAGATTCATGAAATCCGCTACCAACATCCATTTCACAAAGAACAACCAAACTCGCTTCGTCAAGCACGGCTTCTCGTGGCAGATCTTCTTTTTCGGGCCGATCGCTTTCGCCATGCGCAGCCAGTTCTTGCTGGCCGCAGGGTGTGCGGCGGTGATGTACGCCGCCTTCATGGTCACGGGCTTCATCACGATCATGGTCTTCGACCTCGACGTGGAGCCCGCTCGTTTCCTCGGCATCGCCGCCGCAGCCACCCTGGCAGGCTTCTTCGGAAACCGCTTCTCCGCACGCAGCTACGTCAAGAACGGCTGGAAGCCAGTCACGGACTTTCCGGCTGACTGGAACACCCCGCAGCTGATTTCGCCCAGCGCCACCGACACCAAGCTCGGCTGAATCGGCATGGCCGGCTCAGTCCGGCGTGCGCGCGACTGGCATCCATTTCTCTCATCAAGGCCCGACATGAAACCCATCATCGGCACCGTCTTTACGGTGCTCACCGCCATCGTCCTGACTCCCTTGGCCCTTGCCGAGGGCATCGATCCGCTCACCAATCCCGATGCCGTGAGGCATCGGATCGATCGCTCCGCCATGGAAATCCAGATTCAGGGCTGGTCTCGTGACCTCAAGTACCCGGTCTACCCCATTCAGGTACAAGCAGGCGGCAACGGTGTGTACTACACCACCACCGAACGCGTGCAGCCCTACAAGGAGTTCGACTTCGACGAGTTGCGTTGCGAGATCGGGGATGCCGATCGAGCAGTGCTCAAGCTGGCGGGCTATAGCTGCGCCGATGGCGTGTGCATGACCAAGGAAGGCGCCGTTCTCGGTACTGACCCACGACGGCCGGTGAACAAGAAGCACCGCTGCTGACGCACGGCCACCCGGTCGTCAGGTTTCGAGCGAAATCCCAATCATCTTTTCATTCCATTTCGACAATGTCTCTCAAAGCAAAACTGATCGCAGGCTATGGCGCAGTGGGCGTCCTCGTTCTTCTTTACCAGTGGATCTTCGTATCGGGCGCGAGCTTCGGCGTAGTGCTTGGTAAGGGACTTGTTTGGCCGGCTGTGATCTTTCCGGGGCTGGGCGGCTTCATCGGTGCCATCCTCTTGGTCGCAATCCTCGCGGCCATCTACTTCGTTTGAGGCAAGGAGAGACGGCATGCTGAAGCGCTCCTTGCGTCTGGCTGGCTTCGTTGTCATTTGTGTACTCGCTTGCGCAGGGCTGGCTGCCTGTTCAAGTGATGAAAGCCGCATCTATGACGCCTACAAATGCGGCAACGTCGCGCAGATCCTTGGACGCCACGAGCAGGCAACCGCGGCCATCCTGAAAGTCAAACCGCTGCTGGAGCAGAAGACGGGCAACCCGGGCCAATACATGATGGGCTTGCGGACCAAGTTGACCGACGACATGGCGCTCTACAAGCTCAGCCCGCGCGGCCAAGCGGAAAAGATCAACGACATCTACGAGTCTGGCACCTGCCAAAAGCTCTACCAATAGCCACATCCGGCCACGCTCGACCACGACGGTCGAGCGTGGCCGATTTGCTTTCTTTTTTTTGGGAAGCTTATCGAGCGCCCAGCGAACACACAGCACTTTGAAGCCATGAACCACTATGACGTGTTGGGCGTGCGCCCCGGCGCCTCTTCCCATGAGATCGAGCTCGCCTACAGGAGCCGCAGGGCCCAGTACCACCCTGACAAGTACGCCAATGCCGATGCAGATACGGTGCACTGGGCAACCCACAAAATGCAGGAGGTCAATGCCGCCTATGCGGCGCTGTCGACTCCTGACAAGCAAAAGGCGTCGGCTTCCAGTCCGCCAACCGCTGGTGATTCGCCTCAGTCGAGTGCGACGGAAGAACGGGCAGCGCGCGTCAGCCTCCAGGAGTTTCTCCAGGCACGACTGGCACCCTATGCTGGCTTCTCTCGCAGCTACTTCGCCCCTCGCATTCCGGCCAAAAAGCTCAGTGCCGCTCGCAGCAACTACGCTGCCGACATCAAGGAGGAAGAGGTTGTTGCCCTTGTTGACACCACGGTATTCGGCGGAGCCAAAGAAGGCATTGTCCTGACCGAGGGCGGCATGCGGATCAAGGAGCTGATGACGGCGGAAGTCGACCTGCCTTGGAGCGATATCCGTTCTCTCGACATCAGCGGGACGGCGATCTTGGTCAATGGCTATCAAGTGGCCGACTGTCCGATGGTGGACAAGCCTGAATTACAACGGCTCTTCGCGACCGTTCGGGAGTTTCTGGGGGAGGGGAGCCCGAAGGGTTCACCCGATCCAGGACGCAAGGTTTCGCGCGCTTCTAACCCAGCCCCCTGGACTGACCAGGTTTTGAGCGAAGAGGTCTATGTAACAGCGAAGCAGCATCTCGTCGAACTGTCCAATCTGCTGGAGCCCGTCGAGCAGGAAGTGGGGGAGGAGTGGTTGGACCGGCAAGCGCTGGCAAAGCTCTTTGAGCTGTCTCGTGAGGCGCTGGGCGATCCCAGGAAGGCGAAATTAGCCTATCGGTGGGTCCTGGAGGTGGGACGAGTGTGCGAGGCTGCGGTCACCTCCTTGGAACAGGGTGGGCGCGCCATCGATCAGGCTTTGTTCCAGGGGGCCTGGGACGAGCCGATTGCGCTCCGCGACCTGCGCTCGATGCTCAAGAGTCTCTTCTCAACGATTCACGAGGAGCGAGAGAAAGCCCGGGCCAGGCGATTCTTTGAAAGCTAGGGGACGCCGAAGAATACGACCAACCCGTGCAACAGTTGCTTCGACTCCCTGCGTGCGTCTGGAGCCTGCGACATGCCCTGCTTGTGCCGGCCTCAGCCGTAGTTGCTCATTCGCAACAGTGAAGTAGCTGACGCAGCAGGCCGATGAGTTGGCCCCCGCACGATTTCGAGTTGAGCACGCGAGGGGGCCTGGGCGGATCGTGCGATGCAGAGTATCGCGGGATGCTCGGAGAGCCACGGCGGGGTGTTCCGCCTGGCAGCGGCGGGGGCACTGCCCATGTTCGTGTGTCCCACTGGGACATCGATAGGAAGGCACAATATACGTAAATGTACTTACATCCCCTATTGTCGAGTCTGCCGATGGCGGAGCGCACCAAGCTGTGCGAAACCACCCGCCTGCGTTCCTACAAGCGCAGCGAAGTGGTGTTGGCAGCCGGCGATTCGACCGACCAAATCTATTGCGTCGCGAGCGGCTTGCTGCGGGTGGCCGCGCTGAATGAACGTCACGTCTCGGAAATGACCACCGAGCTCATCGGGCCCAACGACTTGTTCTTCGACCTGTCAATACGCGAGGACAGCTACCGCTCTAAGCAGACGTTGATCGCAGCACTGCCTTCGTCGGTCTACTTGGTGCCTATCGCCGAGATACGCGCGCTGTGCGCGAGGCATCCTGAGATCGCACTGGGCCTGCTGGGCCTTGCGATGAAACGCATGAGCACGCTGCGGTGCCAGTTCCACCGCATCTCCGTGCGCACGGCCGAAGACTCAGTGCTTCGCGTGCTGCAACAGCTCACGCGGCTCGCGCCGGCCGGCGAGCAAGGCTACGACAAGCGCATTACGCAATCGCTGATTGCGTCCTACTCGGGTCTCTCGCGCGAGGTGGTCAACAAGACCATGCGTGACTTCGAGCTGCGCGGCGTGGTGCGCCGCGACGACGACGGCGTTCACGTCGTCAACGATCTCGGAGCGACTGATTTCGCATAGCCTCCGGGCCCTGGAGCCGCACCAGGGGCAGGAAGAGGGGGTAGCGTATCGTCGGCGCCATTCGCTGCAACCGTGAGAGCGGGCCCTCACAATCAGCCCCCTTTGCGCGGGTCGAATGCCGCGCGACTTGCCCACCTGAGCTCATGAGCGTGTATCCCGGCGCAGAATTGCCGTCGAACGCCATGGAAACTATCGATGCCTTATTGATCAACCGGAAGCCATACTTCGATCTGGTTGCGGGAGACTTTGCTTGCCAACGAGTCGACCCGAACCACGCGCACGGGGCTTGTCTCGCCCGACGCGGCGATCAACTGAGCGGCCTGCTGAGCGGCCTCACTGTCGCGCGGCCGGAAATAGCGAACCTCCGGCCGGCGCGGGATTTTGGCCTTGTTCTTCACGTTTTCGATCGCCGGGACGATAAAGCCTGCGCCACGTCCATCTTCCCGAAGCTTATTGGCGGCCTGCCGCTGTGCCTCGGAACCTATCTGGATGTAGAGCAAGGGTCGCTCGGCGAGCGCTGCCGTCTTGAGCCGGCCCTGCACAGCATCCTTTTCAGCGCCTCCCAAGTCGGCCGCGGCCACCCCGATCGCACGTTCAATCTCCAGCGCGGTCGGAGCGCCGCCCACAACCAGTGAATCTCCAGGAAACGGGTAGGCGCGCCGTGCCCCAACCCGGTCGGTCGTGGAGCACTCCTTGTTTTCCTCGGGGATGTAGCAGGTCGCTTGCTTGCCTTCGACGAATATCTCCGCCGGCTGCGCGTAGAGCATGCATGACTTGCGGTCGATGCCTGAGATCAGGTCGGCGCCTCCTTGCCAATTGGGCTTCAGGTTCACGTTAACCTTTTCCGGCCCCCACCCTTGCCACTGCTTGTAGACGTCATACACGCTGGGTTCGCCATTGGGACCCCGGGTCCAGCGGATTTGCTTCACACATTCAAGTTGCTGCTGCTCATGATTGAACCCCAACGAGTGGGCAAACTCGTGGCGTACCGTCGTCTTCCAGTTGGGGGGCATCGCCGCAGGCCCCATGCCCCAGAGGATATCGAAGCTGGCCAGGTTCATCGACGGCTTGTGGGGTGGGAAGTATTCGTTTTTGGCTCCAGCATAAATACTGTCGGTTCCGATGGCTGACCAATAGCCACTTCCCGCTTCAAATGCAACCCGCACGTGTGCCACGTAGCTCGCGTCGCTGGGGGACCATTCGCGGTACCTGCCGGTTTTGCTGTTGTAGCCAAAGTCAAAGCGGATGTTCGCAAACTTGGACCATTCCTGCGCAACCTCAGCGATGGCCCGGTGGAGAGCGGGCGTTCCGCCATGGAAAGCGACGAGCACGGTACTGCCAGGCTCCCAGCGTCGACGATTGATGATGTAGTTCGCGATAGGTAAGCCAATCTTGCTGCTGGCTTGCTGTTCAGTGAGATGCCTTGCAGCGAGGCGTTTGGCAAGATCCTCCGGAAATCCCTCTGGGGCCCCGGCGGGCATCTGTGCGCCAGCGGCAAGGCTGGCCAAGGCGACGGCCAGCAAGCACACGCGTCGCGCCCAAAATGCAGGGATCCACATGTGTCCAATCTCCTCAAAGTTTGGCGCAGGCCTGTATCTCACTGGACAGTGTCCTTACCGTCTCGCCTGCCTGGTCGAACCCGGCTTGATTCGGATTCACCGTTCCGAGCGCTGTGCCAGCCACTGCAGCAGGGCGGTAGCGTCCATAGCTCGCGAGAAGTTCCTCCTTCGAGGGGATCTGAGGCGAGAGGCCGAGCAGCGCGCCGGTGTAATCCACGCGGACAAAGTCAACCGAAGTCGCCACCGTCTGCAGGAAATCGGCGGCTGCGTTGGCCGCCACGGGGTCGCTGGCCTGAGCTGCATCGCGCAACAGCAGTTCGTTCACCGCGTTGGTTTTTCCGAGGATGCAGCTAACCCGCTTGAGCGCGGTCACGTAAATTTGGGTCTGCTGCGGAAAGCGATAGAAGCTGGCGTTGACCAGTCCCAAGGAAGCGACTGCCGCCCCGGTATTTACCAAGGCAATCTTGGATGCCAGTCCACCGGCTACCGATGCGAGTCCGCCATAGGTCGCCAGCCCCGCGGACTCCCACTCGAGGCGGCTTCGATCCAAGGCCGCCGAATACAGCTCGTCTCGGTAGATGAGCAGTTCAGACTTCAGGGTGGGGAGATCGGGTGGATCCTTTCGGGCCTTGACCCGGGAGTCGAAGGACTTCAGCTCGTCCGATCCGGGAAACGGTGCCCATGATTTCGTGACGCTGGCACACCCGGAAAGAACCAGGAGCGCACTACCCAGAACACCCAGTGCCGTGCACTTCGTCACTTTGGTCCTTGCCACGCTGCGCAGATTGCGAGCATCTAAGCAAACGGGTCGCAAACGATTTATGTTGCCGATAACAGGGGCACGAACCTGAGACCGGGGACTGCGACTTCCGCCAGAATTCATCCGCATTGTTTTCTCCTCCGACGCGTGCGTGCGGGCGCACGTCACTCAATGTCCGGGTATCAACCTTGCCTCTGTCATCCCGACGCATTCTTGTAACCTTGGATGGGACGACACAGAGCCCTTCGAAGCCGAATGCTCGATCATTCGCACCCGTGTCGCTATCCCTTGAATAAGGGATGCGTCGCAGTGCCAAGCATGTGCGATCTCGTCGATCGCATAGGAAACGCAGAAAGATGGAAGTCTTGCGGGGGGCTTGACGGTCCGGAATTGCTGGGTGAGGCGGGAAGGAGGGTTTCGTCTCGGTCCCTTGGCTCGGATCTGAAAACCCGGAGCGCTCAGGTACGATTCCAGATAGCGCGATCCGTCTCTCACGATTGCGTGCGTGGCGACGACAGGGATCTGGCTGGCCGAATGGGAGTTCGGGACTCTTCATCCGGCCGATCTGCGCCGAAAACTTTTCGGGTCGGGCGACCGGGTGACGTTATTCGACGCGCGAACGTTCCCTGACCGTCTAGCTGGAACAATTTAGACGAGCAACGTCAACTCGAACTCATGGCGCTATCGATGCCACTATCCGTGCGCAGATCCGCGCTTTTTTGAGCACCTCCACGACATTCGTCGAAATGTTGGAGCAGACCCGGCAAATCTGGTTGAACTGTCCACCTGTCTCGTCGATATGACGGTAAGTCGGCGAATGCAGGTTTACTAAGCACGCCAATGCTATCGGCAAGGAAATCTCTCGGCACGCATAAGCCAGATGGGACTACTCGGGCATCAGGTTGGCAGATTTGATTGCCATAGTCACATTCAGGGACTCCCTGTTGAGCTCTTTCTCAAAATCCCCAGGCGTTCCGCCGACCGCTACGATGCCGATCTCCCGCAACTGTGCGTTGAAAGCCGGTTGCTTGGCGATCTTGGAAATTTCATCACTCAAACGTCGCACTGCGTTCTGAGGTGTACCGACCTTAGCCAACATACCGATTGTGAATGCGTAGTCAAATCCCGGGACCTTGTTTGCGATCGGTTCGATATCCGGTGTCAACGAACTGCGCTTGGCCGTGCTGATGCCCAAAAGCCTTGCGCGCCCAGATTTCACAAAACCCTGAGCTGTTGAATAGCCGACAAACGTCACATCGATTTCGCCTGCAATCAATGCTTGTAAGGAGTTCGAAGCGCCTCGGTATGGGATGTGATTCATCTCTATTCCAAGTCCGGAGCGCATCGCCTCGGTCGCCAACTGGTGAATGCTGCCCGATCCAGAAGAGCCATAGCTGATCCCGCCCGGCTTGGCCCGCGAGTATGAAACAAGCTCATCCAGGGTGCGCATCGGGGATTTCGAACTGACTGCCAGATACATCGGCGCTTGTGCGATCAAGGAGACAAGAGAAAAGTCTTTCTTCGCATCGTATGCCGGCTTGACCGTCAGTTGAGGATTGATGGTCAGCATGGCGCTATCCGTGACCAAAAGCGTGTAGCCGTCGGCCGGTAGCGCCGTCATGGCACCTGCAGCAATGGCGCCTTTCGCGCCTGGCTTATTTTCGACGACGACAGGCTGACCAAGGCCTTCGCCCAGCTTCGATGCAAGCAGCCGGGCGACGACGTCTGGAACACCTCCTGGCGAATAAGGCACGATGATTCGCAGTGCCCTGGTGGGGTATTCCTCTGCGAGTACGGCCGGATGAAATGCAAGCAGCGTGGTAATGGCCGCCATCGATCTCAACAGCGCTTTCATACAAAGTTCCCTCAGGACGGTGCGACAGCACGCAGCACAATGATGCACTCGGCATAGGCGAACGAACTGCCTTGCGGTGCATGTTGGGCAATCGCTTTACAGGTCAAGCACGAGCTCTTTGGATCTGCATCCCGATACACAAACAAGCATCGCATCATTGCTCGACCGCTCTTCAGCACTAAGGAATTGATCGCAATGCTCGATGTCGCCGGAAATCACGCGAGTCTTGCAAGTGCCGCAGACGCCTTGCTCACAGCTGTAGTCAACCGAAACACCGGCATCCAGCAGGGTTTGCAGCAGAGATTTCGAGGTCACGCGCAGCCTGCGTCCGCTGCGACTGAGTGTGACATCGTAGGGCGCCGTCGGCGTGGCCGGTTCAGCCGCACCCGTGAAGCGCTCGACGTGGGTATTCTTGCGCCCCAGCGCGGCACAGTGCTTTTCAAAAGCATCGAGCATGCCCGAAGGGCCACAAGCGTAGTAGTGGGAATCAGCTGGCTGAGCGGCAATGAAGGATTGCAGATCCGGTGGTCCCGCAGATTCGTCATCGAAGTGCCATTGCACACGCTGCGCAATGGCTGCTACCTCGTCGATAAAGGCTGCATCGGCACGCGAGCGGGCTGCAAAAAAGAGATCCACTGAGCGACCTTTGGCGTGCAACCGCCGCAACATGCTCAGGAGCGGTGTGATGCCAATGCCGCCAGCTATGAGCACACTGTGTGAGGCTTCCTCGTTCAATCCGAAATGATTGCGGGGATGCGAGATCTCTAGCGTGCTTCCTGGCTTGAGTTCCTCGTGAAGCCAGCGTGATCCGCCGCGGCCATTGGCTTCGTTCAACACGCCGAGCACGTAGCGATCGCGCTCGTCGGCGGAATTCGACAGCGAATAGTTTCTGACCATTCCGTTCGGCAGATGCACCAGGATATGCGCTCCAGGTTCGAAGGCCGGAAAATGGGTATCGGGGCCTGGGCGTAGTTCGATACTCAGGACGCTTTTTGCCTTTCGCTCGATCGCGTGGACAACTGCGTGAAGGCGATCGGGCGCTGCGGGCGACGGCTTTTTCTCGCCTCGACGCCGAGGTGGGTGGTAGATCACGAGCATCTCCAGTGACTCGTCGCCGAGCACGCGGAACGAATGCGGGTCGCCCGCCGCGATCGGGCTTACGGAGCCTGGACGAACTTCCCTTACCTCTGCCCCCACAGTGACTTCGCCGTGACCTGACAAGACGTAGAAGACATGAGCATGTGGCTCAACGTGAGTGGGGGATGAGCCGCCAGGCCCCACAGTGGTGAGTTCGATGCTGTATGCGTTGTTCGTGAACTCCGCATCGATCACCTGCTTGAATCCGGCCTTCTTGATGAAAAGGCCGGTGAGCGGGGTCCACGGGAGATCGTCGACATGCCAGGTAATGCCTTCACGCAGCGGGGCGGAAATATCGGTCATAGGGCTTCCTTCATCTGTGAGCAAACTCTACGATCGAGATTGATTAGGAACAATATTGATTGATGAAATCAACGTGAAAAATTCAGAGAGTGATTTCTTGACTGGCGAAGAGGCGCTGGCGCTGCTTGGGGTGAAGCCGGCTACCCTCTATTCCTACGTGAGTCGTGGCTTGATCCGGCGCATTCAGTCCGCTGGAACTCGGCGTAGTCGCTATGCGCGAGCCGATATCGAAAAGCTCCACGCGCGACGCCGAGGTGCGATGAGCAAGATCGGCGCGGCGGGCGATGCGATGCGATGGGGCGAGCCGGTCGTCGGTACCTGTATCACCGCGATAACGGCGCAGGGCCCCGTCTATAGAAAGCGGGCCGCCATTGACCTTGCGAACTCCGGCGCCTCCTTCGAGGCCGTCGTGCACCTGCTCATGACTGGCATCTGGCCAGAGGAGGTCGAGGGATGGACGGTCATTACGACCCCGGCCTCTGTGTTGCACCAGTTGCGGAGGCCGGTGAATCTTCCCGGGAGCGCAGATTTCGGTCGGTTGCTGGCTTCCACCGTGCTGGCGCTGGGTATGGAAGGGCGTGGCACCAGCGAACTGTCTGGCGGCAGCACCACGCAGTCCGCACGGCTGATTCTCCAGACCTTGGCGGGAGCCTTTGGGTTGTTGTCACCCGCCAGGAAATTCGTGGCTCGACGTGAAGGTGAGACTATCGCCGCGCTTGTGCTGCGAGCAAGCGGCTCTCCGGCAACCGGCGCGGCGCAGCTCAACAGCGCGCTCGTGATGCTGGCGGACCACGAACTGGCATCAGCAACCTTTGTGGCCCGGGTGGCGGCTTCCACGCAGGCTGACTTGTTCAACTGCGTTGCGGCTGCCATCTGCGCCCACAGCGGGTCGGCTACGGGCGTGGCGACCGATCACGCTTTCGAGAAGCTCTTGAAAGCGGCTACCGGGCGCAATGCAGACGCCCTCGTAGCCCTAGTCAGGGAGCGCGGCGCCACCGCGTTCGGATTCAACCACCCCATGTACGCCCGTGGGGACCCCCGCGCTGATCACCTCATACGCATGGCGGAGGCAGTCCGTCCCGTTGATCTGCAAGCGCGGCGCTTTCTGAGTCTGATCGGGCGATGTCGTGAAGAGCTCGACACGCACCCTGGTGTCGCTGTGGCATTGACCGCTCTGGTCCGTGCGCTGGGCATGCCGCCTGCCAGCGCCGGTGCGCTCTGGATTCTCAGCCGCAGCGCCGGGTGGATGGCGCACGCCCTGGAGCAGCGGACGCAAGCCTACATGTTGAGGCCTCGTGCTAGGTATATGTCTAGCTAGCTTCGCGCAGACACCGGTGGCTAGGACGATACTTTGCGGAATCAAATCAAATGGGGTTAGTTGAGGGACTGGATAATCGGGGTATTTCTCAGGTGCTGTCCAAGTCAGAGTGAGCCAGGGACTGCGGCACTCGCTCGTAGGCATCGCAATATCGCCTTGTTTGCGCATCGCGGATGAAAAGGCCTCGCAGGCCTTCGCTCTCCGCGGTCCATCGAACCCCCGCTCTCGGGTTCAGGATCGCGCACAGCGAGGCTGTGACCTCAAGATCGGGCAACGTGCAGTCAAGCAACCGCGCGCCTTTCGGTTCGTCGCGCGGGTCTTCTGGCGGGGGCGCTCGAGTCGGCGCGCAGGCGTCAAGGGACACCGTGTGGATCGAACCCAAGGAGCGGTGATTGCTACGCGCCATCAGCCTCGCGAGAGGACATCCTCTTCGTGGTGCAACGGAATATTCATGCCGCTCCGGACGCAACCGCTGCGTGAAGTAATTACGGCGCGAGTCACGGGGGGAGCCGCGCCGTGCCTGACCGGAAGGGTGCACTGAGCACTGCGATATCCTGATGTGCTGAGAGGGTTACCGCTCGTCCCGAGCGGCGCGGCGGGTGGCCGACGTCGCGCAGTCACCGGGTTCAGCCGATGAGAAGTCAACCCCGAGACGCCAAGGTCATCGCCAAAAGGTCGAATGAGGGTCTTCCAGTGCCGATCGCTGCATGTCGACCCTTCTGTCGACGAGAAGTGCAAGACCTGGTCGAAGACCGGCTCAAGGCTGAGCGAGGCGACCTCTTAAGGGCCTTACGGCCTCACTCTCGGTGGGGCACGATCAGTCGCTGTGCGGCGATCTCGTGATGGGGCGGGGGGCTTCGCCAGCCATTTTTCTCGCCGTCAACGAGGCGGAGCACCTGAGCACCGCAGGGCACGGAGGTTGCGCGCAGGCTGTGCGGCGGTAATGAGCTTGTCGCGCGCGCAGATGACGATGGTTTCGCGGCGACCCTCTTGCGAGCCTCTAGGATAAAGAGGCCGTCACCACGCTGGCGACGCTGGCAGTAAGTGTGTACGGAAGTGAGATCCGAGGCGGCGGGGGCAGGGGATGCTGCCAAAGACAGGCGGGAAGGAGAGGTCAGATCCCTGCGGCGCCCGTCATCACGAAGAAATCGGTTTGGTCGCGAGCGCCTCCATCCCCTGGATCACGGTGCGCACCCACGCATCGAAACTGCGATCCAGCGGATTCGTCTCTCCTCCTGACCATCGAAGAATGAAAGCCCTGTTCCTGAGTGCCTTCATGTGGCGGCCCAATGCCGGATGACGCTCGGCATCGATCGAGTCGATGCGATCGCGGCAGCCTTCTTCCCAAACTGCGGGGTCGCCGCCAGGCGGGCGAGCGAGTTCAAGCGTCACGAATCCGCACATCGCAGCGATCACCACGTTGAACGCGTCGACCAATGCGGCGCCCCGAAATCCGGCGTCCTCTATGGCGGCCACGATCTGATCGAGCAGCACGGCGTCATGCGACGAGTTGTACACCAGCTCGTTGGCCACGACCGAGGCCAGGTTCGGATGGCGGCGCAGTGCTTGACGGAAGCGCACCAACAGCCGGCGAATACGATCCTGCCAGGGGCCGCCGCCGAGCCCGGTCACCGCGTCACCCATGGCCCAGGCCACGGTTCCAGATACGAGTGCATTGCGGCTGGGCACATGCCAGTAGATGGCGGAAGGGAAAACGCCCAGCGTCTCGGAGAGCCTGCGCATGCTGAGCGCCTCGACGCCATGTGCGTCGATCAGGGCCAGAGCCGCCTCAAAGATGCGGCGCTCATCCAGCGCCGGCGCGAGTGCATCGCTGCCTTTGCGCGGGCGGCCTACAGAAGTCTTCTTAGGGGAGACGGGAAAGGCGGAGGCCATGGCTGGGGTTCTCAAAGGGTAATTGTACGACGTTTATTTTCAATTGAACGCCGTACAATATCTGAAGGCAGCAGGCCTTATGCCTGCCTGGTCGTGGGCGGTCCCACGCCCACTCACCCCTTCGTCCAAGCCATGAACTCTGACAACACTGCCCGCAGCCCAATGGCTTCAAAGGACCTGTTTGATCGCGCGAAGACCGTCATGCCCTCCGGCTATACGCGAAACATGATCGTCCAGCAGCCGCATCCGATCTACGCGGCCAGCGCGCACGGATGCCGGTTGGTCGATGTCGAGGGCGTCTCGCGTATCGACTGGACGAACAACTTTGCATCGCTGATCCATGGACACGCTAAGCCCGAAGTCGTCCAAGCCATTGCGGCCCAGGCAAGTCGGCTGGTGTCGGCGACGATGCCGGAACGCGGCGAAATCGGGCTGGCGGAACTGCTGGTCGAGCGCATTCCGGGCGTGCACCTGGTGCGCTTCATGAACTCTGGAACCGAGGCCAACGCCATCGCGATCAAGGCGGCTCGTGCCTACAGTGGCCGCTCGAAGGTCGCCAAGCTCGAAGGGGGCTACCATGGCCAGTACGATCTGCTCGAGGCGAGCTATATGCCGACGCCGGCAGGCTGGGGAGATGCGGCGGCGCCGACGCCGATGGCCCACAACGTCGGGACCCCGCGTTCTTTGCTCGACGAACTCGTGCTGCTGCCGCTCAACGACATCGAGAACACGCGTGCGATCCTGAAGCGGCATGCGAAGAATCTCGCGGCGGTCATCATCGATCCCAGCGGCATGTCGCTCGGCACGGGCGTTTATGCCCAGCGCGACTTCCTCGAGGCACTGCGCGAATCCACCCAGCGCCTGGGGATCGTGCTGATCTTCGATGAGGTGTGGTCCTTGCGACGCGGCTACCACGGCAATCAAGGTCACCTCGGCATCGTTCCGGACTTGACCACGATGGGCAAGATGATTGGAGGTGGTCTGCCGATCGGAGCCGTGGGCGGTTCAGCCGAAGTCATGTCCGTTTTCTCGACCAGCGACGGTGGGCCTGCCGTGAAGCATTCGGGCACATTCACGGCCAATCCTCTGTCGATGGCTGCGGGATACACGGCCATGCGACTGATGACGCGTGAGGCTTTCGGCGAGCTGCAGGTGCACGGCGAGCGATTGAAGTTGGGGCTTGAGCGCGCACTGTTCGATGCTGGTCTTGTCGGCCATGTGCTGAATCAGGGCTCCATGACCAACCTGATATTCACCCCTTCGATGCCAGCCAACTACCGAGAGTACTTTGCACAGCAAACGCCCGAGGTGGTTTCGAAAGGGCGTCGCGCCCAAGCCCTCATGTCCGCCGAAGGCTTGCACGTGCTGCGCAACATGTTCATCGGGTCCACGGCAATGACCGTAGGTGATATCGACGAAACCATCCAGAGCGTCACGCGCGCGCTGCGCCGCTTGGCCCGCGGCGAAGGTTGACGCTCGGCTGGCAGTGCGAGCGGCGATGCGCAGGCCGCGCACTGCGACCCGGACACGGCGGCAGCGGATGCGATGTACTTACGCGGTTGCCGTGGCGCGGTCGGGGAGGTGTGCGGTGCGGCCGACCCGTGCGTTATCCCGATGAAGAACGTTGAGCAACTAAGGCTCGGCTCGCCAAAGCCGTGTTGAAACGTTGCAGTTGCCCTGACTGAGCACTCATCGATGGCGGCACAAGGCGAGATCGCAACATCGGCGTCTGCGTGGTACACCTGGAAATCAAATTTCTAGTTCTTTTTCTTAGCCTTGAAGCCGTCGATCATTGAGGCAAGGAGTAACCCAATGAACTTGAAACGAACCGTCCAGATCGTGGCAATGGCTGCCGCGTTAACAAGCGCCATCGGCGCGAATACTGCTGCCGCTTCCGAGGCAACTCAGCAGACGAGTGCACGCGCGCAGGTCAAGCATCTGCTACTCAGCCCGTCCGACGCGGGTCAACTGATTTCGTCGTCTGCTATCGATAATCTCGACCCCGCGCTGGCGGCCGTCGCGGAGCGAGCGGCTCGTATCCTCTATCGCTCATATGCCCTCAACGGCAGCGCCATTGAGGTCAGCGGGGTACTGATGACCCCGAAGGGGAAAGCGCCCAAGGGTGGATGGACCGTCGTGTCGTGGGCGCATGGTTCGTCCGGTGTCAACGACCAGTGTGCCCCTTCCACGGTCAAGAATGCCAGTGGCAAGGTCGATCTCTACGGCTACGCCGGATTTGTTGCCGAATTACTCAAAGCCGGTTTTGCGGTGGTCGCAACCGACTACGAGGGATTGGGCACGCCAGGCGAACACCCCTACATCGTCGCGGACAGTGAGGGTCGCGGTGTGATCGATGCGGTCAAGGCGGCTGTGAATGCCGACCCGCAGATCTCCAAGGCATGGTTTGCGGTCGGACATTCGCAAGGCGGTCAGGCGGCGATCGCCGCTGGCGAACTCGTCGAAACATGGGGCAAGGGACTTGACTTCCGCGGCACCGTCGGCCTTGCACCCGTCACCAATGTCGGGCAAGCCTACTACTACGGTTCTCCGGGTCCGGTGGATCGCGGCTTCTATCTGCTCGCCCTGCAGGGCCTGAAGACCCAGTACCCGGAGCTGCGGTTTGAAGACTATCTGGGTCCACAGGCCATGCTCATGCTGCCCGAGACCCAAAAAGAGTGCACGTTCAAGATCTGGGAGGACTTTTCCGCGAATCTTGGCTCCAAGCTAAACGATTTCCAGTTCACGCCTCAAAGCCCAGCCGCCGCATTGGCCCTACAGCCCATGCTTGATGCGCAGAGCGTGCCGCGCGGACGCACGCCCGGTCCGATGTTGCTCCTGCAAGGTGATCAGGACCCGTCCATCAAGGTCGCCGTGACGACGCAGGCGGTGCGCAACGCACGCGCAGCTGGTACCAAGGCCGAGTTCCGGCTCTACCCCGGAAAGGATCACTATTCGGTGCTTGCCACCGGCAGCGATGGGGGCTCTTCGAGCGACGTCATTCAGTGGCTCAAAAGCCACGCGAAGCGTTGAAGGTGACGGGCTGATCCGAAGACTAGTGATACGCGGTGTTTGATAACAATCCGAAACCCCGCGCGAAGCTCTTCGGCATGCAATTTGACAATGAGTGAAGTGCATCCGAAGCGTGGCGTAACGTCACACCCACGGGCCCCCGGGGGGCGGCGCCCAGCTTGCGCCCGATGCCGGCTCACGACCAGGTGCAGGCGCACGCGATATTCAATCCGAGCGCGACAAATGTGAGCGCGGGTCGGGCGTCACCAGTTCCTTTTTATGCTCGTTGACTACGAAAACCGCTCAGAGCTTTGCCGGCTCCGTCTTGCTGGCGTTCTGCTCACGAGATGGGGTACATCTGGGTTCTCGAACCCGTCTTCGCCAGCGCGGTACACGTGCAGGCAGTCACGTTCGACCTAGCTGGGTCGCGCTCGAAACCTCGGAGGCGTAGATGAACGCGGAAGCGGGGTGTCGATCGGCGCGTCGTCTGCAGCGCGTCACGTGGCTGGCGATGCAAGTGATCCCGCCAGTCGGTACCAGATGCTAGGAGAAATGCAGATAGAGCGGGGCGCCCCCGCACAGGTTATGGCAGTGCCTCTCGCAGGCACCGAGGCGAAGACAGCCTTACGAGCGTCATGGCCTCTACCGGGCGTATGGCCGCGTGCCCCGTTCGTCCGCGTTCGGCCTCAACGAGCGGCGCTGCGCTTCTCCATCCAGGAGATAACGTTGCCTGCAAAACTTCGGGGCGCCTTGGCGGCTGTCGCGTTTGATAGATCGGCCAACGTCTGTGAAGCAAGTGCGTCGCGCATCTTGCGCTCCGCGTCTAGCATGACAGCATGGATGGAACACGTTCCGCGCATAGCCCAAGCCGGCACGTTCCCATCGAACACTGCACAGCGCGTGCGGACCTCCCGGCAATGGAACAACGGCTTCACGCCATCGATCGCTTCGACCACGTCGAGCACGCTGATGTCTTCGGGCGCCCTGGCTAAACGAAAGCCGCCCTTCTTTCCCTCGGTCGCCACCGTGAGACCGGCCTTGTGCAGCTTCGTGAAAAGCTTTGCCAAGAATTCCACCGGCACGCCTTGCAAGTCAGCCAAGTCACGCACGGTGGCATCGCTATCGCCGATGTGAGATGGGGTGAGAAAAAGAAGGCAGTGCAACCCATATTCCACGCCGACACTGATGTGGCTCACGACGTCTCCGATGAAAAGGATCCAAGTTCGCAATCATAACGACATTGAGCAGTCCAGTAGTCGACGCGGCATCGAGCCGGCATGCCGCGCAGCCTGGCCCAAATCCCCGGCAGTGACGGCCCAGCGCAGGGGAATGCCGCAGGGAAAGAGTCCGAACGCAGGACGTGGGAGCCCACCCAAATGGCAGACATGTCGAAGGAGAGTCAGCCCCTGCGCTCGCGGGTAGAAAGCCCACCGCCATCGGTCGATGACGCTGGGCGGCGTCAGCAAAAAAACGGCCCGCGTCGAGTGCAGCGGCGCTGGTCCGCGCGATGCAGACATCGGCCGGCGTCTGCACTGTTGCTGAGGACACCACTGCGCGCACCCGCGTCGGCTCTCGTCCGCATTGAGGGATTGCCTTTCGTCATCCATTTCTCAGCCAGGCAGGTCCCCAAGATTTTCTTGCTTCGGGGCTTCAACTACGACTAAGATAGTCGTAGTTGATCTGAATACACCAAGGAGATATGTTCATGAGCAAACGGATTCTTATCATCGGCGCCGGCTTTGCAGGTATGTGGAGCGCATTGGGTGCAGCTCGCCTGGTCGAGGAATCAGGCCAAAACTCAGAGACTGTGGAGATCGTGCTGGTTGCGCCGAGCGCCGAACTGCATATCCGGCCGCGCTTCTACGAGGTACCCGACAAAGCGATGAAAGCACCGCTCACCGCGGTCTTTGACGCCGCAGGGGTGAAGTTCATCAAGGGGACCGTGGACAAGATCCGCACCGATGAGATGACCGTCGATGTGATTGACGAAGCCGGCCAGCGCACCACGATGTCCTATGACCGGCTAGTCCTGGCCTCCGGCAGTCGTGTCAGACAGCCTGCCATTCCGGGCCTGCAGGCGCATGCACAAAGCGTCGATCAGTTCGACGAGATCGTCGCACTCGACGATCATCTAAAGGGCTTGGCAGATCAGGCCGACACGCCCGCGCGCAACACGGCCATCGTCATCGGAGGCGGTTTCACGGGCATCGAGATTGCGGCCGAGCTGCCGGCCCGGTTGCGCGCGATTCTGGGGGCGCAGACGGACGTGAACGTCGTGCTGATCGAACAGGCGACCGACATCGGTCCCGAGCTAGGGAGCGGTCCCCGGCCTGTCATTCAGACCGCGTTGAAGGATCTTGGCGTGGTGTGCAGACTAGGGACGACCGTTGCTGCGATCGATGCCGGCGGCGTCGAGACTTCGACCGGCGAACGCATCGAAGCGAACACCGTGATCTGGACGGCCGGATTGCGCGCAAGCGCGCTGACCGAGCAAATTCCCGGTACCCGGGACGCTCAAGGCCGTCTGCACGTGGATCGCGATCTTCGCGTGCTGGGTGTGGACAATGTTTTTGCCACGGGCGATGTCGCTTACGCAGCAACGGACGACGAAGGCCATCACGCCATGATGTCCTGCCAGCACGCGATGGGACTGGGGCGGTCGGCGGGTCACAACGTTGCTGCCGACTTGCTAGGTTTGCCTGCCATTGCCTACAGCCAGCCGAAATACGTGACGTGTCTGGCGCTGGGCCCGTGGGGTGCGGTCTACACGGAAGGCTGGGAGCGCGAAGTGAAGTTGCAAGGCGCCGCCGCCAAGGCGCTAAAGCATCAGATCAATACCCAATGGATCTATCCTCCGCCCGCCACGCGCGCGGGGGTACTGGCAGCGGCCGACCCTCTCCGAGTGACCGTTGCGTAAGCGTTCGCGACCGCGCATCGGCGCAATGGTTCGTCAATCGCCTGACGCACGTCGCTGCCGGTGACGGCCGTTTGCGATCGTCCTTTAGGGGACGTGCGTCCAAGGCGCAGCGCCCGCAACCCCTTGCACCTTGGGCGGACACTACGAACGCGTGGAGGTGCGCCTGCCAGCAAAAGTTCTGCAGGGACCACCCTTTGGATTGATCGTCGGCAGTCGCGTCCGTGCGCTGCAGTACCGGACAGCGGTCCTGCCACGCACTCACTGGGTCTTCGCCGCCCGGCTCCAGGAGTTGTTCTCCTCCACGATCCGCTTATCAGCGACATGAAGGTCTGGCGCTCCGCCTCGTCGAGCGGTGCGAGCATCCGGTCCTGCGCGGCCAGGGTGGGCGCCATCAAGCGTTCTAAAAGCAAGGCTCCCTACGGAGTGACCGTCAGCAGGCGCGAGCGTCTGTCCGTCGGCGACGCATTGCGACGGATCGTGCCATTGGCTTCAAGCCGGTCGAGCACGGCGCCCAGAGTCGAGGTGTCGAAGCCGATCCTCGCGGAAAGGGTGCGCTGATCCATTGCCGGGTGTTTCGCGGTGGCAAAGAGCACGGCGAACTGCACCGGTGTGATGTTCTCCTGTGAGGTCTCGTCCAAAAAGATTCCGACGGCGATCTGCTGCAGACGACGAATGTAATGGCCGGGGAGGTCTTCAAGGCTGATCGATTTGAACTTTGGCATGTGGTCTTGGGCAGGGCAAACCCCAGGCAATGCGATTCTAAGAGGGCTGATAGCGAGCCGGCTGATGATCAGTATGCGTTAGTTGATGTGCGCGCGGTGGTTCGTCAGCTTCGTTCGGCTTCGCTAGGCCTTCATCGATTCGGGTCTGCTCTAGTCGACGAATCGGTCGCTGCCCCATAGTGCGGTGGCGCGCATGCCGTCGCTGATGAATTCGATGTCTTAGCGCCTGCAGCTTGCACAGGCCTCATGACGCGGCCCTCGGATCGGGCGCTAATGTCGAGCGATTCATCGTGGTCCGAAGCAAGCGCTGAGGGCGACGCCGCACAACGGCTGAACACTCGCTTGCGATCGGGTCCCCTTCGGCGCTGGCCTGACCTCGAATAATGACTTCTCCCGCGACGCAGGTTTTCTCGAGATGCGCCGGCGGTGTGCTGGTCGATAATGCCAGACGTCAGACCCGAACATCTTCGCGGCTGGCAACGTGGCCAGATTGCACAGCGACTGGCGCAAGGCAGGCATTGCGCTAGCCTTAGCCCACGTTCGCCTTCATTCATCCACGCGTTCGCGGCTCGCCCAAGGCCAATGCATATCGAGAAAGGCCTCCGCGGCGCTGGAGGTCTGCGACGTCCCGCGGGTATCCACGATCATGCGTTGAAGTTGGTAGAAGTACAGCTGCTTGATACCGATCGTCGCAAAGACCGCGCGTAGGTAGGGGGTGAGGAAGTCGGGTTGTCTCGCTCCAACTCCTTCATAGACACCGCCGGAGGCCACCACGATGTGCACGGGGCGGTCCGCCAGAAAGCCCAATTTGCCCTCTGCCGTGGAGGTAAAGGTACGCTCCACACGCACCACGTGGTCGATCCAGGCCTTGAAGATCGAAGGGATCGTGTAGTTGTGCATCGGAGTCGCGATCACGACCGCATCCGCGCGCTCCAATTCGACGATGAGAGTCTCCGAGGTCGCCAGCGAACTTGGCCTGTCATAGGCATTCCGATCCGGCACACGAGCCTGCGCCAAAATGTGGCCGTAGTCCGCATCCATATGAGGCAGAGGTGACGACCACAGCTCGCGTCGTACCACCTCAGTTGTCGGATTGCCCTCAAGCAACCGATCGATGACACGCAAGGAAAAAGCGTAGCTCTGCGACTCATGCCCGCGAGGACTGCAGCTGATGTGAAGAATCGTGCCCAACTTCGGGCTGCCTTTTTTCTCGTCCATTTTTCCTCGAAAAGGTCGGACTATGAGCGTCTGAGGACGGTTGCAATCCTCAGACTTCGTGTGCCGTCAAGCTCAACACGCACTTCGACAGGCCTTGCCGCCGCGCGCCTAGGTGCCACGCGCCGAGAAGCATCCACATGGCCATCCAAAAGGTGTTCGCGGTGTTCGGACAGCGAAAAAATTGCGCACAAAGTAGCGTCGATTGCCCATTGCGAAACCGTTCTCGCACCGACGGCGCGTGACAGCCGATTTTCGATTCTTTCTTCCGGGTCGGAGCAACTTCTTTGAAGTTCCCCTCGACGTCAAGTGGGCAGCTCCATGGCGCTAGCCGCTGGGGTGAGCCATGTTCATTGGAACGGAGCGTCGCCACGCGAGCCCGCGCACGGACATGGGCGATTCAAACGACCCTTTGGTGTCGAGGCAAGCTGCACGCATTCGCACGCCCGCGCCTGCAAACGGGTCCTTTTCTGTCAGGCGCCATCGCTACGCGCCCGACATGCGTCGGATGATTTCCATTAGTCTCTCGCATGCCCGATCCAGATGCAGGACGGGTGTCGTCGCCACGCTCAATAGCAGCCCCGAGCGCGCGTTGGCCGTTGATGCATACCACATGGACAGTGGCGAAGGTCCCAAGCCGAAAGACAACGCTTCGCGTGAAATCGCCAAATCGGGCGCGCCATCAGGCAACCTCAGCAACGCCGCCAATCCTGCCATCTCGATGGTGGCGCCATATCCTGCAAGGCAGTTCTTCAGCGCATCCCTTCGAAGCGAATAGTCTCGCTTCGTCCGCCGAAGGTGACGCAGATAGTGACCTTCGCGGATAAATTCGGCAATTGCCAGTTGCACTGCAGGCCCGGGTGCGGGTGCCAGTACGGCGGCCACTTCTGAGAAGCGCTCTACCATGCTCGGAGGCGCAACGACAAACCCCAACCTCAGTTTCGGGTTGATGGTCTTGCTGAATGTTCCGATGTGGATGACGCGGCCAGTGGTATCGAGCGACGCCAGCGCTGGGGCTGCGCGACCCTGGAGCTGCAGCTCGCTGAGATAGTCGTCCTCAATCACCCAGGCGCCTTGGCTCGTCGCCCATTGAAGCAGTGTCAAGCGACGCTTCAGTGAGAGGGCGGGTCCGAGCGGCGCCTGTTGCCCCGGCGTCAAGACGGCCAGCGACGCACGCGGCGCCAGGCGCATGCCCGCCTCGACATCCATGCCTTCCTGATCCACCGGCACCGCCACCAGCTTCATGCGCGCTAGTTCCAGCGCACGTCGGGTCAGATGGAATCCAGGGTCCTCCATCCATACCTCGCGCTCCTCGCAGCCGAGGGCGCGAAGCGCCAGCCCCAAGCCGCCGCTGTAGCCCGCCGCGATGATGATCTGAGCCGGTGAGCACTCGATGCCTCGTGCGATTGCCAGATGCGCCGCAATCTCCCTTCGCAACTCCAATTCGCCCCGTGGGTCGGGGTAAAGGGGCTGACCGCTGGTTTCGAGCCGGATCGAACGCGTCCGGATCCGGGTAAATACCTTCGCCGGAAAGCTGTCTTTCGCAGGAATGCCCATCTGAAAAAGAGAGGGTCCCGACGTCATCATCAAGTACGACTCGATGAACGAACCCGCAGCCGGCACGTCGTCTCGCTGGGGCAGCGTTGCAGGCCGCTCGGCGACACGGGTTCCTTCGGCACGAGACGCAACGATTAGCTGAGCATCGGAGAGCTTTTCGTAGGCCACGCGCACGGTGCCTCTCGCGACGCCCAACTGAGCCGCCAAGTCGATCCAAGATGGAAGCCGCGCTCCAGGGGAGAGGACGCCCCGCTCGATCCCCGCTGCGATATCCCTTCGGATCTGCTCGCCCAATGGAATCTTCGACGTGCGATCCAAGCTCAGTTTCAGCGGTTCGGCCATTGTGGTACAGGATACGTTCGCGATCTTGGAGCTGCACTGTGTAGCACAACTCCTGGATGGGGGCCAATGTGTCAGACATCCGGCGTTCAGACGGTGCGTGAAGGTTCCAGAGTGCGCAGATTCATCGCTGGCGGCGGCGTTCAATCCGATGCTAGGTGCCAACCCGACGAATGGGTGAGCGATGGCTCCCACCGACCGCACCGCCTCGAGGAAGGCCGCTCAGCGGACATCGGTCATCGTGATGTGCGATCCCCTCTGGATGAGGCGGTTACATCAGCAGGCGTCCAAAGAAGGGCCCACTTCGTTGCGCCTCCGACAATAGTTTTGTCGCAGCAATGGCGGTCGTGAATTGTCAAGTCGGCAGGTCATTCGACCGGCGCGATCACATCAAAATATGCCCTCGGGTCGCCATTGGCGTGCGTTGACAAAGCGCCGCCAATTCGAACGTCCTTGCCGGCAATAGACCACCGCAATGGAAGGAGCAGTTCCCGGGCTCTGTGCCCACAAGCGCCACCCAACGACCGCCTACTAAGTGACAATGCGCTCGCTTCAACTGCTCGCAAACTGCGCCGTATTCTGGGCGTGGAAGTCACTATGGATGGTTTTTCAAGATGCGGCGCAGGATGGTGCAGGACGACGCAACACTGGACTCTGGCGTATTGGGGACGCCCAGCAACAAACCTGTTTCTGCCTTCAGACCGTCCGTGTACCACATCGACAACGGGGCGGGCTCCAGCCCCGCTGCACGCGCCAAACGGACGACCTCTACGTCGTCAGTGCCGGCAGCCAAGCGCACGATCACTGCCAGCCCGGCGGACGGGTTCATCACCTCGAAGCCCTCTACTTCCAATGCATCCACCATTGCTTCGCGGCGGCGCTCATAGAGCTGCTTCATTCTGCGAATGTGACGCAAGAACGAACCCGTTCTCATGAAATCGGCTACGGCGATCTGAACCGATTGGGACTGCGCCGGAGCAAGGTAGGTCGTCACTTCATTGAAATGCTCGACCAGCGCGGAAGGCACGACGACAAAACCAAGCCTCAGCGAGGGCGTCAGTGTTTTGCTGAAAGTGCCGGTGTAGATCACCCGACCTGCTGTGTCGTTGGCAGCCATGGCCGGTGTCGTACGTCCGTCCAGACGGAGTTCGCCCAAGTAGTCGTCCTCCACAATCCAGGCCCCGCGCCGCTTGGCCCAGGAGATCAGTTCTTCCTGTCGCTGCCGACTCATTTGCGTGCCCAGGGGAGCTTGCTGCGCCGGCGTGACAAACGCCGCCACTGCACGCTGGGGCGTCGAGATCCCGTAAGCCACATCGAGCCCCTGCGCGTCCACTGGCACCGGCACCAGAATCGCGCCGGCCAGTGAGAGCGCCGTTCGCGTAGCGGGATACCCAGGGTTCTCGACCCAACAAGGCTTTCCGGCCAGATTTAACGCGTGAGCGATTACGGCAATCGAGGACGCGTGTCCTGTCGTGATGAAGATCTGCGACGCGCTCGCGAGCATGCCGCGCGCAAGGGCCAGATACGCCGAAAGTTCCTCTCGAAGCTCTGACAATCCGCAAGGATCTGGATACGCCACCGGTGCGGCTACACCCATTCGCGCAGCTCTGACCATCGTCCGGGACCAGGTCTTGAAGGGGAACTCGTCATGCGCCGGAAGCCCGACACGAAAAGGTCGTGGAATCTCCGAATAGCTGCTGACCAAGCCGTCCTTGGGGGGCGTGCGTCGGGGAACACTCAGTGGCAGCGGCTTGGGCGGCGCGCCGCAAACGCGTGTGCCCGCTGCGCCCCCGGCACTGAGCAAACGTTCGTCAGCGAGTTGTTGGTAGGCCGCGCGCACCGTGTTGCGCGAGACACCGAGCTGAACGGCCAGATCGGTCCACGACGGAAGCCGTGCGCCCGCAGCGATGCTTCCCTCATGGATAGCTTGGCGGATGTTGTCTCCCAATTGAACCGAAAGCGGCTTCTGGTGAAAGCGGTCTAAGCGCAACGCCAACGACGGCATCACCTCAATGCGCCTCATCTTCCCATCTGATTTCATCAACGAATCCTCGCATGACGTGCCGACTTCCGACCAAAGTGCCACGCGTGTCTAAGCCATTGCGTGTGGACGCAGTGCGAACCCACATGTTGCCGCAAGTTCGGCGACCCAACTAGTACCAAGAATTGATATTGCAAGAGAACCAAGACATCGAGTGGCCCAACGGAAAATTCCGGTCTTGGCTCAACAGGAGCCATTCGATGCCTCCGAAAATCGCGTCTTTGCTTCATTGTTCGTCTATGAGCCCATCCGAAATTCGTTTGATCCCTGCCGAATCGGACGCGGAATTACTGAGTCTCTTCCCGCTTATCCAACAGCTGCGCCCGCATCTGAAAGATCCGCAGGCATTCTTGGCGGCCGTCGCCAAGCAGCGCGATGAGAACTACCGCGTCATCGGCGCATGGCAAGACGGAGAAGTCCGCGGGTACGCTGGAGTCCGCATCGCCCACAATCTCCTGTACGGCCAGTTCCTGTATGTTGACGACCTCGTGACGGCTGCCGATGTTCGCGGCGCGGGCGTAGGCTCCGCGCTGATGAAGGGGTTGAAGGCGGTTGCACGGAACAATCACTGTGGACGCCTGGTGCTCGACACAAACATCGGCAATGCGCTCGCGCAACGCTTCTACTTTCGCCACGGCCTTCTGGCTCGAGGCATGCATTTTTCGATGGAAGTACCCCTGGAAGGTTGAGCAACGCTCACCGACACGGCCACAGATTCGCTTGCGCGACGGCCGCTGCCATCGCGACGCGACCTGATCCACCTGACCTACCTGTGCGGCCCAGCGAACGTGCGAGATACCTGGAGGTGCCCTTCATGCCGGCATCCGTGCACCACCGCAGGGTACTCTTTCAACCAATCATCCATTGAACCTCGACTGCCAAATCGGTTCGGATGCAAGCAAGCCAACGGTGGCCGCGCTTCGTCGTGCAATACAGGCTAGGCATGCACGCAAGGCGCGCCCGCACGGATCATCCGTCGGTTGCGGCTGCATCGACACAGCCTGCTCACAGCCAAGCTCGAAGAAAGGCTTTAGGCCGACAATGACCGAGCGCAGGGCATGCCACCGGCACCGCTCACCCCACGCCGCAACGGGGGCAGTTTGCCATTGCAGTATGTCTCAGAATGAAGGTGGCCTCACTATCAATCCGTCGAGTGTGGGAGGGCAGAGCACGGGCGCCTCGTCGAGGTCAGACGACCTTGCGCAGCGACTCACCGCACCTGGGATGCCGTATCTCGAATACTGACGGCGTCAGGCCCCCTCGCTGGCTCAGCAGGTGCGTTGGATGTGGCCATGAAGCGCCTCTGGCGACGGCCACCATGCACGGGTGCCCCATCTCTCGAAGGTCATGCCATCCGAAACGCATCGAGAAGATCTCGGGCCTGGTTGTTTGCCTCGGCAGGCGAGATCAGGTTCGTGAACCCCAGCAGCAATCCCTGCTGCTGCGCCTCCTGCGGATACCAATTTGAAAGAGCTTGAATCGAAAATCCGCGGCCCGCTGCACGCCTGACGAGTTCGACATCGGAGGCATACGTCGGCGCCTTGGCCAGCAAGTGCATGCCGCCATCTGCAAGATGAAGCTGGATATCGCCGTGTGAAGCATTCGAGATGGCGTCTGCCAAATAGCTGCGTCGCAACGCATACAGCGTTCGCATTTTGCGCACATGCCGTGCAAAATCGCCGCGTTCCATGAAGTCATGGATTGCAACCTGCAGCAGCTCGGGGCAATTGCCATGAAGTCCGAGCCGACAAGCCGAATCAAACAGCTCCACCTGGCTTCTTGGTACGACAACGTAGGACAAACGCAGACCAGGAAACAAGACTTTGCTAAAGGTGCCGAAAAAGAGCACGCGATCTGCCGAGTCCAAGCTCTTGAGTGCCGGGAGCGGGGATCCGCGGTAACGAAACTCACCATCGTAGTCGTCCTCAAGAATCCAGCCGTTGCAGCGCTGGGCCCATTCAAGAAGCTGGATGCGACGCTGCAATGACAGCGAGACGCCCAATGGACTTTGATGTGATGGCGTGACGACAGCCAGTCTCGCCCCATGCGCACGTAAATGCTCTACTTGGAGCCCTTGTGCGTCCACGGGTGTAGGTATGCAGCGAATGCCGTAGCGCTGCAGGGTCCACGTCGTTGGAGGATAGCCAGGCGATTCGGTATGAGCCGAGTCGCCGGCCGCCAAAAGGGTTTGAGCCACCATCGCCAGTGCGGCGGCATACCCTGGAACCACAATGACTTGAGCGGGCGAGCAGGCAATTCCTCGCGCCCGGTAGAGGTACATGGAGATCGATTCGCGCAGGGGCGTGAAGCCGCAAGGCTGTGGACGCGAAAGCGGCGAGGCGCTACGCACGTTGCGCGCGACAATGCGTGCCCAACTCTTGCGTGGAAACGCATCAAACGCGGGCATACCAATCTGAAGTTTGCCGTGACCGACCTCTGCAATACGGTGCGCGCGCTCATCGTGGCCCCCATCCCCGTCGACTCGGCCGCGTGATGCGCGCGCTCCTGGCGCCGCGAAAGTTCCACGCGGTCCTCGCGCAATAAGATACCCTTCGCCAATGAGGCGCGCGTAGGCAGCTTCCACAGTGCCACGCGCAACACCCAGTTCACTGGACAGACTGCGAACCGAAGGCAACCGCGCACCTGCGGCCAGTTTGCCGCTTGCGACCAAGCTTCGAACGCGCTCATAGATCTGACCCTGAAGCGGTGTTGACGACGCTGTCAACAGTTTCAAGTCGATCTGGAAACCCGCTTGCCCAGTTGGCCGTGCTTTTCGATAGCTCATGCCGCATCCACAGCGTTTCGCGATGCGTCCTCGCCCAGCGCCATCGCATGGGATGACGAAATCGAAGAAGCACGGCGCCAGCGCATTCCGGACCACGCAGGACAGCAGGAAGAATCTTTACCGGGCTTGATGAAGATCATCAGTCCGCCTCACCCGGAAGGAAAGAGAAACGCGACGGCAGGCGGCATGCCTCGCAGCGCACAACGCCTCAAGGCGGCAGGACGAGTGGACCGCAATTTTCATCGGTCACGAACGTCGCCAGGAGCACCGCTGGATTTACGGGGTCCGGGTTCTCCGCGAACATATGCAGCGCCTTCGGGGGCTCGAACCAAGTCTGGCCGGCCTTGTACTCGATGGGAGGACCGCCTGCGACTTGGGAGCGCAAGGTTCCGCTGACGACCACCGCCTGTACGGAGCCGGGGTGCCGATGCGCGGGCGTGTAGGCGTTGGGCGGATAGTCCACCAGCAGTGTCGTGATCGATTTCCCCGGCACGTTGGGCAGAGGCTCGCATGACAGGGGAGTCAGCTTCGTGGATGGGCGTGCCGCCGCGCCCTCGGGCGCCACCCCCGAGGAGAACATGGGCCCGGAGACAGTGGTGCAGATGTCGTCGAACCACTGCACGGCGGCCTGCTTGCCGCCATGCGGCAGCACGGCCCATGCCGTGGCAGATACCAGCGCGAGCAACATCAACGACGAGAAAACTTGCTTTGAGTGGTTCGCTGCAGTTCGTGCATTTCGCATGTCATGCTCCTATGCCAAAACGCATCGTCGGCTTCCAGCCCAGCACCAGTGCGGCCTTCTTGCAATCCACGTCCGGATTGTTCTCGGCCACATTGAATACGCCGCCTTTGGATTGCTGATAGGCCAACAATGCGGCCCACGCGGCTGCTTCGACGTGCAGGGGACTCGAACCCGTGGGCGCATCCGTCCCGGTACCTGGGCCGTACAGTTGTCCATAACGCAACACCGTGCCCACGAAGCCCGGTGTCTCAAGAACGCAGCGCTCCAGTGCGGCCACGCCGCCGACGCTGATGCTCCGGAGTCCCTCTGCGGCCAGATCGAGCGGCTGCTCCTCGGCGTAGGGCTTCGTGCCCGGCGCGTAGCCCCATGCGATGCTCTGGGCAACAATCTTGACCGCTCCCGCTGCCACCGCGGCGTCGACCAGGTTGCGCGTCCCTTCCGTGCGAATCCGGGCGTTTCGCTTGACGCCTTCGGCCATCTGAGAAGGATCGAGTCCACGCGGAAGGTCCGTCAGCTGGTGAATCACCCCTGTCGGCGAGACCTTCTTCAGCGCAGCGAACAGAGCCTCCCGCTCGAACACATCCGCCACCACCGGGTGCACTCCCATCGCTTCGAGATCATTGGCGCGCCACGCGTCGCGCGTGCCGCCGTACACGGTGTACCCGGCTTCTTTCAGCAGGGGAATCAGTTTCGACCCGATCACCCCTGAAGCTCCAGCTAGAAAAATCTTTTCGCTCATTGCATTTCCTGTCGACTTCAATCTGTTGGATTCCCAAGCGTAGAGGCTGCAAAGCACCTCCGAAAGAGCCAAGATTCGTGCAAATTCATGCACCATCAGATAGCCAAGCCAGCGAGCCGCCGGTCACGCCGCGCGGGTGTCTTCGCGCTGATACCCGTCGGCGCGTAAACGGGTCTGACAGCGTGATGGCAACGATACTCACCTCATGCGTCGCATCTGATCGACAAGACTGCGAATCTCTCATCGGTCATGAGGTAGTGGTACAGATTTTTAGCGTCCTATTGGTGCTTTCGGTTCAGCGACCTTGGAGGCATTCTCTGGGCCATGCAGAGAGTAACCAGAGACAGGCGCGCGCCCCGAAGTCCATTCGGCAACGGTGACCGCAAGCCGCGCCGTGTCCGCAGCCCAGGCGCTCGGAACCCGGGTCTATGGCCATGCCAACCGCTTCGAAGCGTTGCGAGTTCAGTCCCGCAGCGTCGCCAATACGCCTTGGCACGTCCGCAGGCACGTTTGTCCTCAAGCCTTTACTCGGGCCGATTTGAGATTGCATGGCCTGCAGGAATCCGGCTTCTTCAAGGTGCAGCCGGCCGCTGCGACTCTCACCCAGATTCTGAGTCGGCGCGGCCAAGCCCTGAATCAAAGCCTAACGCTCGTCATCCGTGCATCAAGTGCAATGCCCATTGCGCTACCGCTGCGCTCTCTGTGTCATGCGCCCCATAGAGAATCTGAAGTCCTTCGACGGGTTGATGAGCTCGTTCCTGGGCGGTCTTGACGCGATCGCTCTTCTGGCGATCGACACGGGCCTTGCGGGTTTTGCGGCAACGGCTTCAGCACTGAACGTCTCCACAGGGCAGATGTCGCAGACGCTAGGAGGTTTTCTTCTTGGGTTTTCGCTGGGCCCGCTGATTCTGAGCTTGCTGTCTGACCGCTTTGGCTACCAGCGCCTTGTTCTGGTGGGTCTGTCGATCGTCGCGGTCGGTGTCCTCGCATGCGCATGGACCCACAGCTTCGCATGGATGCTTGCTGCGCGCACCCTGCAAGGCTTGGGCGCGGGCGTGGTTGCAACAATCCCCTTCGCCATCGCGCGGGATCTCTACGAGCTTGACGACGCCCGGGTGAAACTGTCCGTGATGACGCTTTTGCTGGGCACTGCTCCCATCGCGGTCCCAGTTATCGGATGCCTCGCCCTGAATGTGGGCGCCTGGCGCTCTAGCTATAGCCTGCTTGCCGTGGGCGGTGCTATGTCCTTCATGGCAGCGGCGCTCTTCAAAAAGGAGAGTGCCCCGGCCAATGGTACGCCGCTCACACCACGAAACCTCATCAAGGACGATGGAGGGGCGCTCCAGAGTCGACCCTTCCTGGCAAATGCGCTTGTCAATGATTGGGGCTTGTCCCTCATGTTCGCTTCTATCGCGGGACCACTCGCTGTGCTGTTGAGGACGCTCGGCCTCACCAGCGTCACTCACAGCGTGTTCTTTGTCTTCACTTCAGGCTCTGTGATGGGCTCGCTCCTGAATGCCCGACTCGCTGTCCGCGGGATCGCATCCAGGCGCATCGTGATACAGGCCAACGTGCTGGTCGCAGGTGCATCGACAGTCACGCTGGGACTCGCCTCGTTCGGAGCGTCCACGCCCATCTGGCTCGCCGCCACGGTGGCCATCGCCCTGTTGGGCTGGAGCCTACCGTCACCCAATGCGGCCCGTGACCTGCTGCAATCCATGAGACGAATGGCAGGCACGGCAGCGGCCGTCCTGCGCAGGATCCAGATGACCGCCAACCGGCTTGCGAGCACACTGGTCGGCGTGCTGCAAGACGGCACCACGCCTTTATCGATGGCGCTCGTCATGTACGGCTTGTCAATCGCCTCCATCGGCATTCAGCGCATCGGCAAGGGCCCGCCAAAACCCGGCGCGCCGTGACACGGACTGTCGACCATAGAAGCAGCCTCGGCCTGCCGCAGCCAAGCCAGAGGCCCGGTCCTGTCGGCTGTGACAGCCGAAGATTTGCCGCGCTGCCTTCACATCCCTCTCACTGTTCAAGCGGACAGATTTCACTGGCCATCTATCTCAAAGGAGTTCCCGATGAAACTTAAGGTCTCTGTTCTGGCATTCGCCCTGAGCATCTCAATCGCCGGCATCGCGTCGGCTCACGGCTTGCATGCCGTGGGCGCAGACCGTGGCGAAAAGGTGGTGCCCAATTTTTCGCGCCCAATCAGCAACTTGCCAGGCAAATCATTGATTGCGGTCGAAGTGTCCTACGCGCCGGGCGGCAGCTCTCCGCCCCACCGCCATGCCAACTCTGCCTTCATCTACGGCTATGTGGTGTCCGGCAGCATCGTGAGCCAAGTCGAAGGCGAGCCAGCGCGCGTCTATAAGGCCGGCGAAAGCTTCTACGAAGCGCCAGGCGCGCACCATCTCGCAGGCGGCAACGCAAGCAAGACCAAGCCGGCGAAACTGCTTGCCGTATTCGTCGTGGATACGGACGACAAGGACCTCACCGTTCCCGACCGGTAAGGGCAAGCAACGTGAGCATCCGCATCGACTACACGAATGTCGCGCCCGGTGGGGTCAAAGCTCTTGGGGACGTCTACGGCTATGTCCTCCAGTCTGGTCTCGACGAGGTTCTGGTGGAACTGGTCTACCTTCGCGTCTCGCAAATCAACGGGTGCGCGTACTGCCTGGACCTCCACACTCGGGACCTGACGAAAAAGGGCGTCAAGCTCGAGAAACTGGCACTCGTCCAGGCATGGCGCGAAGCCGGCGCCGTTTTCGATGAACGCGAGCGCGCGGCGCTGGCCTGGGCTGAAACAGTCACTCTGGTCGCCGAGACACACGTACCGGACGAAGAGTTTCGAAGCGTATCTCGCATCTTTGACGATAAGGAGATCGTGAACCTGACGATCGCCATCAGCCTTATGAATTCATTCAATCGCATCGCGATTGGCTTGCGACGGCCGCCGGACTCGGCCCTCTCTGGTGCCGACTGACGCCATGCCGCTGCGGGGCGGAACCGTGACACACGTCCTGGTACGACGGTGCCGCCACAGCGCCAATTCAACGGGCTCTTCCTGGGTTCGGTGTCCGAGCGTGCGAGTTGAAGGAAGCCGCGAGTTTGCCGGAAAATCGCTGCGCTGGACTCCGTCACGGATCCTGAGGTAAACCTCTTTGTGCGCAGACTCCTTCACCTCAGCGATGCGAGCGCGAACGAAGAATGCGCATGGAGGCTTTCCCCACGCGTTCGCGACGCTTATCTGTCAAGCCACTGCAAACGCCGAGGCTCAAAGGCCAACTGCTTTCGCGCGAGAGCGTTGGACACTCCGCGGAGCTTCATGCCGTAGAAAACGGCGTCTTCGCCAAGTCGGCTGCGTGCCACCTCTTCCTCCAGATGGGGAGGGGGCGGTCCACCCAGAAAGCGCG
>Ga0209147_100340_pt1 | contig 34435 bp, 20 predicted proteins | sample AraplaCol_mLB_r2_FD_184278 | JGI IMG/M metagenome (GOLD analysis project Ga0209147, IMG submission 184278) | Arabidopsis root microbial communities from North Carolina, USA - plate scrape CL_Col_mLB_r2 (SPAdes) (version 2) | ecosystem: Host-associated > Plants > Roots > Endosphere | place: USA... | reverse complement strand
ATACGCAACTGCTGATCGACGGCGAGTGGGTCGACGCCGCGAGCGGCAAGACGATCGACGTCGTGAACCCGGCGACCGGCAAGCCGATCGGCAAGGTGGCCCACGCGGGCATCGCCGATCTCGACCGTGCGCTCGCCGCCGCGCAACGCGGCTTCGAGGCGTGGCGCAAGGTGCCCGCGCACGAGCGCGCGGCGACGATGCGCAAGGCGGCCGCGCTGGTGCGCGAACGTGCCGACGCGATCGCGCAGCTGATGACGCAGGAACAGGGCAAGCCGCTCACCGAGGCGCGCGTCGAAGTGCTGTCGGCGGCGGACATCATCGAATGGTTCGCGGACGAAGGCCGCCGCGTGTACGGCCGGATCGTGCCGCCGCGCAACCTCGGCGCGCAGCAGACCGTCGTGAAGGAGCCGGTCGGCCCGGTCGCCGCGTTCACGCCGTGGAATTTCCCGGTCAACCAGGTCGTGCGCAAGCTGAGCGCCGCGCTGGCAACCGGCTGCTCGTTCCTCGTCAAAGCGCCGGAAGAAACCCCGGCGTCGCCGGCCGCGCTGCTGCGCGCGTTCGTCGACGCGGGCGTGCCGTCCGGCGTGATCGGCCTCGTGTACGGCGATCCGGCGGAAATCTCGTCGTACCTGATCCCGCACCCGGTGATCCGCAAGGTCACGTTCACGGGTTCGACGCCGGTCGGCAAGCAGCTCGCGTCGTTGGCCGGCCTGCACATGAAGCGCGCGACGATGGAGCTCGGCGGTCACGCGCCGGTGATCGTCGCCGAGGACGCCGACGTCGCGCTCGCGGTGAAGGCCGCCGGCGGCGCGAAGTTCCGCAACGCGGGGCAGGTCTGCATTTCGCCGACGCGCTTTCTCGTGCACAACAGCATCCGCGACGAATTCACGCGCGCGCTGGTCAAGCATGCCGAAGGGCTGAAGGTCGGCAACGGCCTCGAGGAAGGCACGACGCTCGGTGCGCTCGCGAACCCGCGTCGGCTCACCGCGATGGCATCCGTCGTCGACAACGCGCGCAAGGTCGGCGCGCGCATCGAGACCGGCGGCGAGCGGATCGGCTCGGAAGGCAACTTCTTCGCGCCGACCGTGATCGCGGACGTGCCGCTCGAAGCGGACGTGTTCAACAACGAGCCGTTCGGCCCGGTCGCGGCGATCCGCGGTTTCGACAAGCTCGAAGACGCGATCGCGGAAGCGAACCGTCTGCCGTTCGGTCTCGCCGGCTACGCGTTCACGCGTTCGTTCGCGAACGTGCACCTGCTCACGCAGCGCCTCGAAGTCGGGATGCTGTGGATCAACCAGCCCGCGACGCCGTGGCCGGAAATGCCGTTCGGCGGCGTGAAGGACTCGGGCTACGGCTCGGAAGGCGGCCCGGAAGCGCTCGAACCGTACCTCGTCACGAAGTCGGTGACGGTGATGGCCGTCTGACGACCGTCCGACGGCCGACCGATCGCGTGCGCGGCGCCCCGGCGCGGCGCGCACGATCGGCGCGGGCCGGGCGGCACTCGCGTTGCGCGACGCGCAACGGCACGCCCGGTCTCCCGCCTGCTTTCCCGCCGGCCGTGCATTCGCATGGCAACCTGACGGGAATTTCAATACGCGTACCACTGCGGACGGATTGTTTCGATTCCGTCATCGGCAGCACCACACGACAGGCCACGCGACGCCCCTCGGTGAACGAGCGCCGGCACCCGGTGCCGACCTGAGCGGAACACGATCCGCCCGACACCGCTCAGGTCACGTCGTACGCGACCCGGCAAGTCAGGACTGCACCTCGTACCCGGAAGCCGTACTTTTTGGTATAGGTTATCCAGAACAAACCATAACGACCGGTGCGTCAGCGCCGGGCCAATCTGAGAGGACACGGATGCATCCGCGGTCGGCAGCGCCGTACTACGTTGTGCTGGCGGGGACCTTGATAGCGTGCGCGCTGATGGGCCTCTGCGTGTTGCAGTTGTTTCAGAGCCGTCACGATGCGCTCGATCGCGCGCGCGAGACGTCGCGGAATCTCGCGATCGTCGCCGAGCGCGACATCGAACGCAACATCGAGCTGTACGGCCTGTCGCTCGAGGCGGTGATCCAGGGCCTCCAGCGGCCGGACGTCATGGCCGCCTCGCCGGCGCTGCGGCGCGGCATCCTGTTCGATCACGCGATGACGGCGAATTTTCTCGGCTCGATGCTCGTGCTGGATTCCGCCGGCAACATCATCCTGGATTCGGCGAACGACGTGCCGCGCCAGGGCAATTTCGGCGACCGCAAGTACTTTACGGTTCACCGCGACAATCCGGACGCCGGGCTTTACATCAGCGATCCCTTTGCATCCCGGCTGCGTGGCGGCTCGCTCAGCATTGCGCTGACGCGCCGCGTGTCGAACCCGGACGGCTCGTTCGCCGGCATTGCAATGATCGCGGTCAATCTCGAGTATTTCCACACGCTGTTCGCCGGCCTCGCGCTCGGCTCGCACGGCGCGATTTCGCTGATCGGCACGAACGGCATCATGTTCATGCGCCAGCCGTTCGACGTGCGCACCATCAGTCGCGACATCAGCAAGGCGGCAACGTTTCGCCACTTCAAGACGGCACCGGAAGGCTCGTTCATCGAGACCTCGACGATCGACAACGTGCGCCGCCTGTACTACTTCAAGACGCTGCCGCACCTGCCGCTGATCATCATGGTCGCCGAGGCGGAGCAGGACATCTACGCCGCGTGGCGGCACCGGGCCATCACGATCGGCGCGCTGGTCGCCACCTTCGGCGCGGCGTTCATCGTGCTGTCCTTCATGCTGGGCTCGCAGCTGCGGCGGAGGATGCGCGCCGAATCCGAGCTGGTCATGCTCGCGCGCACCGACGGCCTCACCGGGCTCAACAATCGCCGTTCGTTCGGCGAAGTGCTGGATCTCGAATGGCGCCGCGCGCGCCGTGCCCGATCGGTGTTTTCGCTGCTGTTCGTCGACGTCGACCGCTTCAAGGCCTACAACGACACGTATGGCCACCAGGCCGGCGACGACGCGCTGGCGGCGGTCGCACGGTGCATCGGCGACAACATCCGGCGCCCGGCGGACACCGCCGCCCGTTATGGCGGCGAGGAATTCGTCGTGATCCTGCCGGATACGCCGGCGACGGGCGCGACCGAGATCGCCGAAAGGATTCGTGCCGCCATCGACGGACTGGCGATCGAACATGCGGAAAGCGAATTCGGGCGCGTCACCGCGAGCATCGGCGTGGCAAGCTGGGCGCCGGGGCAGGAAGGGGAGGTCGAGTCGGTGATCAAGGCAGCCGACGAGGCGTTGTACGTCGCGAAGGAAACGGGGCGAAACAAGGTCGCGTCGCGGGGTGCGGCCACCTGACGCCTCCGCCGGCACCCATCGCCCGCGACCAATGGCGGGCGCGGTATGACGCTCAATGCCGGCCGCTGCCGCGATAGCTTTCCACTTCCGCGTCGTAAGCCGCCAGAAACGCCTTGCCGAACACCGACGCGAAATCGTCCTCGATCGCGAACACCGTGTCGCGATGGGTCGCCGCGTAGCGATCCCACATCCTCGCCTTGTACAGCACGGGCACGCGCTTCTCGTACCAGCGCGTCGCGTCGTCGCGCTCGCGCAGGCGCTGCGGTGAAAAGCGCGTCAGCAGGTCCATCAACGCCGCGCGCATGCCGGCGACCATGCCGATCTGGTGCGCGTGCAGATCCTGGAACGCATCGCTGACCGCGCTCTGCGGCGACATGAAGCCCGGCAGCGGCAGCCCGAACATCTGCCGCAGCACGGCGCCGCCGTCGGGCAGCAGCTTCAGCGGATTGTTCTCGCGATCGAGCAGCATCGTCATGTGCGCCTTCACCTCGCGCTTCAGGATGCTGCGCGACGACAGCAGCTCGACCGTGCCGTTCGCGAACAGCGCCAGCAACTGGCCCGCGATGTACAGCTGCTCGGCCGACCACTGATGCGATTCGGCGGCGGTGTCGAGCCCCGCGCCTTCAAAGAACGCGCTCAGCAGTTCGTCGGGGGTCGGCGCGCGCGCAGCATGCGGCGCCGCATGCTGCGCCGGATCGTCGGCCGGCCGCGTGTCGGTGCGCGCGGCGGCCGGTTGCACGCGCACGTGCTGCGTCCACTCGGGCGCGTGATCTGCCTGCGTCGCGGACGACGCATCGCGAGCCGCGTTGCCGCGATCGACGTGCGCCGCCGTGCCCGCTGCGCCGAGGTCGCCCGACGACTGCGCGAACAGGTCGAGCGGATCGGTCGACAGCTGGTGCAGGTCGCGCTGCGACGGCGCGGGCGGTGCGGCCTGCTGCGCCGCGCCCGCACGTGCGGGGCCGCCCGGCCGCGTAGCGGGGTCCGCCGCCTTGCCGCGCGGCGCGAGACGATCCTGGAGGAGCCCCCACAGCCGGTTGCCGGCGCCTTTCGTATCGATACGCGATGACGACGGTTGCGCGGGCGCCGCTGCCGCCCGGGCCTGCGCTTGCGCTTGCATATCGACGCGCATGCCGGTATCGGTCGCCATGTCGATGACCGGTGCGTGGCCGCCATCGACGCCGTCGCCGCCATCGTCACGTTCGGCGCGCAGCACGTACGGCCCGATGCGGATGATGTCGCCGGTGTTGAGCGCGCGCTCCTGCGCATAACCGACCGGCTCGCGGTTCACCTCGATCGTCGAGACGCTGCTCAGGTTCTTCAGCAGGCAGGCGTCGTCGCCCACCTGCAGCAGCGCCTGCAGCCGCGAAATCTGCCGCGTGTCGTCGCGCAACACGAGATGGTTGTCGCTGGCCCGGCCGATGGTGCCGCCCGGCGGATGAAACACGACGGCGTCGTAGGAGTCGTTTTCGACCGGCTCGCCGGCATGTTCGATCACGATCAGTTGCATGTCATACGTCGCTCGGTGAAGTGCTCGCGCGCAGGCCGGTTCGTTCAGGACGACGACGCATGCCTGCGGCGCGCGAATTCGAACGCGGGCCCCCAGATCGGATGTCCCTTCTCGGCAGGGGACAAGTCGAAGCGCGGGTTGAGGTCGAGAATTTTCGAGAACTCGGCGCGGCACGGCGTGATGCGGTTCGTCACGCAATAGCTGAACGCGAGGAGCTTGTGCGCGGCTACCTGCGTGTCGGTGTCGGCGCCGTCGATTTCCTTCGCGTGGCTCAGCAGCGCGATCGTGCGCCCGTAGTCGCCGCTGTCGTACGCGGCGCGCGCGCTGTCGACCGTCGCGCGTGCAGCCGACCGGGTCGGGGACGTACTGCACCCGCCGGCCCCAGCAACAATGCGCCGAGGAAAAGAACGAGCGATGAACGACCTTTCATTATTGAAATCAGGAATTGGCGTAATTGGAAGGTGCCACACAAGCGCTGTTGGATTCTAGTGCGAATCATCGATACGGAATCGCCTGTTACGTTTTGTTTCATTTGGCCATTCCATTTCCACCTGAATGCAGAATCGACTACGAATTTCAGTGCTTGTGAATCCGGAAAAACGGCCTATAGTTCGCTGTGTTTTTCGGATTCGTCAGTTGTTTGGTCAGCGCCCGTCAATGCACGAGAAAACGGGCCGTCCGTTCGTGCGAAACGAATAGCCTGGCACACCGTCAGCGCCGCGAGCGTCCGTTGCCCGGTGGCCGGCCGGCTTGCGCCCCGAGCCCATCCGACAGGTGTCCACGCCACAGAACCGGGCCGCGATGGCGAACCGGTCGGATTGATTTTTGCCATTAATTCATCAACCCCAATTCTCAATTGACCACCATCTCGACAAATCTATTTTCAAAATCCATGAATGATATGACCCGGCTTTTTACAAGAACAATTTGCCGATACGGATTGCGATGGATGGATATACGGATTACACAATTACCGATCAATTAATTGTCCCTTTTTCAATCGGATCATCCGGTTTCGCGGTCGAAAACCGGCGAACGGCTATTGGGTGGCGAGGGTGGAATATGCAATGGCGGTCGAGCAGTTTCATCGTATGGGGATGCGTGATGCTGTTGCCGGGGTGCGGCGCGACGGAGCACGCCGCGGCGGTGCCGTATGCGATCACGGTCGACGTTGCGCCCGACGTCAACCCTGACCCGAACCGCAAGCCTGCGCCGATCGTGCTGAAGGTGTTCCAGCTCCGCGCGGCATCGTCGTTCGACAGCGCGGATTTCTTCTCGCTGCAGGACAAGCCGGAGAACGTGCTCGGCGCGGACCTGCTCGGCACCGATCGCTTGATCCTGCGGCCGGGCGAGTCGCGCACGCTGCACTATCGCGGCAACGTCGAGGCCGGCGCGGTCGGCGTGGTTGCCGAATACCGGATGCTCGAAAAGAACCGCTGGCGGCTGACGGTGCCGCTGCCGCGCGCGAAGCAGCTCAATCTCTACAAGTTCTGGCAGACGTCGCCGGGCGAGCTGAAGCTGTCGATCGCGGTGCGCAACGGCGGCCTCGCGCTGAACGATGCGAAGGGGCGCCCATGACCGAACCGACGATGTCCGCGACACCGGTCGCGGCGCTCCGCCAGCGGGTGGTGTGGACCGAGGGGATGTTCCTGCGGCCGCAGCATTTCCAGCAGCTCGAACGGCACTGGGAACGCTACGTCGCGCTGCGCTGCCTCCCGCTGCAAGGCTTCTTCTGGGGTTTCGACACGCTGGAGCTCGACCGCGAGCAACTGGCGCTCGGCAAGGTCGCGCTGCGCACCGCGTCGGGCGTGATGCGCGACGGCACGCCGTTCGACCTGTCCCATCCGGACGATCTTCCCGAACCGCTCGACGTGCCGGCCGACGCGAAGGACCAGCTCGTCGTGCTCGCGCTGCCGCTGTGGCGCGGCGGCGGCGAGGAGGTGTCGTTCGGTGCAGGCGGAGGCCATGCCGCGAATGGCGCGAATGGCACGAACGGCGGCGCCGATGTCGCGCGCTACGTCGTGCGCGAATACGAAGTGGCCGACGTGAACGCGGTCGCGCTCGGTCCCGCACTGCTGCAGACGGGGCGCCTGAACGTGCGGCTGATGCTCGAAGCCGAGCTGACCGGCGACTGGCACGCACTCGGCGTCGCACGGATCGTCGAGCGGCGCACCGATGCGCGGCTGCTCGTCGACGACGGCTACATCCCGCCGCGCCTCGTCGCGCAGCACGACGCCGTGCTGCTGGCCTACGCACGCGAGCTGCACGGGCTGCTCACGCAACGCAGCGAAGCGCTCGCGGAACGGCTGTCGGAGCCCGGGCGCGGCGGCGTGTCGGAAGTCGCGGACTTCCTGCTGCTGCAGCTCGTGAACCGCTATCTCGCGCTGACCTGGCATGCGCAGCAGCACGTGTCGACGCATCCGGAGGCGCTGTTCTGCGACTGGCTGAAGCTCGCGTGCGACCTGAGCACGTTCACGGCGGCCGGCCGGCGCCCGCAGTCGCTCGCCGTCTACGTGCACGACGACCTGCGCACGAGCTTCGCGGAGCTGATGACCGAACTGCGGCGGTCGCTGTCGACGGTGCTCGAGCAAAACGCGATCCAGATCGAGCTGCGCGATGCGGGCAACGGCATCCGCGTCGCGACGCTGGCCGACCCGGTGCTGCGCGACACGGCCGGCTTCGTGCTCGCGGTGCGCGCGGACGTACCGGCCGACAGCCTGCGCGCACGTTTTCCCGCGCAGGCCAAGCTCGGGCCGGTCGAGCGGATCCGCGATCTCGTGCAGCTGCAACTGCCGGGCATCACGATGCGCCAGTTGCCGGTCGCGCCGCGGCAGATCCCATATCACGCGGGCCATACGTACTTCGAGATCGACAAGGGCAGCGACCTGTGGAAGCAGCTGGCGCGCTCCGGCGGTCTCGCCTTTCATTTCGCCGGCGAATTCCCTGGACTCTCGATGGAGTTCTGGGCGATACGCGGGTGAGGGCGGGGCGACGCGATGAATTCCTCCTCCGATTCGATCTCCCCCGGCGCAGGCGGATTCGTGCCGCCGAATCCGGGCGGCACGCATCCGGCCGCGGCGGGCGCGGCCGGCCCGACCGCGACGCAGCCGCGCCCCGGGCGCTGGGCCGCGAGCGGCACGAACCCGCTCGTCGCGGCCGCGAATCCGTTGCTCAACCTCGTGCCGCAGATCCGTTCGACCGTCCATCACCCGAATCCCGCGTGGCTGCGCGAGCATCTCGTGGTCGAGATCCGGCAGTTCGAGGCGCGCGCGCAGGAGGCCGGCGTGCCGTCGGAAGCGATCATCGGCGCGCGCTACTGCCTGTGCACGGCGCTCGACGAGGCAGCCGCGCTGACGCCGTGGGGCGGCAGCGTGTGGTCGTCGCACAGCCTGCTCGTGTCGTTCCACAACGAGACCTGGGGCGGCGAGAAATTCTTCCACCTGCTCGAACGCCTGTCGCAGCAGCCGCGCCAGCATCTCGACCTGCTCGAGCTGCTGTATTTCTGTCTCGCGCTCGGCTTCGAGGGCCGTTATCGCGTGCTCGACAACGGCCATGCGCAGCTCGACGCGCTGCGCCACCAGCTCGCGCTCACGATCCGCTCGGTGCGCGGCGAATTCGAGCCGGCGCTGTCGCCGCACTGGCGCGACGTCGTCACGCGCGATGTCGCGCGCCGGTTCGTCGTGCCGCTGTGGGTGTGCGTGGCGCTCGCGCTGCTGATCGGCTTCGGCGTGTTCGTCGGGCTGCGGATCGCGCTCGCCGGGCATTCGGACCGGCTGTTCGCATCGATCGACGCGCTGCACGTGCCCAAGCTGCAGCCCGCGCAAGCGCCGCCGCGCCCGGCACCGGCCCCGCGCATCGCGAAGTTCCTGGAACCGGAGATCGCGGCCGGCCTCGTGTCGGTGCGCGACGCCGCCGATCGCAGCGTGATCGTGCTGCGCGGCGACGGGTTGTTCAAGTCGGGTTCGACGTCGGTGATCGACCGCTACGTGCCGGTGCTCGCCCGTGTGGCCGATGCGCTGGACAAGGTGCCCGGCAACGTGCGCGTGACCGGTTATACGGACGACACGCCCGTGCATACTGCGCGCTTCGCGTCGAACTGGGACCTGTCGCGCGAACGCGCGGAAGCCGTGCGCGGCATGATCGCCGCGCGGCTCGACCATCCGGAACGGCTCGCGGCGGAAGGGCGCGGCACGCTCGACCCGGTCGCGCCGAACGATTCGCCCGCGAATCGCGCGCTGAACCGGCGCGTCGAGATCACGCTGCTGCCGGCGCCCGGCAGTGCCGCCGTCGGCGCGAGCGCAACGCAGGGGGCCAACTGACATGAACCAGGCTGTCGCGCGTTTCGTCCGGCCGTTGCCGTCGCGGGAGATCTGGACCTTTGCCGGTCTCGTCGTGCTCGCGTGCTTCGTGTGGCTCGCGGGCCCGCTGTTCGCGTTCGCCGAGGTCCGCCCGCTCGAAAGCGGCTGGGCGCGCGGGCTGACGATCGCGGTGCTGTTCATCGCGTGGGGCGCGCGCGTCGCGTGGCGCAGCTGGCGCGCCGGCCGGCTCAACGCGCAGTTGCTGAACCAGCTGCGCGAGGCGGCGCCCGGGCCGGCCACCGCCGACGATCCGGCGAAAGCGCAGCTCGACGAGTTGCGCAGCCGCTTCGACGAAGCCGCGACGCTGCTGAAGAAGGTCCGCTTCGGGCAGGCCGACACCGTGCGCAAGGGCCTGCCGCGCTGGTTCGACCGGATGTCGCGCCAGTATCTGTACCAGTTGCCGTGGTACGTGTTCATCGGCGCGCCGGGCTCGGGCAAGACCACCGCGCTCGTGAATTCCGGGCTCAGTTTTCCGCTCGCCGAGCAGTTCGGCCGCGCGGCGATTCGCGGCGTGGGCGGCACGCGGCATTGCGACTGGTGGTTCACGAACGACGCGGTGCTGATCGACACGGCCGGCCGCTATACGACGCACGAAGGCAACCGTGCGCTCGACGAGGCCGAATGGAAAGGCTTCGTCGACCTGCTGAAGAAGTACCGCACGCGCCAGCCGCTGAACGGCGCGATGCTGACGATCAGCGTGGCCGACCTGCTCGGCGCGTCGGAGGCCGAGCGCACGCAGCACGCGATGGTGCTGCGCAAGCGGCTGCTCGAACTGCGTGCGCAGCTCGGCATTCGCTTTCCCGTGTACCTGCTCGTGACGAAGGCCGACCTGCTCGCGGGCTTCGCCGAGTATTTCGGCAACTACGGCCGCGCGGAATGCGCGCAGGTGTGGGGTTTCACGTTCCCGCTCGCGCAGAGCGAGGCGCCGGGTTTCGACCTGCGTGCGGCATTCGACCGCGAATACCGGCTGCTGCACCAGCGGCTGAACGACGGGCTGCCCGAACTGCTCGCCGCGCAGACCGACGCGCGCCAGCGCGAGATGACGTACCTGCTGCCGCAGCAGATCGCCGACCTGCAGGACATGCTCGGCCAGTTCGTCGCCGAGGTGTTTTCCGTGTCGAGCTACGAACCGATGCCGATGCTGCGCGGCGTCTACCTGACGAGCGGCACGCAGGAGGGCACCGCGTTCGATCGCGTGATGAGCGGCATCAAGCGCTTCCTGAAGATCGAGGGCGTGCCGCCGGTCGCGCAGGTCGGCTCGACTGGCCGCAGCTTCTTCCTGAAGTCGCTGCTGCAGGAGCACATCTTCCGCGAAGCCTCGCTCGCCGGCAGCGACCTGCGCTGGCATCAGAAGCGGCGCGTGCTGCAGATCGCCGGCTACGTGCTGCTCGCGCTGGTGTGCGTGGCCGTGCTGGTCGCCTGGCTGCGCAGCTATTCGAACAATCGCGCGTATCTCGACCAGATCGGCGCGCGCGTGCCGGCCGTCGATGCGCAGATTGCCGGCGCGAAATTCACCGATGCGGCCGACGTCGCCCGCCTGCTGCCCGTGCTCGACGCGCTCGGCGGCCTCGCGAATACCGGTGGCGTCGACCTGCAGCATCCGCCGCTCGCGTACCGGTGGGGGCTGTTCCAGGGCGAGAAGATCGACGAGGCCGTCGACGCCGTGTACCGGCGCGCGCTCGAGGACGTGCTGCTGCCGATCGCCGCGAGCCGGATGGAGGCCGCGCTGCGCGACGCGCGGCCCGACGAGACCGAATTCGCGTATGCGGCGCTGAAGGCGTACCTGATGCTGTACGACAGCGCGCACTACGATCCTGCGTTCGTGCAGGCCGTCGTCGATCTCGAAATGGAACACGCGCTGCCGCCCGGTTTCTCGCCGGCCGAACGCACCGCGCTGCGTGCGCATCTCGCCGCGCTGTTCGGCGGCCGCGTCGCGGTGTCGCCGTATCCGATGAACGAGCGGCTCGTGGCCGACGTGCGCGACCGGCTGCGGCAGGTGCCGTTCTCGCAGCGGCTGTACCGGCAGCTCACGCTGACGCTGCGGCCGGCCACCGCCGCGTTCGACTTCAGCGTCGCGCGCGCGGTCGGCCCCGACGCGTCGCTGGTGTTCCGCCGCCAGGGCGGCAAGCCGCTGGCGGAGGGCGTGCCGGGCCTCTATACGCGCAACGGCTATCGCAACGTGTTCGCGCCGCGCCTGGCCGGCGAGGTCGAGGCCTACGGGCGCGAGGAAGTGTGGGTGCTGAACCTCGGGCTCTCCGAGATTCCCGGGCCGAACGACGCGGCCGCGTGGGCCCGCGATATCCGCCAGTTGTACCTGAACGACTACCTGAAGATCTGGGACGACTATCTCGCCGACATCAAGCTGCAGCGCACCGCGACGCTCGCGCAGAGCATCCAGGTGGCGCGCGCGCTGTCGTCCGCCGATTCGCCGCTCACGCGGCTGATGGTCGCGCTCGCGCGCGACACGGCGCTCGGCGATGCCCCGGGCGGCGGGGCGCGCAATCTCGCCACGCGCGCGCAGGACAAGGTCGACGAGGCGCGCAGCTCGCTGTCGCAGATCTTCGCGAGCGAGGGAAGCGATGCGAACACGTCCGCGGCAGCGCCCGCGAGCGCCGAGCAGATCGTCGACAGCCACTTCGCCGGGTTGCGCACGTTCGCGCCGGGCAGCGGCGACCAGGCCCAGGCGTTCAATGACGTGCTGAAGTCGATCGACGCGCTGTACACCTACCTGACGGCCACCGACGACGCATTGAGGAGCGGCGCGCAGCCGCCGCCGTCCGACGCGCCGGCGAAGCTGCGCGCGCAGGCCGGCCGCCTGCCGACGCCGTTCCGCGAAGTGCTCGACGACCTGTCGAACGTCGCGAACGGCAGCGTGGCGACCGTCGAGCAGCGCAGCGTCGCGACGCGGGCCGGCGCGAACGTCGGCGACTTCTGCCGGCAGGCGATCGCGGGGCGCTATCCGTTCGCGCGCGGATCGTCGCGTGACGTCGCGCCGGCGGATTTCGCGCAGATGTTCGCACCCGGCGGCCTGATGGACGACTTCTTCCAGAAGAACCTGCAGTCGATCGTCGATACGACGTCGCACCCGTGGCGCTTCGCGAACCGCAATGCGGACGCCGATCCGTCGGCCGCCGCGATGCTGGCGTCGTTCGAGAAGGCGGCGGTGATCCGCGACGCCTATTTCGGCGGCGGTGCGCGCACCGCGCAGCTGAAGGTGCAGATCCAGCCGCTCGAAATGGGCCCGTCGATCACGGAGATGGTGCTCGACGTCGACGGGCAGATCGTCCGCTACGCGCACGGCCCGCTCGTGCAGAGCGCGGTGGACTGGCCGGGCCCGCGCGGCAGCAACCAGGTGCGGCTGCAGGTGTCGGGCCAGGCCGGCGCGACCGACGGCTTCTCGACCGACGGGCCGTGGGCGCTGCACCGGCTGTTCGACCGCGCGGCCGTATCGGCCGGGCGCGGCTCCGACCAGATGATTGCGCGCTTCACGGTCGACGGCAAACCGATCGTGCTGCAAGTGAATGCGGGCAGTGTCCGCAACCCGTTCAGGCTGCCCCAGATGGAGTCCTTTACATGCCCTCCGAAGCCATGAGCCCGACACCGCCGTTCACGCGTACCGACGGCGATGCGCCGGCCTGGTACGGGAAGATTCCCGGCGCCGGCGACTTCGTGAACAGCCGGCTGCCGCATGCGCTCGCGCTGTGGTGGGAGCGCTGGCTCCAGCAGGGGATGGCCGCGATGCGCCAGCGCGGCGCGGACGAGATCGAGCGCCATTACACGGTCGCGCCGGTCTGGAATTTCCTGATCCCGGCGGGCGCCGGCGCGTCGTGCGTGCAGCCGGGCTGCCTCGCGCCGAGCTGCGACCGCGTGGGGCGCTACTACCCGGTGATCGTCACGCTGCCGATGCGTGCGGCCGATTACTGGAACGGGCTGCCGGACGCCGCCGACGCGTTCTACTGGCAGGTCGGACAGGCGCTGCTCGACGCGATCCGCCATGCGCGCGCGCCGGGCGATCTCGAGCGGACGCTCGAACGCGTGCGGCTCGCGCCGGGCGTCGACAGGCACGCGGACATCGTCGACGGCACGCCGGCGCCGCTGCCGGAGCGGCCGGCACCGGCCGCGTGGCCGGGGCTGTCCGGTTACTTCGATCCGCACGGCGGCACCAGCTTCTGGTGGACCAACCGCGCGGACGGGTCGCCGCTGCGCACGCACGCGCACACGGGCACGCCCGACAACGCGCTGTTCCTGACGCTGTTCGGCGGCGGTTAGCGGCCGGACAGAAGGACGGCGGGCCGCCGGACGCGGCGGCGAGCGGAAAGGACGCGGTTTCGAGAGGTGGTGGAGATGAAGGACGCTGGATCGAGAGACAACGAGCACGACACGGCGACACGCGGCGACGCATCCGAATTCACGGTGCGGCCGCTGCCGCTCGGCCATCGCCTCGGCGAATTGCAGCTCGACGAGGTGCTGGGCATCGGCGGCTTCGGGATCGTCTATCGCGCGTTCGACCGCACGTTGCGGCGCGCGGTCGCGATCAAGGAGTACATGCCGTCGATGCTGGCCACGCGCGGCGGCGACTATACGGTGTCGCTGCGCTCGGAGCGGTTCGCGCAGGCATTCGACGCAGGGCGCGGCGCGTTCCTCAACGAAGCGCGCCTGCTCGCGCAATTCGACCATCCGGGGCTCGTCAAGGTCCTGCACTTCTGGGAAAGCCACGGCACCGCGTACATGGTGATGCCGTTCTACGAGGGGCGCACGCTCAAGCAACTGCTCGACGGCGGGATGCGGATCAGCGAGACGCAACTGCGCAACATCGTCGGCGCGCTGCTCGGCGCGCTCGACACGCTGCATCGCGCGCAGTGCTTTCATCGCGACGTCGCGCTCGACAACGTGCTGATCCGCCCGAACGGCAGCGCGATCCTGCTCGACTTCGGCGCGGCGCGCAAACGGATCGGCGATCTGGTCGACGACGGCGCGATGATGATCAAGCCCGGCTACGCGCCGATCGAGCAATACACCGACGATCCCGCGTTCAGCCAGGGGCCGTGGACGGATCTCTATGCGCTCGGCGCGGTGATGCACGCGATGATCACCGGCGAGTTGCCGCCCGCGGCCGTCGTGCGCAGCATCAAGGACACGTACCGGCCGCTCGCGTCGCGTGAACTGCCGGCCGGCGAGGTGTACAGCCCGGCTTTTCTCGCGGCCGTCGATCATGCGCTGCAGTTGCGGATTCCGGACCGGCCGGAATCGGTCGCGGCATTCGCGGCGGAACTCGGGTTGCGGGACTTCGACCGGACGGGCAGCGGGTATGGCGCGTCCGCCGTGCCGCCCATGGGCGATGCGGGCAGAGGCGGGGGGGACAAGGGGGCGGTTTCCGTCGAGGCCGGTACCGCGCCGGCTGCTGCAGTGACTTCGATCGGCGCGGGTGGGGCCGCTTCGGGTAGCGCCGCGCCGGATCGGCGGCCGCCGACGCAGGCGGGTGCGGGCCCTGTGTCGGCGCCCACGGACACGGCATCCGCGTCGCCCGGTGTGTCGGACGGCAAGCCGGAAACCGATGATGTGTCTTCAACGTTGAAAGCGGCCACGCAAGGCGCAATCGCCGCCGAGGCTGCGGGAGCGCTCGCAGCTTCCGCATCGCATGCGTCCCGGCCGGCCGCGAAACCGGTTGAATCCGATGCGCCGAATGGAAACGTCGAACGCGCGAAAGAACCGGCCGCTGCACGAGCCGACACGCACGACGAAACCGTCGCGCGATCCGCAAGACCCGATACGGACATCGGCACGCGTGGTGCGGCGGGTTCCGGGAAGGCGAACGCGTTCGCGGCTGAAGGCGCTGGCGTCGGCGTCGGCGTCGGTGCCGGTGCCGGTGCCGCCAGTACGACCGCACCGTATCCCGCCGCATCGTCGTCAGCGTCGTCAGGCGGCGCTTCCGTGCCGACCGGCGCCCAGCGCGGCCAGGCCCCCGCCGGATCGCGCAAGCGCCGGCTGCCTGTCTACGCCGGGGGCGCGGTCGTTGCGCTGATCGCCGTCGGCCTCGCCGCGATCTACCTGTCGCGTCCCGCCCGCGTGGCCGACGAGCCCGCGCCCGTCGCGAGCCAGCAGCAGGCCGGCACGTCGCCGCCCGCGAGCACGCCGGCTGCCACACTGGCCCAGCAGGGGCCGACTCCGATCGTCGTGCCGCCGTCCAGCCTGCCGGCCGGATCGTCTGCCCAGGTTGCGCCGCCACGCGTCGCCGCCGAGCCTGCCAGCACGCCGGCCGTCGAGGCCGCCGCGCCCGCGCCGCAGGTGGCGACCACCGTGACGAACCCGGCCCCGCCGCCGGCCGGCACCAGTCCCGCCATCGCGCCCGCCGGCAGCCTCGACGCGTCGGAGCGCGTCGTCAACGTGCCGCCGTCGGAAGCCGCCGTACCGCCGGTGACGACGCCAACCCCGACACCGAAACCGCCGGACAGCCAGATGGCCGTCGCCGCCGTGACCGCGCTGCCCGCCGAGCAACAGCCGCGTGCGCCGAAGGCGCAGGAAACCGTGCAGGTGCGTTTCAACGTGCGGCCTTGGGGCGACGTCTACGTGAACGGCGCGCGGCGCGGCGCGAGCCCGCCGCTGCGTTCGGTCGCGCTGACGCCGGGCGTCTACGTGATCGAAATCCGCAACGGCTCGCTGCCGCCGTTGCACCGCACCGTGGCGATCGATTTCGGCAGCAAACCGGTCAACATCGACTATGCATTCGAATGACGTCAGCCAGGCGGCGCTGGCCGCCGCCGCATTTTCCGCGGTGCCGCCCGGCATCCCGGCGACGCCGCGCGCGGGCCTGATCGGCCCGTTGCTCGCGGATGTCGCGCCCGATGCGCCGTGCGGCGCGAACCTCGAATACGACGCCGAGTTCCTGCAGTTGCAGGAGCGTGCGACGCCGCGCGCCGAGCAGCAATACGGCGACACCGTGATCCCGGCCGAAGCGCCCGACTGGCGCGCGGTCGAGCGGCTCGCACTGGCGCTGTCCGCGCGCACGAAGGACCTGCGCGTGATCGCCTGTCTCGCGCGAAGCTGGACCGAGCAGCACGGCATCCCCGGTTATGCGGACGCGCTCGCGCTCGTCGCGAACCTGCTCGAGCGCCGCTGGGACGCCCTGCATCCGCGGCTCGACGCGGACGGCGAAGCGGACCCGACGCCGCGGATGAACGCGCTCGCCGACGTGGCCGGCGCACACGACTGCGCGCGCGCGGCGCGCCGCCAGCCGCTGTTCGAAGGCGGGCCGAGCGTGCGCGACGCCGAACGGCTGCTCGACGGCCGCGACGATACCGGCAGCCCCGCGGCCGGCGGCCGCGAAAGCCTGCTGGCCGCGCTGTCGGCCGCGTCGGGCGACGGCACGACGCCGCTCGACGCGGCGCGCGCGGCACTGCACGCGCTGGATGCGATCCGCGTGTGCGTGACCGACAAGCTGGGCCGCGAATGGGCACCCGACGAAGGCGACGCGGAGAGGGCGCTGCGGCGCATCACACGCGAGGTGCCGCTACCCGAGCCGCAACCTGTGTCGCCCGACACGCAGCCGGCCGTTCCCGGCGACGCATCGCAGGCGGTCTCGGCACCCGCTGCGTCGACGCCGATGTCGAACGCCCACGCGTGGCGCGAAGCCGACATCACGAGCCGCGACGACGTGCGCATCGGTCTCGACAAGATGTGCCGCTATTTCGAGCAGCACGAACCGAGCCACCCGGCGCCGCTGCTGCTGCGGCGCGCGCAGCGGCTGCTCGCGCTCGACTTCTACGAAATCATCCGCGACCTCGCGCCGGAGAGCCTCGCGAAGCTGGACCTGCTGAGCGGCGAGCGGAGCGAATGAAAAGAATCAAACGAATGAACCGAACGAAAGAAACCGCCATGCGGGCGGCAACGACGGACTGCGCAACCTGATCGATGTGAAGGAGTGGACGATGACGGACAGAACCAAGGCGGCGGGCAGCGGACAGAAGTTCATCGCGCGCAATCGGGCGCCGCGCGTGCAGATCGAGTACGACGTCGAGACCTACGGCGCCGAACGCAAGGTGCAGCTGCCGTTCGTGATGGGCGTGATTTCGGACCTGGCGGGCAAGCGTGCCGAGCCGCTGCCGGACCTGCCGGAGCGCAAGTTTCTCGAGATCGACGTCGACAACTTCGACGAGCGGATGAAATCGGTCGCGCCGCGCGTCGCGTTCCAGGTGCCGAACACGCTGACGGGCGAAGGGATGCTCAACGTCGACATGACGTTCGAGCAGATCGACGATTTCTCGCCGGCCGCGATCGCACGCAACGTCGACGCGCTGCGCCGGCTGCTGGAGGCACGCACCGAGCTGTCGAACCTGCTGTCGTACATGGACGGCAAGCACGGTGCCGAGCAACTGATCGAACGCGCGATCAATGACCCCGACCTGCTGAAGACGCTCGTGCGCGAACCGCACGCGAGCGCGCAGAGCGGCGACGCGACCCAACCGGAGGCCCGCGATGAATGATCCTGTCCAGTCCCGCGCCGATGCGCGCGACGCCGCGCAACCCGCCGTCGCGCACGACGAATTCGCGGCGCTGCTGCAGAAGGAGTTCAAGCCGAAGACGGCCGAGGCGCGCGAATCGGTCGAGCGCGCGGTGCGCACGCTTGCGCAGCAGGCGCTCGAACATACGGTCGGCATGACGACCGACGCATACGGCAGCGTGAAGCAGATCATCGCGGAGATCGACCGCAAGCTGTCCGAGCAGATCAACCAGATCCTGCATCACGACGAGTTCCAGACGCTCGAAGGCGCGTGGCGTGGGCTGCATTACCTCGTCACGCACACCGAGACCGACGAGCTGCTGAAGATCAAGGCGCTGCCGGCGTCGCGCAACGAAGTCGCGCGGATGCTGAAACGCTACAAGGGCGTCGCGTGGGACCAGAGCCCGCTGTTCCGCAAGATCTACGAGGAGGAATACGGGCAGTTCGGCGGCGAGCCGTTCGGCTGCCTGGTCGGCGATTTCCATTTCAACCACAGCCCGCCCGACGTCGAGATGCTCGGCGAGCTGTCGAAGATCGCGGCGGCCGCGCACGCGCCGTTCATCGCCGGCGCGTCGCCGGAGCTGATGCAGATGGATTCGTGGCAGGAGCTGTCGAACCCGCGCGACCTGACGAAGATCTTCCAGAACACCGAATATGCGGCGTGGCGCAGCCTGCGGCAGTCGGAGGATTCGCGCTACATCGGGCTCGCGATGCCGCGTTTTCTCGCGCGGCTGCCGTACGGCGCGCGCACCAACCCGGTCGACGAATTCGACTTCGAGGAAGACACCGACGCCGCGAACCACGACCGCTATACGTGGGCGAACTCGGCGTACGCGATGGCCGCGAACATCAACCGCTCGTTCAAGCAGTACGGCTGGTGTTCGTCGATCCGCGGCGTCGAATCGGGCGGGGCGGTCGAAGGGCTGCCGAGCCACACGTTCCCGACCGACGACGGCGGCGTCGACCAGAAATGCCCGACCGAGATCGCGATCAGCGACCGCCGCGAGGCCGAACTCGCGAAGAACGGCTTCATGCCGTTCGTGCACCGGAAGAACTCGGATTTCGCGGCGTTCATCGGCGCGCAGTCGCTGTACCAGCCGGCCGAGTATCACGATCCAGACGCGACCGCGAACGCGCGCCTGTCCGGCCGCCTGCCGTACCTGTTCGCGTGCTGCCGCTTCGCGCATTACCTGAAGTGCATCGTGCGCGACAAGATCGGCTCGTTCCGCGAACGCGACGACATGGAGCGCTGGCTGAACGACTGGATCATGAACTACGTCGACGGCGACCCCGTCAATTCGTCGCAGGAAACCAAGGCGCGCAAGCCGCTCGCGGCCGCGCAGGTGGTCGTCGACGAAGTCGAGGACAACCCCGGCTACTACACGTCGAAATTCTTCCTGCGGCCGCATTACCAGCTCGAAGGGCTCACCGTGTCGCTGCGGCTCATCTCGCGGCTGCCGACCGCGAAGGCGGCCAACGAATGAGCGGCGGCGCACGCAACGATTGGACTTCAACGCGGCATTCATCCTGACATCGCACTGAAACGGAGACGGTTATGGGCGTGGCAATGTTTATGAAGGTGGACGGCGTGACCGGCGAATCGGCGGACGCGCAGCACAAGGGCTGGACCGACATCCAGTCGTTCACGTGGGGCGCGAGCCAGCCGGGCGCGATGGCGAGCGGCAGCGGCGGCAACGCGGGCAAGGCGAGCTTCAACGATCTGGTCGTCGCCGCGTACATGGACAAGGGGGCACCCGCGATCATCAAGAACTGCGCGAACGGCAAGCATTTGTCGTCGGTCGAGATCTCCGCGTGCAAGACCGGTGGCACGCAGGTCGAGTTCATGCGCGTGACGCTGCAGGAGGTGCTCGTCACGTCCGCGCAGGTCGCGGGGATCGATCCGGGCGACGTCGCCGACCGGCTGATGATGCACTACGGCTTCCAGGCCGCGAAGGTGAAGAAGCAGTACTGGCAGCAGAACGACAACGGCGGCAAGGGCGCCGAGGTGACCGTCGGCTGGAACATCAAGGAAAACACCGAGATGTGACGGCGCGGAGACGACCATGGACGACCCGCGAACCCGCGACGGCCGGGAGGGCAACCTGCGCGACCGGCTTCAGCCAGCGCTGCTCGACCGGCTCACCGACGACACGCCGCAGCGCGCGAGCGAAGCGCCCGGCGCGCAGTGGATCGGCACCGAACGCCTGCGTGCGGCCGTGCTGCGCGATCTCGCGTGGCTGCTCAACACGCGCAACGCCGAGGACGGTTTCGTCGACTGGCCGGCGTTCGCGCACGCGCAGGCGTCGGTGCTCAACTACGGGATGCGGCCGCTCGTCGGCAAGCCGATGTCGGGCGTCGAGCGGATGTCGGTCGAGGCGTCGATCCGCGACGCGATCGTCCGCTTCGAACCGCGCATCGCGCCCGACAGCATCGATGTCCGCAGCGTGACCGATGCGCCGGGCGGCCGCGCCGGCGAACGGCGTCACAACGTGCTGCTGTTCGAGATTCGCGGCACGCTGTGGTCGATCCCGCATCCGCTCGAATTCGTGCTGCGCTCCGACCTCGATCTCGAGACGGGCGCGATGTCGCTGCAATCCGTGGCGGGCGCCTGACGCGATGGATACGCGACTGCTCGACTACTACAACCGCGAACTCGCGTACCTGCGCGAGCTCGGCGGCGAATTCGCGCAGCAGTTCCCGAAGGTGGCCGCGCGGCTGCGGCTCAATGAATCGGGGCCGCCCGACCCGTACGTCGAGCGGCTGCTCGAAGGCTTCAGCTTCCTCACCGCACGCGTGCAGTTGAAGATGGACGCCGAGTTTCCGCGCTTCACGCAGGCGCTGCTCGATGCCGTGTATCCCGGTTATGTCGCGCCGCTGCCGTCGATGGCGATCGTGCGGTTCGCGCCGATGCTGAACGAAGGCAGCCTCGCGCAAGGCTGGCGGCTGCCGGCCGGCACGGCGCTGCGTGCACGGCCGGCCGCATCCGAGCAGACCGCGTGCGAATTCCGTACCGCGCACGACCTGACGCTGTGGCCGCTCGAACTGACCGATGCGAGCGTCACCGGCGCACCGTCGTGGCTGCCGCGCGGCGTCGTCGCCGCACGGCAGGACGTGCGCGGTGCGCTGCGCATCCGGCTGAAGGCGCGCGGCGGCACCAGACTGTCGCAACTGCCGCTCGACCGGCTGACGTTCCATCTCGCGGGCCCCGAGCGCGACGCGCTGCACCTGCTCGAACTGATCGCCGCCCATGCGCTCGGCGTCGTGTGCCACGATCCGGCGCAGCCGCCGCGCTGGCTGCATACGCTCGATGCCGACGCGATCGTCCACGAGGGTTTCGATCCCGCGCAGGCGATCCTGCCCGACGACGGCCGCAGCTTCCACGGCTACCGGCTCCTGCGCGAGTATTTCGCGTTTCCGGCGCGTTTCCTGTTCTTCAGCATCGGCGGGCTGCGTGCCGCGCTCGCACGCGCGACCGGCGACGAGTTCGAGCTGACCGTGCTGTTCGACCGCCACGACGCGGCGCTCGAAGCGGCCGTCAGCGCGCGCCACCTCGCGCTGAACTGCACGCCGGCCGTGAACCTGTTCGCGCGCCGCGCCGATCGCATTCTGTTGCAGCCCGGGGCGCGCGAACACCATGTCGTCGTCGATCGCAGCCGGCCGCTCGACTACGAGGTCTATGCGGTGCAGCGCCTCGCGAGCGAGCAGCGCGACGACGGCCGGTCGCGCGAATTCCGGCCGTTTCACGCGTCGTTCGCCAGCGACGACGGCAACCACGGCGCGTACTACACGGTGCGGCGCGAACCGCGGCTCGTCTCCGCCCAGGCGCGCGCGAACGGCACGCGCACCGGCTACGTCGGCAGCGAGACCTACGTGTCGCTCGTCGACAGCCAGTGCGCGCCATACGACGAGACGATGCGCTACCTGGCGGCCGACACGCTATGCACCAACCGCGACCTCGTGCTGCTGCAGCCGCCCGGCGACGCGAACACGTTCACGCTGCGCGTGTCGGCCCCGGTCGACAGCATCGTCGCGATCCGCGGCCCGTCGCGGCCGCGCCCGCCGATCGCCGACGCGCAAACCGCGTGGCGGCTGATCCGCCATCTCGGGCTCGCACGTCACACGCTGACCGATCTCGACGACGACGAGGGCGCGCATGCGCTGCGCGAACTGCTCGGCCTGCACGCCGACCCGGCCGATGCCGCGATGCGCCGGCAGATCGACGGCGTGCTGCGCGTGGCGTTCTCGCCGGTGTTCCGCCGGCTGCCCGCGTCCGGCCCCCTGATGTTCGGGCGTGGCGTGCAGGTCGACGTGACCGTCGACGACCATGCGTTCTCCGGCGACAGCCCGTTCCTGCTCGGCGCGGTGCTCGAACAGTTCTTCGCGCGCCACGTGTCGATCAACGCGTTCGCCGAATGCGTGCTGACCAGCGCGCAGCGCGGCACGCTCGCACACTGGCCGGCGCGTGTCGGCAGGCGGCCCGCGATATGAAGCGCGACATGTCTCCGCGTGCCGGAACGGCCACCGAAGCCGCACGCCGCGACGCATGGTGGGCGCGCCTGCGTGCCGCGCCGCACGGTTACGACCTGTTCCAGGCGCTGCGCTGGCTCGATGCGCTGTCGCCCGGCCGCGCGCCGCTCGGCCATGCCACGCGGCCGCGCGACGAGCCGGTGCGGCTCGGGCAGCGACCGTCGCTCGCGTTCGCGGCGTCGATGCTCGCCGGCGTGTCCGACGACGGCACCGTGCCGCCGCGCATTGCGATTCACGGATTCGGGCTGTTCGGCCCGAACGGGCCGCTGCCGACGCACCTGACCGAATACGCGCACGAACGCGCCGCGCAGCACGACGACCCGACGTTTGCCGCGTTCGCCGACCTGTTTCATCACCGGCTGATCCTGCTGTTCTACCGCGCGTGGGCCGACGCGCAGCCGACGGTGAGCCTCGATCGCCCGGAACGCGCGCGCTTCGACGGGTATGTCGCGAGCCTGATCGGGCGCGCGGCACACGACAACGATCCCGCCGCGCATGCCGACGCCGACACGCTCGCGCCGCATGCGCGTTATTTCCATGCCGGCCATCTCGTCCGGCACACGCGCAACCCGGAAGGGCTCGTGCAGATCCTGCGCCGGCATTTCGGTGTCGAGGCCCGCATCATCGAGCACGTGCCGCAGTGGGTCGCGATCGAGCGGTCGCAGCGCTGCACGATCCGCGCGACGCGGCCGACGTTGCGGCTGGGCGCCGTCGCGCTCGGCATCGCGGTGCGCGATGCGCAGTCGCGCTTCCGGATCGTGCTCGGCCCGCTGTCGCTCGACGCGTATCGCCGCTTCCTGCCGGGCGGCCCGCATGCCCGGCAGCTCGCGCACTGGGTGCGCGAATACGTCGGCATCGAGTTCGACTGGGACGTGCAGCTCGAACTGGCGGCCGACGCGGTGCCGGCGATCGCGCTCGGCGCACCGCAGGGCATCGGCCGCACCGCGTGGCTCGGGCAGCGGCTCGAACCGGGCCCCGCGCGCGACCTCGTCGTCCGCTACGACGTGCGGCGCACCGGCGCACCCCTTCATCGCGAAACCGCCTAAACGGGAACCGTCATGTCCGATATCGGCCGCGCCAACCTGTTCGGAAAACTGAATCCGTTCCTCTACGAGACGCTCGAGCAGGCGACCGGCTTCTGCCGTTTGCGCGGCAATCCGTACGTCGAGCTCGCGCACTGGTTCAAGCAGATGCTGCAACGGCCCGACGGCGACCTGCCGCGCGTGCTGCGCCACTTCACGATCGACGACGCCGCGATCGACCGCGGGCTCGTCGCCGCGCTCGACAAGCTGCCGCGCGGCGCAGGCTCGGTGTCGGATCTGTCCGTGCATATCGACGACGCCGTCGAACGCGCGTGGGTATACGCGACGCTGAAGTACGACGCGACGCGCATTCGCGGCGCGGTGCTGCTGCTCGCCATCCTGAAGACGCCGCAGTTGCGCAACGTGCTGCTGGCGATCACGCGCGAATTCGAACGCATCGTGCCGGACGTGCTCGCCGACGCGCTCGAATCGATCGTCGAAGGCTCGCCCGAGGCGCCGCCGGCCGGGCAAGCGGCGCCGGGCGGCGGCACGGCGATGCGCGGCGCGGCCGGCGCCTCGGACGGCCCGGCGCTCGCACGCTTCGCCGTCGACCTGACCGCCCGCGCACGGGCCGGCGAGATCGACCCGGTCGTCGGGCGCGACGCCGAGATTCGCCAGATCGTCGACATCCTGCTGCGGCGCCGGCAGAACAACCCGCTGCTGGTCGGCGAGGCCGGCGTCGGCAAGACGGCCGTTGCGGAAGGCTTCGCGCTGCGGATCGCCGCCGGCGACGTGCCGCCGTCGCTGCGCGACGTCGCGCTGTACCTGCTCGACATCGGGCTGCTGCAGGCCGGCGCGAGCGTGAAGGGCGAGTTCGAGAGCCGGCTGCGCGGCGTGATCGACGAGGCGATGTCGTCCGAGCGGCCGGCGATCCTGTTCATCGATGAAGTCCACACGCTCGTCGGCGCGGGCGGGGCGGCCGGCACCGGCGACGCCGCGAACCTGCTGAAACCCGCGCTCGCACGCGGTCTGCTGCGCACGATCGGCGCGACCACGTGGTCCGAGTACAAGCAGTACATCGAGAAGGACCCGGCGCTGACGCGACGCTTCCAGCTCGTGCACGTGCACGAACCGGAAGAGGCCGCCGCGCTGACGATGCTGCGCGGCCTGGCCGGGAAGCTCGAGGCGCATCACCGCGTGCTCGTGCTCGACGACGCGCTGCAGGCCGCCGTCACGCTGTCGCACCGTTACATTCCCGCCCGCCAGTTGCCGGACAAGGCGATCAGCCTGCTCGACACGGCCTGCGCGCGCGTCGCCGTCAGCCAGCACGCGGTGCCCGCGCCGATCGAGGATGCGCGCCGCCGCATCGACAGCCTGCGCGTCGAGCAGGAGCGGATCGGACGCGAATGCGCGCTCGGCACCGGCGATACCGCGCGGCGCGATGCGATCGATCACGACATCGCCACCGCCCGGGCCGAACTCGACCGGCTCGACACGCGCTGGCAGACCGAACGCGACGCGTTGACCGCGATCGTCGATGCCCGCGCGCTGCTGCTCGACGACGCCCCGTCGCATGTGCTCGACGCCGACGCACGCGTCGCCGCTCAAACCCGTCTGTCGGCCGCCCAGCACGCGCTGGCCGACCTGCAGGGCGATGCGCCGCTCGTGCTGCCCGCCGTCGACACGCACGCCGTGGCCGCCGTCGTCGCCGACTGGACCGGCATTCCGCTCGGCCGGATGGTGCGCGACGAAACGCAGGCCGTGCTGAAGCTCGCCGATACGCTCGGCGAACGCGTCGTCGGCCAGAAGCATGCGGTCGAACTGATCGCCGAGCGCATCCAGACCGCGCGCGCCAGGCTGGACGACCCGAAGAAGCCGCATGGCGTGTTCCTGCTGTGCGGGCCGTCCGGCGTCGGCAAGACCGAAACCGCGCTCGCGCTGGCCGACACGCTGTACGGCGGCGAACACAACGCGATCACCATCAACATGAGCGAGTTCCAGGAGGCGCATACCGTGTCGACGCTGAAGGGCGCGCCGCCCGGCTATGTCGGCTACGGGCAGGGTGGCGTGCTCACCGAGGCCGTGCGACGGCGCCCGTATAGCGTCGTGCTGCTCGACGAAATCGAGAAGGCGCACCGCGACGTCCACGAGATTTTCTTCCAGGTGTTCGACAAGGGCTGGATGGAGGACGGCGAAGGGCGCGACATCGATTTCCGGCATACGGTGATCCTGCTGACGTCGAACGTCGGCGCCGAGCGCGTGATGCAGCTGTGCCGCGATCCCGAGCGCCTGCCCGACGTGCAGACGCTCGCCGATGCACTGCGCGCGCCGCTGCTCGACGTGTTTCCCGCCGCGCTGCTCGGCCGGCTGACCGTCGTGCCGTACTACCCGCTCACCGACGCGACGCTTGCGCGGATCGTCGCCTTGCAGTTGCGGCGGATCGAGCAGCGGATCGACGCGCATCACGGCATCCGGCTGCGCTGCACCGACGCGGCGACCGCGCTGGTCGTCGAGCGCTGCCGGACGATCGAGTCCGGCGGCCGGATGGTCGACGCGATCCTCACGCATACCGTGATGCCGCGCATCGGCCGCGCGATCCTGCAGGCGACGCTCGAAGGCCGCACGCTGTCGTCGATCGAGCTGGGCGCGGCCGACGGTGAATTCGCATACCGGTTCGACGAGGAGGAGACGACTTGAATCGCGTATTCACACTCGACAGCCCGCACGGCGACGACCTCAAGTTCCATACGCTCGACGGCAGCGACGAACTCGGCCGGCTGTTCGAATTCCGGATCGAGGCGCTTGCCGACAGTCACAGCCTGTCGCTGAAGGACCTGCTCGGCAAGCCCGTGACGGTCCGGATCGAACAGCAGGACCTGTCGACGCGCTACCTGAACGGCATCGTGGCACGCGCGTCGCTCGCCGGCCGGCGCGCCGAACGGTACTACGGCTACGAGCTGATCGTGCGGCCCTGGTTGTGGCTCGCGACGCGCCGCTCCGATTGCCGGATCTTCCAGAACAAGACCGTGCCGGAGATCGTGCAGGAGGTCCTGTCGACGTACGGCTTTCCGATCGAAAGCCACCTGGCGGAGACTTACGTGCCGCGCGATTACTGCGTGCAGTACAACGAGACCGACGCCGCGTTCGTGTCGCGGCTGATGGAGTTCGAGGGGATCTACTTCTGGTTCAGGCACGCCGAGGATACGCATACGCTGATGCTGGGCGACGCGATGTCGTCGCACACGGCGCTGCCCGGCTACGAGACGATTCCGTACATCGCGCGCGATCGCACCGCGATCGCCGACGAGGAACGCATCGACGGCTGGCTGCCCGCGCAGGAAGTGAGCGTCGGCCGGCACCAGACCACCGACTACGACTATACGAAGCCGCGCGCCGATCTTTCGTCGCAGAAGGTCGATCCGCGTGGGCACGATCACGACAGTCTTGCGTCGTTCGAGTGGCCGGGCGGCTATCGCGACGATGCGCCGGGCGCACATTACAGCCGCGTTCGGCTCGAGGAGCAGCAGGCCGAACATGAGCGGGCGAGCGCCGATACCGATGTGCGCGGTGCCGCGCCCGGTTACCTGTTCACGCTCGAACGTTGCCCGCGCGCCGACCAGAACCGCGAATACCTGATCGTGCGGTGCCAGTACCGCTTCCAGGAGAACGCGTATGCGAGCGATCAGGGCGCGGAGGCTGTGCTGCATCAGACGATGATGCTCGTGCAGCCGTCGAGCCTGCCTTACCGGTCGCCGCGCGACACGCCGCGGCCGCGCACCAACGGGCCGCAGACGGCCACCGTGGTCGGGCCGCCGGGGGAGGAAATCTGGACCGACCAATACGGGCGCGTGAAGCTGCAGTTCCGGTGGGATCGGTATGGCCAAAGCAATCAGGATTCGTCGTGCTGGGTGCGGGTGTCGAGTCCTTGGGCGGGTGGCGGATTCGGGGGGGTGCAGATTCCGCGGGTAGGCGACGAGGTCGTCGTGGATTTCCTGAACGGCGATCCGGATGAGCCGATCGTGACCGGGCGGGTTTACAACGGCGAAAGGATGCCGCCGTGGGGGCTGCCGGGGAGCGCGACGCAGAGCGGGTTGCTGTCGCGCTCGTCACCGGGCGGGACGACCGAGCATGCGAATGCGTTCCGGTTCGAGGACAAGAAGGGCGCCGAGCAGCTCTGGATGCACGCGGAACGGAATTTCGATGCGGAGACGGAACTCGATCATTCGCTTTCCGTCGGGAACAACCATACGCATACGGTCGGGAACGACGAAACGATGCAGGTGAAGAACAACCGGCAACGGAGCGTGGGGCAGAACGAGACGGTGAATATCGGGCAGAACCGGGTCGCGCAGATCGGGGCGAACGAGACGCATGGCGTCGTCGGCAACCGGACGCGGACGGTCGGACAGAACGAAACCGTGACGATTGCCGCGAATCGGGACGCGACCATCGGAGGCGTGCATACCGAGACGGTCGCGAAGGGCAAGACCGAAACGATCGGCGAAGCCAAGACGCTGAACGTCGGGCAGATGTATCAGACCACGTCGCAGGACATGAAGACGCTGGTTGCGTCGGCGCATACAGAAGAGATCGGCACGCGCACGTCGACGATTGCGAATGCGCATACGCACACGGTCGGCGGTGAGCACACCGTTAACGTCGGTGCGAACCATACGACGAACGTGCAGCATCAGGTGCTCGTCAACGCAGGCGATCAGCTTGCGCTCGTCTGCGGGATGTCGAGCATCGTGATGAAAAGCGACGGCACCATCACGATCCAGGGCGTCAACGTCGCGTCGACCGGCGCGAACACCCACAGCGTGAACGGCAAGACGGTGACGTCGTCGGCGACTGCGGAGCACACGGTCGAAGGGGCGATCCTGAAACTGAATCCGTGACGGAGGTTCGCGAGAATGCAGAACTGGCAACCGACCAATCCGGTGGAGCGCAGGTTCATGGATGCGCACGCGGACTGGATGAGTTTCGCGAACGACAAAGCCGCGAGGTTGATGATCTGGCAGACCGACGAGACCGATTCGGAACTCGTGCGGCTGTATTTCCAGGTTCAGGACGAGACGTCGTGCGCGGTCAGGACGATGCGGGCGTCGTTCGTCGATGAATCGGGTTATGCAAAGGCATTGACGGATGAACTCGTTGCGTTCTACGACAGCCGGCGAGAGGGATCTGATGCGCAGGGCGTGCGTGCGAACTGGCAGCCGCCGTATGACGACGGCAAGAATCCCTTGCTGTATCTGTTCGCGGTTGCCGACAGCCTGATGCGGCACCATCCGGATGTTTTTCCGGCGATGGTGTTCGTGCTGGAGCCGGCGAAAGTGCGGGATGACGCGGCATGGGTGCGATGGATGGACGATGTGCTGTCGATCATTGCGGTCGCGCCGCAGCTTGCCGAGCGCGTGCGCTTTGTCGTGCCGCGTATCGATATCGCGCCGTTTGCTGCGTTGATGCAACGGCATCGCGCCGCGGTTCGCGTCGTGCACGCCAGGTATTCGATGGCGAGCGTGCCTCGCGAGTTACTGGCGGAATCGGGCGAGCGCGGGCCGAGCGGCGAGTTCCGACGGCACTTCGTGATGCTGACCGAGATGATCGAAGGCGGCAGTCCCGCACGGCTCGAGGAACTGCGTGCGGCGGCACTGAGCGTCGCGGAGCGCGAGGAGTGGTTTGATCAGTGCGTTGTCGTGCATTTGATCGCAGGTGCGGCATATCTGAAGTGGCACGATCGGGAGCGTGCGATCGAAGCGTATCGCAGTGCCGTCGGTAGCGGGATGCGTGCGGTCGAAGCAGGGCATCCGGCCGGGCACAAGCTAGTCGCGAATGGTTTGTTCGGCGAAGCGAGCGTGCATCTGACGCACAGGGATTATGCGCACTCGGCGTATTGCTATGAGCGTGCGGTGGCGTCGACTACCGCCGCGAAGGACGGGCTGATGACGGTCGAGGCGTGGCGGATGAGCGCGGTGTGCTGGGAGCGGGCAGGGGAGCGTGACCATGCGCTGGAGGCCGGGTTCAACGCGCTCGATGCGGGATTGATGATCGACGAGCCGATGCGGGCGAACAGCAATCTGCCGATGGTTGTCGAGTGGATGGTGTCGCAGCTCGGTGTACAGGACCGACGGCGCAACGCGTTGAGCGAGAAGGTCGCGGCGTTGCGCAGTGGTCGCTGAGCGGGGGCGAAACCGTGGCACTTCTGGCCGTCAAGCATCTGGATCCCGTTGTTGGCGTGGACGTTCATTCGGTACTGGTCACGCCAGGTACGCCGCCGGTGTTCCTGCCGCACCCCCATGTCGGGTTCATGCTCGATCTGCGCGAGTACATCCAGGCCGCAAAGGCTGTGGCCGGCTGCATTGCGATGATGATCGTGCAGGAGAAGGTGACCGAATACATCGAAGATCATCCTGAAGATGTGACGAAGCTCGAACACCTCGCCGATGAAGCGGGCCAGCAGGTCAATGAACTGACCAGCGACCCCAATGTCGCCGAGGGGATGAAACTGGCGAAAGCAGCCAACACGATCAGGAATCGCATCGGCGACGATCTTGGCTCGAACGTCGGATCGGGGGGCGGCAGCGGCAGGCCGATTCTCGTGAACGGCATGATGCGGGCCACGGCCGGAACGCATGCGTATCACGTTCCGGGTTTGCATTTTCCGCTTGGCGAATCGTTTGCCCCGCCGCCGGCCGAGTTCGAACCGTCAAATGACGGGGAATCGTTCATGGGCAGCAAGACGGTGCTCGCCAACAACGATCCGATGTCGTACATGGCGCTGGAGGCGTTGAGTTGCTGGTCGATCGGGATGGAGCCGCCGCCGCATAACAGCGCGCATACGGATCGAACCTATCCGTCGATGCCGAGTTCGGTGATGCTGCCGATTCCGGCAGGAAGGCCCGTGTTGGTGGGTGGACCACCGATCATGAACATGGCCGCGGCGGCGAAGGGGTTGTTCAAGGCATTTCGGGGGTCGAAGTGGGCGAAGACGCTGGCGGACAAGCTGCATTTGAAGCCGGGGTTCTTGCGCTGCAAGGTGTTGCACGCGGAGCCGGTGGACGCGTCGACGGGTGAAGTGGTCGTGGAGCAACGCGACTTCATCGTATCGGGACGCTTGCCGCTCGAGTGGGATCGATACTATTCAAGTCACGATACGCATATCGGTGCCGTCGGAGCAGGTTGGCAGACGCCAGCGGATATCCGGTTGGAACTGTTGCCGAACGACGACGCGATCGGCGTGGTGGCCTATCTTCCGGATCATACGACTGCGTTCGATGCACTGCCCGCGACCGAGGGCTGGTCCTCGCGCGAATACGACTGGCAGCAAACGGATGCGTTGTACCTGCTCGGCGACCGGCTTTTGCTGCGCACGCGCGAAAGCATCGAATACGGATTCCCGTTGCCGCCGCAATGGCGGCAAACGATTATCCCGCCGAGCGGCGAGTCGAGACCGACGCTGCCCATCCATCGCATCTCCGACCCGAACGGAAATGCATGGGTCTTCGAACGCGATCAGGGCGGACGCCTCGAACGTATCGCCGAATGGAGACGGGATGGCGCAACCGGGCGCGTCATCGCATGCGAGATCCGGGACGCCATCCGTCATGATGCGAACGGCGCCGCGCATGCCGGATTGCTGACCGCATTGACGCTGGTCGACGCGAACGGACACGCGCATCCGCTTGTTACCTACGAGCATGATCGAGACGGCAACTTGCGTGCCGCGGTCGATGCAATGGGATGCCCGTATCGCTTCGATTATGCGGACGGGCATCGGATCGTCCGTCATACGACCGCGCGGGGCATGTCGTTTCATTACCATTACTGCACCGACGACGACGGCGTTTGGCGCGTCGACCATGCATGGGGCGACGACGGCTTGTTCGATTACCGATTTGTGTACGACCGCGCACGAATGCAAACGTGTATCACCAATTCGTTGGGACATACGACAGTACTGCAACTGAACGCGCAGGGCATGCCTGTATTCGAGCTGGATCCGCTCGGCGGTGTCACGAGTTACCGGTACGAGGCAAGGGGACGCACGAGTGTCGCGACCGATGCCGCCGGACGTATCACGTCGTGGGCATACGATCGGCGCGGCAATCTCGTGATGGAAACGCTGCCGGATGGCAGATCGATTCGAACCGAGTACGACTCGAACCATCATCCGGTCTGCGTGACGTTGCCCGGCGAACGACAATGGCGATACGAATGGGATGAGCGAGGCAATTTGCTTGCACAAACGACGCCGTCGAATGCGACCTCTCGTTACGAGTACGACTCGTACGGACAGCTTGTCGCACAGATCGGACCATGCGGCGAACTTTCGCGACTCGAATACGACCGCGACGGTCATCTGGCGGCGGTGACGGACCCACTCGGTAATCGAACGCTCTATCGGCACGATGCGCGAGGACATCTCGTCGAAGTGATCGATGCGCTCGAACAGACGAGTCGGTACGAATACGACCGCAATGGCAATTTGACGCGCGCAATCGAGCCGAGCGGGAAGGAGATTCTGTGCGGGTACGATGCCGACGGCAACCTGACGCACTATCGCGATCCGGCCGGCGCTACGGCGCAGCTTCAGTACTCGACGCTGGGGCGAATCACCAAACGGATATCGCTGGACGGAACCAGCGTCGAATACCAGTACGATACGGAGGGCCGGCTCATTGGCGTCATCAACGAGCGCGGCGAACGATACCAGCTCACGCGCGATGCGATGGGCCGTATTGTCGAGGAAGTCGACTACTGGGGCCAACTGCGTCGCTACGAGTATGGCGAGTTCGGCGAACTGCGACGGAGTGTCGACCCGGCCGGGCTGGCTGTTCTCTATCTGACCGACAGGTTCGGGCGCGTGGTGCAGAAGCAGGTCGCGGACTCCCGACAGGCTGACGGTTTTCGCACCGAGAAATTCGAATACGACCGCATCGGCAGGCTCGTCGGGGCGCAGAATCCGGACAGTTGCCTCAGACTGGGCTACGACGACGCAGGCCGCCTCATTGAAGAAAGGCAAGGCGACGATTTCGTCATCGCTTACCGGTACGATACGGTCGGGCGGCGCATCGAGCGCCGCACACGGCTCGTGACCGGTCACGAAACGGTGACGCACACCGTACGCTATGGCTACGACGCTTTCGGCGCCGTCGCCTCGATCCAGATCGACGATGCCGCACCCGTCACGCTCGAGCGGGATGCGCTGGGCCGGATCTGCGTGGAATACCTGGGCGAAGCGTTGCGACGCGAGCTGGTGTACACGAAGGAGGGGCAACTGGCGCGGCAAACATTGTTGTCCGGTACCGGCGCCATCTTTGCCACCGAGTACACATACGATTCCAACGGCGAGATGACCGAGAAGCGCGACTCCCGACTCGGTATCGAACGTTTCGATTACGACCCGATGGGCAAGCTGACCGCGCACCTCGACCCGAGCGGCAAACTGCTGCGCTTCCTGCACGATCCTGCGGGCGACCTGTTGACGACGAGAAGCAACCCGGGCCATCGCACCGGTGTGTCGGACCTGACGTTGCCACTCGATGCCTGGGTACGCGAGGGCGAGCACGATGGCTGTCGTTATACGTTCGATCGTACCGGCAACCTGATACGCAAGCGTGACGCGCAACAGGATTTGCTGCTGCGCTGGGACGGCGACGGGCTGCTGATCGAAACATCGGCGGTACGCATGCCGGCGGACCCTGCGATCCAGGCGAGTCGTATTCATACCCGCTACGCGTACGACGTCTTTCAGCGGCGCATCCGGAAGACTACGCAGATCCTCGACACGCCTGACGCGCCGGCCGGGTCGGTATCAGCATCAACAGTCAGGTCGCACCGTCACGATTACTTTTGGGACGGCGACGCGTTGGTGGGTGAAATAGCGCACCCGGGCCAGAACGTCGACGTGCCGTTGATGAATGTCGTCAACGAGCCGGATCCCGGCTGGGGAGCGGATCCGGTCGACATATCTCCAGCGGATGGCTACGGAGAATCGTGCGAGTGGGTTTATTACCCTGGTACGTTTCGGCCACTGGCAGCGTTGCGATACGCACCGAAGAACCGTTCGGATCAGTCGACGGCGGCGTCGGAATCTGCGGCGCGCAACGTGTTCTTCCAAACCGAGCCCAGCGGGGCGCCGACACGACTGATCGATCAATCCAGTGCGATCATCTGGGAGGGGCGTTACGGGGCGTGGGGGCATGTCGGTTCAGCCCGGATGCACGCTGCCGACGATCAGCCACTACGGCTCCAGGGGCAGTACGAGGACTGGGAAACGGGCCTGCACTACAACCGATACCGATATTACGATCCGGTGATCGGGAGCTTCGTCAGCCAGGACCCCATTCGGATCGATGGTGGAATCAACCCATACCAATACGCGCCCAACGTATTTGGCTGGAGAGATCCTCTCGGTCTTAAACGAGAGGAAACGCCATTTGAAGGCTATCAAAGAATCCGGTCATTTCGGGAAAGAAGAGGGCTCGATCTGCCAAACAATCCTGATGGCCGGTTCAAGACCGGGGATAAATTGGGATCGATCGGCACGATTTTGGGCTCGGATCGCGTGTACGGGATCAATTCCACTTTGCGGGAGACCCAGGATTTCCAGTTGACGCGGGCGTGGCGGCAATGCCTCGGCCTTGATGGGTCAAAGGGAAACACGTTTCAATTTCTATTTCACTCCGAGGCGGGCACTTTATTGCTGGGGCATCGTGAAGGCCTGCTCGGCGATGAGGTCACCCTGATCAATGACCGGACGACATGCGCGCCAGCCTGCAGACCGATGCTGTCCCGGCTCTTGGCCCCGCTGGGCATCGGCCGTTTGACGGTGTACTCCGGTGGTTCGATGTCACAGATTGCGCGCGTGGACGTCTATACACGCGGCGGACGGCACGAATGCATGACCGGCAAGCGCGACCCCAAGTTGTAACGTCGGCACGCCCGCCGGCCGAGGTTCGTGCCACGCGTCGCGGCACGTCCGGCCGCCACAACCCGGCAGCAGGTTTGTTCAGTTTTACGAATTGACATAACGTGAATTATCGGTAGTTTGTGTTGTAGCAGCTATATCCTAATGTCGTGTTCTGGCTATTTACAGATGTCGTGTTTTTGACTGCTGGCATGCTGGACGGCTCGTTGAGCAAGCACGGGGGCCGACCATGCAGCCAGCCGGATTGGTGAC
>Ga0209147_100337_pt1 | contig 34955 bp, 17 predicted proteins | sample AraplaCol_mLB_r2_FD_184278 | JGI IMG/M metagenome (GOLD analysis project Ga0209147, IMG submission 184278) | Arabidopsis root microbial communities from North Carolina, USA - plate scrape CL_Col_mLB_r2 (SPAdes) (version 2) | ecosystem: Host-associated > Plants > Roots > Endosphere | place: USA... | reverse complement strand
CGACCATCGCGCCGCGCAGCATCTTCGCGCGCAAGAATTATTTCTACCCCGATCTGCCGAAGGGCTATCAGATCAGCCAGTACGAGATTCCGGTCGTGCAGGGCGGCCAGATCACGATCCAGGTGCCTGCCAACGAAAAGGCCGGCAAGGAAGCGTACGAGAAGACGGTCAACCTGACCCGTGCGCACCTCGAGGAAGACGCGGGCAAGTCGCTGCATGAAGACTTCGCCGGGATGACCGGGATCGACCTGAACCGCGCAGGCACGCCGCTGCTCGAGATCGTCACCGAGCCGGAAATGCGCAGCGCGGCCGAGGCCGTGGCCTATGCGAAGGCGCTGCACGGGCTCGTCGTGTGGCTCGGCATCTGCGACGGCAACATGCAGGAAGGCTCGTTCCGCTGCGACGCGAACGTGTCGGTGCGACCGGTCGGCCAGGAGAAGTTCGGCACGCGCGCGGAAATCAAGAACCTGAACTCGTTCCGGTTCCTCGAGGAAGCGATCAACTACGAAGTGCGTCGCCAGATCGAACTGATCGAGGACGGCGGCGAAGTCGTGCAGGAAACGCGCCTCTACGATCCGGACAAGCGCGAGACGCGCTCGATGCGCAGCAAGGAAGACGCGCACGACTACCGCTACTTCCCCGACCCCGACCTGATGCCGCTCGTGATCGGCCAGGACTGGATCGAGCGCGTGCAGTCCGGGATGCCCGAGCTGCCGGCCGCGATGCAGCAGCGTTTCGCCGAGCAGTACGGCGTGTCCGCGTACGACGCGGGCGTGCTGACGTCGAGCAAGGCGATGGCCGCGTATTTCGAGTCGGTGGTCGCGAAGGCCGGCGCCGCGAACGCGAAGATCGCCGCGAACTGGCTGATGGGCGACGTATCGTCGCAACTGAACCGCGACGGCATCGAGATCGACGCGATCCCCGTGTCGGCCGCGCAGCTCGCGCTGCTGCTGCAGCGCATCGCCGACGGCACGATCTCGAACAAGATCGCGAAGGAGATCTTCGCGACGATCTGGGACGAAAAGCCGGACGACGAAGGTGCGGCCGACCGCATCATCGACGCGAAGGGCCTGAAGCAGATCTCCGACACCGGCGCGCTGGAAGCGATCATCGACGAGGTGCTCGCGGCGAACGCGAAGTCGGTCGAGGAATTCCGCGCGGGCAAGGAAAAGGCGTTCAACGCGCTGATCGGCCAGGCGATGAAGGCGACCAAGGGCAAGGCCAATCCGCAGCAGGTCAACGAGTTGCTGAAGAAGAAGCTCGGCTGAGCATGGCCGCGCGCCTGAACCGCGCCTGACGACGGGCCGCCGCCGAACCTGTTCGGGGCGGCCCGTCGTTTTGGTGCATGCGTTATCGTGTGCGCGTGTGCCTTGCACCGTCCAACGGAGGAACGAATGGCGAAACAACCGTCGCTCGACGATTTCCGCGTGCCGTACAGCACGCGCGAGAAGGAAGCCGCCGCATTCACGCTCGATGCGTTCGACCCGGCTGCGAAGCCGTTCTCGTCGGGGTCGAAGGATGCCGACCGCGAACGGCTGTCGGCCGTGTCGATCGAGCTCGACGTGCAGCAGGAACGTCTGCACACGCAGCAGAAGAAGCGCGTGCTGCTCGTGCTGCAGGGGATGGATACGAGCGGCAAGGACGGCACCGTGCGCGCGGTGTTCCGCGAGGTCGATCCGCTCGGCCTGCGCGTCGTGTCGTTCAAGGCGCCGACGCCGATCGAAGCCGCGCACGACTTCCTGTGGCGCGTGCATGCGCAGGTGCCGGCCGCGGGCGAGCTCGCGATCTTCAACCGCAGCCACTATGAAGACGTGCTCGTGCCGCGCGTGCTCGACGCGATCGACAGCAAGGAGTGCGAGCGCCGCTACCGGCAGATCCGCGATTTCGAGACGATGCTGGTCGAGAACGGCGCGACCATCATCAAGTGCTTCCTGCACATCTCGAAGGACGAACAGCGCGCGCGGCTGCAGGCGCGTATCGACGATCCGACCAAGCACTGGAAGTTCGACATCTCCGATCTCGACGCGCGCAAGCGCTGGGACGCATATCAGTCCGCGTACCGCGACACGCTCGCCGCGACGTCGGCCGAGCATGCGCCGTGGTACGTGATCCCGGCGGACTCGAAGACGCACCGCAACGTGATGATCGCCGAGCTGCTGCTGCGCACGATGACCGACATGAAGCTGGAATTCCCGCTGCCGAAGCCCGAGCTCGAAGGCGTGAAGATCCGCTAGCCTGCGATCCTGTAACAACATCGAACTGAACTGAACAACGGAACCCGACATGATGCGAGTGATTACCGCCAACCTGAACGGCATCCGCTCCGCCGCGAAGAAGGGCTTCTTCGAATGGCTCGGCGAACAGAACGCCGATTGCGTGTGCGTACAGGAAATCAAGGTATCGGCCGACGACCTGCCGGCCGAATTCGTCGAGCCGCACGGCTTCAGGAGCTACTTCCACCACGCCGAGAAGAAGGGCTACAGCGGCGCGGGCGTGTACAGCCGCCACGAGCCCGATGACGTGATCATCGGCTTCGGCAGCAGCGAATTCGATTCCGAGGGGCGCTACGTCGAGGCGCGCTACGGCAAGCTGTCGGTCGTGTCGGTGTACGTGCCGTCCGGCTCGAGCGGCGACGAGCGCCAGCAGGCGAAGTACCGCTTCATGGACGAATTCATGCCGCACCTCGCCGAGCTGAAGAAGAAGCGCGAGGTGATCCTGTGCGGCGACGTGAACATCGTCCACAAGGAAATCGACATCAAGAACTGGAAGAGCAACCAGAAGAACTCGGGCTGCCTGCCGGAAGAACGCGAGTGGCTCACGAAGCTGTTCGACGACGTCGGCTACGTCGACGTGTTCCGCACGCTCGATCAGCGCCCCGAGCAGTACACGTGGTGGAGCAACCGCGGCCAGGCGTACGCGAAGAACGTCGGGTGGCGGATCGATTACCAGATCGCGACCCCGGGCGTGGCCGGGACCGCGAAAAGCACATCGATCTTCAAGGACATCAAGTTCAGCGATCACGCGCCGCTGACGATCGACTACGACTACCAGAAGTGACGGCCGGCGCCGCGCCGCGCGCGTAGCCGCCGAATGCAAAACGGGCCGCATGTCGAACATGCGGCCCGTTTCGTTTGGGGCGTGGCTTACTGCTTGAGCGACGCCATATCCACCACGAACCGGTACTTCACGTCGCTCTTCAGCATCCGCTCGTAGGCGGCGTTGATCTGCTGCATCGGAATCGTCTCGATATCGGACGTGATCCCGTGCTCCGCGCAGAAGTCGAGCATTTCCTGCGTTTCCGCGATCCCGCCGATCAGCGAGCCCGCGAGGCGGCGGCGCTTGAAGATCAGGTTGAACACCTGCGGCGACGGATGGTCGTGCTCCGGCGCGCCGACGAGCGTCATCGTGCCGTCGCGCTTGAGCAGGTGCAGGAACGGGTTCAGGTCGTGCTGCGCGGCGACCGTGTTCAGGATGAAGTCGAAGCTGTTCAGGTGCGCGTTCATCTGCGCTTCGTCCTTCGAGATCACCACTTCATGCGCGCCGAGCCGCTTGCCGTCCTCGATCTTCGACGGCGACGTCGTGAACAGCACGACGTGTGCGCCCATCGCGCGCGCCAGCTTCACACCCATGTGGCCGAGGCCGCCGAGACCGACGATGCCGACCTTCTTGCCGGGGCCGACGTTCCACTGCCGCAGCGGCGAGTAGGTCGTGATCCCCGCGCACAGCAGCGGCGCGGCGCCGGCCGGATCGAGCGTGTCCGGCACGCGCAGCACGAACGCCTCGTCGACGACGAGCTGCGTCGAATAGCCGCCGTACGTGATGTCGCCCGTCACGCGGTCCTGGCCGTTGTAGGTGCCGACGAAGCCGTTCTCGCAATACTGCTCGAGGCCTTCTTCGCAGCTCGCGCAGGTGCGGCACGAATCGACGAGACAGCCGACGCCGACCAGCTCGCCGACCTTGAAGCGCGACACCTGCGGGCCGGTCGCGGTTACGCGGCCGACGATTTCATGGCCCGGCACGACCGGGTAGATCGTGTTGCGCCATTCGTTGCGCGCTTGGTGAAGATCGGAGTGGCAGACGCCGCAGTAGAGGACGTCGATCTGGACGTCGAGGTCGCGCAGCGCGCGACGCTGGAATTCGAACGGGGCGAGCGGCGATTGCGAATCGGTCGCCGCGTAGGCATAGGTCGTGCTCATGCAAAGGCTCCTTGTCCGGAAAAGATCCGGCGAAACAGACTGCCGTCGCATCATGTGGCGATGCGGCGAGACAGGTGCCTATCGTAAGGAGCGCACCGCCGCGGCGAAATACATGAAGGTCTGGAAGATTTGCCTATTCCTCTTGAATTGCGCGCGAACGCCCGTCAAAACGCGTTCAAGGTGCTAAATTGCGAGCCAGATTCTCTTGCCGGACAGGACCACGCAGATGAGCTTCCAGCCCCTTTTTGCCGACTCGGGCGACCGCGTGCAGCGCCGCATGATCGAGCTGCACACGCGCCTCGCGCCGAACGAGGGCGACACGCTCGCGGCGCTCGACGGCGTGCGCTTGCTCCGCGTGAGCCGTCCCGCGCCGCGCATGCCCGTGCTGTACGAGCCGAGCATCATCGTCGTGTGCCAGGGTCGCAAGCTCGGCTATCTCGGCGACCGCTCGTTCGTGTACGACGCGCAGCAATACCTGGTGCTGTCGGTGCCGCTGCCGTTCGAATGCGAAACCTTCGCGAGCATGGACGAGCCGTTTCTCGCGATCTCGATCCGCGTCGATCTCGCCGTGATCGCCGAGCTCGCGATCCTGCTCGACGAGACGCTCGGCGCGGCGATCAGCGAGCCGCTCGGCGTCTATTCGACGCCGCTCGACGCGCCGCTGGCCGATGCGGTCGTGCGGTTGCTCGAAGCACTCGCGTCGCCGCACGACACGCGCGTGCTGGGGCCGGCGATCATGCGCGAGATCGCGTATCGCGTGCTGACCGGCGAGCAGGGCGACGCGATGCGCGCGGCGCTCGTGCAGCAGCATCATTTCGGCCGCATCGCGAAGGCGCTGCGGCGCATCCATGCGGAGCTGAGGGCCGATCTCGACGTCGAGACGCTTGCCCGCGAAGCCGGGATGAGCCTCGCGGTGTTTCACGCGCAGTTCAAGCACGTGACGGCGACGTCGCCGATGCAGTACGTGAAGACCGCGCGGCTGCACCAGGCGCGGCTGATGATGGTGCGCGACGGACTGGGCGCCGGCGCGGCAGCCGCGCGGGTCGGCTATGCGAGCGCGTCGCAGTTCAGTCGCGAGTTCAAGCGGCTGTTCGGCCGCAGCCCCGCGGATGATGTGCGCTGGATGCGTGACAGCGGGGTGCGCCCGGCGATGGCCGACGCGGACGCATAGCGTCCCGGGTCTCGCGCGGCGGCTCAGCGCCGCACGATCTTGCGCCGCTGCGCGCTGATGCCCGCATAGTCGGGCAGCGATTCGACGCGTTTGCCCGTCGCCTTCGCGTACAGCGGCATCAGGTCCGGCAGCCGGTTCAGCAGATCCTGGCGGCGCGCGGCGCTGTACGGGTGCGTGTAGATGAAGCCCGACGCCTTGTTCGCGCGCGTCGCGACCGCGAGCTTGTCCCACAGCGTGATCGCCGCGCGCGGATCGAAGCCCGCGCGTGCGGCGATGTCGCCGCCGATCACGTCGGCTTCGGTTTCGTCGGTCGGATCGTAGTGGAGCGACTGCAGACGCTCGCCGAGATTCAGCGCCTGCGGCAGCGGATCGCCGACGCCGAACAGCGGCGGCAGCGCGGCCGCGCGCAGCGACGTCTGCGAGGTCACGCTGAAGTTGCTGCGCGCGTGTTCGCGCAGCGCATGCGCGATGCCGTGCGCGAGCAGCACGCCGAGTTCGTCGTCGTTCAGGCGTACGCGGTCGAGCATGCCGCCGTACACCAGCACCTTGCCGCCCGGCAGGCAAGTCAGGCGGATGTCGCGCGAGCGGATCGCGTTGACGTCCCACGCCCAGCTTTTCACGCGGTCGTTCCACTTCACCGAATACGGCGCGAGCTTCGCGACGATCGCGCGCAGGCGTTTCACGCGCGGCTGGTTCGCGGGCAGCAGGCGGTTGCTGTCGGCGGCCGTCTGCACGATCTGCGCGTATTCGTTCGCGGTGAGCTGTTCGAGCAGCGGCGACGGGATCAGCGTGCGGAACGCGATCGCGTTGCCGTAGCGGACCTGCTGCGGCGTCGGCGTATAGGCCTTCGCCGGCACCGCGGCGCCGGTCGGCTGCGCGCCTTCGGCGGCGGACGGCGGGACGGGCGCGGCAGACGTGGCGGGGGCGGGCGGCGTCGCCTGCGCGGCGGCCGGTGCGGAGCCCGCAGCCGTCGCGCCGATGTCGGTCGCGTGCGCACTCGTCGCGGTGAATGCCGCGGCGCCGACGCTCAACGCAGCCGTCACGCGTGCGAGACGATGCAGGCGGTTACCGCGCACGGCTCGCCTCGCCGTCGCGCGCGGCACCGTTCCATGGCGCGATCCTGAACAGCAGCAGCATGCCGGGAACCGCGAGCGCGGTGCACACGATGAAATAGTCGTACCAGCCGATCTTCGCGACGACGAAGCCGCTCGCGGCCGATGCGAGCGTACGCGGCACCGACGCGAGGCTCGTGAACAGCGCGAACTGCGTGGCCGTGTAGCGCGGGTCGGTCGTGCTCGCGATATATGCGACGAACGCGGCCATCGTGAGGCCGGTCGTGAAGGTTTCGAAGCCGTAGACGAGCGCGAGCGCGACCGTCATCGGGCTCAGCTTCGGCGTGATCTCGATACCGAACACCGACATGAACGACGCGAGCGCGTGGCTGGCCGCGACCGTGAAGTCGTACAGCATCGCGAGCACCGGCGAGCCGGGGCCGAGCTGCGCGAGCCACGCGAAGCCGAGCGTCGACACCATCTGCAGCGCGCCGAAGATCCACAGCCCGCGGCCGATGCCGATCTTCACGAGCCAGATGCCGCCGATGATGCCGCCGGCGACGCTCGCGACGAGCGCGGTGGTCTTCGCGACGATGCCGATCTCGGTGCGCGAGAAGCCGATGTCGAGGAAGAACGACGTCGACAGCGTGGTGGCCATCGTGTCGCCGATCTTGAACAGGAAGATGAACGCGATGACGAGCAGCGCGCCGGCCCAGCCGTCGCGCTGGATGAATTCGCGGAACGGCAGCACGATCGCGTCGCGCAGGTTGCGCGGCGGCGTGCCGACCACTTCCGGCTCGCGCACGACGAGCGTCATCAGGATGCCCGGCAGCATGAACGCGCCGGTGATCGCGAATACCGCGTCCCACGGCAGGTGGTCGGACAGGATCAGCGCGAGCGAACCGGGAATCAGCGCGGCGAGCTTGTACGCGTTCACGTGCACCGCGTTGCCGAGGCCCTGCTCGGTGTCGCGCAGCAGCTCGCGGCGATACGCGTCGATCACGATGTCGGCGCTCGCGCCGAAGAATGCGACGAGCGTGGTGAGCGCGGCGACCGTCCAGATCGAGTCGCGCGGCGACACGAAGCCGAGCGCGGCGATCGCGCCGGCGACCAGCAGCTGCGTGAGCAGCAGCCAGCCGCGCCGGCGGCCCGGCCGCCAGCCGGGCAGGCGCGGGATGTAGCGGTCCATCAGCGGCGCCCACAGGAACTTCCACGTATACGGGAACTGGATCAGCGCGAACAGGCCGATTTCCTTCAGGTTCACGCCTTCCGAGCGCAGCCATGCCTGCACGAGATAGACGAGCGTGAACAGGGGCAGGCCCGACGTGAAGCCCAGGAACACGCAGATCAGCATGTGCGTGTTCAGATAGGCTCGCCAGCCGGGGTGATCCTCGTGAGCGGTGAGTGCGGGCGCCTCGTGTGGCGTTTTCGACATGGACAGAAACTGGGTAGCGTTGACTGATGGCGGCGGCAGCGCAGGCGGCGGTGCGAGCGACGCGAGAGGGGCGGCCGCACGCTCGTGCGGGCCGGATCTTCCGTCAACGGCCCCCCGGCTCAGCTGCGCTTGACGCGGTAGACAGCAAGACTACCACGCCAGTTCGCTCCCCATCGAATCGGCTGGCCTTCGTGCAGCACGACGCGGTCGAGGATCGTGACGCCGACTTCCGGCGCGAGCGCCTCGAAATCCTTGATCGTCAGCACCCGGACGTTCGGCGTGTTGTGCCACTGGTAGGGCAGCGATTTCGACACGGGCATCCGGCCGTGCAGCACCGACAGCCGGTGCGACCAGTAGCCGAAGTTCGGGAACGACACGATGCACTCGCGGCCGACGCGCGCCGTTTCGCGCAGGATCGCGGCGGTCTGGTGGATCGTCTGCAGGGTTTGCGACAGGATCGCGATGTCGAAGCTGTGGTCCTCGAACAGGCGCAGGCCGTCCTCGAGATTCTGCTGGATCACGTTGATGCCGTTCTTCGCGCTCGCGAGCACGCCGGCGTCGTTCAGTTCGATGCCGTAACCGGTGACGTCCAGTTCCTCCATCAGCAGCGCGAGCAGCGAGCCGTCGCCGCAGCCGAGGTCGAGCACGGTCGAGCGCGGCTCGACCCAGCGGGCGATCGTGCGGAAGTCCGCGCGCGCGGACAGGGAATTCAGCGCTTGCTGGTTCATACACCCACCTCGATGGCGATTCGTTCGTAGTACGCGCGGAGCAGGTTGTGATAGCGCGCGTCGTCGAGCAGGAACGCGTCGTGGCCGTGCGGCGCGTCGATTTCCGCGTAGCTGACCGTGCGCTTGTTGTCGAGCAGCGCCTTCACGATCTCGCGCGAGCGTGCCGGCGCGAAGCGCCAGTCGGTCGAGAAGCTCGCGATCAGGTATTTCGCCTGCGTGTGCGCGAGCGCGGCCGTCAGGTTGCCGTCGAACGCCTTCGCGGGGTCGAAGTAGTCGAGCGCGCGCGTGATCAGCAGGTAGGTGTTCGCGTCGAAGTAGTCGGCGAACTTGTCGCCCTGGTAGCGCAGGTACGACTCGACCTCGAATTCGACGTCGAAGCTGAAGTTGTACGCGTCGAGCGCGCCGTCCGCGCGGCGCAGCGCACGGCCGAATTTCTCGGCCATGTCGTCGTCGGAGAGATACGTGATGTGGCCGATCATCCGCGCGACGCGCAGGCCCCGCTTCGGCTTCACGCCGTGCGCGTAGTAGTTGCCGCCGTGGAAGTCGGGATCGGACAGGATTGCGGAGCGCGCGACCTCGTTGAACGCGATGTTCTGCGCGGACAGCTTCGGCGTCGACGCGATGTCGATACAGTGGGCGACGCGGTCCGGATACATCAGGCTCCATGCGAGCGCCTGCATCCCGCCGAGGCTGCCACCCATCACGGCGGCAAAGCGCTCGATGCCGAACGCGTCGGCGACGCGCGCCTGCGCATGCACCCAGTCCTCGACGGTGACGACCGGAAAGCGTGCGCCATACGGCTTGCCGGACGATGGATCGATGCTCATCGGGCCGGTCGAGCCGAAGCACGAGCCGAGGTTGTTCACGCCGATCACGAAGAAGCGGTTGGTGTCGAGCGGCTTGCCCGGGCCGACCATGTTGTCCCACCAGCCGGTGCTGCGCGGATCGTCCGCGTAGACGCCGGCGACGTGGTGCGACGCGTTGAGCGCGTGGCAGACGAGCACCGCGTTCGAGCGCGCGGCGTTGAGCTCGCCGTACGTCTCGACGACGAGCTGATAGTTGCCGAGCGCGCTGCCGCTTTGCAAGCGCAGCGGTTCGGCGAAGTGCATGGTCTGTGGAGCGACGATGCCGATCGATTCCATTCGTTCCGCCTTATGCCATATGACTGGGCGGCTAAATGGTGTCGGCGAGGCGCGGAGTCGAAGGTGCGCGGCTGACGACCTCTTTAGCCGCATTTGTAGTGAACCGCCGGGCGAACGCACATCCACGCCCCCGGCCGGTTCGCGCGCCCGCAATCGAGTCAGCAAATCGGCGCGCTTCCGACCTGCCGCCCACAGGGCGACAGTCGGCAAAGTATAGCGGATTTTTTCCGGAGGGCGACGCGCAATCCCGATTGCATCGACGCATCGGGTGCGAGGACATGCAGGACAAGTTCAGGCGAAATCACGCATCGCCGCGCTTTTTAATATTCGAAATATTGAATTGATCTTCTAATGTTTCGATGGGGGTAATTTTGTAAATTTCTTAACGGTTATTAAATCTTAAAAATAATTAGTACTTGTTCTAGACGAAATTATTTCTATTTGGTGATCGTCCTATTTTTGGGACGGGTGGCTGTTAATAGAGTTTCAACTGGCTTTCAGTATCCGGTTGAGGCGCGTGATTTCACGGCTTTCCGGCACGGCGCCCCGCCTCCCGGGCGCCGATTTTCCGGAATGCGGGCGCCGCGCTTTTTCCTCGAAAGCAGGGCATGGAGTTACTTGTCACCGCTCTCGCGTTGTCGTCGTGTCGATATGACCGTATTGGTTCGATACGCATCGTGAAGAGGTTTACCAAAGGAAAATGTTCATATGAACAAGTCGTATCGTGTCGTGTGGAATGCGTCGACCAGCACCTGGTGCGCGGCATCGGAAATTACACGCGGGCGCTCGAAATCGTCGGGGTCCGCGAAGTCGTCGAAGGCCGCGGCTGCCGCTGCGCTCGTCATGGTTTCGATGGGGTCCGCCTACGCGGAGGAAAGCGGCGCGGCGGATGCGATGGCCGGCGATTCCGCGCAACTCGCCGAAGGGATGCGGGCCGACCGGACGGGCGCCAAGCCGAGCATGCCGACCACCCGGATGGTCGTGCCCGACAACGCCGCATACGTGAAGATCGATGCGAAGGGCGACGGTTCGGACAACGCGCTCGCGCAGGGCGAGAGGTCGATCGCGATCGGCGCCAACGCGAGTACCCGCCCGGCTGCGGCGGGCCTCGGCGGCGCGGTGGCGATCGGCGACGCGGCGACGGCCTCGGGCAATAACGTCGCGCTTGGCGCCAACGCTTCGGCGCTTGGCGACCAGGGGGCGATAGCCTTGGGCGGCGGGGCGAATGCGAGCGGCAAGTCGTCGATCGCGCTCGGCAACGATGCGCAGGCAACGGGCTGGGGCGCTTACGCGCTGGGCCGCAAGGCGAAGGCGAGCGCGGAATCCGCGCTGGCGATCGGCGATTCCTCGATGGCGACGCGACAAGGCACGATGGCGCTCGGTTCGCAGGCTGCCGCATCGGCGGAAAACGCGATCGCGATCGGTCAAAGCGCCGCGGCACGCGGCGCCGATTCCATTGCGCTCGGCTCGTATTCCGAGTCCGATCGGGATCAGACGGTATCGGTGGGCAGCGCCGGTTTCGAGCGCCAGGTCGTGAACGTCGGGCACGGCACGCAGTCGACCGATGCCGTCAACGTCGCGCAGCTCAAGGGCGTGGCCGAGGTATTGGGCGGCAGCGCCACCATCGATGCGAACGGCAACGTCAAGAAGCCGACCTATACGATCGGCAGCAAGACGTACGACAACGTCGGCGATGCGTTGCAGGCGGCCTCCTCGTCGGGCGGCGGAACCGAAAACGCGGTGCAGTACGATTCCGATGCGCAGAATTCGGTGACGCTCGGCGGCGCCGATGCGGCCGCGGTCAAGCTGACCAACGTACGCGCGGCGGCGCTGTCGGCGAAAAGCACGGACGCCGTCAACGGCGCGCAACTGTTCGCGACCAACGGCCGCGTGACCGACATCGAGAAATCGTTGACCGATAGCGGCCTGATCGATTCGTCGACCGGCGAGTCGCTTGCGGTCGTCTACGACAGCGCAACGAAGGGCACGGTCACGCTGGGCGGCACGGGCGGTACGGCCATCACGAACGTGAAGGCGGGCAAGATCGCATCGACCAGCAAGGACGCCGTGAACGGCGGCCAGTTGTACGGTGTGTCGTCGAGCATCGCGTCCGCACTCGGCGGCGAATCGGCTGTCAACACGGACGGCACCGTGTCGAAGCCGGCATACAAGATCGGCGACAAGACCTACGACAACGTCGGCGATGCAATTCAGGCTGCGGCCGCGACAGGCGGCGCCGGCGGTGGTGAGGACGCGAGCGCCGTGCACTACGACGGGGCGAACAAGTCGAGCGTGACGCTGGGCGGCACGGGGGCATCCAAAACGGTTTCGCTGAAGAATGTCGCGACGGGCGTGGCGGACACGGACGCCGTCAATGTGGCGCAACTCCAGAGCGGCCTGAGCGACGTCAAGACCGAAATTACGGACAGCCTCAAAGACGGTTCGCTCGACATGAAGTACATCAAGGTCAATGCGAAGGGGATTCAGGCGAACGCGCTGGGGCCGAACAGCGTGGCGATCGGTTCGTCGGCAAGTGCGACGAACAAGGATACGCTGGCAATCGGCTCCGGCGCGCGGGCGTCGGGCACCAGCTCGATCGCCATCGGCATCAATTCGGTCGCGACCCAGGCGAATACCGTGTCGGTGGGGAGCAGCGGCGCGGAGCGCCGAATCGTGAATCTCGGCGACGGCGTGGACGATAACGACGCGGTCAACATGAAGCAGTTGCACGAGGCGTTCCAGACCGCCGGTTCGCAGGTCAGGGAAGAGATGACCCGGGCGATGCCGAAGGGCGGCATGACGCGCGACACCATCTCGAAGCCGGGCAGCTTCGTCGCGGTCGAGGGCATGGGTGACGACGGCAGTCTGCCGTCGATCGCGTCGATGAACGGCAAGGATCCGACGTCGGGTACCGCGGCCGCCATCGGCGTGTCGTCGGCCGCGGCCGGCGTCAATGCGATTGCCGTCGGTTTGCAGTCGGTCGCGCAGTCCGACAACTCCGTCGCCATCGGCAGCATGGCGCAGACCGGGGTCGATCAACCCTATTCGGTTGCCATCGGCACCATGGTGACGACGAATGGAACGCGAGCGATCGGTATCGGCGCGGAAGTGAGGTCGAACGGCGAAAACTCGGTGGCCGTCGGGAACAATTTCGTCAGCGCGATTGGCGACAATTCCGTGGCGATCGGCAACGCGGCAAAAGCGGCGGCCGGTGCCGTCAACAGCATTGCGGTGGGCAAGAGCGCGAACGTTGCGCTGAACGTCACCGACGCCCTCGCGCTGGGCGCCAACACGAGCGTGACGGCGGGTGGGGCGGGCGGTGTGGCACTGGGTTCCGGTTCCGTTGCGAATCGCGGCACCGCGGTTTCCGTCGGGTCGGGCAAGGCGCAGCGACAGATCGTCAATGTCGCAAAGGGGACGCAGAGCACCGACGCGGTGAACCTGAGCCAGTTGAAGGGCGTAACGGATGCGCTCGGCGGCGGCTCGGGCATCGGGACGGACGGTGCGGTAACGGCCCCGTCGTACACGGTCGGCGACAAGACGTACAACAATGTCGGCGATGCGCTGGCGGCGATGTCCGAGTCCGCAGGCGGGACGGATCCGAATGCCGTGGCTTACGACAGCGAGAAAAAGGACAAGGTGACGCTGGCCGGCGAGAACGGCACGACGTTGACGAACGTGAAGGCGGGCAAGGTGAGCGCGGACAGCAAGGACGCGGTCAACGGCGCGCAGTTGCACGACACGGCGCAGAGCGTGGCGGACGCGTTGGGCGGCGGCTCGTCGGTGGACGAGAACGGCGAACTGACGGCGCCGACTTACAGCCTGGCCGATCCCGAGGACGAATCGAAGCAGACCGAATACCACACGGTCGGCGATGCGCTGGAGAACCTTGACGGCCGGGTGGCAGGCAACACGACCGAAATCACGAACATCAAGAACGAGTTCAAGGACGCGGGCCTGGTGGATGGCGATGGCGACACGCGCGCCGTGGTGACGTACGGCAAGAACGCGGACGGTACGCCGAACTTCAAATCAGTGAAGCTGGCCGGCGAGGGTGGCACGATCCTGTCGAACGTGGCGGCGGGCAAGGCCGACATGGATGCGGTGAACGTGTCGCAGTTGAAGTTGTCCGGTCTGATCGGCGGTGACGGCAAGACGCGTGTCGCGGTGACGTACGACAAGAACGAGGACGGCACGGCGAATTACGGCAAGGCGACGCTGGCCGGCGAGGGCGGCACGACGCTGTCGAACGTGAAGGCGGGCAAGGTGAGCACGGACAGCAAGGACGCGGTCAACGGCGCGCAGTTGCACGACACGGCGCAGAACGTGGCGGACGCGTTGGGCGGCGGCTCGTCGGTGGACGAGAACGGCAAGTCGACGGCGCCGACATACAGCCTCGCGGATCCTGTGGACGGTACGAAGGAAATTGCTTACCACAACGTTGGCGACGCATTGGAGAACCTCGACGGCCGGGTGGCAGGCAACACGACCGAGATCACGAACATCAAGAACGAGTTCAAGGACGCGGGCCTGGTGGACGGTGATGGCCATACGCGTGCCGCGGTGACGTACGACAAGAACGCGGACGGCACGGCGAATTACAAGTCGGCGACGCTGGCCGGCGAGGGCGGCACGACGTTGACGAACGTGAAGGCGGGCAAGGTGAGCGCGGACAGCAAGGACGCGATCAACGGCGCGCAGTTGCACGACACGGCGCAGAGCGTGGCGGACGCGTTGGGCGGCGGCTCGTCGGTGGACGAGAACGGCAAGTCGACGGCGCCGACATACAGCCTCGCGGATCCTGTGGACGGTACGAAGGAAATTGCTTACCACAACGTTGGCGACGCATTGGAGAACCTTGACGGCCGGGTGGCAGGCAACACGACCGAAATCACGAACATCAAGAACGAGTTCAAGGACACGGGCCTGGTGGACGGTGATGGCCATACGCGCGCCGCGGTGACGTACGACAAGAACACGGACGGCACGGCGAATTACAAGTCGGCGACGCTGGCCGGCGAGGGCGGCACGACGCTGTCGAACGTGGCCGACGGCAAGGCGGACAAGGACGCGGTGAACGTATCGCAACTGAAGTCGTCGGGCCTGGTTGGCGAGGACGGCAAGGCGCGTGCCGCGGTGACCTACGACAAGAACGCGGACGGCACGGCGAATTACAAGTCGGCGACGCTGGCCGGCGAGAACGGCACGACGCTGTCGAACGTGGCCGACGGCAAGGCGGACAAGGATGCGGTGAACGTGTCGCAACTGAAGTCGTCGGGTCTGGTTGGCGAGGACGGCAAGGCGCGTGCTGCGGTGACGTACGACAAGAACACGGACGGCACGGCGAATTACAAGTCGGCGACGCTGGCCGGCGAAGGTGGTACCACGCTGTCGAACGTGAAGGCCGGCCAGGCGGACAAGGATGCGGTGAACGTGTCGCAACTGAAGTCGTCGGGCCTGATCGGCGAGGACGGCAAGGCGCTGGCAGCGGTGACCTACGACAAGAAGGCGGACGGCACGCCGGACTACGGCTCGGTGACGTTCGGGAATGGCAAATCCGCCGATCCGGTGAAGCTGTCGAATATCGCGAAGGGCACGGATGGTGCGGACGCGGTGAACGTCGACCAACTGACCGAGGCGATTCGCAACGTCGAAGGCGGCATGAATCCGCTGTCCTTGTCTTACGACGATGTATCGAAGAGCAAGGCGACGCTGGCCGGCGAGGGCGGCACGACGTTGACGAACGTGAAGGCGGGCAAGGTGAGCGCGGACAGCAAGGACGCGGTCAACGGCGCGCAGTTGCACGACACGGCGCAGAGCGTGGCGGACGCATTGGGCGGCGGCTCGTCGGTGGACGAGAACGGCAAGCTGACGGCGCCGACATACAGCCTCGCGGATCCAGTGGACGGTACGAAGGAAATTGCTTACCACAACGTTGGCGACGCATTGGAGAACCTTGACGGCCGGGTGGCAGGCAACACGACCGAGATCACGAACATCAAGAACGAGTTCAAGGACGCGGGCCTGGTGGACGGTGATGGCCATACGCGTGCCGCGGTGACGTACGACAAGAAGGCGGACGGCACGGCGAACTATGGCAAGGCAACGCTGGCTGGCGAGAATGGCACGACGCTGTCGAACGTGGCCGACGGCAAGGCAGACAAGGATGCGGTGAACGTGTCGCAACTGAAGTCGTCGGGCCTGGTTGGCGAGGACGGCAAGGCGCGTGCCGCAGTGACGTACGACAAGAAGGCGGACGGCACGGCGGATTACGGCAAGGCGACGCTGGCCGGCGAGAACGGCACGACGCTGTCGAACGTGAAGGCGGGCAAGGTGAGCGCGGACAGCAAGGACGCGATCAACGGCGCGCAGTTGCACGACACGGCGCAGAGCGTAGCGGACACGTTGGGCGGCGGCTCGTCGGTGGACGAGAACGGCAAGCTGACGGCACCGTCGTATAGCCTGACCGATCCGGTGGACGGCTCGAAGCAGATCGAATACCACACGGTCGGCGATGCGCTGGAGAACCTTGACGGCCGGGTGGCAGGCAATACGACCGAGATCACGAACATCAAGAACGAGTTCAAGGACGCGGGCCTGGTGGACGGCGACGGCCATACGCGCGCCGCGGTGACGTACGACAAGAACGCGGACGGCACGCCGAACTACGGCAAAGCGACGCTGGCCGGCGAGAGCGGCACGATCCTGTCGAACGTGAAGGCCGGCGTGGCGGACAAGGACGCGGTGAACGTATCGCAACTGAAGTCGTCGGGCCTGATCGGCGAGGACGGCAAGGCGCTGGCCGCGGTGACGTACGACAAGAAGGCGGACGGCACGCCGGACTACGGCTCGGTGACGTTCGGGAATGGCAAATCCGCAGATCCGGTGAAGCTGTCGAATATCGCGAAGGGTACCGACGGTGCGGACGCGGTGAACGTTGACCAACTGACAGAGGCGATTCGCGACGTTGAAGGCGGCATGAATCCGCTGTCCTTGTCTTACGACGATGTATCGAAGAGCAAGGCGACGCTGGCAGGCGAGAACGGCACGATCCTGTCGAACGTGAAGGCGGGTGTGTCGGACCAGGACGCGGTGAACGTGTCGCAACTGAAGTCCTCGGGCCTGATCGGCGAGGACGGCAAGGCGCGCGCCGCGGTGACGTACGACAAGAACGCAGACGGCACGCCGAACTATGGCAAGGCGACGCTGGCCGGCGAGAGCGGCACGATGCTGTCGAACGTGGCCGACGGCAAGGCGGACAAGGACGCGGTGAACGTGTCGCAGCTGAAGTCCTCGGGTCTGGTTGGCGAGGATGGCAAGGCGCGCGCCGCGGTGACGTACGACAAGAACGCGGACGGCACGCCGAACTACGGCAAGGCGACGCTGGCCGGCGAGAGCGGCACGGTCCTGTCGAACGTGAAGGCCGGCGTGTCGGACAAGGACGCGGTGAACGTGTCGCAGCTGAAGTCCTCGGGTCTGGTTGGCGAGGATGGCAAGGCGCGCGCCGCGGTGACGTACGACAAGAACGCGGACGGCACGCCGAACTACGGCAAGGCGACGCTGGCCGGCGAGAGCGGCACGGTCCTGTCGAACGTGAAGGCCGGCGTGTCGGACAAGGACGCGGTGAACGTGTCGCAGCTGAAGTCCTCGGGTCTGGTTGGCGAGGATGGCAAGGCGCGCGCCGCGGTGACGTACGACAAGAACGCGGACGGCACGCCGAACTACAAGTCGGCGACGCTGGCAGGTCTCGGCGGTACGACACTGTCGAACGTGGCTGACGGCAAGGCGGACAAGGATGCGGTGAACGTATCGCAGCTGAAGTCGACCGGCCTGATCGGCGAGGACGGCAAGGCATTGGCCGCAATGACGTACGACAAGAACGCGGACGGTACGCCGAACTACAAGTTGGCGACGCTGGCCGGCGAAGGTGGCACCACGCTGTCGAACGTAAAGGCCGGCGTGGCGGACAAGGATGCGGTGAACGTGTCGCAACTGAAATCGTCGGGCCTGATCGGCGAGGACGGCAAGGCGCTGGCCGCAATGACGTACGACAAGAACGCGGACGGCACGCCGAACTACAAGTCGGCGACGCTGGCCGGCGAAGGTGGCACCACGCTGTCGAACGTAAAGGCCGGCGTGGCGGACAAGGATGCGGTGAACGTATCGCAGCTGAAGTCGACCGGCCTGATCGACGAGGACGGCAAGGCGCTGGCCGCAATGACGTACGACAAGAACGCGGACGGCACGCCGAACTACAAGTCGGCGACGCTGGCCGGCGAAGGTGGCACCACGCTGTCGAACGTAAAGGCCGGCAAGGCGGACAAGGATGCGGTGAACGTGTCGCAACTGAAGTCGTCGGGCCTGATCGGCGAGGACGGCAATGCATTGGCCGCAATGACATACGACAAGGATGCGGACGGCACGCCCAACTACGGCAAGGCAACGTTGGCCGGCGAGGGCGGCACCACGCTGTCGAACGTGAAGGCCGGCAAGGCGGACAAGGATGCGGTGAACGTGTCGCAGCTGAAATCGTCGGGCCTGATCGGCGAGGACGGCAACGCGCTGGCCGCGGTGACGTACGACAAAAACACCGATGGCACGCCGAACTACAAGTCGGCGAAGCTGGCCGGCCTCGGCGGTACGACACTGTCGAACGTGGCCGACGGCAAGGCGGACAAGGACGCGGTGAACGTGTCGCAACTGAAATCGTCGGGCCTGATCGGCGAGGACGGCAAGGCGCTGGCCGCGGTGACGTACGACAAGAACGCGGACGGCACGCCGAACTACAGGTCGGCGACGCTGGCCGGCCTCGGCGGTACGACACTGTCGAACGTGGCCGACGGCAAGGCGGACAAGGACGCGGTGAACGTATCGCAACTGAAGTCGTCGGGCCTGATCGGCGAGGACGGCAACGCGCGTGCCGCAGTGACGTACGACAAGAACATCGACGGCACGCCGAACTACAAGTCGGCGACGCTGGCAGGGCTTGGCGGTACGACGCTGTCGAACGTGAAGGCCGGCAAGGCGGACAGGGATGCGGTGAACGTGTCGCAACTGAAGTCGTCGGGCCTGATCGGCGAGGACGGCAACGCGCACGCCGCGGTGACGTACGACAAGAACATCGACGGCACGCCGAATTACGGCTCGGTGACGTTGGGCGGCGGGAAATCCGAGAAGACCGTCATGCTGTCGAACGTGGCAACGGGGGTGCTCGGAACCGATGCCGTCAACGTCGATCAGTTGACCGATGGTCTGTCCAATCTTGAAGACAAGCTCGTCAACGGCGCAATCGACCTCAAGTACATCAAAGTCCGGTCGGACGGCATCGCGGCTCGCGCTATTGGCGACCAGGCCGTAGCCATCGGCGCATCAGCCAACGCGACGGGGCAATACACGATGGCGCTGGGGTCGGGTTCGAGGGCGTCCGGCAAGAACTCGGTGGCGATCGGCGTCAACTCGGTGGCGGACGAGGCCGATACGGTAGCGGTCGGGCGCGACGGCGAGGAGCGTCGGATCGTTCACGTGAAGGCGGGTCAAGTCGATGCATCCAGCACCGATGCGGTGAACGGCTCGCAGCTTTATGCCGCGCTGGATCAGATCAACGCATCGGTGGCCGAGCAGCAGCGCAGCCTCCGCACGCTGTCTCAGACGCGTGACGTGACGTCGCCGCCGGGGAGTTTCATCGCGGTCGAAGGGTTGGCCGCGGACGGCGGTTCGCCGAACATGGCTTCGATCAACGGCAAGGACCCGAAATCGGGAACGGCCGCGGCCATCGGCATTTCGAGCACGGCGGCCGGCCTCGATACCGTCGCGGTCGGTTTGGCGAGCGTAGCCCAGTCGGACAATGCCGTCGCCATCGGCAGCTTCGCTCAGACAGGGGTGGATCACGAGTATTCGGTCGCCATCGGCAGCATGGTCACGACGAACGGTGTAGGGGCCGTCGGGATCGGTTCGAAGGTGAGATCAAACGGGGAAAACTCGGTGGCCGTCGGCACGAACGGCGCTGCGGCCATAGCTAACAGTTCGGTCGTCGTTGGCGATCGCGCGAAGGTATGGGCGGGCGGCGACAACAGTATTGCGATCGGTTCGAATGCATCCGTCGTCCTGGACGTGACCAATGCAATCGCCCTTGGCGCCAACGCGAAGGCGCTGAAACCGGGCAGCATTGCCATCGGCGCCGGCTCGACGGCGGATCGTGCGAATGCGGTGTCGTTCGGCGCGCTCGGTGCGGAGCGGCAGCTCGTCAACGTTGCGAAGGGCACCGTGAATACCGATGCGGTCAACGTCGGTCAATTGCGGGACGCGATGGCGGCGTTCGGCGGCAACGCGGACATCGCAAAGGACGGTTCGATTACGGCGCCGACCTACACGATCGACGGTCAGACCTATCACAACGTCGAGGCGGCACTGAACGCTGCGGCGCAAAGCGGCGGCACGGCCGATCCGAATGGCGTGGCTTACGACGGTGTCCTGAAGGACAAGGTGACGCTGGCTGGCCAGGATGGCACGACGCTGACGAACCTGAAGGCTGGTGACCTGACGGAGACGAGCAAGGACGCGGTGACGGGCGCTCAGTTGTTCGCGACGAACGAGAGCCTGGACGGCCTGCAACAGTCGCTGAAGGACGGCGGCGTGATCGACTCGAAGACGGGCGAGTCGCTGGCGGTGACGTACGAAAGCACGCTGAAGGACAAGGTGGCGCTGGCCGGCCAGGACGGCACGACGTTGTCGAACGTGAAGGCGGGTACGGCGGACATGGACGCCGTGAACGTATCGCAACTGAAATCGTCGGGCCTGATCGGCGAGGGCGGCAAGTCGCTGTCGGCCGTGACCTACGACACGCGCGTCGACGGGACCACGGACTTCGCATCCGTGACGTTCGGCGGCGTGAACGCCAGTATCCCTGTCGCACTGCATAACATCGCTGCCGGCAAGGCATCGACGGACGCGGTCAATGTGTCCCAGTTGCAGGGCGTGACCGACGCGATTGGCGGCGGTGCGGGTATCGATGCGGACGGCAAGGTCACCGCGCCGATCTACACGGTCGACGGCACCGAATATGCATCGGTCGGCGATGCCATCAAGGCGCTGGAACAGCGGGAGGGCGGTTCCGGAAACGGTTCGAATCCGAACGCGGTTGCCTATGACGACGACGCCAAGACAACGGTGACGCTGGCGGGCAAGAAGGGCACGGTGATCGGCAACGTGGCAGGCGGCTCGCTCGCCGTCGACAGCACCGAGGCTGTCAACGGGGGCCAGTTGAATACCGTCACGCAGAGCATCGCGGACAGCCTCGGCGGCGGCGCCAAGTTCGATCCGGTGACCGGCAAGATCGCGGCCCCGAAGTATGAGCTCACCGAACTCGACGGCTCGAAGTCATCGTTCGGCAACGTCGGCGATGCCTTCCAGCATCTCGACGACCTCACGTCGGAGAACGTGAAGCAGATCGAGGGGCTGTACAAGGACGTCGCGAATGCGGTTCAGTACGACGACGAGAAGCACACTTCCGTCACGCTCGGCAGCATCGATGTCAAACCCGTGACGCTGAAGAACGTCGCGGACGGCACCGACGAAACCGATGCGGTCAACGTGCGGCAACTGCGCTCGGCGGGCCTCGTCGATGACAAGGGCGTGATGCAATCGGCGGTCGTGTACGACAAGAACACGGACGGCACGACGAACTACGGTTCGGTGACGCTCGGCGGATTCGGGTCCGTCACGCCTGTTGGTCTGCACAACGTTGCGGCGGGCACGGCGGCGACGGATGCGGTGAACGTCAGCCAGTTGAGCGGTGTGGTCGGTGCGCTTGGTGGCGACGCGAAGATCGATGCGGAAACCGGCAAGGTGATTGCCCCGACGTACCACGTGGGGAACATCGATTTCGATAACGCTGGTGATGCGCTGAGCAACCTCGACGGCCGGGTCAAGCAGATCCAGAACAACATCACCAATCCGGTGGAACTCGCTGGCGCGGTCATGTACGGGAAGAACGGCGACGGCTCCGTGAACTACGGCATGGTGAAGCTGGGTAATGGCTCGGGGCCGGTGGTGTTGACGAACGTCAAGGCCGGCACGACTGAGTACGACGCCGTGAACTACGGCCAGTTCTCGGAACTGAAAGGGCGCGTCAGCGACATCGACGAACGTCTGAACGCGGCGACCACGCCAGGCAACGGCGGTGGTGCGGGCACGAACGGCAATGGCCTGATCGACGGCACGGGCGGCAGCGGCACGAACAGCGCTGAAATCCTCGCCGCGAAGCCGGGCAACGGCAACGGCAACGTCGCCGCAGGCTCCAGTTCGCAGGTCGCGGACGGTCAGCACAACGGCACGGCGGTTGGCGCCGGTTCGAAGGTGATGGCCGACAGCGGCACGGCGGTTGGCCATGGCGCAACGGTCTCGGCCGACGCGACCAACTCGGTCGCGCTGGGCCAGGGGTCGAAGGCGACCGAAGCCAACACGGTGTCGATCGGTTCGGAAGGCGCCGAACGCCGGATCGTCAATGTCGCGGATGGCGTGAAGGCTACGGATGCCGTCAGCAAGGGGCAGTTCGACCGTGCGATGGGCGGGATGCAAGGCCAGATCAACGATCTGTCGCGCAACGCTTACTCCGGTATCGCAGCCGCCACGGCGCTGGCGATGATCCCGAGCGTCGATCCGGGCAAGAACATCTCGTTCGGCATCGGCGGGGCTTCCTACAAGGGGTATCAGGCCGTATCGCTCGGCGGTGAAGCACGTATCACGGAGAACCTGAAGATGCGCGCCGGCGTTGGCATGAGCAGCGGCGGCAATACCTTCGGTGTGGGGGCTTCCTACCAGTGGTAACGCGGGAGGGCGGACCATCGGTCCGCCTTCCGTCCCGGTTCGCGACGGGCCGGCGAGGTCGTTTCTCGCCGGCCCGCAAGCGTCGAACGCTGCAAGCCGATCGAGGCTCGTTCATCCCACCTTCTCAATTTTCCGCTGAAAGCGGGGAGCAGCATCATGCAAAAACTTCATTTCTTCCGTGCCGGTTTGGCCGGCGCGCTCGTCGCATTGCTGAGCGCGTGCGCGACACAATCCGGACCGACCTACAGCATGCGCGCAGTCAACGTGCCGAATCAGTCGCAGCCCCTGTTTCGCGTGACTTGCGACGGCTTGTTGTCGAGCGGCAAAGCCTGCCGTGCGGCGGCCGAAAGGCAGTGTGCCGGCAACGGCGTGACGGTGTTGGAGGCCGTCGACCGCATGCGCGGAAACGCCGCGCTGCAGGATCAGCGCGAACTCACCTTCATGTGCGGCAAGCCGGTGCCGCGGAGAGTCGAGCAGCCCGTTGCGCCGCGCCCGGCGCCCGCACCCGAACCTCGTCCCGAGCCTGTCGCGCAACGTCAGGTGCTGCTGCAAGGCAATGCCAATTTCGAGGTCGATCGCGCCACGCTGACACCGGAGGCGCGCCGCCAGCTCGACCGGTTCGTCGACGCGAACAGAGGAGTGGGGTTTCGTCGCGTGACGATCACCGGTTATACGGATTCGACAGGCTCGCTTTCGCATAACGGGCGCCTGTCGGAAGCGCGCGCGCGAGCAGTCACGACGTATCTGCGCACCAGCGGCTTGCAGGTCGGGCAATTCGTGTCGGAGGGCAAGGGGCCGGCCGATCCGGTGGCATCGAATGCGACGGCCGACGGACGCGCGCAGAACCGGCGCGTAGAGATCCAGGTCGTGCCGCAGTAACCGGGGGCGGTCTTCTTCGTCTTGCAGCCGTGCGGTGAGCGGCGCACTGGCCGCAAGGCGATTTCATACAGGAAAACTAAATTTTTTTGAGGCAGAAGTTATGGCAACGGTAAAGGCAGCGACGCGACCGTCGCGTCCGACGATCGATACGGTAATGGACAACATGCCGCCGTACACCGGCGTCATCGAGAAAGGCGGTCTGACGAACGATCCGCGTCCGACGGTAAGCGGGCGTGGCGATGCCGGATCGATCATTCACGTGCTGGTGGACGGCCGTGAAGTCGGCACGGCGGTGGTGAAGGCGAACGGCACGTGGAGCTTCGCGTTGCCGCAGTCGCTGAGCGACGGCGAATATCGGCTGACGGCTCGCGCGAGCAACGACGCGGGGTGGAGCGTGCCGTCGACGTCGTACGGGATCGTGGTGGACGTGACGCCGCCGTCGCGTCCGACGATCGAAGCGGCGACGGAAGGGACGCAGCCGACGCTGTCGGGGCGTGCGGAAGCGTATTCGACCGTGACGGTGTACGACGGCGCGAAGGTGCTGGGGACGACGACGACGGGCATCGATGGCGCGTGGACGTTCAAGCTGCCGTCCGGGCTGTCGAACGGGACGCACTCGCTGACGGTGACGGCGATGGATCCGGCGGGCAACACGAGCGTCGGATCGGCGGGCTTCGACGTGACGATCGGGCCGGTGGCGCCGCCGACGCCGACCACGCAGGCGATCCTGGACGAGATGGGGCGCGACAGCGGGAGCTTCGATTTCGACCGGTTGACGAACAATGGAACGGCGGGGCGCTTGCTGAGCGGCCACGTGACGGCAGCCTTGGCGTCGGGCGAAAAGGTGCAGGTGTCGACGGACGACGGGAAGACGTGGGTGGACGCGGTGATGAAATCGGACGGCAAGTGGGTGGCCGTCGATTCGAACGCACACACAGGTAGCTGGACAGTGAAGACGCGTGTAGCGAACGACGATGGCGCGACGGGGCCGCAGAAGGCCTATGACGTCACGCTGGATGTGGCGGCGCCGGGCACTCCGGGCTCGGCCGTACGGTCGGGCAACGTGATCGACGTGTCGCTGTCCGGCACGGGTATCGTGGCGGGCGACGCGGTGAACGTGATGATCGGAGACCACCGGATTGCCTATACGCTCACGGCGGCGGACGTTGCAGCGGGACGCGTGAAAGTCACGATCCCGGCAGGAATCTCCGCGACGATGGACGAGCATGCGAGCTATGGTGTGGCACTGGTCGACATCAGTGGGAATGTTTCTGATTATCTGGTGACTCGATACGTCGAGGTCGCCGGTTCGGGGGGCGGATCGAGTGCCGGCATCGATTACAAGGTCGTCGATTTCAACGATCAAAAAGTTCGGGATTTCAACGGAAGCGCGCCGATCAACTTTGGCATTTTTACGGCGGAGTTCGCCAAGCCCATGTCAGTCAACGGCCGCGTCGTTGAACAGGGCATTCGTACTGGCAGCGGTGGCGGTTTCGGCCTGGGTACAAAACAGATCGTGCCGGAAACCGGGGCGACGGGGTTGCTGATCAACCTCACGGGCATGCCGAAGTTCCACCTCAACAACGGGGCGCGCGCGCATGCATTGACGGTTGATCTCGGGGCAAGCGTCGGAGCGACCTACGAGCGCATGACGGCCTATTTCTATGACGATGCCGGAAAGTTGGTTCATCGGCAAGACCTCTTGACCAATGGGAAAACGGCGAATGGCGAGATTCACACATATCAGGTCGTCCTGCCGGACGACTTGCTGTTCTCGTCTTTCGGCATCGGGTATTGGGCGAGCAATGGAGCATTGTCGGGCGTCGATGCGATCTGGGTCGACAATATCGGCTTCGCCGGTGGCGATTTTTCGACTATTTCTCCCGCGGTAATGCTCGATTTCAACGATCAAAAAGTTCGGGATTTCAACGGAAGCGCGCCGATCAACTTTGGCATTTTCACGGCGGAGCTCGCCAAGCCCGTGTCGGTCAACGGCCGCGTCGTCGAACAAGGCATTCGTACTGGCGGCGGTGGCGGTTTCGGCCTGGGTACAAAACCGATCGTGCCGGAAACCGGGGAGACGGGGTTGCTGATCAACCTCACCAGCATGCCAAAGTTCCACCTCAACAACGGGGCGCATGCGCATGCATTGACGGTTGATCTCGGGGCAAGTGTCGCATCGAGCTACGAGCGCATGACGGCCTATTTCTATGACGATGCCGGAAAGTTGATTCATCGGCAAGACCTCTTGGTCAATGGGAAAGCGGTGAGTGGCGAGATTCACACACATCAGGTCGTCCTGCCGGACGACTTGCTGTTCTCGTCTTTCGGCATCGGGTATTGGGCGAGCAATGGGGCATTGACGGGTGTCGATGCGATCTGGGTCGACAATATCGGCTTTTCTGGCGGCAGTTTTGCCAAATCGGACTGGGAGAAGATCGTGGAAGTCGTGCCACCGGCCGATATCCAGCACGTCATCGACACGTCCGATGCGGCTTATTACGGATCGTCGCACGGTACCGAGTTTCAGCTCGACCACGTGTCGTATTTCTCCGGCGCTTATACAGGCATCCACGGCGGCGCCGGCATCGATACGCTGAAACTGACCGGTGCGAACGAACTGCTGGACCTGTCGAAGCTGATTCACGTCGGCGGATCGAGCAAGCTTTCGTCGATCGAGATCATCGACATCACGGGTACCGGCGACAACGTGCTGAAGCTGTCGATGCGCGACGTGCTGGAATTGGGTCACGAAAACCTGTTCCGCACCGACGGCCACACGCAGATGATGGTGAAAGGCAATGCGGGCGACCGTGTCGAACTGTTGGGCATGAGCGGTCTCGATGACGGACACTGGGCGAATCAGGGGATGGTGGCCGTCGACGGCATGGCCTACGTCGTCTATGAAAATACGACGTTGAACGTCGAATTGCTGGTGCAATCTGCAGTGTCGACGCAACTCGTCTGATCATCCGCCGAGTCGGCAAGTCCCGCATCGCCGGGCCATCGCGCCGCCACCTTTTCGTGGCGGCGCGCTTGTTTCCGGCTTGCGTCAGGCCCGATCTCTCACGGCCCACTCAATGGGCGAAGCGTTTGTTTTCCGGGCACCGGTTTCACTGATTCGTTCTTGTCCTAATGGTTTCTATTTTGGTTTAGGACTTTTCATATGTTGCGTCGCGTACGTATTCCGTACAGTCGTTATCTTTCGATGACGCAACCGACGCAGCAATGCAGATCGATCGGGAGCGTTGTGCGGTCGAGCGGAGCAACGGATCGTCCCGGGTCTGCGATTCATCCCTGGTGACGCGGAAAGGCGATGCAAGCGGCAATGGGCGAGCAAGCCCCACGCGCGCTTTCCGCATGCCCTTCCAAAACGCTCTCGGCATCGACCCGGAAGCCATCGAGCCCCCTCTGACGACCTGGTCACATGGATACCCAAACCTTCAATAGCGAGAGCCCACCGGGCAGCAAAGCCGTTCTGCCCGAAATGCTCGAGCGCGACAGCCTGATGGACGCCGCGCTGTGGATCTGCGACTACTACGGTCGCGGCCGCACGCGTGAAGCATTGACGGCCGGGCTCGCGATGTCCGCGTCGTTGACGCCCTCGCTCGCGCTCGAATTGCTTGTGCAAGCCGGGTTGTCGGCGAGGCTGGTCGAGCGGAAGCTGCCACAGCTGCCGGGCCATCTGATGCCCGTGCTGCTGCTGCGTCGCGACGGCGGCGCATGCGTACTGCTCGGGGAGGGCGTCGAGCGAGACGGTGCGGAAGGGGCGAGCATCGCTTACCGGGTCGTGATGCCCGAAATGGGCCGCGATCCCGTCGAATGCGGCGAAGCCGAGATCCATGACACGTACTCGGGCCATGCGATTCTCGTCAAGCCACACGCAAAAGCCGATACCCGCGACGGCGAACCTCTGCCCGAGCCGGCCGGACACTGGCTGCTGCGAACGCTGTGGCACTACCGCAGTTATTACGCGAGCGCCGCGCTCGGCGCGTTCCTGGTCAACGTGCTCGGTCTCGCCAGCGTGTTCTTCACGATGAACGTGTACGACCGTGTCGTACCGAATCAGGCGTATGTGACGCTCTGGTCGCTCGCGATCGGAGTCGCGCTCGCGATGTCGATGGAAGCGATTTCGCGGCATGTGCGCGCGCACGTGCTCGACACGGCCGGCAAGAAGGCCGATCTCGTGCTCGGCAGCTTGCTGTTCCGCCAGGCGCTGTCGATCCGGATGGAGCGTCGTCCGGCGTCATCCGGTTCGTTCGCGCACCGGCTGCGCGAATTCGAGTCGGTACGCGATTTCGCGACGTCGGCGACGCTGTCCGCGGTATCGGATCTGCCGTTCGTCCTGCTGTTCGTCGCGGTGATTTTCGCGGTCGCCGGCCCGCTCGGCTGGGTTCCGTTGCTGATGATTCCGCTGCTCGTCGGCATCGGCGTGATCGTTCAGTGGCCGCTCGCGCGGGCGATGCGGGAGAACCTGCGCGAGGCGTCGCTGAAGCAGGGCGTGCTGATCGAGTCGGTGGAAGGGCTCGAGACGTTGAAGGCGGTCGGCGCGGAGGGCGCGATGCGGCATCGGTGGGACACGTTCAGTGCGAAGGCCGCCGCGTCGTCGATGAAATCGCGTCAATGGTCGAGCGTCGCGACGTGCATGGTGACGTGGCTGCAGCAGATGCAGACCGTCGTGATCGTGGTGGCTGGCGTCTATCTGATCGGCGCGGGCTCGCTCACGCAAGGCGCACTGATCGGTGCCGTGATGCTCGCCGGCCGCGTGACCGCGCCGCTCGGCCAGGTCATGGGGCTCGCATTGCGTTTCCAGCAGGCGAAGGCCGCGCTACGTTCGCTCAACGAGCTGATGGTCATGCCGGTCGATCACGATACCGAACGGGAATATCTCGCTCGCCCGCCGCTGACCGGTCACGTGAAGCTCGACGACGTTTCGTTTTCGTATCCGTCTGCGCCGATGCAACAGGGTGTGCCGGTTCTGCAGGCTGTCTCGATCGAGATTGCTCACGGCGAGCGGGTCGCGATATTGGGCCGGGTCGGCAGCGGGAAGTCGACATTGCTGCGTCTGATCGCGCGTCTCTACCGGCCGACCGGCGGCAAGGTGCTGGCCGACGGGCTCGACGCCGAGCAGATCGCGCCGGCGGACTGGCGCAAGACCTTCGGTTACGTCGGTCAGGACAGTCGCCTGTTCTACGGATCGCTGCGCGACAACGTGACGCTCGGCCGCCCTCATGCGACGACGGACGAACTGCTGAATGTGCTGAAGCTGACCGGCCTCGACGAGCTTGTCGCGCGCCACCCGCTGGGCGTCGGCCTGCCGGTCGGCGAGAACGGCAGCGAGCTGTCGGGCGGCCAGCGGCAACTCGTCGCGCTTGCGCGCAGCCTGATCGCACAGCCGCGCGCATTGTTGCTGGACGAACCGACGAGCGCGATGGATACACAGACGGAAGCGGTGTTCATCGAGCATCTGCGACAGGCGACGGCCGGCCAGACGCTCGTCGTCGTCACGCATCGAACCTCGCTGCTGTCGCTCGTCGATCGGATCGTGATCGTCGATCAGGGCAAGGTCGTGATGGATGGCCCGAAGGCGCGCGTGCTCGCGGCGCTGTCGGGGCAATCCGTGCCGGGCGCGGGTGCGGCCGCGCACGATTCGCCGCGCGCGGCGATGCGTTCCGTCCGAGTCACGGAACGCGCCGAGGCCGCTGCCGGCGCGCAGATCGGGGAGGCTGCGCGATGAGCGATCGATCGATATTCCGGCGACGCCGGCGCGTGCCGCGGTTGTCCGCGCAAGACGCGGCGTTCATGGACGACGTGCGCGAAGCGCTGCTGGTGCGCTCGTCGGCCGGCGCGCAAGCCGTGCTGTACGTGGTGGTCGCCGTGCTGGTCGCGGGGCTCGTGTGGGCGCATTTCGCGCGCGTCGAAGAGGTCACGCGCGGTGAGGCCACCGTCGTGTCGCAGAGCCGCGAGCAGTCCATCCAGAGTCTCGAGGGTGGAATCGTGCGGCAGATCGCGGTGCGCGAGGGCGAACTGGTCGAGAAGGCGCAACTGCTGGCCAGGATCGATCCGACTCGCGCGGAGTCGAGTTATCGCGAATTGCGATCGAAGGCGCTCGGCCTGAAGGCGACGATCGCACGCTTGCGTGCGGAAGCGTACGGCGTGGCGCTGGCGTTTCCGGACGACGTGAAGCGCGAGCCCGCACTCGTCAGGCAGGAGACGGCGGCCTACGAGGCCCGCCGGCGCGTGATGGAGGAAGGCGTCGCCGCGCTGTCGCGCAGCCGGGCGCTGGTGTTGCGCGAGATTGCGATGTCGGAGCCGCTCGCGGCGAAGGGGCTGATTTCCGAGGTCGAGATCCTGCGCATGCGGCGACAAGCGGCCGATCTCGACGCGCAGATCGTCGAGCGCCGGAATCGCTACCGCGCCGAAGCAGGCGCGGAACTCACACGGCTCGAGCCGGAGCTGGCGCAGACGGACGAGTCGCTTGTCGGTCGCGCCGACGTGCTTGCGCGCACCGAAGTCGTCGCGCCGATGCGCGGTGTCGTGAAGAACGTTCGGGTCCACACGTCCGGTGCGGTCGTGCAGCCGGGCGAACACATCATGGAAATTGCGCCTGTCGACGACACGCTGCTGGTCGAGGCGCGCATCAAGCCATCGGACGTCGCATTCCTGCGCCCCGGGCTGCCGGCGCTCGTTAAGGTGAGCGCATACGACTACGCGATATACGGCGGCCTGCACGGGCGTGTCGTCAGCGTCGGCCCCGACACGGTGAAGGACGAGCAGCGCGCGGCGTCGGGGCGGCCCGACGCGACGTATTACCGGCTGATGGTCGAGACCGATGCGAATGCGCTGGAGGTCGCGGGGCGGCGGCTGCCGATTCTTCCGGGCATGCAGGCGACGGTCGACGTCCGCACGGGCGAAAAGACGGTGCTCGACTATCTTCTGAAACCGATCTTCAAGGCCCGCGAGGCTTTCAGGGAGCGCTGACATGGGCCGTCGTCGACATTCCGCGCGCGACGCCGGGCGCGGGTATCTGCATGCGATGCTGGCAGCGGCGATCGCCGTCACGATGCCGATCGCCGCGTTCGCGGGGCAAGCGAATGAAAGCGGCCCCGGGGCCGACGGCATGTCGGAAGGCGTGCATGCCGCACCGGCTCGCGCGCCGGCGCAAATCGATTTCGCCGGGCGGCAGGCTCGGGAGGCACGTCAGGGTGCGGACGTCGATCCGGTCGCACCGACGCTCGCGACCGAGGCCGACGTGCGGCGCTTTCTGTACGCGGCGGCGGAGGCGGCCGTCGACATCAGCCCGCAAGTGCAACGGCTGTACGCCGAATATCAGGCCGCTCAATCGGACGTCGATCAGGCGAAGGGCGCGCGCTGGCCGCAACTGCAACTGAGTGGCCGGACGCGCTCGGCGCAGTTCGGCGCGAATGCCGGCATCGGCTACGATCCCGGCAATTCGGTCAGCGCGGATCTCACGACGACGCTGTTCGACTGGGGGCGCAACGAGAAGCTGATCGGGAGCCGCCGCGCGCTGGCGAGCGCGAACCAGGAGCGTTACGTCGCGCAAATGGAGGATTCGGCCTATCAGATGTCGACCACGCTCGTTGAGCTGGCCAAGCAACGCAATATCGCGGCGCTGAGCCAGCAATTCGTCGACCGGATGGCTCGGCTCGTGAGCATGCTCGACGAGATCGTCGCGGTCGACCGCGGGCGCGGAAGCGAACTGACGCAGGCGAAGGCACGCCTGTTGCAGGCTCAGGCCGGCCGCGACGCCGCGCTCGCGAAGTGCCGCGACGCGGAGCTGAATCTGCGCAAGCTGGCGGGCGAGCGGCCGGTGCGCGTTCCAGTGATGTCGAGCTGGCCGCTGCGGCCGGGCAACCTCGAGCGCCTGATGTCGGCGCTCGACGAGAATCCGCGTCTCCAGCAGGCGCGTGCGGAAGCGAATGCGGCCGACCTCAACCGGGACGCCGTGCGGGCGTCGTCGAAACCGCGCGTCGATTGGGTCGTCAGCACGAGTACCGGCCGCGATGCGCTTGGCCGCAGGACGCCGTGGCAGACGATGCTCACGCTGAGCTGGAATGCGTTCACGGGCGGCGCCGCGACGGCGGCGAGCGGCGCTGCCGCGTACCGGGCGCAGGCCGGCTGGCATCAGGTCGAGCAATCGCGTCTCGATCTCGAATACCAGGTGCGCAGCGCCGACCAGGACGCTCGGGAGTTCGGCGCGCGCGCCGACCAGTACCGCGATCTGACGGTGGAGTCGGATCGCGTGCGCAGCGCGTTCTTCGATCAGTGGTATCACCTCGGGCGACGCTCGTTGCTCGATGTGCTGATCGCGGAGAGCGACGACTACAACAATCGCGTCAACGAAGTCGCGTATCGGTTCGACGGATACGCAGCGACGCTGCGCGGCTACGCGTCGGCGGGAATGCTCGTTCGCTGGTTGCGCGAGGGGTGAGGCGCCGTCGCTTGTCGGCAGACTGTCGCGCGGCGTGTGCGCAACGGAGAAAGCTATGAAAGCCGAATCAATCGTAAGCCGGTTCGGGCAGGTGCAGTGCTTGCCGGCGTCCTATCTGCCGCCGCCGTACGGTTCCCGGCGCGGCGCAGTCGACGCGTTTGCACGGTCGCCGGGGCGCGCCGCGTACCCGATCGAGCGGCCTGTCGCGTGGCGCGTGGTCGAGCCGGGCAGCGCGAAGCAGCGGGCGATGCGCGCGGCCGATTTCGGCCACGACAATCTGGCATGGAGCCGTCCGTACGTGCGCCGCGGCCGGGGCCGGGCCGCGTGGGCCGCGGTGGGCGGCGCGCTATCCGGCGCGACGCTGGCGCTGTGGCTCGGTGCAATGCCGGTCGGCTCCGGTACGTTTTCGGGTGATCCGGTCGATACCCAGGTACTGGCGACAGCGCATGCGCCGGAGCGAGCGTCCGTAGCAGGGTCTGGAGATCGTGGCGACGCGCCGCCAATGCGCGAGTTGAGTGTCGCGACTGCTCCGCTCGAACCGGACGAGCTGATCGGGCCGCACGATTTGAACGAGCGTCCCGCCGTAGTGACGCGGAGCGCGCCTGACGACGGAGCGCCTCCGGGCGTATCGGTCGAGCGTTCACGTATATCGGACGTGCAGGTTGCCGAGCGCGGCACCCGGCGAACCGGAACGGTGCGGATCAAGCACGCCCCACCAGTGGTGCGCGCAACGCGCGATCCGCATCCCGCTCTTCCTCCGCCGGCGCCCTCGCGGCATGAGGCATGCGGCGACGATTGGCCTTGCGGCGAGACGCTGCGGTCGATGCGGATCGAACTGGCGAACTGGGAAGCCGAATTGGCGCAGCGCGAGCAGGCAGATCCGCCTGACGTGCAGCCGGCCGCGTCAGGCTGGATGAGCGAACACACGCGGCTCAGCGACCGATGAGCCGCGTGGCGCCGGTCGTTGGCCGCGCGGACTGAAACTTTGCTGGCGACCTCGCCGCAAACAGGTCCGCCGGGGCGCGGCGGCCCGGGGTTTCGTTTCGACGCGGGAGCCGGATGACACCCGGACGATTTCGCGATCGGCCCGTTCCGGTGGCGAGTACGTGCGATCGGGCGGCACGTGCTGGCCGATCGCACGGGAGCATCAGCCGTTTCGCGGAAACCGGGCGCCGGGCGAACGGCCGCGGCGGCGTCACGTCATTGCAGGATCAGCCGCAGATGCGCATCGGCCTGCTCGCCGGGCGGCTTCTGGAACCCGCCCTTCGCGAAGCGGTGCCACCGGCCGATCACATAGCTGACGAGCAGGCTCGCGCGCGCGGCGGGATCGTAGTCGGCCGGCAGTACGAACGGCGTCGAGCCTTCCTGCGGCGCATTCGCCTCGGTGCGCGCGACCCGCAGGCACTGCTTGACGGTCGCCTCGATCCGGTCGAGCAGCTGGTTCACGCGCTCGGTCAGACGCTCGTCCTCGCCGACCAGCGCCTCGCCGGTCAGCACGCGGGTCATGCCCGGGTTCTTCGCGGCGAAATTGAGCATCGTCAGCGCGATCGTGCGCGCCTGTTGCACGCCGTTCGGCTCCTTCGCGACGATCTGGTTGACGAGCCCGAACAGCGCCTGCTCGATGAACTCGATCAGCCCTTCGTACATCTTCGCCTTGCTGGGGAAATGCCGGTACAGCGCGGCTTCCGACACGTCGAGCCGGGCCGCGAGCGAGGCGGTCGTGATTTTTTCGGGTTTCGGCGCCTCGAGCATCGCCGCGAGGGTCTGCAGGATCATCACGCGGCGCTCGCCCGGCTTCGGGCGCGGGCGAGCAGGTGTGGTCTGGCCTTCGGTTACGGCTTGGTCCTGCGGGTAAGTCGGCTGCATTTTTGTCGCCCCGATCGTGTGCCCAGTCGGAGCGATTTTAGCGAACGAATGCGCTGGTCGACATAAAGTGGGCGTCCGGTGCCTGGCAGGTGGCCGGGCAGGTGGCCGGTGATCCACACTGTGCCGATGCCGAGGCGCTTGTAGCGCTTCAGGTGGCCGAGCGTATCCTCGACGAGGATCGCGTCGGACGCACGGGCATGCACGGCGCGCAGCGTACGGCGCAGCATCGTGTGATCGGGCTTCGCGCGCCACGTGCGGCGGTCGCGCATGTGCTCGATCGCGATCACGCGTTCGAACAGCCGCTCGATGCGCAATTCGCGCAGCACCGCGCGCGCATAGTTCTCGGGCGCATTGGTCAGCACGAACTTGCGGCCCGGCAGCGCGGCGATGATGTGCGCGAGGCCGCGTTCGGCGCGCACCATCGCGGGAAGATCGGCGAACGTGTGGACCACGCGCAGGAAGTCGTGCGGATCGATCGGGTGATGGCGCGCGAGGCCGAGGAGCGCGGCGCCGTAGCGCTGCGTGTAGCCGGTGCGCAGGCGGTCGGCTTCGGCGCGCTCGACCTGCAGCGCGTCGATGATGTACTGCGTCATCGCGCGGTTGATCTCCGGAAAGATCGCGTGCGATGCGTGGTGCAGCGTGTTGTCGAGATCGAACAGCCAGACGGGCGAGCCGGCATGCGGCCGGCTGCGGGAGATGCGCCGGCGTCGCAGCGACGCCGGCAGGTCGGGGCTGGATGGTTTGCGGCGCGCGCTCAATGCGAGCGGATCATCGTGCCGAACGGCTGCTCGGTCAGGATTTCCAGCAGCACCGAATGTTCGATCCGGCCGTCGACGATGTGCACCGACTTCACGCCGCTCTTTGCCGCGTCGAGCGCCGACGAGATCTTCGGCAGCATGCCGCCCGAGATCGTGCCGTCCTCGAACAGCGCGTCGATCTCGCGCGCCGACAGGTCGGTCAGCAGGTTGCCGTCCTTGTCCATCACGCCGGGGATGTTGGTCATCATCAGCAGCTTCTCGGCGTTCAGCACCGTGGCGAGCTTGCCCGCGACGAGGTCGGCATTGATGTTGTACGAGAGGCCGTCCTCGCCGAAGCCGATCGGCGAGATCACCGGGATGAACGCGTCGTCCTGCAGCGCCTTCACGACCGCCGGGTTGATCGCCTCGACTTCGCCGACCTGGCCGATGTCGATGTACTGGCCCGGGTTGT
>Ga0209147_100333_pt1 | contig 35381 bp, 33 predicted proteins | sample AraplaCol_mLB_r2_FD_184278 | JGI IMG/M metagenome (GOLD analysis project Ga0209147, IMG submission 184278) | Arabidopsis root microbial communities from North Carolina, USA - plate scrape CL_Col_mLB_r2 (SPAdes) (version 2) | ecosystem: Host-associated > Plants > Roots > Endosphere | place: USA... | reverse complement strand
TCGTACTCGTAACTTTCAAACAGCACAAATACAACATACTCTAGTACATAAGCCATTCCAATGATAAAAAAAAGCAAAACGACTAGCTTTTTATCCTTTTTACGTATGAATACTGTAAGCAAAACGACTGTGCTGATAATAATCAATGCAAAAAAAGCAGTATAATGAGGCATAGACGTCTCCCTTTTACGACCTAATTATTATTTAGAGTAAGACGTTTTAGCCAAATTATACATGGCTAGCTTCTATTCAAAAGAGATTGAGACATACTACATCAATCCAATCTAAAGGCGAACAAACGGGATACATGAGATAGTATGAATCGCTTGCTGCACTGCAGTTGATTTCTGTGCAAGTCTTCGCCTTGCTCTCCAATCAACAGTCAGAAGCCTGCACACAGGAAACCTACGTTGTAACCCTAACCATGAAAAAATCCGAACGATGAATCGTTCGGATCTTCTTTTAACTACCATAATTTTGTTTCAGCCTCTTTTAACTCTTCAGCTTATAAAAACTGGAATGATCTTGATTATCCTTCAATCATTTTTGAAAGGTTGGCCATTTCGATAGCTGATGCTGCAGCTTCCCATCCTTTATTTCCTGCTTTTGTTCCTGCACGTTCAATTGCTTGCTCAATTGTTTCAGTTGTTAATACGCCAAAGATAATTGGCACGCCTGTTTGTAAGCTTTGAGATGCAACGCCTTTTGCTACTTCATTACATACAAAATCAAAGTGTGGAGTAGCTCCTCGAATAACGGTTCCCAGCGTAATAACTGCATCATATTTTTTAGATTCAGCTAATTTTTTGGCGATTAAGGGAATTTCATAAGCGCCCGGCACCCAAGCCACGTCTACATCTTCATCAGCTACGCCGTGACGTTTGAGCGCATCTTCTGCTCCACTAAGTAAACGGCCTGTAATAAATTCATTAAAACGACCTACCACGATTCCAATTTTTAATCCTGTGCCTACTAAATTTCCTTCATATAAATGATTCATCTTTTGTTCCTCCTGCTAGTAGTAATATATAGTTATTTACATTTCTTTTCATGTATTAGCTTCATTTGTTATAACGAAAAAAAGTGTAAACTTATAAATGTAATAAATGACCTAATTTTTTAGCTTTTGTATCTAAGTATTTTTTATTGGCATCCACTGCCGGCATTTGAAGAGGCACTCGCTCGACCACTTCAAGGTCGTAGCCTTTTAGCCCAGTAATTTTACGAGGATTGTTCGTTAAAAGCTTCATTTGTTTGACTCCAAGGTCTTTTAAGATTTGAGCACCGATTCCATACTCTCGTAAATCCGCAGCAAACCCGAGCTTTTCATTCGCTTCTACGGTATCGTATCCTTCTTCCTGCAGCTTATATGCTCTTAGCTTATTTAATAAGCCAATGCCTCTGCCCTCTTGACGCATATACAGCAGAACGCCGCGTCCTTCTTCTTCAATTTGCGTAAGAGCCGCGTGAAGCTGAGGACCGCAGTCACAGCGCTCAGAGCCAAACACATCTCCAGTCAAACACTCGGAGTGAACGCGAACGAGAACGGGGCTATTATGATCAATATCACCTTTGATAAGAGCCACATGTTCTTTATTATCAAGTTTATTTGTATATCCTACAGCCTTAAAATCACCAAATGCCGTAGGTAAGCTCACTTCTACTTCTCGGCTAATCAGCTGGTCATGTTTGCGACGGTAGGCAATCAAATCTTTTATTGTGATCATTTTTAAATCGAATTGCTCTGCAATCTTTGTTAAGTCCGGTACGCGTGCCATTGTTCCATCTTCATTCATGATTTCACAAATAACACCCGCAGGTTTCCCTCCTGCTAACACGGCTAAATCAACAGCAGCCTCTGTATGACCCGCACGCTGCAGAACGCCCCCGTCTTTTGCAATCAATGGGAAAATATGTCCTGGGCGTTGAAAATCACTTGCTACCGTCGCTTCATTTACAAGAGCCATAACGGTAGCAGAGCGTTCGTATGCACTGATACCTGTTGTACTTGAAATATGATCAATACTTACTGTAAATGCTGTTCCATGTACATCCGTATTGTTCGCTACCATCGGGTGAAGATTCAATTTATGCGCAATTTCTTCATTAACAGGTGTACAAATTAATCCTCTTCCATGAGTAGCCATAAAGTTAATAACCTCAGGCGTCGTTTTTTCAGCTAATGCAATAAAATCTCCTTCATTTTCTCGATCTTCATCATCGCATACAATAACCACTTTTCCCTTTTTCAACTCTTCAATGGCTTCTTCTACTTTATGAAACATCTCTTTCACCTCACTGTTAATTTGTAAAACCATGCTGCTGCAATAAATCCTTCATATTACCTGACCGATTCGAGGCGCCAGGAGTTGACTTGTTAGCCATCATCTGATGCATATATTTAGCTAACATATCGCATTCAATATTCACCTTGTCTCCTCGCTGTTTGTCTCCTACGACCGTGTGAAGCACCGTATGAGGAATAAGAGAAATAGTAAAGGATTGGTTGCTGACATCAAAGATAGTAAGACTTGTTCCGTCTACGGAAACAGATCCTTTTAACATCATAAATTCACGAAGTCGAGGGTCAACTTGAATTTCATAGTAAAAGGCATTTCCTTTACGTGTTTTGCTTACAATGGTTCCAATTCCATCAACGTGTCCGCTAACAAAATGCCCTCCAAACCGTCCATTTGCAGCCATCGCCCGTTCTAAGTTAACACGTGATCCAACGGTTAGAAGCTGAAGGGTACTTGCTTTAATCGTCTCGGGCATGACGTCGACCGTAAATTCATTTTGAGAGTAAGCCGTTACGGTTAAACAAACGCCGTTAACTGAAATACTGTCCCCTAAGTTCACATCTTCTAACACGGTCTTCGCATCAATCGTAAGAACAATTGCTTCTGTAGCCTTTTGAATACGTTTTATTTTTCCAATTTCTTCAATAATACCTGTGAACATTTTCTTCACCTGCTTTGGCGCTATTCCAACTTCTTATGCCGTTTTGAAATAGCAGCTGCTTTTTTTTCATATTTATCTTTCCCCCAACCACTGAAAATAAAAAAGCCCCTTGAACAAATGTCCAAGGGGTCGGCTGAGCTGAATCAGTTTTATCTATGCAAAATTCCGCTAATTGTATACGAAATAAACAGTTATGTTTTGTGTACAAAAACAAGGGTAGCTTTAAAAAAGGCAAACCTCTCCCTTATTAATCCAACACAAAAAAAACAACTGTGCTTCCTGATCCTTCTCCCATCCAGACTTTTACTGTCGGCTCTAGATTTTAACTAGATCCACCGCTAACATACATCGTATGAAAACGGGTCACGGGCTTAAAAGCATAAGCTTTATCACCGCCGGTTGGGACTTACACCCGACCCCGAAGGATAATATATTCGACTGCTAGAGTCTTATTTGTTTTACATTATAGCAAAGTAAAATCGACTTGTCACATCATTTAACTTCGTTTTTTCACATCTGTTCTTTAAAACCCGGCTTTTAGCTTATTTTTTCTTTTTTAATACATAGCATCCATACAAAAGCTAGTCCAATATAGCCAAATATCGGATACAGAAACCCAAGAAGCTGGGCATATCCGAATTGCCCAATAATAAAGCAAGCCAAGATAATAAACGCAAAAGCTTGTTTGTCATTCAGGGGAAGAAATGACTGAAGCTGCTTAGCGATTCCAAATACATTTCCAATCAATGTAGTAAAAATCTCGCCTAACACAACTACCGTAAATAAAACATTCACCCACGCTGAGATATTTTTAACAACGGCACTCATCGGAATATCAAGTTGAAATGAATAAGGCAAATTGGAAAGGGCAAGATGAGTAGAAACAAGCATAAACGTAAGTACGCATCCTCCTATTACGGCCCCTTTTTTAATCACGCTCCTATCTTTCACGGAGCTTCCTAATGGAACCAAAACGGCTTGAGCCAAAGCTAGATTTAGGGAAATGTATAAAAAGGGACTAACCGCCCACTTCCACTGTGTGACAAGCGTTAAATCCGGCTTCGTTTGAATCAGTGAGAAATAGCTGATATTTGGCACAAAGATGATAAAAGCAAATGAAAGCATCATCGGGACAACAAGAGAATTAACCATTAAAATACCGTTAATTCCTCTTGCGATAAATATATAAGTTAAAACAATTGTAAAAATCATCCCAACAGGAGGCCACAGCCCAAACTGTTCTTTTCCTATTGCCCCCGTACTCGCTAGCATGACTGAAGTTACTCCAAATAAAATGACAATCATTACACCGTTTACCGCTTTTCCAAGCACATCACCAAATAAATATGTATTAAGCTGCTGATAAGAAGAAGCCCCAATTGCGTGCGAAAGCAGCATCATTTTCGAACCTAGCCAAATAAAAAACAAGCCGCTGACCAAAATTCCAACCATTCCAAGTTCCCCGTACTGTGTAAAAAATTGAACGATTTCCTTACCTGTTGCAAAACCGGCTCCTACAACGGTGCCTACATACGTAGCAGCAACCTGCAGCGTGAGTTTCCACCTTTTCATGCCCATCACCCTTCTACCCTTCATAGTTCACTATATGTAGAAAGGGTTAAAAAAAGACGAGCCTTTTTACGTGTAAATCTACGCATTTCCCAGCGCTTATGCCTTTGCGTTCATTTTTTATTTTTCCTTTTCTTTTTGTATTTCTCACAAAAAACTCCTTAACCCCTAACATAACAGTCATTTTCAAACAAAATATACGGATATTTTCCCTTTAGCTTTTAAATTTTCCTCAATATTTGCTGGAAATTCACAATTTACTGTTGTATAATTTCTAAAAATCAGATAAATTATTAAATAAGTATTCTTTCTATTCAAAAAAATATGTTTCAATTATATACAATTGATTCTTATCATGAGAGGTGGAGGGACTGGCCCTTTGAAACCTCAGCAACCAGTCGTTAGAGACATGGTGCTAAATCCAGCAAGCAATTTATTGCTTGGAAGATAAGAAGGCGAAAAAAGTCTTCTTCTTAAGAAGACTTTTTCTATTTTATCAGCATATTGCATAAAACGAATCACTCGTGAAATAGAAGCGGAACAATTTAAGGAGGTTTTGACATGGGGTTACTTGAAGATTTAAAGTCTAAAATTTTAATTGGGGATGGTGCCACTGGTACCCTCCTTTACTCACACGGTATTGACAGCTGCTTTGAAGAGCTAAACATCACCAAACCAGAAGAGGTTTCTCGTATTCACAGAGCCTATGTAGAAGCTGGTGCAAACGTTATTCAAACAAATACGTACGCTGCTAATTATCAAAAACTTGCCCGTTATGGATTAGAAGATTCAGTCAAAGACATCAATGTTGCTGGTGTAAAATTAGCGAAACAAGCTGCAAAAGATCAGGCTTACGTGGTTGGTACACTCGGCGGAATTCGTTCTTTCCAAAAAAACGCTATTAGTTTAGAAGAGGTTAAGCGAAGCATTCGTGAACAAATGTTTTGGCTTTTAAATGAAGGCGTGGATGGCCTTTTATTTGAAACATACTATGATTTTGAAGAATTAAAGACCGTTCTTACCCTGGCAAGAAAAGAAACGGATAAGCCTATTATTACCCACGTTTCCCTGCATGATATCGGCGTACTGCAAGATGGCCGTCCTTTAGCAGATGCATTAAAAGAATTAGAAGCGTTGGGAGCAGATGTTGTCGGGCTAAACTGCCGTTTAGGTCCTTATCATATGATTCAGTCTCTTGAAGAAGTACCGCTTCCTGATCGTGCTTTCTTATCTGCTTACCCTAACGCCAGCCTTCCGGCGTATGTGGAAGGAAAGCTGGAATATGAAACGAATGAAGACTACTTTGTAGAAAGCGCGCGTTTATTCCGCGAACAAGGGGTTCGCTTAATTGGAGGATGCTGCGGTACAACACCAGCTCACGTACGCGCAATGTCATCTGCCTTAAAAGACCTGCCTCCTATTACAAGCAAAGTCGTTAAAATGAGACCAGCCGTTACGGTTCAAGAGCGTGAGCAGCAGGATAAACCTCATATGCATGAAATTGTGAAGAAGCGCCGCTCGGTTATCGTCGAGCTAGATCCGCCTAAACAGCTTGGTCCGACGAAATTTTTAGAAGGCGCAAAAACACTTGATAAAGTCGGCGTAGATGCTATTACATTAGCTGATAATTCTCTTGCCTCACCTCGCATCAGCAACTTGGCAATGGCAACACTGATGCAGCAAGAAACAAAAGCACGACCGCTTATTCATATTACCTGTCGCGACCGAAATTTAATTGGACTTCAATCTCATTTAATGGGACTTCATACGCTAGGAATGAATCAAGTACTTGCAATTACCGGTGATCCATCAAAAGTTGGCGATTTCCCTGGCGCCACTTCGGTCTACGATTTATCTTCATTTGACTTGATTAGTTTAATCGCTCAGTTTAATGAAGGACTATCTTATTCCGGTAAACCGCTTGGTCAAAAAACCAATTTTTCCATTGCAGCTGCCTTTAACCCAAACGTGCGTCACTTAGACCGAGCTGTTCAGCGTTTGGAAAAGAAAATCGACTGCGGGGCTCACTATTTTATTACTCAGCCTCTCTATTCAACTAAGCAAATTGAAGAGGTATATGAAGCAACCAAACATTTAACAACACCGGTATACATTGGGATCATGCCGTTAACAAGCGCAAGAAATGCTCGATTTATTCACCATGAAGTACCTGGAATTAAATTATCAGAAGGTATTCTAGAACGCATGGACGCAACGGGAAGTGATCGAATCCGCGGTGAAGTCGAAGGTCTTGCGATTGCCAAAAACTTAATTGATACGGCATATGAGCTATTTGACGGTATTTACTTAATTACGCCGTTTATGCGCTATGAAATGACCGAAATTCTAACACGTTATATTCATGACAAGCAACTTGTTACATCAGAAAGGAAGATATAAATGAGCTCACTTATCGAACAACAACTAAAGAAGCGAATACTCGTCATCGATGGAGCAATGGGAACGATGATTCAAGATGCTGATTTAACCGCTGAAGATTTTGGCGGCGAAGAATATGAAGGCTGTAACGAATATTTGACTCGAACAGCGCCTCATGTGATTCAGCGCATTCATGAAGAGTACTTTGCAGCAGGTGCTGACATCATTGAAACCAATACGTTTGGCTCAACATCTACCGTACTTGATGAATACGATTTAGGTCACTTGGCGTATGAATTGAATATCGAAGCTGTGAAGCTTGCTTGTGCAGCCCGCGATAAGTATTCAACTCCCGAATGGCCTAGGTTCGTAGCTGGAGCTATCGGTCCTACCACTAAAACTCTCTCTGTTACCGGAGGCATTACATTCCCTGAGTTAGTAGAATCGTACGAAGAGCAAGCTCGAGGTTTGTTAGACGGCGGCGTTGACTTGCTTTTAGTCGAAACCTGTCAAGACATGCTGAACGTAAAAGCCGCGTTTCTAGGGATTACAGCGGCGTTTGAAAAACTAAAAACCGAAGTTCCTATTATGATTTCAGGAACAATTGAGCCTATGGGAACAACTCTCGCTGGTCAAGATATCGAATCTTTTTACTTATCACTGGAACACATGAAGCCACTTTCAGTCGGACTTAACTGCGCGACAGGCCCTGAATTTATGACAGATCATATTCGCTCTCTTTCAGACCTAGCCACTTCAGCAGTTAGTTGTTATCCAAACGCCGGACTTCCAGATGAAGAAGGCAATTATCATGAATCCCCTGAGCTGCTTGCTCAAAAAATTAAAGGGTTTGCTGATAAAGGCTGGCTGAACTTTGTAGGCGGATGCTGTGGTACAACGCCTGCTCATATTAAAGCACTGGCGGAAGCGGTAAAAGAGGTTGCGCCTCGTTCGCTTGATCGCTCCGAGCATAACCATGCTGTAACCGGTATTGAACCGCTTGTATATGACGAGTCTATGCGCCCTCTTTTTGTAGGAGAACGTACGAATGTAATCGGTTCTCGCAAGTTCAAGCGTCTGATTGCGGAAGGAAAAATTGAAGAAGCATCTGAAATTGCGCGTGCTCAAGTTAAAAATGGTGCTCACGTTATTGATATTTGCTTAGCAGATCCAGACCGTGAAGAAATGGAAGACATGGAGGAATTTATTCAAGAAGTTGTAAAGAAAGTAAAGGTTCCTCTTGTAATCGATTCAACCGACGAGAAAGTCATTGAAAAAGCTTTAACGTATTCACAAGGTAAGGTCATTATTAACTCCATTAACTTAGAAGATGGTGAAGAGCGTTTTGATGCAATCTTACCGTTAGTAAAAAAATTCGGTGCAGCTCTGGTTGTCGGCACAATCGATGAAACAGGAATGGCCGTTACTGCAGAACGAAAAGTAGAGATTGCTAAACGCTCACATGATTTGCTTGTTGAAAAACATGGCTTTAATCCGAAAGATATTATTTTTGACCCTCTTGTGTTTCCTGTAGGAACTGGTGATGAACAATATATTGGTTCCGCTGAAGAAACAGTTAAGGGAATTAAAATGATTAAAGAAGCCCTGCCTGATTGCCTGACTATTCTTGGCGTAAGTAACGTGTCATTCGGTCTTCCTCCAGTCGGACGTGAAGTACTGAATGCTGTTTACCTTTATCACTGTACGCAGGCGGGACTGGATTATGCCATTGTTAATACCGAAAAGTTAGAGCGCTATGCTTCTATTCCAGAAGCTGAAATTGAGCTTGCTAATGCGTTATTATTTAACACAACTGATGAAACGTTAAGCACGTTTACCGACTTTTATCGTGATAAAAAGAAAGAAGCAAAAGTAGAAATTTCTACGTTAACACTCGAAGAACGATTGGCAATGTATATTGTCGAAGGTACAAAAGAAGGATTGCTTCCTGATTTAGAACAGGCTTTAGCTCAATATGATGATCCGTTAGATATTATTAACGGGCCGCTTATGAAGGGCATGGCGGAAGTTGGACGTTTGTTTAATGACAACCAGCTGATTGTAGCAGAAGTGCTTCAAAGTGCTGAAGTTATGAAAGCATCCGTTGCCTTTTTAGAACCTCATATGGAAGCAACTGAAAATGATTCTGGAAAAGGCAAAGTTATTCTTGCAACGGTTAAAGGCGATGTGCATGATATCGGTAAAAACTTAGTAGACATCATTTTAAGCAACAATGGTTTTAAAGTAATTGATTTAGGGATTAAAGTAACGCCCCAGCAGCTGATTGAAGCAGTAAAAGAAGAAAACCCAGACATCATTGGCCTGTCAGGTCTTCTAGTAAAGTCAGCTCAGCAAATGGTTTTGACTGCCCAAGATTTAACACAATCAAGCATTGATGTTCCAATTATGGTAGGAGGCGCTGCCCTTTCCCGTAAATTTACTGACTTTAAAATTGCCCCGGAATATGATGGTGCGGTCCTCTACGCCAAAGATGCGATGGACGGATTAGCGTTAGCAAACAAGCTGCAGAACAAAGAAGAAGTTATTCAGCTTCTAGCAGATTTAAAAACGCGGCAAGAAAAGAAAGTAACGGTTCGAGAACGTCAGCCTCAAACCGCTCAAGCAGCTACGGCTGTTTTAGAAAGATCCGCCATTTCAACGGACGCTCCTGTTTTTGTACCGGCTGATTTGAAGCGCCACGTTGTTAAACACTACGATTTGGCACAGGTTCTTCCGTATATTAACTGGCAGATGCTTTTAGGCCATCACTTAGGACTAAAAGGAAAAGTGAATAAGCTGCTTGCTGAAAAAGACGAGCGTGCTGTTCAATTAAAAGAAACCGTTGATGACCTGCTCGAACTGGCACTAAAAGAAAACTTAATTAAGCCAGCGGTTATTTATCAGTTCTTCCCTGCTCAAGCAGACGGAAATGATTTAATTATTTATGATCCTGCTGATGAAAAAACAGAAATTGAACGCTTTACCTTCCCTCGACAAGCAAAAGGACAGTTCTTGTGCTTATCTGATTTTGCAAAGCCTAAAGAAAAAGAGATGGACTATGTATGTTTCTTCTCCGTAACAGCAGGAACAGGCATTCGCGAACGCGCGGCAAAATTCAAAGAAAACGGCGAGTTTTTAAAGAGTCACGTGTTCCAAGCTCTTGCGCTTGAACTAGCTGAAGGATTAGCAGAACGTGTTCATCAGCAAATTCGTGACCGCTGGGGATTCCCCGATTCGCCTGACTTTACAATGGCGGAGCGTTTTTCAGCCAAATACCAAGGTCAGCGTTTTTCATTCGGATATCCTGCATGTCCAGACCTTGAGGACCAAGCAAAACTGTTTAAATTACTTAAACCTGAAGACATCGGCATTCAGTTAACAGACGGTTTCATGATGGAACCAGAAGCTTCTGTTACAGCCCTTGTTTTTGCACATCCTGAAGCGAAATATTTTAACGTATTATAAAATATGGCCGCGGTCTTTTAGACCGCGGCTGTTTTTTACAGTGAACAAACCTGAAAAAAGGCTACGACAAATGTATTTTTAGCTGAAGAAAGATCCGAACGGTGAATCCGGATTCTTGACTGAGAATCAACTCCATTCGGACTTTTCATTGTGATGGTGAACTACATTTCATGTAGCTGTTGATTGGAGGGCAAGGCGAAGTCTCCTGCGGGAAAAATTGATGCAGTTATGTCTCAATCTCTTTGAATTCACTGCCTCTTGGAATTCACTGCTGGTTTGAGCTTTTTTTATGAGTTTCTTGGGAAACACTGATAGAATAAGGTATGTAATAAATTTGTAAAGATTTTATCACGTAAAATTTTTCAAGGAAAGGGATTTTCAAGAAATGATTAAGTTATTTGTAAGCGACTTAGATGGCACTCTTTTACATGAAGAAAAATACGTAGAACAGCATAATGCAGACGCACTTAGTGAACTTCAGCGCCAAGGAGTAGAGGTTTGTCTTGCTTCTGGACGAATGGATACGGAAATTTTAAAGATTTCTACTGATATTAATAATACATTTCATCGTATAAGCCAAAACGGAGGATTTGTGTGGACCAAAGAAAATCAAGAACTTCATGGAAAAGTGTTTGAAGATGATTTAGCGGTTAAACTTTATAAAAAAATGATAGATCCTAACCGTATTACGCTTGTCTGTTCAAACGACACGAATTATGTAGAGCAGCGAAATGAAATTATTGAAGCGATTGAAACTCACATGTTTTTCCCTATCGAAGAACAAATTAAAATGACGGATTCATTTGGTCACGCTCTTTCTCCATCTAAAATCACGGTTCTTGGAAATCATGATGAAATGGTAGCTCTGCAAAAAGAAGTGAACGAAGAGTTTGGTGATTATATTGATACATATATTTCTGCCAAACAGTGTTTGGATATTATGCCTAAACATATCAGCAAAGGAAATGCCATTGAAATTTTATTAAATCATCTTCAGCTAAAACCAGAGGAAATTGCATGTGTGGGGGATTCATTTAATGATATTCCTATGTTTCAATTAACGCCGAACAGTTTCGCTATGGCTACGGCTCCTGAAGCTGTTCAGCGCCATGCCTCTGCTGTTGTGTCATCTGTTAGTGAAGCAGCGCGTATTGTTTTAGAAAAAAATAAACAAACAACCTAAAAAAAAGCGGTCAACGTTTAGATTGACCGCTGTTATCTATTTAATAAGAAAACGGTAGTTATTTTTTTCGTAAAGAACGAAAAAAATCACCTAAGCTTTTTTGCTTTCCATCTGCATGCTCTCCGTGATTAACCAAGCTGCTGATTCTTTCTCGTCGAACAACAACCATAATAAGAGTGGCAAAAAAGATAATGGAAACGGCAATGACAACCAGTGCAAGAACGGATGCTACAATAGCTTCAGAAGTCGTTAGTGACGATAGCATCTGCCTCGTACACCTCCATTTCGTTTGTGGCGAAAAGGAGCCTAGCAATTAGAAATGCAAATAATCTTTTTTCTCAGCTTGATGCATGTTATTATACACCATTTTCATTTTAGAAGCTGTAGCTTTTAAAGACGTAGACGAATCCACATCTTCGGCTAACATAATGTTTACTAAGTCAACCACAGAACGAGACAACAACTCTACATTATTTTGCAACTCTAATTCGTCATAAGTTGTACGGTCTTGAAGACGAAGTCGAATAATTTCATTTGCTAGCTCCCTAACACGCACTAATTGTTGATGTTCTCCCATAGTATCTCCGCCGCAAGAAACTTATAATCAGCCCTTTTATTGGCTTTTATAAGAGCTAGAAATCCCTGCAGCTTACCCCTCCTTATAAAGATGCCTAGCACACCTTTATGTAAATCACACTTTCACCTTGTTTACATGTATATTCGCTATAGCTCGTTCTTTTTCCTTTTGAAATTAGCAGCCATCGTTAACGACCTTCTTTGCTTATCGTTCAGATTTCAAATTTTTAAGGATGTGATATACGAAAATTAAAACGCCAATAGCCGTAAGTGTTGCTCCTGCTGCCACTATGGGTGTAAAAGCTTGGTTTTCTAGTACGATCATGAAAAATAAACCAATCATCATGACCGGTAATCCTATATTATGCAACCATACGTGCAGTTTGGCTAATTTACTTTCGCTAAACGCAGGAAACAAATAATAAATAAGTCCCGCTAACGTAAGCGCCGTCCACCCTAATAAATTGATGTGCACGTGAACAGGTGTCAAAGCGTAGCTGTGAACAATTGACATATAATACCCCAATATGATGCCAATTCCAAAATAAACGGCTGATATTTTAATTAATTTAATTCCCATCATTTTCTCCCCCTTATATCCCCCTCCGACTTCTGTACTACTTTACGCAGGAAACGTCATTTTAGAAGCGGCAGATTAGCCAAAGGACACGAAATACGGAGTATAATATCTAAAAAGAGGATTCTTTACCGCAAACACAAAAAACAGCTGAGCAAAAGTACTCAGCTGTCTATTTTAAGCAATATAATGCAGCACAAAATTCAAGAAAAACAACAGCGCGCTTACATACATAAACATCGATACTTCACGCATTTTGCCAAGGAATAATTTAAGCAGTGGATACGCAATGAACCCAAATGCAATTCCATCAGCAATGCTGTACGTAAGAGGAATAAGCGCAATAATTAAAAATGCAGGGAAACCTTCTGTTAAGTCCTGTAAATTGATGTTTTTGATATTTTGAATCATCAATGCTCCAATAACAATAAGAATAGGTGCAATAGCACTATCTGGAACCAGCTTGATAAATGGAATAAACAGAAGTGAACTTAAAAATAAAACTCCTGTAATCAGCGATGTTAAACCCGTTCGCCCTCCAGCTGCAATACCAGATGCTCCTTCTACAGAAGACACCGTGGGACTTGTTCCAAATACGCCGCTTAGCAAAGCTGAGGCGGCTGTTGCTTGAAAGGCCCGCGGAAATTTGCTATCTTGATTCATCATACCTAGCTGACCATGCAGCAAACCGATATTTTCAAAAATCAATACCATTGTTAATGAAAAGACAGCTGCCCAAAACGCAACGTCTCCAATAGCTCCAAAAGACAATGTGCCAAAGCTGCTAAAGAAGTCGTTCACGCTCCCAGCGGACTGTCCTTTTTCTGCACCGCTTCTTACACCAAGTAAGAAAGCAAGGACTGATCCAGCAATCATGCTTAACAAAAAGTTACCTTTCACATTTCGGATAAACAGTACGATTGTGATGATTAACGTCAACAGCGTACTGATCACAAACGGATCTGACAAGTCTCCAAGTGCTACAAAAGTGTTTTCGCTTGGAACTACAAGCTTCCCTTTTTGCAAACCGATAAATGTTAAAAATAAGCCAACACCGACTGTTATCGCTTCTTTTAGCGAATGCGGAATCGAAGAGACAATTTTGGCAGACAGTCGTGAAAAAGCTAATGCTATAAAAAGAAAGCCAGATATCACTACTGCTAATAACCCTTCTTGCCAAGATAACCCCATTGATTGAACCATCGTATACGTAAACAATGCATTAATCCCCATACCTGGCACCAGAATAAGAGGCGCATTTGCCCAAAAAGCCATAATAACACAGCCTACAAAAGCCGAAGCTACGGTTGCGAATATTCCTGCTTCAAGCGGAATACCGGCATCAGACAAAATGGTTGAATTAACAGCAATAATATACACGATGGAAAGAAATGAAATGACCCCAGCTAAGCTTTCTTTTCCGACAGTTGTTTGGTGGTCGTTTAAACGAAACAACTTTTCAAATAATGCGTTCAATCTAATTTCCTTCTTTTCATCTATCCCTCGCCCACCCAGTGACCAAAAATGCCACCGAAGTTATTATAGCAAAATCAACAATTGTTGCAAGGAAAACTTGTCTCCTTTAGCTTAAGCGTTCATTCCTTATTTAAAACTGTTATCATTTTCTAAACGTAGTGTTTTGCATTCATTCTATATATACCTTGGACTGGACATAATAAAAGAGCGCTTTATCAGCGCTCATTGTTTTAATAATAATAAGGGTAATATGGTGGGTACGGCGGATAATAATATGGTGGTGGATAACCGTAATAACCTGGACCTCCTAGTGCACTTCCAAGAACTAATCCTCCAAGAAATGGAGCTCCAAAGCCAAAGCCGAACCCCGGACGGCCGAAGCCAAAGCCGAACCCCGGACGGCCAAAGCCAAAACCAGGACGGCCGAAACCAAAACCTGGGCGGCCGAAACCAAAACCTGGACGACCAAAGCCTCCAAAACCACCGAATGGTCTTCTTATGTCATTAATATCAAATTCTTGCATGATACATGCCTCCTCAAATTATATTTCATTCTCTTTATTACATATGTTATTCACCTACTTCTTGCATAGGCAATCGCCTGTTTTTTTTGTGATTTCTTAAAAAATATTCCTTTTCTACCACCTCGTTAGGATTAAACAAGCGTACAGACATATATTTTTTAAGGCTTTGAAACATACTACATGTAACTTATGTAAAATAAGAGAGATGAAACGAGGAATACACCTTTACAATTTTCAGCACCTGCTGCAATGAGGAATAAACATAATATGAACGCATAAAAAGAACGCTCAACAAAAATGTTGACCGTTCTTCTTATGAAAATACATAGCGATTTTTTATTAATTTATCTGACCCTTTGCTTGACCGTATATGCCCTAAAGCTATATAATCCCCTTTTTATACAATGCGCTTTGAACATAAAATCATAGGAGCGTCTCCCCAAACGCTGCTATGTATGTATATCTGTAATCGCTTACAAACCTTTAATAAAAAACCGATATGATTTTCTATCTATTTACATTAAACAATATTTTAGGCTAAATTTCAACACATTTTTTGTTTTTCTTTGTACTCATCAAAAAAACAGGTGATATAGCACAGTGATTTTCCTTTTTTCCTATCCCTTTTACTTATAGCCATAATCGTTTATAGTTTATAACGAAAGGAAGTGACGCAATGTCTGATCAATTAGAAGAATACTTAGAACGAGGAATGTACGGAGCAAAAGAAACAAAAAGAGACGAAAGAAGATATTTCCTAACTGCTCTACGTGAAAATATTGAACTTGCGCTAAAAAAAGGGCAAGTCATGAAAAAGGATGCAGCAAAAATAAAGCCTCTTTTAAAAAAAGTGAAAGACGGTCATTTGTTTTTAAATGGCTCCTTGTCTTACTCATACCTCTCCCCCTATATTCAAGCGGCTAACCAACATAAAGTGCCTTTTACTATCGTTCAGAACTTAGAAGCTGATACCGATATTGGTCTGGTTTTAACAGGTTCTGAAGGCAGTTTGGAACGAGATATCTTTTTAGACTAAAAAAAGAGCCAGAACGGCTCTTTTTTATTTGGCAAACACATGATGATCAATTGTTTTAATTACAGCGCGTGAACGAATCCAGTTATCGGTAGCTGTTTTTGGATTATAAAAGTAAATGGAATCGTCTAAACGATCTTTTCTAGTCAATGCTTGCTCTACTGCTTTTTTCGAATCTTCTGAAGCAGGTTTGTTAATTGATCCGTTTTGGACCGGTGAAAAGGCGTATGCTTTTCCGACAACCTGTTTAATCACTCCTGTTACCGTATCTGGAAACTTCGGAGAATCTACACGGTTTAACACCACTGTTGCTACCCCTACTTTTCCTTCATATGATTCGCCTTTTGCTTCAGCTTCTACTAAGCGAGCTAATAAATCTTTTTCACTTGCTGAAATCGAAACTGCAGGTGTTTCCTGCTCTGCGGGTTTTGCTTCTGGCTTAGCCGTATTAGCCGGTGCTGCCGTTGAAGGTTCCGTTGTTTCAGCAGCCAGCACTTTTGTCTTACTCGGAATCGCTAATGTTTCACCAATATAAATCATATCTCCTTGACGATTGTTTATTTTTTTAATGTCGTCAATTGTTACACTATATCTTTTACCTAACTTCCAAAGACTATCGCCTTTGACTACTTTATAATTAGTTGCAGCCGTAGCTGTTGCATTAAAACCTATAAATGAAAGAGTAGCTAAACACGCTACTACCATTGATTTCATATAACTATGTTTCATAGGTAATACCTCCTGAAATTTCGTATGGTATTACTCTATCATAGCTATATAGGGGTTTCACCGAACGATTCAATTACATTTCTTTAAGTTTGATGAACAAAATTACGTTCAGAACACAATTATGACATTGTACCTTGTTTTTTGTCATAATCACGGTAATTTTTCTAAAATACAGGTATATTTTCCCGATTTATTTCAGTTTAATCAGAAATTTCTTCATTTGTTTTTCCCTTATAATTCTTATGATAAACATTTAAATTCATCTACTTTTATACAAAAAAGCTGAATGTTGTAATCAACATTCAGCTCTTTTTAATCTTCGATCTCAATTTCTACAACATCATAGAAATCAATCACTAGCTTAGCACCCGTATCATCCATAAACGTAAAGACGTCTTGATCATCTGATAAATGTATCACGTATCCGGTCAACTGCTGTTCACTGTTGTCGTAAACAGTAGTAATTAGAATTTTTTTATGATCTACATATGCTTCTTCTAATAACGAATGGAGGTCATAGTCCCCGTCATCTTCGGGCCGGTTCGTTAACAGCATCCCATAAGTCGTCATTCCATTTTTATCTTTCCATATATGATCTGCAAAATAAAAAGGTGCTGTACTTTTTCGAAACTCATCCATAATATCCCTCCTATAACTAAACACGTTTATTCGATCTTACCGTACGCTACTAAATAAACGCACAAGCACTTGTAACAGTATATTCTCTACTGTACAGGCTCATACATCCATTATATAAGGCGTAATCAAATAATGCCATCATTTCGTTTAGCTCCTAGGAATTTCTAGATACGTATAGGTGAAATCCCCACCGCGTCCGGCTATTCCACGAAAATGTTTGAAATCAGGGCGATTTACTAAAAAAGGGCGAAAAGCAAGAAAGTCTTCTTTTTTAACTTTAATTTCGGCTACTTTTCCTTCACTTAACTCATTCAACATGTTTATTACTGTTTGTTCATCCATTCAGTTTCACCTCACTTTTAACTGTTCAGCCAATTTTGCAGAGATGCAAATTGAGCTTCAGCTTCTTTATATCCTTGGTTGTAAAGAGCGTCGAGACGCTCACGATTCTTCTCAATTCGCCCTACTACAAGAGGCGTTTGCGGACGAATCACAAAGATATTCCCCTGTCTTTCCTGTTCTTCAATATATGACAATGTTCCATTATACAATTTATAGCGGTTCTCAAGCGCACGAGTCAGCCCATCATAATGACGATATTTGCGTTTCAATAACCAAAGCATATTTGATTTCTTTTTTCGATACCCTTCGTTTCGCGTTAGCACAACGATATTTTTTCTATATCCATCCTGCACTGCTTTTTTGATTGGAATCGGATCACTGATTCCTCCGTCTAACAGCTCTTTTCCTTTATATGTAACGACAGGTGCTAAAAATGGAAGGGAACTAGAAGCGCGAACCGCTGTCAAAATGTCCCGGTCATACTCATCAAAATAAACGGGTTCTCCCGTCACGCAGTCCGTTGCTCCTACTACAAGCTTCTCTGTACGCTCAGCAAATGCCTCAAAGTCAAATGGAAGAAGCTGATTAGGAATTTCATCAAAAACGAAATCCATTCCAAATATCTCTTTTGTTTTAAAATAATTCTTCCACGACAAGTAGCGAGGATCCTCTAAAAAATCTAAATTAGCTTTGCGACTTCTTCCTATTTGTCTAGATAAATAAGAAGTGGCATGACAAGCGCCGGCTGAAACGCCAATTACATACGGAAGATACAGATTTCTTTCCATAAAGTAATCTAAAACTCCAGTTGTATAAAGGCCTCTCATACCGCCTCCTTCGAGCACGAGTCCAGTATCTTTCAATTTCTACACCTTCTAATTCTTATAATTTATGACAAGATTACACCTCGTTTATTATAACGAAAGATGCACAAAGATGGAACTGTCCTGCTTCTCTCTTTCATTAAACCTACCAATTCCTTTTATTTCTCAGCACATTTTACTTATTTTTTCAATTTTATTTTATATTTTTTCAAAAAACTCTTTACTAATTCCCAGTTTTAAGGCAAAATTGTAAAAAAGAAAACGCTAACTAGTTTTACTATTTTTAAAATTAAAATTATTACAAAAATTTATAATGAACTAATTTAAAACAAAGGAGCGATGAATCATGAAAATAGCAGAGGTAGGAAACTTGATAGAATTTAAAAATGGCTTACAGGGCATTGTCGAAAAAGTAAATGAAAACTCCGTGATTGTAGATTTGACTTACATGACAAACTACCGCGATTTAGACTTAGAACAGCGAACTGTTGTCAACCACAAAAACTACACCATCATTAATCCAGCTATGTAAAAGAAAAAAGCAGCCGGAAAGCAAAAGCGGTTGCTTTTTTATTGGTTTTGAAAGAATTGATTCTTTTGTTCCTCTGTAATAATCCCCAGCTTATACATGAGGTAAATATACTGTTGCACCTTAACATCCTTTGAACTTTTTTTCACTGTACTCCCTCTTTTCCAAAATGTTTCTTTATACAATAATATATGGTTGAGATAAAAAAAGTTTCCTTAAAGAAACAAAAACAGGCCCCATTTTTTCTTGAAAGGGGCTTATTTTCGTGTGACAATAAGAACAAGCTACTACTATCTTCTTAGCGAAAGGAATTACTAGCATGTTTGATACTGTATTGTTTATCGTTGCTCTTATTGTCATTCTTTTTTTCATCGTGCAGTTCCTTTTTAAACGCAAACAAACTTCAAATAAAAAAACATCCGTTGAACCCATGAATTATGCCGAAGAAGATTCTAACTCCTACACAAGCTGGAGTGAATCTGCATCTAACCACGATCATGATGGCGATGGAGATGGCGGTGGAGATGCGGATGGTGACGGAAGATAGAAGAAAAGCCCCTTCTTATGAAGAGGCTTTTCTTTATTTTGATAATACTCGCTTACCGTTGGTAAACGAATAATAGCATTCACCTGTATAGATGTCTTGGCTTTCATGTACATGAACCCCACATTTATCTTCAAGGGCAGCTTTCATCATGGATTTGGCTACGTTATACGCTTTAATTGGACGATATTTTCTCCACTTTCCTACAAGGCAAAATGAACACGACTTTAACGTATATCCCCCAAGCTTTTCAAATAGGCGAAACTCTTGGCGCTTGCCTAATAATAACGATGGGCGGAAAAAGTGAGTAGAACGGATATACAAGCTTGCGATATCTTCTTCTACTTGCCCCTTTACTTTACTGTAAAAGAATGGCGAACGAAGATCAGCACCAATTGCTGTAATCGTTAAAAAGTTTTTGCAGCGATATTTTTCTGCACATTTAGCCGCTTTTAAAGGAAATTCGTAGTCCACTTTAATGAATTTCGCTTTTGTTTTTGCTTTTTTCATTGTCGTGCCTAAACAGCAATATACATCATCAACTGCAAAGCATTCTTCGTGCTTATCAAGCTCTGAAAAATCAATTTCAAGCTGACGTAGCTTTGTGTGTTCGATTGGTAGCTTTTTTCGAACAAACACTGTCACATGGTTATATAAGCTGTTGCTTAATAACATTTTTAAAAGTTCTTGACCAACAAGTCCGCTTGCACCTAATACTAATGCTGATCTCTGTGACATTCTTTCACCTTCTCATCTGTTGTTTTTGCAATGGAAAACAGGTTGCATACACAACCTGTTTGTTCGAATTAACGATTATCAATTGTTTCTGGGTACAAATCATGATTCATTAGGCGATAATTAGCCATTTCTTCATACTTCGTACCAGGGCGGCCATAGTTTGTATATGGATCAATTGAAATCCCGCCGCGTGGTGTGAATTTTCCCCATACTTCAATATATCTTGGATTCATCAGTTTAATTAAGTCATTCATAATAATATTCATACAGTCTTCATGGAAATCTCCATGGTTACGGAAGCTGAACAAATAAAGCTTTAACGACTTGCTTTCCACCATTTTTTCATCTGGAATGTAACTAATATAAATGGTTGCGAAATCCGGCTGACCCGTTTTTGGACATAAGCTCGTAAATTCCGGACAGTTAAATTTCACAAAATAATCACGATTTGGATGTTTGTTATCAAATGCTTCTAGAATCTCTGGTGAATATTCAAACAAATAGTTTGTTCCTTGATTTCCAAGGAGTGATACACCTTCTAATTCTTCATCTTTTCGACCGCTCATTTGCATTTCCTCTCTTTCTACGATTGTCATTCTAACAGCGTTTTTTTATTTTGTATATATCTGTTTTTATTTTTCTTTGTAAATTTTTTGCTATGCGCTTACACGCCTCGTTTATTTCCCCAAACAAGGGCGTGAACCTGCGGCAGAACTCTTACATCGTTCATGTTTTTAGCTGCCACTGCCTTGTCGATTAACCACTCATACTTTTTAAGCAATTCTTGTGTTAACGATGCATTATCGATTGTCGTTAAGTCCTCGTTGCCTACTTGAACAAAAAATGGAACCTCAGGATAACGTTCATGAACAGACGCTGCATACTCAAAGTCCTCATCATTAAATACAACGACTTTTATGCTTATGTGCGCCATGCGTTTTTCCTTTATTAATGTCTCTATAATATCGTCTAATACGGAGAAATTTGTTTTCATTAATGAACTTGGAGGCTTAGGAGAAATCGTTAAATCATCGATCTTTAGGAACCAATCCTGATAACGGCTTCCCTGTGTCTCAAGAGCTGCTTTTACCCCATGACTGTGCAAAAGCTCTAAAAGTGAATCAATTGCCTTGATAAGCGCAGGGTTTCCTCCAGAAATGGTAACGTGATCAAAGCACTCTCCTCCAATTTCTTTTAGCTCCGTCCAAATTTGTTCTGCTGTTAGCTGACGAATATCGTTTTTAGCAGATCCATCCCATGTAAAAGCTGAATCACACCAGTTGCAGGAATAATCACAGCCTGCAGTACGAACAAACATCGTCTTACGTCCTACAACCATTCCTTCCCCTTGAATCGTTGGCCCGAATATTTCAAGTACTGGAATTGTATTAGCCACGTTTTTTCACCTTCTTTGGGCGGTAAACTACGTAACTTGTCGGCGTTTCCCGCACGAATACTTGTACGCAAGAAGGCTTATTTGGTAGTGTGTCTAGATATTCTTGAACCAACTCATAAATTTTACGTGCAACAACTTCAGTTGTAGGAAAATCATTTGGATTTTCTTCGTTAAAGATAGAATGATCGTTCAATAATGTATGATCAAATTGACCAGAAACAATTTTTTTCAATAGCGCAAAATTTACTAAGAAGCCCGCTTCGTCTAATGTATCTCCGGCAACAGTTAGATTTACAAAATACGTATGTCCATGGACTTGACGGCATTTTCCTGCTTCTGTGTGAGGAACAAAATGTGCCGCAGCAAACTGCATGTCTTTGTTTAGTTCATATTCATAATCATGAAACACTTGCGGATACATTTGTTGCAGCATTATTTCTCTCCTCCTTCTTTTGTTTGCAGGTATTGATCTAATCCACGTTTTCGCAATTGACATGCGGGACATTCACCGCATCCATCGGCAACAATACCGTTGTAGCACGTTAACGTTTTTTCACGCACATACTCAAGCGCTCCTAACTCATCCGCTAAAGCCCACGTTTCTGCTTTATCAATCCACATGAGCGGCGTATGAATCACAAACTCAAAATCCATTGATAAATTAAGCGTGACGTTTAACGATTTTACAAATACATCTCGGCAGTCTGGATATCCCGAAAAATCAGTTTCACAAACGCCTGTTATGATATGACGGCCTCCGCTGTTCTTAGCCAGTACGGCTGCAAATGATAAAAACAACAGATTGCGTCCATCCACAAACGTGGTAGGCAATTCGCCTTCTTTTTGCTCAATATCAATATCATCTCGCGTTAGTGCATTTGGTGCTAATTGATTTAAAAGTGACATATCTAGGACGGTATGCTTTACACCTAAATCAGCCGCAATAGTCTTGGCTACCTCTATCTCTTGACTATGACGCTGACCATATTGAAAAGTAACTGTTTCTACTTCTTTAAAGTTTTTCAAAGCCCAAAATAGACATGTTGTACTATCTTGACCTCCGCTAAATACAACAATAGCTTTTTCATTTTTCATCATTATTGTTCGTCTCCTTTTTGATTGAAATCAAAAGAAGAAGAAACTTTATTGAACCGTTCGTTCCCTTTGTGACTAATTTTATAACACAAAAAAGAGACTGCTCTTTTTCAGCAATCTCCCTAAAAAGCAACTAAGATACACGTACTCGCCAGCATACACGTCAAAAAGACGGGTTGATAGAAAAGCACGTGAAAGAAGACACGCCAAAACCGTGTCTTTTGTCATCAACGATGATCTTAGTTTTTTATAGAGGGAGTTTTCGAACCTCTCCCGTACATATACAAACGTGTACGGCGTTTCTTCTTGAATTGTCATCGTATACTATACCACATGCGTATAAATAATGCTATGTTTGTTGGCTTCTATCACCTTTAGCTTCCTTATTTTTCTTTATATAAGAAAGAGCAATAAATAATAAGGGAAAACAGAGACTTAGTACGAATAAATAAAAAGGCCAGTAATATTTTTCAAAATAATTAAATTATGCTGTATTTGGAATAATATAATACGCTACGCCTGTAATGATTAGACCTAAAGGAAAGCTTAAAAAATTACGTACGCGTAAATTACACAATTGGACGATACTTAACTGAATGGCATAGAACACAATGACAACTTTAAAAGAGATAGATAACATCCAAAATAGTGTTCAACTTCGTCTTTTTTTACTAACCCGTCGATGTAAGCAACACCTAAAGTGAATTTTTCTTCAATCGAAATTCGAAACTCTCGTACCACTAAGTCCGTACGCTGTCTCAGTGCTTTTTTCATGAGGGATAAATTATCTCCCCCCCTCTCCGATAATTTCTGCTCTTCATGTGTAGAAGAAGCACTAGTTTTCTTAGAGTCCTTCTATTCATCAGCTTTTTCTTTCCGCTGTTTGGATTTATTCGTTAACTCAGATAGGTTTTTTATACGCATTGCTCATCCTCCACTACATTGACGGAAAAGAAACGGAATTTCTTCTTTTTAGTCTCTATAGTTTTTGTATGAAAAGGAAACTTATACTTGAAGCCATTTTAATAATCTTTATTTTTGACATCATTTGTGCATTTCTATAGGATAGTAATGGATAATTCTTTGTTATTATGAAGAATGTTTATGCGGAACATTGAAAGGAGTCTATATATGGCACAATCACTTAAAGGCAAAGTAGCTCTTATTACAGGAGCAGGAAAAGGCATCGGTCGTTCAACTGCAATTGAATTAGCAAAAGAAGGCGTAAATATCGGTTTAATTGCTCGTACAGAGGCGGATTTAAAGGCTGTTGCTTCTGAATTAGAAGCATTTGATGTACAAGTTGCTTACGCAACAGCAGACGTTTCTTCTATGGAAGAAGTAAACGCAGCAGTTGAGCATCTACATACAAAATTAGGGGCAACGGATATCTTAATCAACAACGCGGGAATCGGTAAATTCGGAAGCTTTTTAGAGCTAGACCCAGCTGAGTGGAAACAAATCATTGATGTGAATTTAATGGGCGTTTACTACGTAACGCGCGCCGTTCTACCTCAATTAATCGAAAAGAATGGTGGAGACATCATCAATATCTCATCCACTGCTGGTCAAAAAGGCGCTCCCGTTACAAGTGCTTACAGCGCTTCAAAATTTGGCGTGCTCGGCTTAACTGAATCTCTAGCGCTAGAGGTGCGCAAACACAATATTCGTGTAACAGCGCTAACGCCAAGTACAGTAGCAACGGAATTAGCATATAAAGAAAACTTAACAGATGGCAATCCTGATAAAGTGATGCAGCCTGAAGACCTAGCAGAAATTATGGTAGCACAATTAAAGCTGCATCCGCGTATTTTTATCAAATCTGCGGGCATGTGGTCCACAAATCCATAAACAAACATAGAAAAAGGAGAGCTTCAGCTCTCCTTTTTTTTGTCTTCCTTTATATAATGGTTACCTTATTTACGTTTAGGCGTGATTTCTTCTGATAGTTCTTCAAAAGATTTTACTTTTCCATGCGATGGGTTTTGTGATTGTTTTCGTACATTCCACTGACGCTCTTTTTGACTTTTAGACTGAGTCATTTTGCTTCATCCCCTTTTTATATGCTTACATGTAGTAGGATAAAACAAGCTGCTCTTTTCCATTCATCAAAACTGCTTCCAATTTCTTTACTGCTTACCTAAATGTATTTTAAACCATTTATCAATTTCCGCGTTATATTGATCATAATAAGCAGTTAGCGGATGGTCTCCGTTTTTGTACAGTATATATTTGTATTCTTTTCCCTGCTCATCTAGCTGTTTCACAAGCTTTTCAGCCTGAGTGTGGTGAACTTTACGATCATGATCGCCTTGCAAAATTAACAGTGGTGAATTTACTTTATCACTCCAATAGACAACAGAACGACTTTTATACCTCTCTGGATATTGCGCCGGATCTCCTACAATTGTCCGCAGCACTTGTTTCATTTCAGGCCCTCTTTGATCGTAGAATTGAAACATGTCTGTAATACCTGATTGTACGACAACTGCATCAAATTTAACGCCGTTTTTCATCGTTAAATACGTCATCATACCGCCGCGTGAATAGCCTAGCGCTACCTTTTGCTGATGATTTACATAAGGAAGCTGTTCTCCCCACTTAATAAGATTTAATACATCGTCAATATCTTTACCGCCGTAGGTCTCAGTTCCTTCACTTCCACCATTTCCCCTGTATTGAGTCGCTACAACGACATAGCCTTTACTTGCCCAATATGATAAGTACTGAAGTGTTTTTGCGCGAATCATACCGTGTTCGCGATTTCCTCCGCGATTATATACTAAAAGCGGGTAATGTTTGTCTGCAATGTCTTTAGGCTGTACTAAAAACCCTTTTATCTTTAAATTATCACTAGGATACGTAATGCTATATACATCTACTTTATTTGAATAAGGCGATAATAAATTCAATTTTTCTTTATTTACATCATCACTTTCAGCTCGGTTAAAAACCGCTGTCACACCGAGCACAGCTACAGTGATTAATGCAATGATGCCCCATTTTTTCAACAGAAACCCTCTCCTCAATAAATATCTTTTCTCTTTTATAATGAGTGTTTTCATTTGGCTTTACCCTTCTTAAATGTTTGCTAAAAAGGGCATTCATCCCATCGCCAATGCAGCTTATTTATCATACCGCAAAACTCAAATTTCTTCATTAATAAAGAAATAAGAATTCATACAAATACATGAACAGGAAAGACGTATAGTAAATTGTATTATTAAATTATAGATTTGAAAAGTGGAATGATACTTTTTTGTCGTTTTTTACCTGTCCTTTTTCAAAAAGAAAAAAGCCCAGTTAAGACTGAGCTTTTTTCTTGGCAATACCAATGCCTGTATATGCTAAAATAACTGAAAAGATCGGACAGAGAATGCTAAAGAATGTAAATGGAATATAGTCAGCCGCGGGAATATTTAATGCAGTTGAAATAAAAGCGCCGCTGACCCCCCACGGAATAATAGCATTAATAACCGTTCCACCGTCTTCAAGCGTTCGTGATAAGTTTTTCGGATCTAAGTTCCACTTTTCATACAGTGGCTTAAACGTCTGCCCAGGCAGAAGAATCGATAAATACTGCTCTCCTGTAATAACATTAACTCCAATTGAAGATAGAAGCGTAGCAAAAATAACGTCTCCGCTGCGGCGGATTTGTTTTGCTAATCCTTTTAATAAAGCATCGATAATTCCAACCGCTCTCATCAAGCCACCTAGCGACAAGGCAATCATGATAAGAGAAATAGAAAACATCATGGACTGTAATCCGCCTTTGTTTACAATGGCATCGACTACTTTATTTCCTGACTCTACTGCCGGTCCGCTTTGAAGAACGCCTAGCAATTGACTCAGCGTAAATTCATGCTGTGTAATCATTCCTGTAATAATGGCCGTTACAATCCCTAAAACTAACGTTGGCAATACATCGATTCTTCTCATCGAAAAAATAAGAACTAAAAGTGGAGAAAGCAACGTCAACACGTGTAAATTAAACGTATGCTTTAATGCCTCTTGAATTCCTTGAATTTCTCCGTAATTGACGCTTTCTTGGTTTCCGTTCATCCCAATGACCAATGCAATGATTGCGGTAATGACAATACTTGGAACCGTCGTCCACGTAATGTGCTGAATATGTTTAGGAAGCGGCACTTCAACGATACCAGAAGCAAAATTTGTAGTATCAGATAAGGGAGACATCTTATCTCCAAACACGGCTCCTGAAACAATCATCCCCGCTGCTAGACCTGGATGTACACCAATAGCAGTTCCTACGCCAAATAAAGCGACCCCTACCGTACTGACAGTTGTTAATGAACTTCCAGTGAATGTTGAAACTAATACGGTAATAACCAAAGCACTAATTAAAAAGTACTGTGGTGAAATCCAGTGGAAGCCGTAGGATAAAATCGTCGGTATCGTTCCTCCTACCATCCAAATTGCAATGAGCATCCCGATCAGCATTAAAATCAGGATAGGCTTAATACCAAGTCTAACACCGTCTAAAATCCCTTTCTCCATTTCTGTCCACTTATATTTCAACAAAAAGCCAATCACACTAATAAATGCTACACCAAATATCAGCGGAATATGAGGCGGTAGCTTTAACATAAATAATGAAATAAAAATAATAGCTAATAGCACCAAAACCACCGCTATTGATTGTATAAATGAAATTTCTTTTTTCATGAGGTATTCCCTTTCTATCTTTCTTTTTCACTTAAACGCTTTTATGCTTTTACGCAGTTAAGTGCAAACCTTCTTGAGTATAATTTTTATCCTTCTTGCTGTCAATAACTTATTTTATCCAACGGTAAGCTTTGCACTCATTTTTCCACTTTTCTTCTTATTAATATTAATTCCCTCTCCAAACAGATCATTGTACAAAATGCCTCTTATGTTTTTACATGTATAGAACGGGTACACATAAAACACATCTTTTTTTAATGTACTACCTTTTGTACATAAGCGAGGAACTTCCCTTAAAATTTTTTTAAGCAAAAGACTTGAAAGTCAAAAAAGGTCAAAGTATAATAAAATTACGAAAGGTCAAGAAAGGTCAAACACCTGCTGATCTTCGATTAAAATCATTTAGGGAGGCTAATTAAATGATTTGTCAAAACTGTAATAAACGTGAAGCATCTATTCAATTAAATGTACAAACAAATAACCAAAAATCTCAATATCGTTTATGTCATACATGTTATCAAGCACTAATGAAAGAACATAAAATCCCATCAGGCTTTGGAGGTGGCGGCTTTATGAACATCGATGATTTATTCAAGCAATTGTCACAAGAACAAGCTGCACCGGAACAGCCACAGCAAGGAAATGGCGGCAGCGGATTTTTAGACCAGTTCGGTCGAAACTTAACTCAAATTGCGAAAACGGGATTAATTGACCCTGTTATTGGCCGCGAAGAAGAAGTAGAGCGTGTCATTGAAATTTTAAATAGAAGAAACAAAAACAACCCGGTGCTAATTGGAGAGCCTGGTGTTGGTAAAACAGCTGTTGTTGAAGGGTTAGCTTTAAAAATCGCGGAAGGGAAAGTTCCTGCCAAGCTGTTAAATAAAGATGTATATCTGTTAGATGTAGCATCTCTCGTAGCTAATACGGGCGTGCGTGGTCAATTTGAAGAGCGTATGAAACAATTAATTTCTGAGCTTCAACAGCGAAAAAACGTGATTTTATTTATCGATGAAATTCACCTTCTTGTAGGAGCTGGTTCAGCGGAAGGTTCAATGGACGCAAGCAATATTTTAAAACCTGCTCTTGCACGAGGTGAACTTCAAGTAGTCGGAGCTACAACTTTAAAAGAGTACCGTTCGATTGAAAAAGATGCGGCTCTTGAACGACGCTTCCAGCCGGTTATGGTTCACGAACCGTCTGTCGAAGAAGCCGTTGAAATTCTAAAAGGAATTCAAAGTAAATATGAAGATTATCACGGCGTTAGCTATACAGATGAAGCGATCCGCGCTTGTGTAAATTTATCACACCGCTACATTCAAGATCGCTTTTTGCCTGATAAAGCAATTGACTTGCTAGATGAAGCAGGTTCAAAAATGAACTTACAGGCAGGCATTACAAATAAAGACGACGCGGCCGCTCGTTTAAAAGAAATCACAAAAGAAAAAGAGCAGGCGCTAAAGAATGAAAAATATGAAGTAGCGGCAAAACTGCGCGATGAAGAAGCTGCTCTTGAAAAACAGTTGAACGAAGAACAGCAAAAAATGAATGTGGACATTGCTGACATTCAAGCAATTATTGAAAAGAAAACGGGTATTCCTGTTGGTAAACTTCAGGAAAATGAATCAGCGAAAATGAAGCATTTAGCGGAGCACTTAGCTCAAAAAGTAATTGGACAGCAGGAAGCTGTAGAAAAAGTAGCAAAAGCGATTCGACGTTCTCGCGCTGGATTAAAAGCGAAGCATCGCCCAATTGGTTCATTCTTATTTGTCGGTCCAACAGGTGTCGGTAAAACAGAGTTAACCAAAACATTAGCTGAAGAACTATTCGGCTCAAAAGATGCAATGGTTCGTCTAGATATGAGTGAATACATGGAAAAACACGCGGTGTCTAAACTAATCGGCTCACCTCCTGGCTACGTAGGTCATGAAGAGGCAGGACAATTAACAGAGAAAGTACGCCGTAATCCTTATTCTATCATCTTACTAGATGAAATTGAAAAAGCTCATCCAGACGTTCAGCATATGTTTTTGCAAATTTTAGAAGATGGACGCCTAACAGATAGTCAAGGTCGTACAGTAAGCTTCAAAGACACGGTTATCATTATGACAAGTAACGCTGGTGTAGGTGAAAAGAAAATTACGGTTGGGTTTGACGCAGAAAATGATGCGCTTAAACAGGCATCCGTTTTAGATTCACTTTCATCTTATTTCAAACCAGAGTTTTTAAATCGATTTGATACAATCATTGAATTTAATCACCTTGAAAAAGATAACTTAATTAAAATCGTTGACCTTATGCTTGCTGAATTAAAAGAAACATTACAAGAACAAAACATCACGCTGCATGTAGCAGCTGAAGTAAAAGAAAAACTGGCTGAACTTGGCTATCACCCTGCATTCGGTGCTAGACCGCTCCGCCGAGCAATTCAAGAACAGCTTGAAGATCGAATTACAGATTTACTGTTAGATGATGCGGACGTATCAACAGTGAACGTAACGTTAAATGAAGCAAGCGAAATTACTGTACAAAACTAATAGAAAAAGCGACTCAAGTAGAGTCGCTTTTTTTTATAGAAATGTTTACGTTTATTTACTTTCATCTGTTTTTTCGTCTGCTTTTTCGCCGGCACTATCCGTTGATTCTTCTTGATCATCAGTTGCTTCATCCCCAGATGATTCATCTGCTTCGTCTTGCTTCATTGTTTCCTGTGAGTCATCTGTCGTTGTATCCTCCGCTTGAGTATCATCCGACTGTTCTGTTTGCTGTTCTGTGGCATCTTTTTCATCCGTTTGTGAGTTGCATGCTGTGATTAACATAATTGCTAGAAGTGATCCAAATAACTTGACTAATAAACTTTTGTTCATTTTACCGTCTCCTTTCGAATCATCTGAGCCTCTATGTAGTCACCATTCATATGGCTCTACTGGCAGTATAGCCTATCCAATTGGAAAAAAGTTCACTTTTACAAGGTTATCACAAAAGCTTTACATCTTCTTCATTTCGTTCATATTCTCCTCATATTTCCTTAATAGTTTATGACCAGCCACATTCTAGATCTATCTTCCCTGGTCTAAGTGCTCAATTCGGCTATTCACACAGTTGTAACTATGCTAATATGAGTGATATATCACTATATCGTGCGACTAGCTGACTATAAAGTTATTTTCCTATAAAATTATTCACCATTTAAGAAAGGGATTTTTTATGGAATCACACAACCTCATAAAAAAACGGAATTTTATTCTTTTACTTATTTTCTGGCTGCTGTATTTTGTCCACATCGTGTTATACCACTTTATTGCAGCTGATCCTCATCTGATTGTTTTTATAAGCGGAGGGGTTTTATTACTGCTAGTGACAGCTATGTATTACTTTCATTTTCATCCGGCTATCATTATGTATTCTTTTTTCATATGCTATTATGCCTATATTGCGTACATGACATCTATTGAACCTGCTGTTATTAATTATTTGTTTTTGTTTCTTGGAATTATTGTTAGCTTTATTTATTATAGCTATATCGCTATTGTAATTTCTACATTAATGTCCATAATAATTGTTTTGTACTTTTATGTAAGCAACACTCTTTTTACATCTGTGACTTTCGTGAAATTAGATATCGTTTATTTCATTTTGTTTACGCTGATCACCATGATTATTTTGTTATACTGTGCTCATTTCTCTAAAAAATTGATTGCTATTACGACGGTCAAAATGAATAAAACCGAAGATGAACTTTACTCAGCTCAAGAGTATTTACAATCTTTTTTTACATATAACCGCGACGCCATTGCCGTGTTCAGTCTAGACGGGAAAGTGATTAAAGTAAACGATGCTTTTGAGCAAATATACGGATGGCAAGCGGAAGAAATTGTCGGAAAAGCCATTCCATTTATTCCTGCTGGCTTAAAAGGCAATGCTGAAAGCCGATTAGAAAGGGTTAAAAAAGGAGAAAAGCTAGTTGCCTTTGAAACTCAAGATAAGCGAAAAGACGGAAAAATAATTGAGGTAGAAATCACGGTTTCACCTATTTTTAATCGTGATCAACAAGTCGTTGCGCTTTTTGGTATTTCACGCGACCTTACCGAAGAAAAAGAAACAGAAAAATTTCTTCGCCAAAAGGATAAGCTATCTTTAGCCGGCGAAATGGCAGCGGGCATCGCTCATGAAATTCGAAATCCGCTTACTTCTCTGAATGGATTTATTCAGCTTATTCACGAGGATAGCAGCCGCTATCATTCTTATACAACCATTATGCTGAGTGAACTGAATCGTATTAACTCAATCGTTGGAGAATTTTTATTGCTCGCTAAACCTCATGATACGGTTATGAAAAAGCATGCATTCTCTACTATTTTAAATGACGTTATTCTTCTGTATGAATCAGAATGTGTATTAAAAAATGTTGTCGTTAGAACGCAGGTGGAAGCCCCGCATACATACATCTGCTGTGATGCCAATCAAATTAAGCAAGTACTCATTAATTTATTAAAAAATGCGCTTGAAGCTATGCCTAGCGGAGGAGAAATTCATTTAAACGTTACTCAGCATACTAAAGATCTTACTATTTTCATTAAAGATACAGGAGTCGGCATTCCCTCAAATTTGCTTACGCATATTCAAAAGCCCTTTTTTACCACGAAACCCTCAGGCACCGGTCTTGGACTTGTTGTGATTAAAAACATTTTGTATCAGCATAAAGGAACATTTGAGATTAAAAGCACTGTTGGCGAAGGAACCAGCGTTACTCTTACGATTCCTTTATGGGAACAAGGAATTAACCATTAAAAAAAGAGGCTGGAACAAAAGTATGTTAGTTGAAGGAAGATCCGAACGAGTTTGTTTTTTGATTAAGAATCAAACTCATTCGGATTTTTTTATTATGAGGGTGAGCGTAGGTTTAATCTAGGTGCTTCTAGCTGTTGATTGGAGGGCAAGGCGAAGACTCCTACGGGAAAAGCGGAATAAGTGAGACCCCGCAGGAGCATAATCGCCGAGGAGACTCACCGACCGTCCACGGAAAGCGAAGCCTTGCACGGAAATCAACGGCGGTGTAACAAGCGATTCATACTAGATTGTTTATCCCATTTGTTCGTCTTTAGATTCGATTGATTTTGTTATGTCTCAATCTCTGTTTTTATAGCTTTTTATCATCAATACTATTTAAATAGTTTTCAATTTCATCTACTACAGACTGCACGCAGCCTTCTTCAAATGGAGAAATCAGATTCGCTTCCTCTACCAATTCTAAAAACGGCTTACTTCCGCCAAGCTTACATAAATGAACGTAATCTTGCCATGCTTGTTCATGGTTTTCTCGATCCTTTTTCCAAAATTGAAATGCACAAATTTGAGCGAGCGTATAATCAATATAATAAAACGGAGACGTGTAAATATGAAGCTGGCGCTGCCAGAAGCCCCCGCTTTCTAGATAATGATGGCCATCATAATCTTTAGAAGGCATATATTTTTTTTCAATTTCGCGCCACGTTTGTTTTCGTTCCGAAGGCGTCATCTCAGGGTGTTCGTATACAGCATGCTGAAATTCATCTACCGCTACCCCGTAAGGCAAGAAAGTTAAGCCTGAGCTTAAGTGAGAAAACTGGTATTTATCTTTGTCTTCTTTAAAGAACAACTCCATCCAAGGCCATGTAAAATACTCCATGCTCATTGAATGAATTTCAGCTCCTTCATGCGTAGGCCAGTGATACTCATTGGTTTCCATATCTCGGCTGGAATACACTTGAAAAGCATGCCCTGCTTCATGCGTTAACACATCGATATCGCCTGATGTTCCATTAAAATTTGAAAAAATAAACGGCGCTTTGTATTCTTCAATAAACGTACAGTAGCCTCCGCTTGCTTTGCCCTTTTTAGCGACTAAATCCATCAAATTATTTTCAAGCATAAATGAAAAGAATTCGTCCGTCTCTTTAGAAAGCTCCTTATACATAATCCGTCCATTTTCAATAATCCACTTTTCATCACCTTTTGGCACTGCGTTTCCTGTTTCAAACTGAAACGGTTCATCATAATAAGTTAAGCTCTCTACTTGAATTCTTTCCTGTTGACGCTTTTTTAGTTTTTCAGTAAGGGGAACAATATACTCTTTTACTTGTTTGCGAAAAGCGGCAACCATTTCAGCATCGTAGCCTATTCTAGACATACGAGCATAGCCCACTTCTACGAAATTTTTATAGCCTAATTTTTCAGCAAGTTTGGTCCGCACTTTTACAAGTTTGTCGTAAATATCATCAAATTCCTCTTCATGATCGGTGAAAAATTGAAACTTCGCTTCTGCTGCTTTTTTTCTCATTTCTCGATCAGGTGACTCCATAAACGGATCGAGCTGAGCTAACGTTCTTTCTTCTCCTTCAAATACAATTTTAGCTGACGCCACTAGTTTCGTATATTGAGACGAGAGCTTATTTTCTTCCTGCAGCTCTTTTACTATTTCCGGAGAGAACGTTTTCAACTGCATTTCAGCAAGAGAGAACAGCTGCTTGCCCCATTTTTCTTCAAGTTCCCGTTTAAAAGGCGAAGAGATTAACGCTTTGTAAAATTTCTCGACGTATCCTTCTAAAAGCGGCTGTGTTTCATCAAAATAGTCTTGTTCTTCTTTATAAAATTCATTCGCTGTGTCGATAGAATGACGAATATAGCAGATGTTCCCCATTGTGCTGTACTGAGAATATGCATCGTTTGCTAGACGAATTGCCTCATTTTGCTGACTGACTGACGCTGCTTCCGTAAAATGTGTAATCGCCTTTTCAAACTGCTTTTCAATTTCATTCATATCAGGTCGCGTATATGTATAATTCTCAAATTTCATCATTTGTTCCCCTTCCTCTATAGTCTATATGTAACCTAATTCGTTTTTATCTAGCTGTATTCCTGTTAATTTCAATTTTTTGTCACTTTTTATTTTTTATGTCGATTAATTATGAAAGAAGTCATAGAAAAAACTCGTTTGTTCAACAGAAACAAACGAGCTTTCCTTAATTAATTAGTCGATTCCGGTAAAAATTCATCTGCATAGTGCCCCAGTTTCTTAAGCATCGAAATAGCAGCTTCCTTTTCTTCGCTAGATAAAACGGATAAAATATCATGAATTCTTTTTTCATGACTCGGAAACATGCTTTCAATCATTTCCTTGCCCTGCTGAGTGATAGCTGCATATGTTACACGGCGATCGTTCGGACAAGCAACGCGCTCTAAGAAGCCTTTTTTCTCAAGCTTGTCTACTACATACGTAATACTGCCGCTTGCCAACAGAATTTTTCCGCCGATTTGCTGCAGAGGCTGCTGGCCTTTGTGGTACAATAACTCTAGGACAGCAAATTCGGTTGGATTCATTCCATGCTGTTGAATAAATTTATGCACATGATCATTAATTGAACGATTGGCACGAGATAGTACAATAAATAATTTAAGAGATTGGTCTAACTCTTCTCTAGTTACATCATTCGTCATTTTAATCAGTTCCTTTAATATTATCTTGATATCAAGATAATACTAAAATTTCCCTTCAAAGTCAATCAAAGCAGACTTATTTCATCGGTTATTCTCTCCGCTTGTACAATTTTTTTGATAAAAAATGTATATAAGTGGATTTATACATATGCTTTTAATACAATAAACATATGAACATTACATAAAAAGGTGAATGATTATGAAACCAACCCATTTATTATTTAATTCCGCGATTGGTTCACAAAAGCCTGAAACAATCGTTAATCGGCAAAACCCCTGTCCCTTTTGCGACGTAGAATCTCTTACAGGCATCATTGAAAAACAAGGACCTATCATTTGGCTGAAAAATAAGTTTCCCGTTCTGCAAGATGCTTACCAGACGGTTATTATTGAGACCGATGAGTGTTCTTCAGAACTGTCTATTTATCCAAAAGAACATCTGTACACCTTGCTGAGCTTCGCTACTGAACGATGGATATCGATGATGAACAGCGGTGAATATGCTTCTGTTCTTTTCTTCAAAAACCACGGTCCCATGTCCGGAGGATCATTACGGCATCCTCATATGCAAATTATTGGTTTAAATGAGATGGATGTAAATGAAAATGTGAAGCTAGAGCAGTTTGAAGGAGTCACAATTGCA
>Ga0209147_100326_pt1 | contig 36271 bp, 25 predicted proteins | sample AraplaCol_mLB_r2_FD_184278 | JGI IMG/M metagenome (GOLD analysis project Ga0209147, IMG submission 184278) | Arabidopsis root microbial communities from North Carolina, USA - plate scrape CL_Col_mLB_r2 (SPAdes) (version 2) | ecosystem: Host-associated > Plants > Roots > Endosphere | place: USA... | reverse complement strand
ATGCCCCTCGGAAGGGCTTCGGTACGTGACCGACTGGCTCGCAGCGCTTCGCGTCCGCTCACACTTGGCACACGAGACCGCATCCGTGTTGAAACCGTTGAGGCCATTGTGGGCGAATTAATGACCCCTCGCGGTAACAAAGTGTTTCAGGTTGTAACGCCCGCCAGATAAGGCTTTCCGGGATTTTTTGCTGTTTTTGAGGGCCCGAAAAAGGTCATTTTTACCCATATTTTCCGCAGCGTTTTCAGCGCGTGCGCACGATGCGTTTTTCATGCGTATCAGGCTCGACGAATTGCCGATTTGCACGCGAGAAAATGCGCGGTTCGGCAGATGCCGCGCATGACGATTCATTCGTCAGAAAGATTTTGAAACGTGATTGGCCGGCGCGGAAGTCGACCGTTCGGCCAGTTCGCCGGCATCGGGCCGATTTTGCCGGCGCCGGCGAGCTGCGTCGAAGTGTAACGGCGGCGATTCGGCCGCCGCCGTGCAGCGATTTTCGCGGGCGGCGGCCGCGGGGTCGGTGCCCGCTAAAGTCGCTGCGGGACGCCGCGTGCGAGCCCGCTTACTTCAGCCATTTGTCCGAAATCGCCTGGTATTCGCCGGTCGACAGCGCGAGATGCAGCCACTGGTCGACGTACTGCTGGAACGCGACGTCGCCGCGCGGCACCATGTACGCCTTCTCGCCGAACTGGAACGGCTTGTCCGGATGCACCGAGCACAGGCCCGGATTCAGCTTTTGCTGCAGCAGCGTCTCGGACGCATCCGTCACCATCACGTCCGCCTTGCCCGCGAGGATTTGCTTGAAGATCGTTACGTTGTCCGGATAGACCGTGAGGTTCGCGTGCGTGAAATACTGCTTCGCGAAACGCTCGTTGGTGCCGCCCGGGTTCACGATCACGCGCGTTTCCGGCCGGTCGATCTGCGCGACGGTCTGGTATTTGTCGGCGTCCGCGCAGCGCACGATCGGCGTCTTGCCGTCCACGACGTACGGCTGCGTGAAGAACACGCGCTTCTGGCGCTCGAGCGTCGTCGAGACGCCGCCCACCGCGATGTCGCATTTCGCGACAAAGTCGCCGGTCAGGTTCGGCCAGCTCGTCTTCACGTAGTCGGTCTTCACGCCGAGCGACTTCGCGAGCGATTCGGCCATGTCGATGTCGATGCCCTCGAAGCGGCCGTCCGCACGGTAGTACGAATACGGCTTGTAGTCGCCCGTCGTGCAGACGCGCAGCGTGCCGCGCGCGAGCACGTCGTCGAGCCGCGAGCCGGCGCCCGGTGCGGCAGCGGCTGCGCCCGCCGCGGTCTGCGCGTGCGCGGCGGCGCAGCAAAACAACGCGGCGGCGGCGAGCGTGGCGAATGGTTTCATCGGTCTCCTCCTTCGTTTCGTTCGATATGAGCGTCCGATCATAACGGAGCCATCGCGCGCGTCATATGGCCGCCATCGTGTCGGCATGCGCAGCCTTGCGGCGGCTGTCCGGTAAAATGCCGCTTTGCCTTCGCACCGTCGCTCCTACCGTGGCCCATACCCTGCTCAACGACACCTTCCTGCGTGCGCTTCTGCGCGAGCCGACCGACTACACGCCGATCTGGCTGATGCGCCAGGCCGGCCGCTACCTGCCCGAATACAACGCGACGCGCGCACGCGCCGGCAGCTTCCTCGGTCTCGCGAAGAATCCCGACTACGCGACCGAAGTGACGCTGCAGCCGCTCGAGCGCTTTCCGCTCGACGCCGCGATCCTGTTCTCGGACATCCTGACGATTCCGGACGCGATGGGCCTCGGCCTCGACTTCCAGGTCGGCGAAGGGCCGAAGTTCGCGCATCCGGTGCGTACCGAGGCCGACGTCGCCAGGCTCGCGGTGCCGGACATCGAAGAGACGCTCGGCTACGTGACGGGCGCGGTGCGCGAGATTCGCCGCGCGCTCACCGACGGCCAGGGCCGCCAGCGCGTGCCGCTGATCGGCTTTTCGGGCAGCCCGTGGACGCTCGCGTGCTACATGGTCGAAGGCGGCGGGTCGGACGATTTCCGCACGGTGAAGTCGATGGCGTATTCGCGCCCCGACCTGATGCACCGGATTCTCGACGTGAACGCGCAGGCCGTGGCGGCCTACCTGAACGCGCAGATCGAAGCGGGCGCGCAGGCCGTGATGATCTTCGATACGTGGGGCGGCGCGCTGGCGGACGGCGCGTACCAGCGCTTCTCGCTGGACTACATCCGCCGCGTGGTGGCGCAGCTCAAGCGCGAGCATGACGGCGAGCGCGTGCCGGTCATCACGTTCACGAAGGGCGGCGGGCTGTGGCTCGAGGAGATCGCGGCGACCGGCGTCGACGCGGTCGGGCTCGACTGGACGGTCAACCTCGGCGCCGCGCGCGAGCGCGTCGCGGGGCGTGTCGCGCTGCAGGGCAACCTCGACCCGACGATCCTGTTTGCGCCGCCCGCCGCGGTGCGCGAGCAGGCGCGCGCGGTGCTCGACAGCTACGGCAACCATCCGGGCCATGTATTCAACCTCGGGCACGGTATTTCGCAATTCACGTCGCCCGATCACGTCGCCGAGCTCGTCGACGAGGTGCATACCCACAGCCGCGCGATCCGTAGCGGAGCCGCCGGCTGAGCGCAAGCGCTGTCATGCTGCACTGCGGGGTGACAGCGTTTCGTTATCGGCGCTAAACAGGGCGCAACCCCGCACCGGTTGCCGATTCAGTGCTTGTCAAGACTTGACTTATACACATTTTCCTCGTTGCAGCGCGGTAGAGCCCTGTGTCGGTCAAATTGCCTCGCTATGGTTCGGTAATTTGAATAGCAGCCTTATGGAATAAGGCTCCGCGGGGAACCGCCACAAGCGGCGAAAATCAGCGGAAAGCGCGGCCCCGCGTGCGTTGCGGCCCGTGAGCGGCGAGTTCTCAACAAAGTTATCCACAGGCTGGGCAGGGTATACGGCGATTCCTAATGCGAATCCAAAACTTAGCGCCGAATCTGACGTTTTACTTTAAGTCCGCCGCCACGATGCGGGCGCGGATGCCGGCCGCCCATCTCGATGCGGTGCATGCCGCCGCCGGAGCGCCGCGATGAGCGGCACCTACCTGCGCGTCGCGCTCGACCATCCGCTCGCCACCCTGTTCGACTATCGCTGCGACGCGCAACCGGCGCCCGTGCCGGGCACGCTCGTGCAGGTGCCGTTCGGCAAGCGGCAGGCGGTCGGGCTCGTCTGCGAAGTGACGACTCACACCGACGTGCCGCCGTCCCGGCTGCGCGCGGTCGACGCGATCTGCACCGACCTGCCGCCGTTGTCGCCGGACTGGCTCGCGCTCGTGTCGTTCGCCGCCGATTACTACCAGCGCGGGCGCGGCGAGGTCGCGCTGCCGGCGCTGCCGCAGGCGCTGCGCGATGCGGGGCGCTGGGGGCGGCTGCTCGCGCCCGAGGTGCGCTACCGGCCGACGGAGGCCGGCCGCGCGGCGCTGCCCGATGCGCTGCCCGCACGCGGGGCCGCGCTGCGGCGGCTCGCGCAGGCGCTGGTCGACACCGGCTCGCTCGCGCTGCCCGATGCGCGCGCGCTGCACCCGAAGGCGGCCGCGACGCTCGACGACTGGGCGGCGCGCGGCTGGGTCGACGTCGAGGAGATCGGCTGGGCCGATGCGCCTGTGCCCAAAGCTGTGGATAACCTGTTGGCAGCCGGTGGACGAACTGTGCCGCCGGCGCTCACGGACCAGCAGGCCGAGGCGCTCGACGCGATCCGCGCCGCGCAGGGCTTTGCGCCGTTCCTGCTGCACGGCGTGACGGGCAGCGGCAAGACCGAGGTCTATCTGCACGCGCTCGCGTCGCTGCTCGACGCCCGGCCGGACGCGCAGGCGCTCGTGCTCGTCCCCGAAATCAACCTGACGCCGCAGTTCGAGGCCGCGTTTCGCGCGCGCTTCGCGGGTGCGCTCGCCGATGACGCGATCGTCACGCTGCACAGCGGGCTCGCCGAGGGCGAGCGGGCGCGCAATTGGCTCGCCGCGCATACGGGGCGAGCGCGGATCGTGCTCGGCACGCGCCTCGCTGTGCTCGCGTCGATGCCGGCGCTCGCGCTGATCGTCGTCGACGAGGAGCACGAGCCCGCGTACAAGCAGCAGGAAGGGCTGCGCTATTCGGCACGCGATCTCGCCGTGTGGCGCGCGAAGCAGCTCGGCATCACGGTCGTGCTCGGCTCGGCCACGCCGTCGCTCGAAAGCTGGTGGCAGGCGGAGCAGGGCCGCTACACGCGCCTCACGCTGTCGCGCCGCGCGGTGGCCGACGCGACGCTGCCGACCGTGCGGCTGATCGACCTCGAAGAGGAGCGGCGGCGCGGCCGCGCGTCGATGGGCGGGCTGTCGGGGCCGCTCGTCGCGGCGCTGAAGGCGCGGCTCGAACGCGGCGAGCAGAGCCTCGTGTTCCTGAACCGGCGCGGTTACGCGCCGCAGCTCGCGTGCGACGCATGCGGCTGGGTCGCAGGCTGCCCGCGCTGCAGCGCATACGTCGTGCTGCACAAGCCCGAGCATGCGCTGCGCTGCCATCACTGCGGCTGGGAAGCCCGCATTCCGCGATCGTGCCCCGAGTGCGGGAACGTCGACATCGCGCCGCTCGGGCGCGGCACGCAACGCATCGAGGAGGCGCTCGCCGAGGCCGTGCCGGGCGCGCGCGTGCTGCGGATCGACGCGGACAGCACGCGCCGCAAGGGCAGTGCGCAGGCGCTTTTCTCCGATGTGCATGCGGGCGAGGTCGACATCCTCGTCGGCACGCAGATGATCGCGAAGGGGCACGACTTCCAGCGCGTGTCGCTCGTCGGTGTGCTCAATGCCGACACGGCGCTGTTCTCGCATGACTTCCGCGCGAGCGAACGGCTGTTCGCGCAGCTGATGCAGGTGAGCGGCCGCGCGGGGCGCGCCGGGCTGCCGGGCGAGGTGCTCGTGCAGACGCGCTACCCGCGTCACGCGCTGTATCACGCGCTCGGGCGGCAGGACTACGTCGGTTTCGCGAATTCGACGCTCGGCGAGCGCCGCGACGCGCACCTGCCGCCGTTCGTCTACCAGGCGCTGCTGCGCGCCGAGGGGCGCACGCTCGACGCGGCGCTCGCATTCCTGCTGCAAGCCGCGGCCGCGTTGCCGGGGTTGCCGGGCGCCGATCGCGTGACCGTGTACGACGCGGTGCCGATGACGATCGTCAAGGTCGCGAACGTCCATCGCGCGCAATTGCTGCTCGAAAGCGCGTCGCGGGCGGCGCTGCAGCATGCGCTGCGCGCATGGCAGCCGGAGCTGCGCGCGCTGAAGGGCGTGCTGCGGTGGAGCGTCGAGGTCGATCCGCTGGATATCTGAGCGGCGCGCCATGCGGCCGTCGTGCGGCGTGCCGAGCGCCGAGCGCCGAGTGCCGAGTGCCGAGTGCCGAGTGCCGAGTGCCGAGCGCCGCACGCCGCACGCCGCACGCCGCACGCCGAGCGCCACGTGCCGCTGCGTCGACGCCCGTGCCGTCGGGCAGCCCCGAACCGCCTCTTGCCGCACGGCCACCCCCGGGCGCCCCATCCACCGCCACCCCAGTGCAACCCGTTTTCGTCCGCCGCCACGCGCGGGGAAGGTTGCGCGCGCATGCCAAATCGGCCTGCTCAGGGAAAACACCGATCCCCCGACCACGGGCAACTCCTAGGTTGCAACCGCATAAGTGGCTGATTATATTGACTAACCCAAGGGTGCAACCCATCTCGCAATTTGGTTGCACCTTTTTATTGCGTGCCGTAGGATTTCGCGCATCCTCTCACACCACATTGCCGGGCTCGCACCGGCGCACGAACCCACCATGGCAAGCACGACTCTCGGCGTCAAGGTCGACGACCTTCTCCGCTCGCGCCTCAAGGACGCAGCCGCGCGTCTCGAGCGCACTCCCCACTGGCTGATCAAGCAGGCGATCTTCGCGTATCTCGAGCGGATCGAGCACGGCCAGTTGCCGCCCGAGCTGTCGGGCCACAGCGGCGTCACGGAGCTCGCCGACGGCCAGGCCGCGGACGGCGACGACGACAACTCGCCGCACCCGTTCCTCGAATTCGCGCAGAACGTGCAGCCGCAATCGGTGCTGCGCGCGGCGATCACGGCCGCGTATCGCCGCCCCGAGCCGGAATGCGTGCCGTTCCTGCTCGGCCAGGCGCGCCTGCCCGCGAACCTGCAGGCGGACGTGCAGGCGCTCGCGACGAAGCTCGTCGAGGCGCTGCGCGAGAAGAGCTCGGGCGGCGGCGTCGAAGGGCTGATCCACGAATTCTCGCTGTCGAGCCAGGAAGGCGTCGCGCTGATGTGCCTCGCCGAGGCGCTGCTGCGCATTCCCGATCGCGCGACGCGCGATGCGCTGATCCGCGACAAGATCAGCAAGGGCGACTGGCGTTCGCACGTCGGCCACGCGCCGTCGCTGTTCGTGAACGCGGCGACCTGGGGGCTGATGATCACCGGCAAGCTCGTGACGACCAACAGCGAAGCGGGGCTGTCGTCGGCGCTCACGCGCCTGATCGGCCGCGGCGGCGAGCCGCTGATCCGCAAGGGCGTCGACATGGCGATGCGCCTGATGGGCGAGCAGTTCGTCACCGGCGAGACGATTTCCGAAGCGCTCGCGAACAGCCGCAAGTACGAAGCGCGCGGCTTCCGCTACTCGTACGACATGCTCGGCGAAGCGGCGACGACCGAAGAGGACGCGCAGCGCTACTACGCGTCGTACGAACAGGCGATCCACGCGATCGGCAAGGCGGCCGGCGGCCGCGGCATCTACGAAGGCCCGGGCATCTCGATCAAGCTGTCGGCGCTGCACGCACGCTACTCGCGTTCGCAGCAGGACCGCACGATGAGCGAGCTGCTGCCGCGCGTGCGCGCGCTCGCGCTGCTCGCCCGCCGCTACGACATCGGCTTGAACATCGACGCGGAAGAAGCCGACCGCCTCGAACTGTCGCTCGACCTGCTTGAGGCGCTGTGCTTCGATCCGGATCTCGCGGGCTGGAACGGCATCGGCTTCGTGGTGCAGGGCTACCAGAAGCGCTGCCCGTTCGTGATCGACTACCTGATCGATCTCGCGCGCCGCAGCCGTCACCGCCTGATGATCCGTCTGGTCAAGGGCGCGTACTGGGATACCGAGATCAAGCGTGCGCAGGTCGACGGCCTCGAAGGTTATCCGGTCTATACGCGCAAGATCTACACGGACGTGTCGTACCTCGCGTGCGCGAAGAAGCTGCTCGCCGCACCCGACGCCGTCTACCCGCAGTTCGCGACGCACAACGCGTACACGCTCGCCGCGATCTACCAGCTCGCGGGCCAGAACTACTACCCGGGCCAGTACGAATTCCAGTGCCTGCACGGGATGGGCGAGCCGCTGTACGAGGAAGTCACCGGCCGCGACAAGCTGAACCGGCCGTGCCGCGTGTACGCGCCGGTCGGCACGCACGAGACGCTGCTCGCGTACCTGGTGCGCCGCCTGCTCGAGAACGGCGCGAACACGTCGTTCGTGAACCGCATTGCGGACAAGACCGTGTCGGTGAAGGAACTGGTCGCCGATCCGGTCGACGAAGCGGCGAAGGTCGTGCCGCTCGGCGCGCCGCACGCGAAGATCCCGCTGCCGCGCAACCTGTACGGCGACGAACGTCCCAACTCGATGGGCCTCGACCTGTCGAACGAACACCGCCTCGCGTCGCTGTCGTCCGCGCTGCTCGCGAGCGCGCACTTCCCGTGGCGCGCGGCGCCGATGCTCGCCGACGACACGCTCGCCGACGCGCCGGCCCGCGACGTGCGCAACCCGGCCGACCAGCGCGACACCGTCGGCACCGTCAGCGAAGCGACGGCCGAACACGTGAGCGCGGCACTCGCGCATGCGGTGGCCGCCGCGCCGATCTGGCAGGCGACGCCGGTCGATGCACGCGCCGATTGCCTGGTGCGCGCGGCCGACCTGCTCGAAGCGCAGATGCACACGCTGATGGGCCTGATCGTGCGCGAAGCCGGCAAGTCGCTGCCGAACGCGATCGCCGAGATCCGCGAAGCGGTCGACTTCCTGCGCTACTACGCCGCGCAGATCCGCGACGAATTCTCGAACGACACGCACCGCCCGCTCGGTCCCGTGGTCTGCATCAGCCCGTGGAACTTCCCGCTCGCGATCTTCATGGGCCAGGTGGCCGCCGCGCTCGCGGCCGGCAACACGGTGCTCGCGAAGCCGGCCGAACAGACGCCGCTGATCGCCGCCCAGGCCGTGCGCCTGCTGCGCGAGGCCGGCGTGCCGGCCGGCGCGGTGCAGCTGCTGCCGGGCGACGGCGAGACCGTCGGTGCGGCGCTGGTCGCCGATCCGCGCACGCGTGCGGTGATGTTCACCGGTTCGACCGAAGTCGCGCGCCTGATCAACAAGACGCTGTCGGCGCGCCTCGACCCGGACGGCAAGCCGATCCCGCTGATCGCGGAAACGGGCGGCCAGAACGCGATGATCGTCGACTCGTCGGCGCTCGCGGAGCAGGTTGTCGCGGACGTGATGCAGTCGTCGTTCGACTCGGCCGGTCAACGGTGTTCGGCGCTGCGCGTTCTGTGTCTGCAGGACGATGTTGCGGACCGCACGCTGACGATGCTGAAGGGCGCGATGCACGAGCTGGCGCTCGGCAACCCCGACCGGCTGTCGACGGACGTCGGCCCGGTGATCGACGGTGAAGCGAAGCAGACGATCGACACGCACGTCGCGGCGATGAAGGAGAAGGGCCACGCGGTCACGCAGCTGCCGGCGCCGGAAGCCTGCGCGCACGGCACGTTCGTGCCGCCGACGCTGATCGAGATCGGCAGCATCGACGAGCTGAAGCGCGAAGTGTTCGGCCCCGTGCTGCACGTGGTGCGCTACCGCCGCAGCCAGCTCGACAAGCTGCTGGAGCAGATCCGCGCGACCGGCTACGGCCTGACGCTCGGCATCCACACGCGGATCGACGAGACGATCGCGCACGTGATCTCGAATGCGCACGTGGGCAACATCTACGTGAACCGCAACGTGATCGGCGCGGTGGTCGGCGTGCAGCCGTTCGGCGGCGAAGGGCTGTCGGGCACGGGCCCGAAGGCCGGCGGCGCGCTGTACCTGCAGCGCCTGCTCGCGACGCGTCCGTCGGGCCTGCCGCGCGCGCTCGCGCAGTCGCTGGTGGCGGACGGCGCGACCGAAAGCGATGCGCGCGGCAACCCGGCGGCGGCGCTCACGATGCTGCGCGACTGGCTGATCGAGCAGCGCGAGCCGGCGCTGGCCGCGCGTTGCGACGGCTACCTCGCGCAGGTGCCGGCCGGCGCGACCGCGGTGCTGAGCGGCCCGACGGGCGAGCGAAACACGTATACACTCGGCCCGCGCGGCACGGTGCTGTGTGTCGCGGCGACGCCGGGCGGCGCGCGTGCGCAGTTCGCGGCGGTGCTGGCGACGGGCAACCGTGCGTTGTTCGCCGGCGCGGCGGGCGAGGCGCTGGTCGCCGCGCTGCCGCCGTCGCTGAAGGCGCACGCGGCCGTGCGCAAGCAGGCCGACGCGCCGTTCGACGCGGTGCTGTTCGAAGGCGACAGCGACGAACTGCAGACGCTCGTGAAGGACGTCGCGCAGCGGCCGGGCCCGATCGTGTCGGTGCAGGGCGTGTCGGCGGGCGCGTTCGAGAACGGCGATGCGGAAGACTACGCGCTCGAGCGGCTGCTGACGGAACGCTCGGTGAGCGTGAATACGGCCGCGGCGGGCGGCAATGCGAATTTGATGACGATCGGCTGATCATCCTTGCCGTTCGGATCAAACAAAGGAAGCGGCCAGGCGATCCCGAAGCCGCTTCATTTACCCTGGTACCAAGGAGATGCTATGCAACACACGATGAAAAAGGTGGCAGGCGCGACGTTCGTCGCGGTCATGTCGCTGGCGGGGACGGCTCATGCGGATGACGTGAAGATTGGTTACGCAGGGCCGATGACGGGCGCGCAGGCGCACTACGGCAAGGATATGCAGAACGGGATCGTGCTCGCGCTGGAAGACTTCAACGCGACGAACCCGAAGATCGGCGGCAAGGCCGTGAAGTTCGTGCTCGACACGCAGGACGACCAGGCTGACCCGCGCACGGGTACGACGGTTGCGCAGAAGCTGGTCGACGACGGCATCAAGGGCATGCTCGGCCACTTCAACTCGGGCACGACGATTCCGGCTTCGCGCATCTACGCGAACGCGGGCATTCCGGAAATCGCGATGGCGACGGCGCCGGAATACACGCAGCAGGGTTACAAGACGACCTTCCGCATGATGACGTCCGACACGCAGCAGGGCTCGGTGGCCGGCACGTTCGCGTCGAAGGATCTCGGCATGAAGAAGATCGCGATCGTCGACGACCGCACGGCCTACGGCCAGGGTCTCGCCGACCAGTTCGAGAAGGCCGCGAAGGCCGGCGGCGCGACGATCGTCGACCGTGAATTCACGAACGACAAGGCGGTGGACTTCAAGGCGATCCTGACCAAGCTGAAGGCGGCGAAGCCGGATCTCGTCTACTACGGCGGCGCGGATTCGCAGGCTGCACCGATGGTCAAGCAGATGAAGACGCTCGGCATCACCGCCCCGCTGATGAGCGGCGAAATGGTGAAGACGCCGACGTTCCTGAAGATCGCGGGCAACGCGGCCGACGGCACGATCGCCTCGCTGGCAGGCCTGCCGCTCGAAGAGATGCCGGGCGGCAAGACGTACGCCGACAAGTACAAGAAGCGCTTCGGCGAAGACGTGCAGACCTACTCGCCGTATGCATACGACGGCGCGATGGCGCTGTTCAACGCGATGAAGAAGGCCGATTCGACCGATCCGGCGAAGTACCTGCCGGTGCTCGCGAAGACCGACATGGCCGGCGTGACGTCGACGCACGTCGCGTATGACGCGAAGGGCGACCTGAAGAACGGCGGCATCACGATGTACAAGGTCGAGAAGGGCGAGTGGAAGCCGCTGAAGAGCATCGGCGGCAAGTAAGCAGCCCGTGACGTGACGAACGGGCGGCGGCGCACGTCGCTGTCCCGCCGGTCATGCGAAAAAGCCACCTGGCCGTCGGGCCGGGTGGCTTTTTCTTTGGTGGGACACACCCGACAGGGCATAGGGATGTTGCAGGCAGTGGCGCCGCAGGGTCGCCGCATGTGTACGTAGATACCGCATCGCCGTGATCGGCGGCAGTATGACGTTACTTGCCGTCGCAGCACTTGTTAGGGCAATCGGGCAGGAAGGAAATTTCCACACGTCGCCCATTTTCCACGTCGCCGTGCGAATAGACGCGGGCGCTCTTCTTGATGGTTCCACGTAAAAAGCCGAGTTGCTCCAACAACGCATACGCGATTTGCAATCTTGATTGCGCAAGGGCCAGTGCTCCCGGCTCACTTTCCTCGGCATGACCGCTGATCAGTGTTGTCTCTTTGGTCAGGTGATTTGCGTAATTGAGCTTTTGGTCGGCTGCCCATTTTGCAATGCGGACGATCTCTGCATTCGATAGGTGCGAGCTGTCTCTCGAAAAATAGATGTCGAAGTTCTCGCTGGCGATGCATGCGAATACCGGATTGGAGACGAGAACGCTTAAGGTAAGAATAAATTTAAGCATTGTAAATGACGTATCCTGCAATGCTGTCGGCATTGTTGATTGCTTGATTCGGGTTTTCGGCTCCAAACGTCAAACACTCCTCCATGAAATATCTGTGATCCCGGGCTCCCATTGTGTCGTCAAAATGACTTACCTCATGAATCAGGGTGGAAACTACGGAATCCTTTTCCCATGAGAAGTCTCGCATTGTACAAAAATCGGGATGTATTGCGATCGTATGAGTTGCGGTATCCGGTGAACACACTGATGCCGCGACTCCCGATTTGTTCGGATTTGGAACGCACCCAATATGTTTGAATCGATTGCTATCCCATCGCGTGAAATTGTATCCGGTGAGTGCCTTTAGTACGCGGACGATTGCAGTCAGGCCTGTTAATAGCGTCATGCGGGTGCCTTCATCAGTTCTGCCGAACCACTGTAATACGCGTGCCTTATCAGTGTCGGACCAGCGCTGCAGATCCTTGATTCTTTTGTCGACGAGAGAAACGGCTCGATCGCGTTTGCTCAATACCATTTCCCGGAATTCCTTGTTTGTCATGTTGTGACATATTTTTTCGGTATTGATCGTTACTTCCACCATCGACCCGGGATTGGTATTGGTGACTGCGCCTGAGTGTATGAGGAACCATTCTCCGCCGTCATTCACATCAAAATTTTTCATTGCTTCAATGTTCCGTCGTATAGATTTTCAGAGTTGCCGAGGCGTCGGTGGCGATTCGATGTGTTTGCCCGGCCGTGTCCGTGGTGCCCGTGAAAATCTGCCCGGTGTCGGTAACGATTCGGTAGCGAATGTTCGCGAGCGGGCGGCGGGAGTCATCGAGCAAGGTGAATTGCTCGTCGTGTACGACAGCCGATCGAGCAAATGGCCGCTCGGCTGCATCAGGTTGGCGTCCATTCAGCGTCGCAGCCTCTCCCGCAGTAAAAATCATCCGCATGCCGCGCTCAGCGTAGAAGATCGGCGGTGGGTTGCATCCGCAGACATTGATATCCCCGCTCAATGCCCACTGTTTGCCGTTCGGACCGGTACCTGGCCAGCGCGGACCTTGCGGTGCGATGTACCCTTCACGCTCGCAGGCAGAACAGTAGGTCTTCATATCCAGCGTGGCGATATGAACCCTCGGCGGCGGATTGGAACAGGTCACGGTGTCGAGGCCTTCGACAATCAGCGCTTCCCCGGCGCGGTCGCCTTTGGCAAGAAAGTAGCGGATCATGGACGCTACCTCAGCGGGGCATGGACGAGCGGGTGACGACGCTAAATACAACGGATGACGCTACGCCTTGTCGCTCGGGACTATCGGTGATCGTGTCGCCGTTATCGAGTTCGCTGCCAACGAATGCGAGCGGTGCGAAGTCGGGCCTGTCGGCCAAACCCAGACCGCTCGTCACGCGCGCGGTTGAACCGTCCGGATAGTGGATCAGGTCGCCCACCGTGGCAGCCCTGCCCAAGTGCGGCGCTACTTCCCATGTGCCGGACGGCTCGCGCAATGCACCGCCGCGCGCGGTTGTTGCGCCACATACCGCCAATCTGTAGGCGGGCGGCGCGGGCGGCGGCACATAGGTCGGATCGAACAGGCCCGCAGCGCTTTGCCCATCCCGCACGTGAATGCCCCATGAGGTGCGCAGCGTTTCGGTAATGCGGTCACCGTTGCTCAATCGGCTGCCGACCAACGCGAACGGCTTGCCTCCGCTGTGGTTGTTTCCCGCGCCGTCGATAATCGCGGCCTCGCTGCCGTCGTCATAGGTCACTACGTCGCCGACGCAGGCAACTTCTAATCCAGCCAGGGTCAGGCCGCTGGTTGCGGTGGTGACGCGTCCACCGCGTTCCGTGAGTGCACCAACGGTGGCGAAAAGATGGGTCGGTGCTTTGAGTTCGTCTTTCATCCGGCTTCCCTGTCTCAGTAAATGGAATGGCTGCCTAGAGACGCTATTCCAGATGGGAAACGTCGATCAATCGGACGAATATGATTCAGGGTTGCTAATTTCGATTACTTGTTCCGTTCTGCCTTTTGCATTGACCGCACGTGCGCGAGTGCGTTGGTCAGGTGACGTGGATAAGGAGTGGTGCCGTATCTCGCTTTGCGGTTCGCAAGGGGAATATGAGTACGTGAGTAGTAAGTGCGCTGGTGCAATCGTGGATACTTAGTCTTCGCGACGCACACGCAGCAGGAACTTCTGCAGCTTGCCCGTAGGCGTGCGCGGCAGCGCCTGCACGAACGTGAACTCACGCGGAATCTTGTAAGCGGCAAGCCGCTCGCCGCAGAACGCGCGCAGCGCGTCCGCGTCGGGCACCGTGCCCGCGCGCGGCACGACGTGCGCGACGACCGTCTCGCCCCAGTCGGGATGCGGGACACCGACGACGGCCGCCTCGGCGATGTCCGGATGCGCGCCGAGCACGTCCTCCACTTCCTTCGAATAGACGTTCTCGCCGCCCGTCACGATCATGTCCTTCAGCCGGTCGACGATGAACAGGTAGCCATCCTGATCGATTCGCGCGATGTCGCCGGTGCGATACCAGCCGTGCGGCGCGAACGCGGCGCGGGTCGCGGCCGCATCATCGAGATAGCCGAGCATCATGCTGTCGGTCTTCAGCCAGATCTCGCCGGTCTCGCCCGGCTGCGCGTCGATGCCGTCCATCCGCACGACGCGCAGGTCGACGCCCGGGCCGCCGTGGCGGCCGATCGAACCGGCCTTCGCGATCTGCTCGTCCGGATACAGCGTCGTGCCGGCCGGGCCCGCTTCCGTCATGCCGTACACCTGGAAGAACGCGTCGCTGCGATACGCGCGCGCGAGCCGTTCGGCCTGCGCGGCGCCGATCGGGCCGCCGCCGTACAGCCATGCGCGCACGCTCGACAGGTCGAACGCCGCGAAACCCTCGATCGTGTCGAGCGGCAGCAGGTACGACACCGGCGCGCCGAAATACAGCGTCACGCGCTCGCGCTCGACGGTCTGCAGGAACCGCAGCGGATGGTATTCGCGCAGCAGCACGACGGTGCCGCCCGCATACAGCGTGCCGCCGAACCAGTTGTTGAGCGGCGACGAATGCCAGATCGGCATCGCCATCAGCGTGCGCTCGTTGCGGCCGATGCCGGTCGCGAGGGCCGCCTGCATCGAGGCGAGCGTCACGGTGCGGTGGCTGTGCACGCAGCCTTTCGGGTGGCCGGTCGTGCCGGACGTATAGAGGATCTGCGCGATGTCGCCGTCGGCCGGCTCGATGCCCGCGAGGCCGTCCATCGTTGCGCATAGCGTGTCGAAGCACGGCACGCCGTCGAGCTCGCCTTCAGTCACGAGCCGTCGCGCGGGATGCACGACGCGCTCGACCACCGGCGCGAGCGTCACGTCGAACAGCAGCGCCTTGCTGCGGCTGTGTTCGAGCACGTAGTCGACTTCCGGCGCCTGCAGCTTGTGGTTGATCGGCACGAACGTCGCGCCGAGCCGCCACGCGCCGAACATCAGGTCGACGAAGGCCGGCGTGTTGAAGCACATCGCGGCGACACGGTCGCCGGCCGCGACGCCGAGCGCGCTCAGCACGGCCGCCGCGCGGTGCGAGCGCTCGCGCGCGGCGGCATAGGTGATCGTCGCGGATTCGCTGACGAGGAACGGCTTGTCGGGCGTCGCACGGGCGGCGCGGTCGAGGGCGGCGACGAGGTTCATCGGGGCTCCGGGCGGGCGAACGAAGGCGAGCGGGGGAACCGGGCCGGACGAACGGGCGTCAGGCCGGGTACGCGCGCTGCAGCAGCGCGGCGACGTCGATCGCGTGCGGGTCGAAGCCGCCCGCGACGCGGCCCCAGTCGGGCGCGGCAAGCCGTGTCGCGACGAACGCGTCGGCGACGGCCGCCGGCGCGTCGCGGCGCAGCAGGCACGCCTGCGCGACGAGCGCGAGGCGCTGCGCGAACACGCGGCCCGATGCCTCGAGCGTGTCGGCCGGTGCGTCGAGCATCGCGCGCAGCGCGTCGAGCGCCGCGCGGATGCGCGGTTCGCCCGCGCCGAGGTCGGCGAGTTCGGTGAACAGCGCGGCAGCCGCGTCGGGCTCGCGCGACACCGCGCGCAGCACGTCGAGGCACATCACGTTGCCCGAGCCTTCCCAGATCGAGTTGACGGGCGCCTCGCGGAACAGCCGCGCGATCGGGCCGTCGTCGACATAGCCGTTGCCGCCGAACACTTCCATCACCTCGCCGGTCAGCTCGACCGCGCGCTTGCACACCCAGAATTTCGCGGCAGGCGTGACGATGCGCTTCCAGGCGCGTTCACGCGGCGAGTCGTCGCGCTCGAACGCGTCGGCCAGACGCATCGCCAGCACGAGCGCGGCTTCGCTTTCGAGCGCGAGATCGGCCAGCACGGTGCGCATCAGCGGCTGTTCGGCGAGCGCGCGGCCGAATGCATGGCGCTGGCGCGTGTACGCGATCGCCTGCACGGCGCCCTGGCGCAGCATCGCCGCACTGCCGAGCACGCAGTTCAGCCGCGTGTAGGTGGCCATCTCGATGATGGTCGGAATGCCGCGGCCTTCGTCGCCGAGCATGATGCCCCACGCGTCGTTCAGCTCGATCTCGCTGCTCGAGTTGCTGCGGTTGCCGACCTTGTCCTTCAGCCGCTGGATCTCGACCGCGTTCTTCGTGCCGTCCGGCCGCCAGCGCGGCACGTAGAAGCACGACGGGCCGCCGCCTTCGGTCTGCGCGACGACGAGGTGCGCGTCGCACATCGGCGCGGAGAAAAACCACTTGTGGCCGCGCAGCCGGTATTCGCCGCCGCGCCCGCCCGCGCCGACGGCGGTCGCGAGCGTCGTGTTCGCGCGTACGTCGGAGCCGCCCTGTTTCTCGGTCATGCCCATGCCGAACCAGATCGAGCGCTTGTCGGCGACCGGCACGTCGCGCGGATCGTAGTCGTCGCTGTAGAGCTTGTCGCGCAGCAGCGCCCACAGCGCGGGCTCCTTCTGCAGCACGGGGATCGCGGCCTGCGTCATCGTCGCCGGGCACAGCGTGCCGGCCTCGATCTGGCCATGCAGGTAGAAGCCGGCCGCGGTCGCGGCCCAGCGGCCGCGGCGCGACTCGCGGAACGCGAGCGACACGAAGCCTTCCTGGCGGTACCGGCCGAGCAGCGCGTGCCACGCAGGGTGAAAGTCGACGCGGTCGATGCGCCGGCCGCGCCGGTCGAACGTGTTCAGTTCCGGCGTGTGACGGTTCGCTTCGTCGGCAAGCCGCGCGGTGTCGGCGCTGCCGAGCCACGCGCCGTATGCGTCGAGCTGCGGCACGGCCCAGTCGGCGCCCGCGCGGGTGAGCGCGTCGCGCAGCGCGATGTCCGTCGTGAAGAGGTTATAGTCGACCAGTTCGTCGAACTGGTTCGTGACGGCGTGAGTCGATTCGGTCATCGAAGTTGTCTCCGGTCTCATGCTTCGCGGGCGGCCGGCGTCATGCCGCACGGATGACGCTTCGGCGCCGGTTCCGGCCCCCGGTAAAACGCATGCCCTGCTGATTTCCAGAGTAGCAAATATGCCGCCGCGACATGTTCAGGTTCCGGCGCCGCCCGGCCAGCCGGCGGCGCAACCCGCGCCCGCGTTGCGCCGCCGGCCGCGCCAGTCGCGCGCGCAGGCGAGTTCCGACGCGCTGCAGCAGGCGTTCGTTCAGCTTTTGCTCGAACGCGGCTACGCGAAAGCGACGATCCGCGAGATCGCGGCCGTCGCGGGCGTCAGCATCGGCACCTTCTACGAGTATTTCGGCGACAAGCAGAGCCTCGCGGCGCTCTGCATCCATCGGCACGTGCTGGCGCTGGCCGACCGGCTGCGCGAAGCGGTGGCGCGGCTGCGCGGCGCGCCGCGGGCCGAACTCGCCGCCGCGCTGGTCGACCTGCAGGTCGACGCGATCGGCGCCGACGCGGCGCTGTGGGGCGCGCTCTTCGCGCTGGAGCGGCAGGTGTCGCCGCTCGCCGCCTACCGCCGGCATTACGACGCGTACGTCGCGCTGTGGCGCGACGCGCTCGCGCACGCGGCCGATCCGCCGCCGGCCGCGCGGCTCGACGGGATCGCGCGGATGGCGCACACGCTCTGCTACGGCGGGCTCTCGCAGGCGCTGCTGACGCTCGGGCCCGCGTTCGACCTCGCCGTGCTGCGCGATGAACTGCGGGCCGTGCTGCTCGCCTATCTGGCGGCGGCCGGCCGGTAGCATCCCTTTAGGGAAATGCCTGATTCGCATGTCGGCCGGGCAGGCGAGCCTTGCCGCCGTGTGCTTCTCTCCATGGGCCATGAGAAAAATACATGGCCGCCATGACGAACTTTCGTTTGTCCGCCGATATTGGCTCGGGCTAAATCATGCGGCAGATGCAGGCCGCGCGCGTCGCGCGGGGCCGCCCGAAGGACATCAGAAGGAGGAGTCATGCGAAGCGCCACCGCGCCCCGTTCGAAACTGCCCGACGTCGGGACGACGATCTTCACGGTGATCGGCCAGCTGGCCGCCCGGCACGATGCGTTGAACCTGTCGCAGGGCGCGCCGAATTTCGCGCCCGATCCGGCGCTCGTCGAAGGCGTCGCGCGCGCGATGCGCGACGGGCACAACCAGTACGCACCGATGGCCGGCGTGATGGCGCTGCGCGAGCGGCTCGCGGAAAAGACCGAGGCGCTGTACGGCGCGCGCTACGACCCGGCCACCGAGATCACGGTGATCGCGAGCGCGAGCGAGGGGCTGTACGCGGCGATCAGCGCGCTCGTGCATCCGGGCGACGAGGTGATCTACTTCGAGCCGTCGTTCGACAGCTATGCGCCGATCGTGCGGCTGCAGGGCGCGACGCCTGTCGCGATCAAGCTGTCGCCGGAGCACTTCCGCGTGAACTGGGATGAAGTGGCGGCCGCGATCACGCCGCGCACGCGGATGATCATCGTCAACACGCCGCACAACCCGACCGCGACCGTGTTCTCGGCCGACGATCTCGAGCGGCTCGCGCAGCTCACGCGCGACACGGGCATCGTCGTGCTGTCCGACGAAGTCTACGAGCACGTCGTGTTCGACGGCGCGCAGCACCAGAGCGTCGCGCGCCACCGCGAGCTGGCCGAGCGCAGCGTGATCGTGTCGTCGTTCGGCAAGTCGTTCCACGTGACCGGCTGGCGGGTCGGCCATTGCCTCGCGCCGGCCGAACTGATGGACGAGATCCGCAAGGTGCACCAGTTCATGGTGTTCTCGGCCGATACGCCGATGCAGATCGCGTTCGCGGAGATCCTCGCGCGGCCGGACAGTTATCTCGGCCTGTCGGCGTTCTACGAGGCCAAGCGCGACCTGCTCGCGCGCGAGCTGGCCGATTCGCGTTTCGAGTTGCTGCCGAGCGAGGGCTCGTTCTTCATGCTCGCGCGTTTCCGGCACTTCTCGGACGAAAGCGACAGCGATTTCGTGCTGCGCCTGATCCGCGACGCGCGAGTCGCGACGATTCCGCTGTCGGCGTTCTACACCGACGGCACCGACGCCGGCGTGATCCGGCTCAGCTTTTCGAAGGACGACGCGACGCTGGTCGAAGGCGCGCGGCGGCTGCGTTCGCTGTAACCCCCCGTACGGCATCCGGCCACGGGCATCCGGCGACGGGTACGTCGCATCGACCAGACACAGGAGATCACGATGAAGCACACGGCCACCCTGAAACTCGCGTTCGCACTCGCGTGCGCCATCGGTTCCGGCGCGGCGCTCGCCGATGCGCAGACGCTGCGCTTCGGCCTCGAGGCGCAATACCCGCCGTTCGAATCGAAAGCGCCGAACGGCGACCTGCAGGGCTTCGACATCGACGTCGGCAACGCCGTCTGCCAGACGGCGAAGCTGTCGTGCAAATGGGTCGAGACGTCGTTCGACGGCCTGATTCCCGCGCTGAAGGGCCGCAAGTTCGACGCGATCAACTCGGCGATGAATGCGACCGAGCAGCGGCGCCAGGCGATCGACTTCACGACGATCATCTATCGCGTGCCGACCCAGCTGATCGCGCGCACCGGCAGCGGCCTGCTGCCGACGCCGGAATCGCTGAAGGGCAAGCGGGTCGGCGTGCTGCAGGCGTCGATCCAGGAAACCTTCGCGAAGGCGCACTGGGAGCCGGCCGGCGTCGCGGTCGTCGCGTACCAGGACCAGAACCAGGCGTATGCGGATCTGGTCGCGGGCCGTCTCGACGCGACGCTCGTGCTCGCACCGTCCGGCCAGCGCGGCTTCCTGTCGCGTCCGGACGGCAACGGTTTTTCGTTCGTCGGCCAGCCCGTGCACGACGACCGGATTCTCGGCAGCGGCATCGCATTCGGGCTGCGCAAGGGCGACAGCGCGCTGAAGGCGAAACTCGATGCGGCGATCGACAAGCTGAAGGCGGACGGCACGGTGAAGTCGCTCGGCCTGAAGTATTTCGGCGATATCGACATTTCGGCGAAGTAAGCGGGGCAGCGCGCGATGCAGAACCGGAACACGACCGCCGCGGGCGGCGAACCGGCGGGCACGCCGCTGTCGGGTGACGCGCTCGAAGCCGTGCTCGTCGCCGAACTGGGCGATGCGCTCGTCACGCGCGCGGCCGACATCGATCCGCGTTATTTCACCGCCTACAACGAGCCGGCCGGCGCGCGGCCGCGCGCGCTGGTGCGTCCGCGCAGTGTCGACGACGTGTCGCGCACGCTCGCGCTGTGCGCGCGGCTCGGCCAGACGGTCGTGCCGCAGGGGGGCCTGACGGGGCTCGCGCGCGGCGCGGTCGCGCTCGGCGGCGAGGTCGTGCTGTCGATGGAACGCTTCGCGGGTGTCGAGGCGCTCGACGCGGCGGCCGGCACGATGACCGTGCGCGCCGGGACGCCGCTGCAGACGGTGCAGGAAGCCGCGGAAGCGGCGGGTTTCACGTTCGGTGTCGATCTCGGCGCACGCGGCTCGTGCCAGATCGGCGGGATGCTCGCGACCAACGCGGGCGGCACGCGCGCGATCCGCTACGGGATGATGCGCGAGCAGGTGCTCGGGCTCGAGGCCGTGCTCGCGGACGGCACGGTCGTGTCGTCGATGAACCGGATGCTGAAGAACAACGCGGGCTACGACCTGAAGCAGCTGTTCATCGGCAGCGAGGGGACGCTCGGCGTCGTCACGCGTGCCGTGCTGCGGCTGCATCCGTTGCTCGCCGCGCCGGCCACGGCGCTCTGCCGCGTGCGCGACTACGACGCGGTCATCGCGCTGTGGAATCGCGTGCGCACGCTGCCGGAGGTCGTCAGTTTCGAGGCGATGTGGCCGGCGTTCTACGACTACGTTGCGCGCCGCACGCCGGGCGTCTCGGCGCCGTTTGTCGGCGACGACGGCTTCGCGGTGCTGATCGAATGCGCGACGAGCGCACCGGGCGGCGATGCGCACCTGGCGCTGGAAACCAGCCTCGCGGCGGGAATCGAGGCCGGGCTCGTGGAGGATGCGGTGCTCGCGACGTCGGAGCGGCAGGCGCGGGACTTGTGGACGCTGCGCGAAGGCCTCGCGATCGACGCGCTGCCGCATCTGGTCAACTTCGACGTGAGTTTGCCGACCGGCGAACTCGGCGTGTTCGCCGAACGCTGCGAAGCGGCGCTGCGCATGCAATGGCCGGATGCCGTGTGCCTGTTCTTCGGGCATGTCGGCGACGGCAACGTGCATATCGGCGTGTCGCTGGCCGGGATGAGCGATGCGGACGCCGATGCGCTCGATCACTGCGTGTACGCGGTGGTGCGGGACATGGGCGGCTCGGTGTCGGCCGAGCACGGCATCGGCGTGCTCAAGCGGCCTTATCTCGCGCACACGCGCAGCGACGCGGAAATCGGGCTGATGCGACGCCTGAAGGCCGCGCTCGATCCGGGCGGCATCCTGAATCCCGGCAAGGTGCTTTGACGGCGGCGTTGCCTGCCGCAGCCGGGCGCCCGCCTGCGTGATTCGTCAGCCGTCCACCCAGCGCAGCGCGCCGATCTTCAGGTGTTCGACGACGCTGCGGGCCCACCCGAGCTCGGCATTGAGCAGCACGAGCGCATGTTCGTTCTGCAGCAGGAACAGGCGCGGCACCTGGTCGGCCTGCGCGGCGTTGCGCAGCGTTTCGAGGCGCTCGCGCTCGGCGTCGAGCCGGGCGATCCGAAGCTCGAGCTGGTGGCGGGCATCTTCGGCGTCGAGCAGCGGCAGGAATGCGAGGCCGGCGCCGAACGCCGGGAATTCGCGCGCGGGCTCCGCGAGCAGCGCATGCAGCCACGCCTGCCCGGCCGTGTGCCCGGCCTCGGTCAGCGCATACAGCGTGCGCTCGGGAAACGCGCCATCGCGCTCGGTGTCGTGAACGGCGATCAGCCCGTCGCGCAGCAGCCGGTCGATCGTCTGGTAGAGGCTCGTGCGCTGCCGGACGTTGACGACTTCGTCGTACCCGCGGGCCTTCAGTTGCTGCAGCATCCCGTAAGGATGCATCGGCGTTTCGGTGAGCGTCGCGAGGACGGCCAGCGCGAGCGGGGACGGGCGACTAGCGGACATGAATAGTTATCGCATATCTAGTAAGAATATAACTATTATCGACGAAACTATCATATTTCACAAGGGTTTCAGCCGAGGTGCGAGCGTTTCGCGGCCGGTGCGACGGTTTCCATCGTCGCGAGACCGTGCACGATGCCGCAATCCTCGACCGAATGCTCGCCGACGCATTGCCGGCGCAATTCGGTGAGCTGGTCGCGCAGATGCGTGAGTTCCGCGAGGCGCGCATCGACGTGGCCGATGTGTTCGTCGAGCAGCGCATTGATCGAATCGCAGGGATCGGCCGGCGTGTCGGTGAGCTGCAGCAGCGCGCGGATTTCGTCGTGGGCCATGTCGAGTGCGCGGCAGTTGCGGATGAAGCGCAGCCGTTCGACGTGCACGTCGGTGTAGTTGCGGTAGTTCGAGTCGGTGCGCTCCGCATCCGGCATCAGCCCCTCTTTTTCGTAGAAACGGATCGTCTCGGGTGTGCAGCGGGCCGCCTTGGCCAGTTCGCCGATCTTCATTGTCTTTCTCCCGTGCAAGGGTTGACCTTGTAGTGGCTTCAGGGTGTTAACTCTACTCCGTCAAGCCATTGAAAGCCATTGAGGAGGTTGTCATGACCGATGCCCAGCGTACCCACGACCCACGACACCGTCATGCCGGCGGCGCCGATGCGTGCTGCGCCGATTCGCGCGACACGCAGACGGCGACCGTTGCCGACGCGGTGCCGGCGGCCGGCGAGCGCGCGCACGGCCACGACCATGATCACGGCGACCACGGCGACCACGGCGACGCGCATCGGCACGGCGCGGCGTGCACGCACGACCACGGCGCGCACGACCATTCGGGTCATGGCCACGATCATGCGGAAGGCAACGGCCACGTACACGGCGACGCGTGCTCTCACGACCACGGCAAGCACGACCATGCCGGTCACGACCACGACCACGACCACGACCACGACCACGACCACGACCACGACCACGACCACGACCACGACCACGCGGCCGGCGACTGCTGCGCGCCTGCCGCGCTGACGCTCGCGCCGCTGCCGGTCGCGCAGGCGACCGCGTCGGGCCACGTGCGCTCCGCGTTCCGGATCATGCAGATGGACTGCCCGACCGAGGAAACGCTGATCCGCAAGAAGCTCGGCGGGATGAGCGAAGTGTCGGCGCTCGAATTCAACCTGATGCAGCGGATGCTGACCGTCGAACACGTGCCGGGCGCCCAGCCGGCGATCGAAGGCGCGATCCGCACGCTCGGGATGACGCCCGAGGCCGCGGCGGCCGGCGCGCCGGCGTCGCGCGTCGTCGACGCACCCGCGAAGCCGTGGTGGCCGCTGGCGCTGGCCGGCGTCGCCGCGATCGCATCCGAGGGCGCGACGTGGGCCGGGCTGCCGGTGTGGCTCGCGGCGGCGCTGGCGCTCGCCGCGGTACTCGCGTGCGGGCTCACCACGTACAAGAAGGGCTGGATCGCGATCCGCAACGGCAACCTGAACATCAACGCGCTGATGAGCATCGCGGTGACGGGGGCGATGGCGATCGGCCAGTGGCCCGAAGCCGCGATGGTGATGGTGCTGTTCACGATTGCCGAGCTGATCGAGGCGAAGTCGCTCGACCGCGCGCGCAATGCGATCCAGGGCCTGATGCAGCTCGCGCCGGACACCGCGACCGTGCAGGACGCCGACGGCTCGTGGCGCACGATCGAGGCCGCGCAGGTGGCGCTCGGCGCGGTCGTGCGCGTGAAGCCGGGCGAGCGGATCGGGCTGGACGGCGAGGTCGTCGCCGGCCGCTCGACGGTGAACCAGGCGCCGATCACCGGCGAGAGCCTGCCCGTCGAAAAGGCGACCGGCGACGCCGTGTACGCAGGCACGATCAACGAATCGGGTTCGTTCGAATACCGCGTGACGGCGGTGGCGGCCAACTCGACGCTCGCGCGGATCATTCACGCGGTCGAGGAAGCGCAGGGCGCGAAGGCGCCGACGCAGCGCTTCGTCGACCAGTTCGCGCGTGTCTACACGCCGATCGTGTTCGCGGTCGCGCTGCTGGTGGCGGTGGTGCCGCCGCTCGTCATGGGCGGTGCGTGGCACGACTGGATCTATCGTGCGCTGGTGCTGCTCGTGATCGCGTGCCCGTGCGCGCTGGTGATCTCGACGCCGGTGACGATCGTGTCGGGGCTCGCGGCCGCGGCGCGACGCGGGATTCTCGTGAAGGGCGGCGTCTATCTGGAAGAAGGGCGCAAGCTCGCCTGGCTCGCGCTCGACAAGACCGGCACGATCACGCACGGCAAGCCGGTGCAGACCGACTTCGACCTGCATGCGACCGATGCCGATGCGGTGCGGGTGCGGCACCTCGGTGCGAGCCTCGCGGCGCGCTCCGATCACCCGGTGTCGCAGGCGATCGCCGCCGCGGCCCGTGACGCCGGCACGACGGCCTTCGCCGATGTGCAGGACTTCGAAGCAATCGTCGGGCGCGGGGTGCGCGGCACGATCGACGGCACGCGTTACTGGCTCGGCAACCACCGGCTCGTCGAGGAGCTCGAACGCTGCTCGACGGCGCTCGAAGCGAAGCTCGATGCGCTCGAGCGGCAGGGCAAGAGCGTCGTGGTGCTGGTCGACGAAGCGCGCGTGCTCGGCATCTTCGCGGTGGCCGACACGATCAAGGACACGAGCCGTGAAGCGATCGCCGATCTGCACGCGCTCGGCATCCGCACCGCGATGCTGACGGGCGACAACCCGCATACCGCGCGGGCGATCGCGAAGCAGGCCGGCATCGACGACGCGCGCGGCAACCAGTTGCCGGAAGACAAGCTCGCGGCGGTCGAGGAGCTGTCGGCCGGCGGCGCGGGCGCGGTCGGGATGGTCGGCGACGGGATCAACGACGCACCGGCGCTCGCACGTGCCGACATCGGCTTCGCGATGGGGGCGATGGGCACCGATACGGCGATCGAGACGGCCGACGTCGCGCTGATGGACGACGACCTGCGCAAGATTCCCGCGTTCGTGCGGCTGTCGCGCGCGACGCATCGCGTCCTGGTGCAGAACATCGGCTTCGCGCTCGGCGTGAAGGTCGTGTTCCTCGGCCTCACGGTCGCGGGGCTCGGCACGATGTGGATGGCGGTCTTTGCCGACGCGGGCGCCAGCCTGATCGTCGTGGCCAACGGCTTGCGGCTGCTGTCGTCCTCCGGGGCGTTCGGCGGCGCGCAGGCCACGCGTTGAGGAGCGGGCGATGAGCTTTCTGAAGCGAATCCTGGGCGGCCACGGCGGTGGCCATGGCGGCGGCCACGGCAATGGCGGCCACGGCGGCGGAGGCGGGCATCACGGCGGGCAGCGCCAGGACGCACACGGGGGCCACGACGCGCGCGGCCGCGATCGCCACGGCTGGGGCTGGCAGGCGCCGGCCGACGCCAGTGGCGGGGGAGGCGGCCAGGGCGGCAACGTGCCGCTGAGCCAGCTCGCGTGCGCCGGCTGCGGCGCGCTCAATGGGGCCGATGCGCGCTTCTGCGCGCAGTGCGGCGCGGCGCAACGCGGCAAGGCCTGCAGCCGCTGCCATGCGGCGCTGGCGGCCGACGCGCGGTTCTGTCCCGGCTGCGGGACGCAGGCGGCTTGAAGAGGTCCGCGCGCTCGTGCCGGCTGCGCATGAGCACCGGCCGGCGCGCTTCGTTCGACGGCCGGCGCACCAGCCTGCCCGATATCGTCCCGGGCATGCTCGCGCCGGCAATATCGTCGCGGTCCGTCCAGATACACGGCTCCACGACGCACCCTTTGCTCAGCGCAGCGGCAGGTAGATCTCGGTACGCAGGTCGGCCGGCGCCGCGTCCATCGGCGTGTTGAGGTACAGCTCGAACGGCGGCGCGTCGGCGGCTTCGCGGCCCGAATGACGCAGCCAGTCGCCGTAGAGCCACTGGTAGGCCGTCTTCAGGTCCGCGTACGGCCCCGTGTGCAGCAGCACCGCGTATTCGCCGCCCGCGACCGTCGCGCGTTCGACCGGCGGCACGGGCTCGACGTCCGGCGCGCCGTCGGCCGGCATGAAACACGCCTTCGCGCGCAGTTGCGCTTCGGGCGTCGTGTCCGGATCGTCGTAGAAAATGCCGATCATCTTCGCGCCCGGGCCGATCAGCCCGTGCTGCCCGACCCAGGCGCCGATCCGCCCGAACGCGTCGCCGACCTTCAGGTACGCGCCCGTGTGCGCCACCGCGTAGCCGCGCAGTTCCGGCAGCCGCCGGATTTCGACTTCATGCTTGAACATGTCTTCCTCTCCTCTCTGTAGTGGATAGATGGGCCGGTGGCTGCCCGTGCGCCGGTGCTGCGCGGGCGGCACACCGTATGCGTCGCGAAACGCCCGCGCGAACGCGTGCGTCGAACCGTAGCCCGCGCGCCGCGCGATCTCGTCGATCGGCCGCGCCGTGCACACGAGATCCTCGGATGCGCGCACGATCCGCATCCGCCGCACCGTCAGCACGATCGATTCGCCGTACAGCGCGCGATAGACCCGCTGCCAGTGATACGGCGACAGGCACGCGACTTCGGCGAGCCGGTTCAGGTCGAGCGGGCCGTCGAGGTGCGCGCGGATGTATTCGTGGACGCGCGCCACGCTTGCCGCGTAGCGGGCCCAGGCAGGCTGGTCGGGTTTCGTTTCGACGGTCATCGGCGTATCCGGGCAGGAACCGACGCCACGGTAGCACGGTGCGAATTGATAAATCTTGCGGAAATACGCAGGCGCGCCGACCCGTCGGGCCCTTTTTCATTTTGACGAAATGGGGTCTTGCCCCTCTGCGATCTATGACTAAAGTTAAAGACGGTGAAATCGGGTGATCGCGTCATTTTTCTCGGGTAAGTTGCTCCGTCGGGGCAGCACGCTTTTCGAAGTACGCAGGTAGTTCGTCGATGTCCAATCGCAACACCACGTTTTCGGGAGAAGAAGAAATGGATGCTTCCAGCTTCATCACGTCGCTGCAGACCACGCTAGGGGGGTATCTGCCGAAGATTGCCGGCGCGATCGGCATCCTGGTGATCGGCTGGCTGATCGCCGTCGTGGTGCGGGCCGGCGCGATGCGTCTGCTCGGCGCGCTGAAGGTCGATCAGCGGATCAACGAAAGCACCGGCCAGGGCGCATGCGTCGAGCGCATCATCGCCGGCGGCCTGTTCTGGCTCGTGCTGCTGGTCACCGCGGTGGGCATCTTCAACGTGCTCAACCTGTATGCGGTCTCCAACCCGTTCTCGCTGCTCGTCACCCACATCGTCAACTACCTGCCGAACCTGATCGGCGGCGCGGCGCTGACGCTGATCGCGTGGCTCATCGCGTCGTTGCTGCGCAGCCTCGCGAACCGCGCGCTGAAGGCGAGCAAGATCGACGACAAATTGTCCGAAGGCGCCGGCTTGCAGCCGATGAGCGGTTATCTCGGCGACGTGCTGTTCTGGCTCGTGATCCTGATGTTCCTGCCGGCGATCCTCGCGTCGTTCGCGTTGTCGGGGCTGCTGACGCCCGTGCAGGGGATGGTCGACAAGCTGCTCGCGATCGTGCCGAACCTGTTCGCGGCCGCGGTGATCGGCATCGTCGGCTGGATCGTCGCGCGCGTGCTGCGCGGCCTCGTGACGAACCTGCTCGTCGCCGCCGGCGCCGACCGCCTCACGCAGCGTCTCGACAGCCCGACGCCCGTGCGCGTGTCGAGCCTGATCGGCACGGTCGTCTACGTGTTCGTGTTCGTGCCGACGCTGATCTCCGCGCTCGACGCGCTGAAGATCGACGCGATCTCGGTGCCGGCCACCAACATGCTGAACCAGTTCCTCGGCGCGGTGCCGGACATCGTCGCGGCGATCGTGATCGTGCTGGTGACGTTCTACTTCGCGCGCTTCGTCGCGTCGCTCGCGCAGAAGCTGCTGGAAGCCGCGGGCGCCGACGGGCTCCCGGCCGTGCTCGGCGTCGAGCGCGTGTTCTCGGGGATCCTGCAGCCGTCGGTGCTGGTGGCGCGGCTGATCGTGTTCTTCGCGATGCTGTTCGCCTCGGTCGAAGCGGCGAACCGGCTCGGCTTCTCGCAGGTGCGCGACGTCGTCACGCTGTTCATCGAATTCGGCGGCCACGTGCTGACGGGCGGCGTGATCCTCGTGATCGGCGTGTGGCTCGCGGGCCTCGCGCGCCGCGTGATCGAGCAGGCCGACCGCGAGCACAGCGTGCTGTTCGCGCGCATCGCGCAATTCGCGATCCTCGGCCTCGTGTTCGCGATGGGGCTGCGCGCGATGGGCATCGCGAACGAGATCGTGCAGCTCGCGTTCGGCCTCGTGCTCGGTGCGATCGCGGTGGCGGTGGCGCTGTCGTTCGGCCTCGGCGGCCGCGAAGCGGCCGGCAAGCTGCTCGACCGCTGGTTCAACCAGCGCGGCGGCGGGCAATAAGTCTTTCGCATCGATCATCCGTCCGGCCGCTTCGTGCGGCCGGCGGCGGTCGTAGCGGGTCGGGCCCGGCATCGGCGCCTTTCGCGCATCGGGAGGCCGTACACGCCCGGAACAGGCGTTTCCGTCAGCGAAATGTCAGCCGCGATCTTTGCCGAATTTCGATAACACGTCGTTTAATGACTCTCTAGCATCGATTCTCAGTCGCGCAGGCCGCCAGGCCCGGCGCATTTGAGGAGAGAGTCCGATGAAAGCAGAGTCGAATGGCCGGCCCGCCGCCGGCGCCAAGTCGTCCGGCCAGCCCGCGCTGCAGCAGACGCTCGGGACCTGGCAACTGTGGGGCATCGCGGTCGGCCTCGTGATTTCCGGCGAATACTTCGGCTGGAGTTACGGCTGGGCGAGTGCCGGCACGCTGGGTTTCGTGATCACCGCGCTGTTCGTCGCGGCGATGTACACGACCTTCATCTTCAGTTTCACTGAGCTGACGACGTCGATCCCGCACGCGGGCGGCCCGTTCGCGTATGCGCGCCGCGCGTTCGGCCCGACCGGCGGTTATCTCGCCGGCGCGGCGACGCTCGTCGAATTCGTATTCGCGCCGCCCGCGATCGCGCTCGCGATCGGCGCATACCTGCACGTGCAGTTTCCGGGGCTCGAGCCCAAGCATGCGGCGATGGGCGCATATCTCGTGTTCATGGCGCTGAACATCGTCGGCGTGCAGATCGCCGCGACCTTCGAGCTGGTCGTCACGCTGTTCGCGATCTTCGAGCTGCTGGTGTTCATGGGCGTCGTGTCGCCGGGCTTCGCGTGGAGCAACTTCATGAAGGGCGGCTGGTCGGGTGCCGATCATTTCAGCCTGGGCGCGTTCCACGGGATGTTCGCGGCGATCCCGTTCGCGATCTGGTTCTTCCTCGCGATCGAAGGCGTCGCGATGGCCGCCGAAGAGGCGAAGAACCCGAAGCGCTCGATCCCGATCGCGTACGTGGCCGGGATCCTGACGCTCGTCATTCTCGCGATCGGCGTGATGGTGTTCGCCGGCGGCGCGGGCGACTGGACCAAGCTCGCGAACATCAACGACCCGCTGCCGCAGGCAATGAAGTACATCGTCGGCGAGAACAGCGGCTGGATGCACATGCTCGTGTGGCTCGGCCTGTTCGGCCTCGTCGCGTCGTTCCACGGGATCATCCTCGGTTATTCGCGCCAGATCTTCGCGCTGGCCCGCGAAGGCTACCTGCCGGAGTGGCTCGGCAAGGTGCATCCGCGCTTCAAGACCCCGCACCGCGCGATTCTCGCGGGCGGCGTGGTCGGCATCGCGGCGATCTACAGCGACGAGCTGATCCAGTTCGGCGGGCAGACGTTGACCGCGAATATCGTGACGATGTCGGTATTCGGCGCGATCGTGATGTATATCGTGAGCATGGCGTCGCTGTTCAAGCTGCGCCGCACGCAGCCGAACATGGCGCGGCCGTTCCGCGCGCCGCTGTACCCGATCTTCCCGGCCTTCGCGATCCTGGCGGCGCTCGTCTGCCTCGGTACGATGGTGTATTTCAACGGGCTGGTCGCGCTGGTGTTCGTCGGCTTCCTCGCGTGCGGCTACGCGTACTTTCTCGCGACGCGTTCGCAGCGGGCGAGCGCGCCGGGCGACGCGCTGCTGGAGGAGTGAGCAGGTGAAGGTGAACGGCCGTTCCTGACGGCATCCGGCGCGCCCCGTCGAACGGGCGCGCCGTCGGCTTTTGGCAAGGCAAGGAGACTCGCACGATGTCCTATACGGAGACGATCGGCCCGCGCACGTACCGTTTCGCGGACCTGAAGACGCTGCTCGCGAAGGCGAGCCCGCTGCGTTCCGGCGACCAGCTCGCCGGTGTCGCGGCGGCGAGCGAGGAGGAGCGCGTGGCCGCGAAGATCGCGCTCGCGGGCGTGCCGCTGAAGGCGTTCCTGAACGAGGCGGTGATCCCGTATGAAGACGACGAGGTCACGCGCCTGATCGTCGACGATCACGATGCGGCGGCGTTCGCGGAAATCTCGCATCTCACCGTCGGCGATTTCCGCAACTGGCTGCTGTCGCCCACCGCCGACGGCGCGGCGCTCGAGCGGATAGCGCCGGGCCTCACGCCCGAGATGGTCGCCGCCGTGTCGAAGCTGATGCGCAACCAGGACCTGATCGCGGCGGCGAGAAAGCGCCGCGTCGTCACGCGCTTTCGCAACACGGTCGGGCTGCCGGGCCGGATGTCGGTGCGGCTGCAGCCGAACCACCCGACCGACGACGTGAAGGGGATCGCCGCGTCGATGCTCGACGGGCTGATGTACGGCTGCGGCGACGCGATGATCGGCATCAACCCGGCCACCGACAGCCTCGCGGCGATCGTGAAGCTGCTCGCGATGATCGACGGGTTCCGCGAACGCTACGGCGTGCCGACGCAGTCGTGCGTGCTCACGCACGTGACCAACACGATCGCGGCGGTCGAGAAGGGCGCGCCGGTCGATCTGGTGTTCCAGTCGATCGCGGGCACCGAGAAGGCGAACGCGAGCTTCGGCATCTCGCTCGCGCTGCTCGGCGAGGCGCGCGAGGCCGCGCTGTCGCTCAAGCGCGGCACCGTCGGCAACAATCTCATGTACTTCGAGACGGGCCAGGGCAGCGCGTTGTCGGCGAACGCGCATTTCGGCGTCGACCAGCAGACCTGCGAAGTGCGCGCATATGCGGTGGCGCGCAAGTTCGAGCCGTTCCTCGTGAACACGGTGGTCGGCTTCATCGGGCCCGAATACCTGTACGACGGCAAGCAGATCATCCGCGCGGGGCTCGAGGATCACTTCTGCGGGAAGCTGCTCGGCGTGCCGATGGGCTGCGACATCTGCTACACGAACCACGCGGAAGCCGACCAGGACGACATGGACACGCTGCTGACGCTGCTGGGCGCGGCCGGCATCAACTTCATCATGGGGATTCCGGGCGCGGACGACGTGATGCTGAACTACCAGAGCACGTCGTTTCACGACCAGCTCTACGTGCGCGAGGTGCTCGGCCTGCGCCGCGCGCCGGAATTCGAGGAGTGGCTGGAGACGATGGAGATCGCCGACGCGCACGGTGCATTGCGCGCCGCGAGCTCACGCGTGCCGCTGCTCGCGGGCGCGAACGACTGGATGGGGATTTCGGCATGAGCGACGCCGTCGAAAAGAATCCGTGGGGCCAGCTGAAGTCGTTCACGAACGCGCGGATCGCGCTCGGCCGCGCGGGCAACAGCCTGCCGACCGCGCCGCTGCTGGCCTTCAACCTGTCGCACGCGCAGGCGCGCGACGCGGTGCACCAGCCGCTCGACTCGGACGCGCTGCGGCGCGAGATCGAGGCGGCCGGCCTGCTGCCGACGCTCGGCGTGCAGAGCGCCGCGCCGGACCGCGACCACTATCTGCGCCGGCCCGATCTCGGCCGCAAGCTGTCGGACGACAGCCGCGGTCTGCTCGCCGGTTACGGCGCGGCGCTCGACGACGCGCCCGATGTCGTGTTCGTGGTCGGCGACGGGCTCTCGGCATTCGCGGCTGCGAAGCAGGCACTGCCGCTGCTGCAGGCCGTGCGGCCGCGCCTCGACACGGACGGCTGGCGGATCGGCCCGGTGGTGGTCGCGACGCAGGCGCGCGTCGCGCTCGGCGACGAGATCGGCGAGCTGCTGCGCGCGAAGGTCGTGGCGATGCTGATCGGCGAACGGCCGGGGCTCAGCTCGCCGGACAGCCTCGGCGTGTACCTGACGTGGGCGCCGAAGGTCGGCTGCCACGACGCGCTGCGCAACTGCATCTCGAACGTGCGGCCCGAAGGGCTGCCGTACGCGGCCGCCGCGCACAAGCTGCATTACCTGATGACGCATGCGCGCAGGCTCCAGTTGACGGGCGTCGGGCTGAAGGACGACAGCGATGCGCTGTTGCCGCAGGCGGAAGCGGAGCGGATCGGGGCGGACTGAAAACGGTCGCACGCGGGCCGCTCCCGCAGCGCGGGTTGCGTGCCGTTCGAGCGGCAAGAGGGGCAAGAGGGGCGGCTGTCGAGGCGCCCGCCACCCGGCTACCTGAACAGCCGCTCGCACAGAAAATCGACGAACACGCGCAGCTTCGGCGACAACTGCCGGCTCGACGGCCACACGATCGAGAACTGCCCCGGCGCGATCCGGTAGTCGTCGAGCACGGTGACGAGCGTGCCGTGTTCGAGCGCGTCGCGCGCGAGGAAGTCGGGCATGTAGCCGATGCCGAGCCCCGCGAGCACGGTGCCGCGCAGGGCTTCCATGTTGTTGCAGGTCAGCGCGGTGCGCAGCTTCGGCGGCGTGCCGTCGGCGGCCGCGAGCGCCCAGTCCTGCAGCTTGCCGCTGGTCGGGAAGCAGTAGCGCACGCATTCGTGCGCTTCGAGATCGCGCGGCGTGCGCGGCGTGCCGGCCCGCGCGAGATACGCGGGCGTCGCGCACAGCACGAACGCAAACGGGCCGAGCCGCCGTGACATCAGGCTCGAATCGGACAGCGGGCCGCTGCGGATCGCCGCGTCGAAGCCGCCTTCGACGACATCCACCATCCGGTCGTTGAAATCGAGATCGAGCTCGACGTCCGGGTAGCGCTGCCGGAACTCGGGCAGCACCGGCAGCAGGAACCGGTAGCCGATCACCGGCAGGCTCACGCGCAGCCTGCCGCGCGGGCGCTGCGCCGACGCCGTCACGGTCGCTTCCGCGTCGCGGAAATCCTCGAGGATCCGCTGGCAACGTTCGTAGAAGTGCCGCCCCTCTTCGGTGAGGGTGACGCGGCGGGTCGTGCGGTTGAACAGGCGCACGCCCAGCGACTGTTCGAGTTTCGCGATCGTCTTGCCGACCGCCGACGCCGAGATGCCGAGCGCGCGGCCGGCCGCGACGAAGCTCAGCGCTTCGGCGGTGCGGACGAACGCGACGATGCCGGACAGGTTTTCCATCGAATCGAAGCGCGCACGACGACGCGCGCTGTGAAGTGAATTGCGGAATTCTAGTCCGGTATATGCGGAACTTCGCGTGGTTTTTCTTCGATTGAATCGGATTTATCGTCTGTCGCTCTGACGGCGCATCCGCGCCGGCCTTTTGAGGAGCGATGATGGATCAGCCTTTTTCAGCCGCATCGACGCAGTCGGCACGCCGGCGCGCGTGGGTGCTGGCCGCCGTCTGCATGGCCGCCGTCGCGCTGCCGTTGTCGTTTTCGGGCGGCGCGGTCGCGACGCCCGCGATCGGCCGCGACCTGCACGGCGGCACGGTCGCGATGAACTGGATCACCAACGCGTTCATGCTCGCGTTCGGCAGCTGCCTGATGGCGGCGGGCGCGCTGGCCGACCAGTTCGGTCGCAAGCGCGTGTTCGCGATCGGCGTCGGCGGTTTCACGCTGATGTCGGTCGCGCTCGCGTTCGCGCCGTCGATGCTCGCGGTCGACCTTCTGCGCGCCGCGCAGGGGCTCGCGGCGGCCGCGGCGCTCGCGGGCGGCACGGCCGCGCTCGCGCAGGAGTTCGACGGCGCGGCGCGCACGCGCGCCTTCAGCCTGCTCGGCACGACCTTCGGCATCGGGCTCGCGTTCGGGCCCGTGCTGGCCGGCGCGCTGATCGGGCACGGCGGCTGGCGCACGATTTTCGTGACGAGCGCGGTGGCCGGCGGGCTGTCGCTCGGCTTCGGGCTGCCGCGCATGCACGAGTCGCGCGACCCGCACGCGACGGGGCTCGACTGGCCCGGCACGGCCGCGTTCACCGCCGCGCTGACGCTGTTCACGTTCGGCGTGATCGAGGCCCCCGCACGCGGATGGTCGAACGCGCTCGTGATCGCGCTGCTGGCCGGCGCGGCGCTCGGCGCCTGCGCGTTCGTCGCGATCGAGACGCGGGTCGCGCGGCCGATGCTCGACCTGTCGCTGTTCCGGATCGCGCGCTTCGTCGGCGTGCAGGTGCTGCCGGTGTCGACCTGCTGCTGCTACATCGTGCTGCTCGTCGTGCTGCCGCTGCGCTTCATCGGCATCGACGGCTTCAGCGAGATCGACGCCGGCTGGCTGATGCTCGCGATTTCCGCGCCGATGCTGGTCGTGCCGCTGGTCGCGGCGACGCTCACGCGCTGGCTGACGGCCGGCGTGATCTCGGGGCTCGGGTTGCTGATCGCGGCGGCCGGGCTCGTGTGGCTGGACGTCGCGCTGCGCGGCGGCGCGGGGCCGGCGGCGATCGCGCCGATGCTCGCGATCGGCGTCGGGGCCGGCATGCCGTGGGGGCTGATGGACGGGCTGTCGGTGAGCGTCGTGCCGAAGGAGCGCGCGGGGATGGCGACGGGCATCTTCAGCACGACGCGCGTGGCCGGCGAAGGGATCGCGCTCGCGATCGTCGGCGCGGTACTGGCCGCACTCGCGCAGACGGGGCTGCGACAGGCGGCGGGCGCCGCCGGCACGCCCGACGCGACGCTGCGTGCGGCCGCGCGGCTCGCGACCGGCGATCTCGCGGGCGCGGCGGCTGCATTGCCGGGTGTCGGCCATGCGGCGCTGCTCGCGAGTTACGCGCATGCATTCGACCGGTTGCTGATCGGACTGGCGGTCGTCACCGTGCTGTGTGCGGTGGTGGTGTTCGTGTTTCTCGGCGGGCGGCGGGTGGCTGCCGAAGCGGGCGACGGCACCGACGGGCACGCCCATGCCGACGTGCCGGTGCGCAGCCGGATCGATGCGGCCTGCACGGAAACGCACGGGCGTTGAGCGGCGTATCGCCATGCACGGGCGTTTCGGCCACGGCAGCCGGAGCGCCGCGTCGTTTCATCGTCGTTTGTATCGCGAGTCGACGATTCGTTCAGCGCATCGCGTGAATCACGCCAGCACCAGCGGCGGCAGCGCCGTATCCGCGCGCGCCTGCGCCCGTTCCACGTCAACCACCACATAGCGCCGCGCGTCCGGCCACAGGTGAGCGCGGCCTGGCGCATCCTCGTCGATCGTCGCGCGGCCCTGCACGAGCCAGGTCGTCTGTCGCACGAAATCGACGAACAGCAGCGCGAGGGCCGGATTCACGAGCAGGTTGCCGATCGTGTTGAACAGGTTGTTGCCCGCGAAGTCGGGCAGCACGAGCGTGCGGCGGTCGGGGATGTCGACGAGCGGCTCGAACGAGCCGTCGGCGCGCGGCTGGCGGCCGCGGTACGAGCAGTCGCTGTTGCCGCCTTCGTCGGCGGTCGCGACGATCAGGAACGCCTGCTCGCGGATGAACGCGATGGCGTCGTCGGTCAGGGGGCCGCGGTCGTTCATGGTGTCGGTCGGCGCACTCGCCGTTGCGTGGGAACGCACGATGCGCACGCAAGCGACATGCCACGCGTCGCGGCCGGCGTCCGCCTGCGGGCGTGCCCGCGCACTGTGGAAATTTCGCACACCGGCCCGGCTGCTGCGCAATCGCGCTGTTCAGAATGGGTACACCCGCCGTGCTGCGTGGGTGAACAGGGCACGGTGCGCACGCGGGCCGGCCGTGGTCGCCGTGCTTCCGTCCCGTTTGGCACGCATGTTGCGTAAACGGATGCAGCGCGATCCAACCGGCGCTGTACGCACACAAGCACGATGAACAGGAGACATGTATGAACCCGTTTGACCTGAAGCAACTGGGCCTCGACGTCGAATACCCGTACCGTCAGCAATACGACAACTACATCGGCGGCAAGTGGGTTTCGCCGGTGAAAGGCGAGTATTTCGAGAACGTGTCGCCGATCAACGGCCAGCCGTTCTGCCGCATTCCGCGCTCGGGCGCCGACGACATCGAGCTGGCGCTCGACGCCGCGCATGCCGCGCGCCGCAAGTGGGGCAAGACGTCCGTGGCCGAGCGCGCGAACCTGCTGCTCGCCGCCGCCGACCGGATGGAAAAGAACCTGAAGCTGCTGGCCGTGGCCGAGACGATCGACAACGGCAAGCCGCTGCGCGAGAC
>Ga0209147_100324_pt1 | contig 36391 bp, 39 predicted proteins | sample AraplaCol_mLB_r2_FD_184278 | JGI IMG/M metagenome (GOLD analysis project Ga0209147, IMG submission 184278) | Arabidopsis root microbial communities from North Carolina, USA - plate scrape CL_Col_mLB_r2 (SPAdes) (version 2) | ecosystem: Host-associated > Plants > Roots > Endosphere | place: USA... | reverse complement strand
TCGTTACTTCGCCTGTCTGCGGTGCTCATTACCGTTTAGGGTAACTCCGCTCCTCACCAGGCTTCGCGCCTCGAAAGACAAGCGCTTGCAATCAGTCTGAAAATCAAGTTTAAAGTACTTTGTCTACACACTGAAAGGAACTTCTCTTGAAGTTCCTTTTATAAGCGATAACATATGTTATATTTTCCTCGTAATAAGATCATAATTTCAATCAACTTATTGAAACAATCCTGCCATTTTGTTCAATAAAAAGGACCGAAAAAATCGTCAATCAAGTTGTTCAAATAGCATGCTTTAGTTCAATATGAACCCCTTTATTGATACACTAAACAAAAATAAGGAAACAATAAAGTTAGAATAAGCAGCTCCTTTTCGTTTTAATAGAAATTCTGAGATTCCTATAACTACAAACATGGCGGCTAATAAAAATATCATATATGGCATTATTACAAATCTACCAGTAATTAAAGCATATACTGCTAAAACTATTGAAAGTAGCCCAAAAACACTCTTTAATATTTTTAACAAAGAACTACCTCCTTTACTAATAACTAATATGTAATTCCTACTAATATTTTACCATATTATTCTATATGATTGAGTTTATTCTTCCATCTAATGCAATTAAAAAGACTGCCGAAGCTTCATAAAACCCCCGTCTTTCTAACTTTTTTTATACCATCCTTTATTGCATTAAACTGCCATTTAGTAAGAAATGCAACACTTCAACAACCCAATTTTAAAAAACTATATCCCATTTTTTCTATTTTTATTTCGCTTTTACATAGTCTTTTTTTACTATTGATGAGATAATAGATTTTGTCGAATTATATTAAGGGTAAATGGGGAGAAATTTTTATGTGGAAAAACCGAAACATATGGATCGTGTTGTTCGGTGAATTTGGAGCCGGTATAGGTCTTTGGTTCGGAATTATCGGAAATTTAGAATTTATGCAAAAACATGTACCTTCTGATTTCTTTAAATCTTTAATTCTTTTTTTCGGTTTATTAGCAGGAGTTTTTGTTGGTCCTTTAGCTGGACGGTTAATTGATCAATATTCTAAGAAAAAGATATTATTAATTAGTGGTTTAGGACGAACTTTAAGTGTGATTCTTATGTTTTTTGCCATACAATATGAAAGTATTATTTTCATGGTTTTATTTTTAGTCATTCTGCAAATTTCTGCTGCATTTTACTTCCCAGCGCTTCAAGCTGTAATACCAATGATTGTGAAAAACGAGCAGTTATTAACTTTAAATGGGATTCATATGAATGTTTCTACAATATCAAGAATTGCCGGAACTTCTATTGGCGGTATTTTAGTTGTATCAACTAGTCTCACAAATGTATACGGAATGAGTATGCTAGCATATGCATTTTTGTTTTTAATGACGTTCTTTTTACGAATTGAAGAACCTACAATTAAACCAATTAGTGTAGAAAAAACTAAAAAATCTAAAGCTGATAAAGGATTTGCTGAAATATTTGCACTTATAAGAAAAAGTCCAACAATCTTTAATTTATTTATCTTAAACCTGGTCCCAGTACTTTTCCTTGGCGGATTTAATTTAATGGTAATTGAAATAAGTGATATTCAACATGATCCTTCAATTAAAGGTCTTATTTATACAAGTGAAGGTATTTCATTCATGATTGGAGCATTTGTCATTAAACGATTAACAAAAAAGTATACGAAAAAACAATTGCTATACTTTTCAACTTTTTTAGTAGCTTTTGCTCAGTTATCACTTTTCTTTGCAGATCACCATTGGTTGACACTTATCTCATTTGCAATTTTCGGATTTTCAGTTGGTTGCTTCTTTCCTGTTTGTTCAACTGTTTTCCAAACTTCAATTGACAAATCATACCATGGTCGACTCTTCTCATTTAGAAGTATGTATGACAGAGTAACATTTCAGATTGTCCTTTTAAGTACAGGGTTATTTTTAGATACAATTGGTTTACAATATATGGTTTTAATTTTTGGAACGGTTTCACTCTTAATTCTTGCTAGATTATTGTATAAAGATAAAAAATCTAAAGTAGAGTTAGTGAATGAAACTCAAAACTTATCAATGTAATTTAAGAGGTTGTCTCAAAAGTCAGGTTAACTGACAGAGGCGCCTCTTTTATTGTGACACTTAGGAGGTTGTATATGAAGAAAATAGGAACGGTTGTATTAATTTTAATAATTTTCATTGGAATTGGATTTAGCTATATTCAATATAAAAAGTCAAATGTTGAGAAAAGTGTAACTAGGTATCTAACAATAGAAAAGAACATTTCAAAGAATGACATTATTTTCAGTAAACCATTTATTGCAAATTTACAGGGAGATAAGAATTGGATGGTTAGCATCAAGCTAAAAGATGATGATAAAACGTATTATTATTATAAAAGTAAAAACAAAGTTATTTTAGAATCATATGTGGAAAACGGAGAAGAACACGTTCAATAAAAAGATTAATTAAAGAACGAGGAAACCCTTGATAGATGGGTTTCCTCGTTTATAATAAATCAACATTAAGATTTTATAGAGCCTTTTGGAAAACATTCAAACACTTGAAGAATATTATTAATTAAGTACTGATTTAAATTGATAAAAGTAATTGGAGGTATCTCAACAGCAATTTTCATTTATAGTTAATTAAATCTCTCTTTTTCAATGATTATTAAAAGATTTTTATACAATTTAGTAAGAATTAGAGCATATTTACAAGTTTCTAATTTCAAAGTATCAACTTTATTTAAATTTTAAGGTCATAATACCCTTACTGGTACAGGTAATTATTTATTTTATTTGCGATTCTCTTAGATTTAATTGCAGTTTTGCTATTTTTATTTGCGATTCTCTATTTTTAATTGCAGTTTTGCTATTTTTATTTGCGATTCTCTATTTTTAATTGCAGTTTTGCTATTTTTATTTGCGGTTCTCTATTTTTAATTGCAGATTTGATATTTTTATTTGCAGTTCTCTATTTTTAATTGCAGTTTTGCCAATTTTATTTGCGATTTTCAGATTTTATTTGCAGTTCACTGTTTTTTTGCAGATTTTCAGATTTTATTTGCATTCCGCTGTTTTTTCCCATAAAAAAAGGGGGTCCATCTTAATTACTTGGAACACCCTCATTTTAACAAAAATCAATACCCATAAGCAGCTAAAAATTCATTCAAACTTGAATACAATGTAACGACTTCCCATTTTTGTTCAAATTCATAGGCAGTACATACTTCCCCTGATTCCTCGTTGATGAATATAACATCATCGGTTTCGTCATCGAAGCCAATTATTAACCAATTTTCTGGCCATTGTATTTTTTTACTTAAGTCCTTTTTAGCCTCATTTAAATCATCTTCTTTTATAAAATAGATCGTCATATATTCATTTGAAACTTCATCTATACCAATTCCTTTAATTCTTGAAAACCATTCGTTTTGCATTTTTTATTCCCCACTTCCAATAAGAAAGCCTGTATCAACCAAGTGATCACAGGCTAACTTTTTTACTTTTGTGCTTTTTTTGATTCAGATAAATTTGATTTATCTTCGTAGTTTGGTTGTTTTTGACCAGCGTTATTTTTTCTTCCACCATTTCCACGTCCCATTTCTTTCGCCTCCTTAAATTGTCATAAAAATATTTTATACAATTAAGGTAAGACTATCCCATTAAATTATAGGAAGAAAAAATAGAAAACAAATTGGATAAATAGGATGATCCAATAACCAAAAACAAATTTTGGATGCTTTGTTTTATGTCTAAAATAATACATTCCTAAAATTGAACCAATCGAACCTCCGATAATTGCAAATAAAAATAAGATGCGTTCAGGAATTCTCCATGCTTTTCTTTTTGCGCGAGACTTATCAATTCCCATAATTGCGAATGAAACAATGTTTACAATTACTAAATAAAACATAAAATACCCTACCATTTGGATCCCTCAAGACTCGTTTATTTTGAAATTTTTGCTATTTTGCTACGAGTAGTTTGTATTAAATCTTTTGCATTCAATTGAAGTTGTATACCTATTTTTCCACCGCTAACAATAATCTCTTCTATATTATTAACAGATTCTTCAATAAAAGTAGGGTACTGTTTTTTCATTCCAATTGGTGAACAACCGCCTCGCACATATCCAGTACTTGCTAAAAGGTCTTTTACTGGTAATAATTCTACTTTCTTTTCTCCAGCAGCTTTTGCTGCTAATTTTAAATCTAATTCTTTTTCGACTGGAATGACAAATACATAAATCGCCTTGGATTGACTGATTGATACAAGTGTTTTAAAAACTAATTCTGGGTTTTTATTTATTTTATTTGCTACAGAAACCCCATCAATCTTTCCATCATTCGATTCATAATTTAATGTTGTATAGTTAACTTTTTTTGAATCTAACATTCTCATTGCATTCGTTTTACTTACAGCCATTTTTACTCCTTTCAAAGCTACAAACATAATCTATTTTTAGGCAGAAATTGATTGCTTTTTATTTCGATTTTTAAGTTTTTGTTCAATTGATTTCATAAACGGTGTAGTTGAGACCGCAAATACGATACAAGCTAACCAAATAAATGAAAATGAGATAAAATCTTTCTTTGAGAAACTTTCATCGTATAGTAAAATCCCTATTAATAAACTAATTGTTGGTGATATAAATTGCAAAAATCCAACATAAGTATACGGAATTAATTGTGCAGCTTTACCGAAAAATAATAAAGGGATAATTGTTACTAAACCAGCACCTACTATTAATAATTGCTCAATTGGTGCACTTTGTACAAGTCCTGCTTGACCCTTATAAGCTAGGAAAGCAAAGTATAGTAATGCCACTGGAAAAATTAATAATGTCTCAATTGTAAGGCTTAAAAAAGAATCGATATTTAAAATCTTTTTCAATAATCCATAAAAGGCAAATGTTAAAGATAATAGTATTGCCACGATTGGTAGTGTACCTGACATGATTGTTAAATATCCTACGCCAATTGATGCTAAACAAACTGAAACGATTTGCCAAATTGACAGTGATTCTTTCAATACGATTACCCCAAGTATAATACTAACTAATGGATTAATATAATAGCCTAAGCTTGCATCAAGAATATGATTTGAATTGACCGCCCAAATATAGATTAACCAATTGGTACTAATTAATAGTGAAATAGCAATCATTGAAACGAATACTTTTTTATTACTTACAACTTGCTTCCAAGTAATTTTGAATTGCTTTAATTTTTTTGTAAGAAGAATGAAAAGTATTAACGTTACAAAAGACCATATAATCCGATGTGTTAATATTTCAAAAGGAGAAATATCTTGAATTAGTTTCCAATAAATTGGTAAGACACCCCATACCACATATGCAAGTACACCGTACAATATCCCTCTAAGTGTGTTGTTCATTCTCTCCCAGCTTTCTTTTTCTATATTAGTGTGCTATTTCAACCTTTTTTTCTTCAGATTGTTCAGACGGTAAAAATAAGACGAAAATGAACGTAATAATACTAAATACCGCCATAAATAAAGTGATGATTTCAAAACCAGCAGTAACCGCTTTTACTGTTGATAAATGATTCATTTGATTAAGAGCATTAAGTACTAATTTTTGACCATTCAATACTTCGGATGCCTTAATCGTAAAAATGGTTCCTAACACAGCAACCGTAATTGTTTGCGAAAAAGTATTTAAAAAGGAATTTGCGGCAATTGCAATACCCCTTTGATTCATTCCGACAGCTGATGAAATTAGGATCATATAAATTGGAAAAGATAATCCAAAGCCGAGACCTAAAAATGCATTAAATGGATAAATTAATATTTTTGAATCATGGAAAAAGTTCATCCCTAAGGCACCTATAATACATAAGAAAGCACCTAATAGGATAATGTTTCTTGCCTTCATTTTCTTAATAAAACGACCAGATAAAAATGAACCTAAAGTCCAAGCGAATGAGAGTGGAATTAACATTAAACCTGACTGTGTCGCACTTAATCCAAACACACTTTGATTATAAACTGGTAAGTATACCTCGATCGAGATTAGAAGTGCATGTGCAATAAACATGGCTGCATATGTTACGACTAAATGACGTATTTTGAATAAAGAAAGTGGTAATAATGGTTCCTTTGCTCTTGTTTCAACAAAAAGAAATAACCCAAATAAAATGATTGCAAATGCAAAAAGGAATAATAAATTTGGAGAAGTCCAATTATGTTGCTCTCCCCCTACAACTAAAGCATATAGAGCTGATAAAGTACTTAATATAAAAAGAATGGATCCTAAATAATCAATTGAAATTGTATTTTTACGGTCAATTTTTTGATGATAATATTTCCAAAATAGAATAATAGAAATGATTCCGAATGGAAAATTAATAAAAAAGATATAACGCCAAGAAATAAAGTCTACAAAAAATCCTCCAACTAATGGACCGATTACACTTGAAACTGCCCATACTGCACTAATATACCCTTGCACTTTAGCCCTTTCTTGGAATGGATATAAATCACTAATTACCGTCATCGTTAAGGGTAATGCAGCTCCGGCACCTAGCCCTTGAATTGTACGAAATAATATTAATTGACCCATATTTTGTGAAAATCCACATAAAACTGAACCTAAAATAAATAAAATGATACCAAACATTAATAAGTTTTTGCGACCATATAAATCTGATAGCTTTCCATAAATCGGTGTCGTTACAGTCATTGCCAGCATATAAGCTGCAAAAATCCAACTCATCAACTTAACACCAGATAGTTCTGTAGTGATTGTAGGTGTGGCAGTTGTAATAATCGTCCCTTCAATCGCAGACAATGTAACAGCTACCAACAAGCCGATCGTCACTAGCCTTCGATTTGTTTCCATAGTATACCTCCATTCGAGAGCAGATAGAAAGATTGAAATTTTTTAGAATAGATAAATATTCCTATGCTCCTTTAAAAATAATAGAAGCTCTAATGGAGCTTCTATTGGTTCATTGCTTACTTCTTTTTCCAATTTGATTCAATAAATTCGTCTCTTCCAGACATCGCTCGATCTTCTTTATAGTGTTTGGGATTTTTTTTATGATAGTCTTGGTGATATTCTTCAGCCTCATAAAAAGTAGTTGCTTGTAATATTTCAGTTACGATCGGTTTCTTAAAAATATTACTTTCAATTAATTTTTCTTTTGATTCCATTGCTTCATTAAGCTGAGAATCATTATGAACAAAGATTGCAGCTCGGTATTGTGAACCTCTATCTTGGAATTGACCGTCTGGATCTGTTGGGTCAATTTGTGGCCAAAATAATTCTAATAGTTTTTTGTATGGGAATAATTCATCGTCAAATGTAATTTGAACTACTTCATAATGACCAGTAGTCCCCTTTTTAACCTCTTCATACGTAGGATTTTCTAGTTCCCCACCCATATAACCTGAAACAATACCATGTATACCAGGTAAATCCTCAAATGGTGTTACCATACACCAAAAACAACCACCTGCAAATGTAGCTTTTTGAATCATTTTAAATCCTCCTTACATTACCTAGTTTACATAATATAATTATGTGAAACCCTCATATTTCTTTAATCTTATCTTATCTCTTTTAAAAGAATTTTTAAATATTTTAGCTCATAATTTTCCAATTTTTTATAATTTGAATTCAGTTAATTTGATTGGATTTTTACTAAACTGAAATGACGATAAAAAACAGACATAAATTGTCTATTTGAATGACAATTATGTCTGTTTTCTTATTCTGTATTAAGCAGCAATTGACTTATTACTGTTTTTGATTCTAGTTCCTACGAACAACCAAATAACAAATAGTAATAAAATTAGTTGTGGAATGATACTTTCTAGGGAAGGATAAATCCCTAATTTAGGTATTGTTGGAAAAATAGTACTCATATGGTCAGGCAAATAGCCAATTCCTTGTAATGCATGAATACTTTGACCAATGAATTTAAACGTCAAGTAATAAATACATAAACTTGCGATTTTAAAAAACGGCTTTAAAGGAATAAATTTGCTTCCTTTTAAGATGAAGATTCCAATTATAACAAGTAAAATGATTCCACCTGCAAAACCAGTAATCAATTCTTTCGCTGTAATTGAAGAACTCATACCGATATAAAATACGACAGTTTCAGCACCTTCTCTAAATACTGCAAAAAATGAAAGTAAGCTTAATGAAAGAATTCCTCCGCCTGCAATAGCAGCTTTTGCTTTTTCTTTCATCTTACTACCATATTCTTGTTGACGAGATTGTTTATGCAACCATAACCCAACTGTTAACATGAAAACAACAGCAATAAGACCAGAGATCCCCTCAATCAATTGATTACTAATTCCAGCTGAGATTTTTGATAATAAGAACTGGAATAATAATCCTGCTACTAAACTTGCTAGAATACCAAAAGCACCACCAACGAAGATCCATTTACGTGCTGATTCTTGTTTGCTTTTTGACACTAATGCTAGTAAAGCAGAAATAATAATTAATGCCTCTAAACCTTCACGAAATACAATTGTCCCAGCATCAAACATCGTATATGATGTTTTCTTAGTCGCTAAGTTTAAATTGTTTTGAATTTGTTTTAATGTTTTCATCGTTGTAGCAGATTTAGGCTTTTCTGTTAACTGAGTTAATGCAATGGAAGTATCATTTTCAATCTTCTTATATAATTCCATTGAATTTGATTGAACCATTACTTCAACATAAGGCCAATCCTGTATAAATTCATTAAATGTAGTTTGTGCTTTTTCTGTATTATTAGATTCTACAGAATTGATTGTTTGATTGAGTAGTTTAATTGCTTTTTCAATACTTACTTCTTTTGTAGAGTCATTACTTGGATTATTCAAAACATCAATTAATTTAGTAAAAGAATCATTTACTTTAGTAATTGAAGGATTTTCAGTAAACAAAGTTGACCTTGAAGTAATCATATTTGCTTCGATAGAACCATAAAAACCACTGTTTGCTTTTCTTACATCATTTTCAACTTTAGACCATTCAATTTCAAACAGTTTATATTCTGATTGTGCTTTTGCCCAATTTGATTCATTTGATAAAGTTTTAACATTATTTAAATGAGATACTAGTTTAGTAAGATTAATTTGAGAAAGATTTTTTTTATCATTCGTATTTTCGATCCACTTTTCTGTTTCAAAAGCTATGCCGCGAATATCATCTTTTACTGTTGCAAGTTCATTTTGATCAATATCTTTAATCGCTTGGTCAACAAGTTTATTTAATTTTGAAGTTTTTTTCTCATTTTTAATTAAATCTTTAATCGCTAATAAATCTGTTTTTACTTTCTCTTTTTCACCATTTTTAACTTCTGTTAGTGAGTTACCAATATGTGAAAGTACTTGTTCTTGAATATCAGTTTCAGCAAATGTTTTATGAAACGGACTAAATATTAAACTAAAAAATAGTAAACTAGCTATTAAAAGTATATTTTTTTTCATGCGATTCACCTAAAGTAATCCTTCACCAATATAGCTTCCATTCTTAACACCAGGGAAGCATGCAAATACTGCACTACCATTATGCTCAATGTATTCGTTCAATAAATCCATTTTTGCTAATTTATCTTGTAGAGGAATAAATTGTTTTTCTAAGTCTCTTTGGAAACTAACAAATAGCAAGCCTGCATCTAATTTTCCCGTTTGGATATCAAGTCCGTCAGTATATGAATAAGATCTTCTTAAAATTTTAATTTTACCTTTTCCTCTTGCTAAGGCAACATGTGAATCTGCAGAAATCAGTAATTTCCCATTATCATCTGTTTTCTTTAAATCTATTTTAGCAAATTCATTACTTTCACCAATTGGTGCACCAGATGCTCTGTGACGTCCAAATGTTTGTTCTTGATCTTGTAATGAACTACGATCCCATTCCTCAACACGGATACGAATACGTCTTGCAACTAGATAAGAACCACCTGTTAGCCAAGCTGGGCCATCGCCATTTTGTACCCAAATATGCGTATTCATTTCTTTTTCATCTTTTGTATCTGGGTTTCCAGTACCGTCTTTAAAGCCCATTAGGTTTCTAGGTGTACTACCAGAAGGATCAGCTCCAGATGAACGTTGGAAGCCGTGCTGCATCCATTTTAAACTAACAGTTCCACGTCCAATTCGAATCAAGTTTCTTACGCCATGAAAAGCAACTTGTTGATCATTTGCACAAACTTGAACTACGATGTCTCCACCGTTCCATTCCTCTCTTAAATCATCACCAGGGAAATGAGGTAAATCTTTTAACCCCGATGGTTTACTTGATTGAATTGATAATCGGTCAAAAAATGAAGGGCCAACTCCAAATGTAAACGTAAGCTTCATTGGTTGTAAACCAGTTGCTTCTCCCGTATCGATTGGTGGTGATGAAGGAAATTCAGAATCACCTAGGTCCTTTCCTTCACTCATTAAAGCTGCTGCTTCAGTCCATTTTTTAAACATCGTTTTGACATCTGTTTTTGAAGTAGTTTCTAGTTTAAATGACGCCAAATACATAAAATCTTGAGCAGGAGTTGTAATCCCTTGTTGTTGCTTTCCATAAAACGGAAGAATCTCTCTTGCATCCGCTTTAGCTGGTGAAAAGAAATTAGTTACCTTGTCCGTAGCTGCCTCAATTCCCGTTGCACCAATTAGTAAGCCAGCCCCACCAACTCCAATAAGTTTTAATGCATCTCTTCTAGAAACTTTATTCGTTTCTAATTTTTTCATATTATTTAACCCCTAATGTTGACCCAACTTGAGAAATCGGTTCTGCTAATGCATCTACTTGTTGAGCCAATTTTTTCACTTCATCTTCTTTTAATTGCTTGTAATCAACGTATTGATCACCTTTTTTATAAGTATTTAATGTTGTCATTAAATCATTAAATCTAGTTTCAATTGTTTTCGCTAAATCAGCATCTTTTGCTTTTAATTTATCCGATAACAATTGAACGATTTTATCTGAACCTTCTACGTTAGCTGCAAAATCAGCTAAATCAGTATGAGAATATCGCTCTTCTTCACCAGTAACCTTTGAAGATGAAACTTCATTTAATAATTCTACAGGACCAGTTACAAATAATACCGGATCAATTTCAGCTGTTTCTACTTTTGCTCTTAAGTAGTTAGCATCCTTCATTAGTTGTTCTGTATATTTTTCAAGACCTTTTGTCGTATTTTGAACCCAAAGAACTTGCTCAATTTTATGGAAACCAGTCCATTCATTAGCAGGTACATCACCTTCACGTGCATCAATTTTTGGATCTAAATCGCCAAATGATTCTGCTACTGGTTCAATTCTTTCGTAATATGAACGACTAATTGGATATAAACGTTTTGCTTCTGCCATATTTCCTGCATTAATTGCATCAACGAACTTCTGTGTATTTGATACGAACTCTTCCGTTTGAGATACAACGAAATCTCTATAATTATTAATCTCTGAATCTAAATTTACTTTTGCTTCTACTTTTGATTCTTTTTTAACGTTACTTGCTTCTTCAGTTTTTTGTACACAACCTGCCATCATTAAACTTGTAGCAAGTGAAATTGCGATCATAGTAGTTTGCTTCTTCATGAAAATACCCCCGAAAAATCTAAATTATATATATGTAGTTGATATTGATAACTTTTCTCATTACTCATCATAATACAATTGATAAATATTTTCAATTAGATTTTCATAAAAAATGACTGAAGCTTGTTCAGTCATTTTAAAATGTACCTATTATTTAGACCAAGTTTTCTAATTTATTTCACGTAATGTTCGTACTTTTTAATATTCCCTCTTATATAATTAAGGTACTACAGCAAGAGGTATTACAAACAACTATTATTCAATATTAAATAATTTCGCTAAATAGGCATTTACAAAAATATTATTCTTATCTAATTGATTTCGAATAGTAAGAAAGTTAGATAATGATGGATACGAGTGATTTAGTTTTTCTAGATTCATTGAATGCATTTTTCCCCAATGTGGTCTGCCATTATAGCTTTGAAGAATTTCTTCTATTCTATTAAAATACTCATGATGCGGCATTCCTTTATACATATGGATTGCAATATACGCTGAATCACGCATCGAAGCAGGACTTATTAAAAATTGATCTCCTTTTACGAATCGACATTCGATTGGAAAATGGACGTTAAAGCGTTTATTTTTTATTTCTTCTTGTATTTCTAACGTTGCATCATTCATATATTCAGCCGGAATACTATATTCCATTTCGTTAAATTTTACATTTCGAGTTGTTGAAAATAATTCATGACTCGGTCCGACCATCTTAGAATTTGGAACATTGCTACCACTTATTCTACTAATTTGAGAACTACTTTTTGGGAAGTTTCTACTAAATTCACTTAATAACCAGAATGCTTTGTTTTCAATGGTTGCTACCTTCCATTTCTCAAATTTAAATGAATGTTTCTTCGTTCTAGTTTCATTCATTACCTTTACTTGAACATGATCAGAATAAGGGAATAAGTAAAACTCAAAATGTTCATTTTCTTTTTTCAAATTTAGTAGATTACTATAAACTTCATCTATCATTACTTTTTTACTCTCATAACGAAACGTTTTAGCTGGCTTTACTCTAATTTTCAATTTAACAACTATGCCAAGTAGACCTAGCGATACGCCAAATGCCCTATAAATATCTGTATTTTTTGTCTTTGAACAATCCAATAGATCACCTGATGGTAATACTACTGTCATTTCTTCGATTTGTGTAGATAAAATTCCATGATCAATTCCCGTTCCATGTGTACCCGTTAAGAATGCTCCTGCAATCGATTGAACATTAATATCACCTAAATTTTCTTGCGAATAACCTGATTCATATAATTCATTTCCTAATTGCTCAAGCTTAGTTCCAGCCCATACTTCGGCAATTTGTTCCTCTTTGTTGATTGAAATAACGCCATTTAAATTATCTAGTGACATTAAATAGTCGTTTGTTGAGATTAGTGGAGTAAATGAGTGACTTGAACCTACTACTCTTATTTTCTTATTTTCCGAGTTAGCTTTTTTAACGAGGTTTACAACTTCTTCAATTGATGAAGGATCCAATACTTGATTCGGTTTAAATTTTACACTTCCAGACCAGTTTCTCCATAACATACTTTTCATAGGAAGCACCCCCTATCTCCTCTGTATGTTGTGAACCGGTCGATAATCTTATTTTTACTTACTACATATAAATGAGAAAAACGTTCAGCAATTTCACCAGACTTACTTGGTCGAAATAATATTGCATCTCCTATTTTTAAATCTTCATGACCTGAATAAAAAACTGGGGTTTGAACTTCACCAGCACCTTCTAGTGGCAATAAAGTGCAATGATCTGGGGAGTATGGGGTTGGTAATTTTTCTTTTCCTACAGCACCTGAAGCGATAAATCCTCCACTTGTGCATGTAAAAATCTTATCTGCTGGTTTTCGGATGATTGGTAAAGCAAAGCCAATTGCTGGCTGATATTGAAAACTTCTGTATTCATCAAATAATGTTGGAGCGTAAAATCCTGAGCCTACCGTTACTTCTGTAACCACTTTTTCCTTTGACGTCGAATGAAGACTTCCAGTACCTCCACCATTTACAAATTCAAGATGGTAGCCATCTTTTTCAATATATTTAACAATTTCTCTTCTTTTTTTGGCTATTTCACCTAATGATTTCGTCTTTAAGAACTGTATTATTTTATTTTTAATAAACTTATTTTTAGTATCATCACCAACACCCGCAATTTGCGCCTCATATCCCATAATCCCTTCTAAGCGGACATTCAAGGATTGCAAAATATGAGTTAGTAGCGGTACTAAATCTCTAGATTCTTTTATTGGTGACCTTCTAACTCCAAAATGAAAACCAAAATATGATGTACTCATATCTATATCGATACAAAGTGGAATAACAATCTCATTTTTTGCTGCAATCTTTTCAATCATACTGATTTGTTCAGTCTGATCAACCATACAAATGATTTTTTTACCCTTTTTTATTTGTAATGCAATTTTATTTAATCCTATGACATCAACTGTTGGATAACCAATTAATAAATTATCGAATCCATTTTCAGCAAGAAAATCAGCTTCATGTGGGTTATAACACATTAGTCCCTCATAACAATCATTGCTCTCTAAAATATATCTTAAAACTTGTACACTACGAATTGATTTTGTAGCAATTCGTATTTTTTTACCGTTTGATTTAGCTGCAATATCATCCACATTTTGAACAAAAGCATCCCAATCTAAAAAAGCACAAGGCATAGACAATTTAGAAAATACCGATCGATCGACCATTTATTCACCTATCCTGTAGCATTTTATTATTAATTTATGCTCAAAATTATTTAATAAGAATAAAAAAAATTACATAGAATACGCTCTATGTAACTTTTAATAATCGATAAATCCTTTTAGAATTTGACATGTTAAGGGACAATTCAATCTCGTAGAGTTATTTGATTGGTTTAAACTAACATGTGACAAAGGAATTCCATACCATAAAACTTCATTATCAATCATAATGAAAGGTTGTACTTGATCTTTTTTAATAAAACTTCTATTTTTTTGATTTTCAAAATGCGATTCGCTTATAAAGAGAATAGGTATCTCAACTTCATTGATAAGTTTTCGAATTTCCAAAGACATTTCAGATAAATTAGACATGGAGATTATTATTTTTTTATTAGCATTTTTTAGATCATTTACTAATTCATTTTTCATGTCCATTGAATCATTTGAAAACAGTCTTAACCTCTTTGATATACTCTTTGAAAAAACCTTGTCAAACTCTTCTTTACTTACCTTGTATTCATTTTCCATTTGGAAATGAATTAACTTATTAATCGTCTTTTTTGAATTTGTTTTACTTTTTATAAATGGAATATCTGCAATATGAATAAATTTACCGCGAGCTCTAGTTAAAGCAACATTTATTAATCTTTCACTGTTTTGATCTGTTAGTAGTAACCCAGGAGAATATTGTGGTTTCGTATCAACTGAATCAAATATGATTACATCGCACTCCGCTCCTTGAAATCGGTGAACTGTTGCGATTTGTATTGGTAATTCTCGATATTTTGTTTTTCCAATAATCTCTTTATGGAGCGCGGTAAGTAACTTTGCCTGTGCTCTATATGGCGTAACAATTCCAATTGACTTGACCCCATCTACTATACTTGAAAGAATACATTGAATTGCGATAATCGCAGAGCCTAAATTATATCTAGAATTCGTATTTGAATCTTTTAAAGCATAGGTTTTAAGAAATTGTGAATTTATTAAACTATTTGCTTGCATCGGAAATGGTCTATGCTTTGCAATTTCCTGTCTTTTTTTGACAGAAGGATGATCAAACACTAACGAATGATAGATTTCATTATTTGTAAAACCAGAAATGGCCGGATGCATTCTTCTTTGTTGATTCAATAAAACTAAATTAATTAATGGCTCACCATTTTCTATTTTTTGGACTATTCCAGTATGATGAAATAAATCTTCTTGTAGCCACTTTTTCACATTTTCATTATGAAAGCATGATGCAATTGGCGGTAATTGTTTAAAATCTCCACAAACAACAATTCGTTTCCCTAATGTTGAAGCAAAAGCGATTTGTGGTGTATATGCCATACTTATTTCATCTACAATAACTAAATCGAACTGGCGTAAATAGATTAAAGGATCAATTGAACATTTTGATAAAGTAGTTCCAATCACTTTTGCTTGATCAATCAATTCTTTTTCTTTTTCACGAATTTCCCCACGAATTTTATTTAACTTATTTTGAATTTTACTTAAATCATCTAATTCTTTTTTTGAAGCTGCACCCCTTCTAGCTTTCCTAAGCATCGAGTGCTTTCGTTCATCTAAATTTTCCAACTCATATTGATTTATCGTTCCATTTACTTCAACAAGCTTTGAAGAAAGGACATCTTCGTGTTGTAATAACACTTCATCTTTTGTATAACCATAGCGGACAATCTCGCCACTTTTCCATTTATCTTTTTGTTCTAATTCATGAATTACATTTTTCATTAAAACATCTACGGCAGCATTAGAATGAGCTATTACTAAAACTGACTTATTTTTTTCGTAATGTTTTAAAATAATATTAGTTAAATTATAAGATTTCCCAGTACCCGGTGGCCCCCATATATATGTTGTCGCATTATAAAACGAACGAAAAATTAGTTCCTGCTTTGTTGAAACTTCTTTCTTCATTTTACTTAAATGTTTAGCGGTTGAATCAGCATTCATTAGCTTCATAATTCTTTTTTGTTTACTACTATAATCTTTTATTTCCTCAAGTCTTTCAATTAATTGATCTAGTAACTCCCAGGGTTCATTAAAAAGTTCAGCATATGGAATCGTCGAAGTAAATTTCTCATTTATTTTAATTTCAACTTGAGAGCCTTTAAATGACAACAATTCACCTTGATACTCCTGACTTTCTATTTTTATTCGAACCGGCGTTCCTTCTGGGACAAAAATTTCTGCATAAATCGTAAACAAGATAACTGTACTTTGTCCAATTTGGTATAGTGGAGTCCCCTTAGAAAGGGTATAACTTCTCCCACCGTGAAATTTCAAATAATTTCGTTCCGCTTCAATTGCAGTTTGCCATTCTGTAATTAACTTATTTACGTCATTTAGTGTATTTACAATCATCTATTTCACCTTATTAATTTTAAATTGATCTTTAAAGATTTCTCTTTAGTCATCTATATTGTGTTAATGAGATCTTTCAAATTTTAGATATCATTATAACAAACAAACGCTCCTCTACTATAACTATAAAAAGTTTAAATATTTATAGTAATTTACTTATCATACACTAGTTCATACCGTTAATTAAATTATTACAACCTATCTATTGAATTAAGTGTAAATATTCATAGTTTGTACCTATTAAATGTTCATTTCCTCCACAAAAAAAATTCGCCAGATGAAAAAGGAGAATGATTTCATTATGAAATCATTCCCCTCGAATAGTATGTAAATTCACTAATGATGTAGTTCTTCAATTGCTAGCTAATCGTTTTTCAAAATCCGCCTTAAACAGCAAAATAGCATCGATATTTAAAGCAAAATCGTGATCACTGATATTAAAATTAGTGATAAATTCGTCAGATCTTTCACGAACCATAATTGTCGGACGGATATTGTCCCCAATAGTATCCTGAGTTACACCACTTCCATAAAAATACCAGTTCGTTTCTGTAGCCTTATTTGCTGCATTTTTAGATAAGTCATTTTTTATTAATTCGCATAAATTATCAATAAAATCTTCATTTAGATTAATGATTTTTCCATATTCACTTTCAACAGTTAAATCAGCATCACCATACCAAATATTCCTGCTTCTTCTCTTTCCGTCATTGGAAGGATAAGTTTCATCAAACAAAATCTTCATTTTCATTACCACTCCATTAAAATAAGATTTCTTCATACTATTATACATCAATTAGAAATTGTAAAAAAGCTTGAGTAAGTCTCACTAAAACTTAAGATAAATAAGCTAACTCTATATTTTAGGTATATTACTTAAAAACCTTATAAAAAGAGCTACCTAAATAGAGTAGCCCTACAAAAGTGTTAAGTGTTTATTTAAATAATTCTCCTAAATAATACGGCATTTGTTTTCGCCACCAAACCCAGTCATGTGAAACATCTTCGCCCCACTCATCAAACCATGCTTTAATTTGTTTTTCTTCAAAGGCTTCTTTTAATGTAAAGTATGAAGGCAGTCCGTCTTGTTCCCAATCACCCAGTCCTGTACATACAATGATATCTGCTGAACGATATCGATCAATAAACCAACCGTCATTTTGATTCCATATGTAATCACTTGGTGAATTTTCATATACAAGAGGATCATTTCCGTAGTCCCCAAAAAAGAAACGCACATCGTATATACCGCTAAGTGCAACGGTTGTTTGGAAAACATCCGGATGTCTTAGGAAAAAGTTCAACGCATGATATGCCCCCATACTACAACCCGTTGTCATCATTGGATCAAACCTATCTGTTTTATGTTTAATAAATGGAATAGCTTCTGAGATCACATAACGATCATATGCTTCATGAGCTTTTGCACGGTCATGTACTGATTTTGATTCGTGTAGCCAACTTTCGCTATCTATGGTAGACAGTGTAAAAAACTGAACTTTTCCGGATTCAATAAAGTCATGACACACATCAATCATTCCAAAATTATTGTATTCAAAATGCGTCCCCCCAGATGAAGGAAAAACTAGGATTGGCATGCCACTGTGTCCATATCTGTTCAACTGCATTTCGCGTCCTAATTCCCCGCTCCAATGGCTTAAATGTTCTATATTCATAAAAATCTCCTATCCTTATACGTTTACAACGCTGCAATTTTTTCGTTCATGTACAAAACGAATGATTTCATCGACTTCTTCCTGCGAATCTGCATTAATCGCATAAAATTGATTTCCTTGTAGTTCCGCAAACGCATCTGGAATACGCTTTTCAAACTTCACACGGTCGCCAAATTTTTCATAAATAGCATTCGTATCGTGGTTATACTCATATGCATCACGCTGTGTTATACCGACACAATACTGGTTTTTTGCATCGGATTCCTTAATTTCTCCACCTGTTACAATAGAAGCATACTGATCAAATAAATCAATGGAGTACGCGAAATTGTACATATCGATTGTGTAGCCGCCAGCTAAGCGGTTATTATATTCAAGTGCAACATAATCCCCATCTTCTAATTTAAAAAACTCAATATGGAAAAAGCGTTCTTTCATCCCAAAAGCTTTTACAATCGCTTTTCCATAATATTCGAGCTTTGGATCAATTTCTTTTTGAATAATATAAGCTAAATCCAACTGACCTTTAACGAGTTCAAGAGTTGGCACATTGTATGTAAAGCTTGTTTGGAAAACAATATTCCCTTTTTGATCGACTAAACCATCAAATGTACAAAGCACGCCTCCTTCGACATATGGCTCAATGAAGTACACTTGTGCTTCATCCCATTCTTCTTCAAAATGGCTTACAGCCTCTTCTGAACATAATTTAAAGGTTGCAGCTGAACCAACACCATTATCCGGTTTAGCAATAACTGGCAGTCCAAATTCATCAATGGCTTTAGTTAACTCATTTTTCGTTTTAACGACTTTTCCATCTACAACTGGCACACCTGCTTTTTTAAACAGCTTTTTCATTTCAGATTTATATTTAACTTTTTTCAAGTCATTCGGTTTATTTCCGTATACATTGAATTGTTCACGCAACTGTGCATCAAGTTCTAACCAGTATTCGTTATTAGATTCAATGCGATCAATAGGACCATGTTTATAAAATAAAAATGCAACAGCTTTTTTCACTTCATCTAGATCTTCTAAATTATTCACTCGATAATATTCTGTTAAAGTGTTTTGTAGTTTGGGACCTAATTGATCATATGGCTCTTCACCAATACCTAATACATTAACACCTGCGGCTTTCAAACGATGAGCAAATGCCTGAAAATTTTCTGGATAATATGGAGAGATCAAAATATAATTCATAAAATTGCTCCTTTCTTAATTTCAAAAAATTTATTATTTACACAATTTATATCAATTTTAAATTAATGTAAGCTCTTTTATAAATCAGTTCATTCAGGACCAATTCTCACTTAAGAAACGTAAACATTCTGGTAAGTGTTTTGCCCATGCTTTTTCATCATGTACTTCATCTGCAAAAATATTTAAACAAATGCTATCAATTGGAACAGAACCTTTTATCAGTTGTTTATAATACTTAAGCGAGCAATCGATATAGGCCTGCTTCATATTTCCATACATCAATTGTCGATCGGTATCATCACCTTCCTGAGTACCGACTTGAATGTACACTCGTTGTTCAGGATCCAACTCTTGACTAGCAATATACTGATCAAATGCTTTACTTGTAATCCAATTGGCTAAAGAAAAAATACCTAAACAACCAATTTGATCTTTATATTCAACACCCATAAAAGCCGAAATATTTCCTCCAAGCGAACTACCAATCACCGCTGTATGATATTTATCTGCTTTAGTTCGATATTGCTTATCAATAAACGGCTTCACGACTGTCATGACAAACATAGCAAACTCTACGCCTTTTCCACCTAGTTCATAATCTTCAGGAAGTGGGCTTTCAGTAATTTTCCAAGGTGTATATTCATTAATTCGGTCTTGTCCACCGTTATCGATGCCAACAACAATCATCCTTGGTAAATCGGGGTTTAGTTTAATTGCCGGAATCACTTTCCATGAATATCCGCTATAAGACTCACTACTATAGAAAATATTTTGACCATCATGCATATAGACAACTGGATAATTTTGATCCTTGTCTTCTTCATAATTTTTCGGCAATAAAACACGCACGCGACGTTTTTCATTTTTATAAGACATATGTAATTGATGTGTTTCTAGTTTTAAATAAAAATAGGATTGATTCATTTTATCTTCCTCGCTCCTTTATACTTACCTTTAGAAAAATCCAACTGCTTAATTTCAACTAATAAATAAGTTTTTGATAAATATAAATCAGACTTGGAAGAGTACTCTTCAATAACTTAAATACTCCTATGTTCTAATTTCTTCAATTAAAATCTATTAAACTTTGATGCTAACTAACTGCCTATTTCCCAGAAATTTCCACATCAGTCTGAAAAATCATTTGTAATTAATTCAACGAAAATAAACTAGATTCCTTCTTGAACATTAATAAAAAAGAGGATATCCGGTAAATGAATCCTCTATTTCACACTATTAGTTGATAGTTTACTAAGTAAAGAATGTTTATACTGTAAGCTATCAACAATTAAAAATTGGGATTTTAATAGAACAAGCGGATCTATAGCAAACAAATATAAGCTTTAATTTTACGGTTTGTATAAAAAGTTCTAAAATAAAAAGAAATAACAAATTAAATTGGGGGAAGGAAAAAATGATTAGGGAAGCTACTCAAAAGGATTTAACGGACATTTTAGAGATTTATAATGATGCCATTCTTCATACAACTGCTGTTTATTCTTATAAACCACAAACGCTTGAAAGCAGACAAATTTGGTTTGAACAAAAGATGGATGAAGGGTTTCCAATACTAGTCTGCGAACTTAATCAAAAAGTCGTTGGATTTGCTACATTCGGGCCTTTTAGAGCTTGGCCTGCCTATAAATACTCGATTGAGCATTCAGTTTATGTAAATAGTGAATACAGAAAAAAAGGTATTGCCACTTCATTAATGAAAGAATTAATCTCTATTGCTAAAGAAAGAGAGTATATGACTTTAATTGCTGGAATTGATGCAGAAAATGAAAAAAGTATAAACATGCATAAAAACTTCGGATTTGTTTATTCAGGTACAATTAAAAAGGCAGGTTATAAATTTAATAGATGGCTTGACTTGGCCTTTTATCAATTAGATCTTGATGGACCAAAAAATCCTACAGAAGAATAAATTATTAATCTAGTAAGGGTAGTTTTGATTAATATTGATCAAAACATACCCTTTCTTATTCTAATGAAAAAAGTTCTATTTTACCTCTAAAGCAAAAGCATAAAAAGCATCGCCATGTGATAAGTGCTTATCTTTTTTATCCATCCAATATACTGCATATGAGTAATAATATATTCCTTTATTAATAGGTGCTGAAAATTGATTCTTCACCACTTCTATTTCAATTTCCTTATTACCATTTATTTGACTCAAGTTGATTTCATTTGGTTTAGGATAATAATTCATTTTTATTTTAATAATTTCTCCGGGTTTTACTTCAATCGGCTTTCTCCCCTTAAGAAGCTCGACAGGTCCAGCCGTGTCGACGCATTCTCCATGTCTTTTCGATTGCCAACAATAAGTACCTAAGATCGTATCATATGTTTGATTCTCCACTTGAACCATTGTTTTTGGAGGCTCATTACCTTTCAATCCATTATTTGCTGAACATCCAGTGAAAATGAGAAAGAAAAAAAGGATCGATCCACTTAATAATTTTGACATTTTGGACACTCCCTATTTTCAAATTGGACTCAAAATTTTATTAAAAAAGTCAATCCATTATTCTTCAGTTTCTAAAAACTTTAAAATTGTTCCGTCCTCTTGTTTTACAATAATGACTTTTGGGTCTTCTTTCGTTAAATAAATTTTATCGCCAAGCTTTAACATATTAGAGGAAAAATTAGCTTTCGGAATCGTATTATCTTTTACAACTTCCTGAACTACACCAATTTGGTCTTTCAGTATAAATTCCTTATTATGTAAAACACCTTCAAACCGATACTCTGCTCCGTTTACAATTAATAGTCCAATACTAGCATCTGCAGAAGTACTACTTTTAGATTCATTTCTAATTCCTATGTCTTCCTTTAGTGCATTTTTAATAGGAGAGTTAATAAAAATAGTAAAAACCAGAAACAAAAGAATCCCAACTGAAACAAAGGGTTTTCGAAATCGATTATAGCCCCGATTTGAACTCGCTTTATTCCATATTTGATCATATGTGACAGAGGGGTTATGTTGATCCAATTTCTTCTGAAGAGTTTGTTTCATATCAGAAATAGGATTGTTTTCCACCATTAAGTTCTCCCCCTTTCAGTTTCTCTTCTACTTTAAACAGTTCGTTTTTCGATAAACGATTTCTTAATTTTGTCAGCGCGTAATTAAGCCTTGATTTACATGTGCCGGTCGGAATATTTAATGAGTCAGCCACTTCAACTAATTTAAGTTCTAAATAATAATGAAGAACAATCACTTCCTTACACTTCTGAGGTAATAAGTTTATCTCTTTCCAGAGATGATCTTCCAATTCATTTTGTATAATTGTTTGTTCAACTTCATTTTCAGTTTGAACATCATACTGAATGCCGAAAAGTTTCTTGATTTTTTGTTTACGTATCATATTGCGGGTGATATTTACTGTCATTCGATAAATCCATGGTTCAATTGATTTTGTTTCATCAAACAAATGGAATTTTTTTATGATACGAATGAACGTCTCTTGCGTAATATCATCTGCCATTACTTTTGATTTGGTTAAAAAGTAAGCAGTACGATACACAAGTGACGAGTAATTATTAAATAATTCTTCTAAACAATCTTTGTCAATTCGTTCAGGCACTAGTCCTCCTCCTTTCACCTTTTACTCTATATACACTTAAAAACCGATTATAGTTCGGAGTTTTTTAAAAACTATTTTCTCTAAAATTACTTTAAAAAGAATGAGTGAATAATTGTGTTAAAAAATCAACAAATTTCATCAATCCGAGTTTTTAAAATATTCTTTCGATTAGTTATATAGTATGATAAGAATTAACTTAATTAAAGGTAGGTTTTTTAGAATGAAGGCAGTTCAATTTGATGAATCAAAGCATTTATTTATTGGCGATTATCATATGCCAGTTTTAGGTGAGAATGAACTACTTGTAAAAGTTCATGCTACGGCTATTAATCGAGCTGACTTACTTCAAAAACATGGTAAGTATCCCGTACCTAAAGGCGCATCACCTATTTTAGGATTAGAGATGGCCGGGATTGTTGAACAAGTTGGGGCTAATGTAACAAACTGGAAAGTTGGAGATCGTGTTTGTAGCTTATTGCCAGGCGGTGGTTACGCGCACTATGTTTCTATCCCTTCAGATTTGGCAATTTCAATTCCAGAACATTTTTCGTTCGAAGAGGCTGCGGCTATACCCGAAGTGTTTTTGACAGCTTACTTAAATTTATTTGAATTAGGTAGATTAAAAGAAAATGAAACTGTATTAATTCATGCAGGAGCTAGTGGTGTTGGAACTGCAGCTATTCAGCTTGCAAGAGAATTTGGTGCCAGGTCAATTGTCACTGCTGGGAATGAAATGAAACTTGCAGCCTGTACTGATTTAGGTGCAAACCATGTGATTAACTATAAAAATGAAGATTTTAAATCTATAGTCGAAAAATTTACTGATCATGTAGGGGTAGACGTCATTTTAGATTTTATCGGTGCATCCTATTTCCACCAAAACTTACAATCATTAAATACTAATGGAAGGCTTATTTTAATTGGTACAATGGGTGGAGTTAAAGTGAACGATGTAAACTTATTACCACTTTTGACCAAGAGAATTTCCATTATAGGGAGTACTTTGCGATCAGAAACACTTGAACAAAAAATCTATTTAACAAATCAATTCAAAAACGATGTCTTACCACTTTTTATGAATAAAAAAATAAAACCGATTATCGATACTGTGTATAGTTGGCATGAAGTGAATGAAGCGCATACTCGAATGGAGAACAATTTAAATATCGGAAAAATAGTCTTAAAAATAGATTAATTATATACAAGTTAAAGGGGATAATCATGGTACTACTCGGTTCAATTGTTAATGCAGCAACTATTATTTTTGGCTCTTTACTAGGTTTATTTATTAAAAGAATACCAGATCGAATGAAAAACCTAGTAACTCAGTCAATTTCTCTCGTAATTATCGTTATAGGATTTACTTTAGCTATGAAAACAAATCAAGTTCTAATCGTCGTTTTCAGCTTATCATTAGGTGCAGTTGTAGGAGAATGGTTAGATATCGAAAGTAAATTAGATAAATTAGGTCTATTTATCGAAAGTAAATTTCATTCTAAAAGCGAAGGCTCTATTTCTAAAGGATTTGTTACATCAACTTTATTATTCTGTGTTGGCGCGATGGCTATACTCGGAGCATTAGATAGTGGACTCCGTCATAATCATGAAATTTTATATACAAAATCAATGATGGACGGCTTTTTATCAATCATTTTAACTTCGACTCTTGGCATTGGCGTGTTATTCTCTGCTGTCCCAGTCTTAATCTATCAAGGATTCATTGCCATTTTTGCCTCATTTGTACCGAATCTAGTAACACAGCATTTATTAAATTCAATTATTGCTGAAATATCCGGTACAGGAGGAATTTTATTAATTGCACTTGGTTTGAATTCATTAGGTTTAGTAAAAATAAAAATTGGAAATATGTTACCTTCTATTTTATTTGCACTTATTATTGTTTGTTTCATTCAGTATTTTAAATAAGATTACTAAAATGAGCCCCGAGAAAGGGCTCATTTTTTAATCTTTTGGAAAATACATCATAATAATTATGCACACCCCAAATTATTAAAAAGAGAAAAGACATCTCCAATTGTGACCGGGTAGATGTCTTTTTTTATTTCTTATGCTATTTCTAGATCACTCATCAGAAGGTATTCGCTTATGTTTTTCGTTAATTATTCTAACTTTACCGACCATTAACAATCTCATATCCTCTACGATATATTTAGCTAACTCTTCATCAGAAATGTCATCTCCCTCTATATCAAGACGGAAATCCTGTCCTTGAATTCCGCCGCCATTTGTAAATTCGACTTCAAAATCGAATTGAACTCTTTTATCCATTTTGATTCCTCCTTATATTAGATTTGGGTTGATTATTATAAAATTATTCTAGTTGAATGAATAATATCCTCTTTAATAAACATATTGAAAAGTACTCAACACTTAAGAAAATACGATTTATGAGTTTGTGAGGAATTGTTCTGCAACAAACTCATGTTTTAGTTGAACAACATAATCGGCTGTATAGTCGATTTTTTTATTGAAGTAAATGGTATAATTTTAGGAAAATCATATAATTAGAGATTCAAATTGGATAGTAATATTTCATCTGGTGATTGAAAAGCTCAATTTTTTGGTTTAGTAATCCTATTTCCCATTTGATTTTATAGATTATTTAATCAACTATTAATTATATTTATATTCGTTTGTATATTGTGGGAATTCAGACGTTCCCTTCATTTTTTTGTCAAAAAATACCATTAAAACATTTTTGTCGGTATCGAGGGCAAAGCTCCCTTAAAAAACAGTTTCATGGAGGAAAGCGTTACTAGATGCATCAAACAAAAAAGGCACTCGATAATTAGAGCACCTAATTTGCTAAAATACCTATTCTTCTTCTTCCGAATCTTCATCACGCTTTTTCCATTCTTTGTCTACTTCATCCTCAGATTCTTTCGTTAACCCGGCAAAAGACCATCCCTTTCCTTCAAGCCATAATACGAATTCATTCAAAAATTTATCGTGGTCAACGTCCACATTCACCGAACCATTAATATCTATCCAAATATCAGTTTTCTTTTCACTCATACTTTTTATCCTCCATACTTAATAACAAACATTTTTTTATTTTGGCAAAGTGACACAAGCCATTCCGTCATTGTCACGATCTAAATCATTATGGTCACTAGGGTCTTGGTCATAAACTTCCTGTGCTTCTTCTTGTGTAGAAAAGTCCGAACAATTGTAATCAAACGATGAATCATATTCTGTATCACTATCACTACTTTCACTACTATCTCTATCTCCAAGAGTAAAAGTGACTGCATTTATTCCAGTATTATATCCGGCTTCCCTTCCTTCATTATATCCAACAATATTACCTTTATCATAACCGTCATTGTAACCTTCCTTGTTACCAATTTTGTACCCTTTATCATGTCCATAATCATAACCAATCTGATAAAATAAGAACCCGAACCTACTGCACTCAGTAATCCTACAAATTATTGTAGATTTTATTACATTGAGAAAAACAAAAAAAGAACCGTCAAAAGAAGATTCTTATAAAAAAAGTGCCACATTTAGCGACTCAGGAACATCAACTATAGCATTTCAATAATAATTGTATTCGAAAATAGCCCATGGAAGCCAAAATACAGGTTCAGTTCCAAGGTCCTCCTCATTCGCTATGTCACAACATCTCTCTGCTTCAGCAAGTGATTTAATAAAGCCATTTTCATTCAATGAAAAATCAAATTGATTTTTAAAATCTTTTTCTAAACCGTTACACAAATAAGAATGGAATGTATTGGATTCATATCCTAAGACTTCATAACCTTTAATAGAGCCTGTTTCACTACTAATAAATTCTTTTTTGATAAGAACATTCTCTATTCCTGATCTTTCCTCTGTGGACTTGTTTATAGTGCCTTCCTCATCTAGAAAACTATCTACATAATTATTTGGTAATCCAATACCTATTATTCTTAAGTCTTTTACGTGATTTAAAAATTTGCTAAAAAACTTTTTTGCTAAATTTAAAGATGGGAAGATTTGAGGGTATTCGAATTCTTTCTTATCAAATTTATCTTGAATCCACATTTCCATCTCTTTGTATTTATCTACTGAAATATTAAAATTATTAATGTATTTTAGTTTATTTTCTTTCGAATTACCCCAAAATACATTGATTTCGGGATGAATATCACAAATGCACTCACTTACTGAAATGATTCTTTCAGGGATTATTTCTTTATCCATATATTCTTGTCTAATCGAAGGTGCTATAACATAGTAACCTCCTGAAATAAATTTCATTAATTCACCTCATTAAAGAAATAAAATTATAAAATTCTTATTCAACTATAGCAGTGCGTTAGTTCAATAAGAACATTACTCAATTGTTTGATAAAAACTCTAATATTTCATGCTTATCTTCATTAATGTGGTTGAAATTAATTAAACCACATATCAATATAAACCCAATAGAAAAAAGTAAATTAACCATATAAAAGTGTGAATTTAAAGCAATCTTTAAAATAAAAATTTCAATTAAGTTAAAAAGCAATATTAGAAGAACTACCGCCAAGTAGTTAGCTCCCAGATACTCCTTGAAAAAACCATTAATTTCTAACTCGTCATTTCTTAGAACTTCAACTTTCCCATAAAATTTTATAGATTTATAATTTTTATAAAACCTTGGTTTTCTTTTCACTTCAATTTGATTTCCAGAAATAGTTCCCAAAAATTTTTTATCATTAGCCTCAACAATTTGATTATCTAAATTATTTTTAAGGTCTAGTAAGAAATCGTTTATCCCATTTTCTGCTTTAATAATTAATTGAATTTCTCTCAAATTTTTCATTTACTCACTTCTCCGATTAACGCCATTCTAATCATTTCTAATATAATTTCATATCATAATCACTAATTAACTTATTTAACTATTCCTCCACGCAGGCGCAGGCTTCTCTTGGTGAAGAAAAAGAAAGAAACGAGTGAATTCAAAGCAATCTGTATTATAAAAGAATATTTTCTATCGCTACATGATGCTTTGCAATAAAACAAACACAGGATGTCGGACAAGTTTTTCATCGACTTTTCCAAATGATCGAAAAGAATTGGCGCACGTCCCATCGGTATGATAAGAAAACGGTGTTTGACATCCTGGGTGTAGTATATGGGCATAAACAAAGACTTCAAACTATTGCATAGAAAATAATGTAAATGTCTGAAGGCTTATTTAAGTATGCCTAAAATTCTGGTTGGTTATTTGAAGCTCATGGAAAACAGCCCGATTTTATTTGGGATACCTTTTCCCTATCGTTACCTGGATGGACATGCGGCTGAACCCCAAAAAGAATTGATATTTAATATAAGTTTCATTAAAAGAAATACTTACTCATGCCATTTTTAAATATAGGTAGGGTCTTAGTCACTAGCTCTTCTGGTGAAATAGGTCTTCCATTCTTATTCCATGAGTATGTAGCTCCGTATATACTCCAACTCAGTATAGTAGATAGGGTCGTTACCAATTGTTTATCCTCTAATACAAAGGTATTTTTAGTGCCTTTTAGCACAAGATCAGCTATTAGCTTTTGTAACTCTTCTTTAATTTTACTTTCTATAATAGTTCCTAAAGAATTGTAACCTTTAGGACATAAGTCGCTTAACTCTTTATGGTGATCACACATGGCTAGAAAAATATTTGCAATTACTTCTTCATTGAATCCCTCGTGACCATTTAGTCCTTTTTTCAATTTGTCTGTAAAAGTATTGGTGATGGTGGAATGTAATAAATCAAATTTATCGTCAAAGTGCGCATAAAATGTAGCGCGGTTAATAGTAGCCTTTTCAGTGATATCACGTACCGTTATATTGTTGAAATCTTTTTCACTAGCTAACGAAATAAAAGAGTCTACAATCAATTGTCTTGTACGAAGTATTCTCGGATCTTTTTTTGGCAGAATCAATTTTTTCTTCTCCTTTTTAGGCTACACAATGGTGTTTAAAAACGACAATACAATAGAAGTGTTGTGTAAACAACATATTAGCCATTTTGCTGGTTGTTAATAGTTCTTTTTCATCTTATCATCAACTATACAACGCGCGTTGCTTAAATAACAGATGTTTTTGTGGAATGGTTTTGATCAAGGAAATTGTTGTGACCATTCAGAATCATATCCAAAAGATTGAAAATGCGATTGGTTCTTAATAAATAAAGTAGTACCTATTGTAACAAATGAACTCTCTTAGAAAAAATAATTAGCTAAGAAGTTATGGAGGGAATTATATTATGAAAAATATTGTAATTGTTGGGGCAGGACCAGGATTAGGAATGTCTATTGCGAAGAAGTTCGGAAAAAACGGATTTCGTGTAGCGCTTATAGCGCGTAATGAAGAAAAGTTGAACCAACTGGTTATTGAACTAGAACAATTAGGCATTGAAGCAGCATCATTTCAAGCTGATATATTAAATAAAGCCCAAATTAGTTTAGCTTTCGCAACGATCAAAGAGAAATACGGATTTATTGATGTGGTTGAATACAGTCCAACTCCAAGTATCGATACAGTAACAACCGCATTAGATGTAACAGAAGAAAATGCGCTATACCAATTTCAATTTAACGTTTTAGGTGCGATATCGAGTATTCGAGAAGTGCTTCCGGATATGTTGGATAAACAAAGTGGAGCTCTGTTATTTACGACAGGTGGAGCCGCAATCAATCCAGTACCAATGATGGGCAATGTCGGAATTGCAGTTTCCGGTCTTCGTAATTATATCTTCAATTTGAACAGTGAATTAAAGGACAAAGGTATTTATGCAGGGCACATTTCGATTGGAATCTGGATGCAGCCGAATTCGGGAGTTCAAGACAAAATCGCCGACATTTGGTATGACATGTACACCAAAAGAGATCGAGTCGAAGAATTTATTACGGAAGATAAAGTATGAATCGGGTAGATTAAAAATCAATCATCTCGGGTATAAATCCTGCATCAATCACCAAAAAGGTAGCCGTTTTTGATGTGAGAAACGGCTACGTTAATCGAGGCACAGAAATGGAAGGATTTTATTCAGGACACCATAACACAAGGAGGCAGAAGACCATGAACATCACTATTTTTGGTGCAAGCGGTGCAATCGGGCAACTTCTAACGCGATTTGCATTAGACAACGGAGATTTCGTTACGGCATATGTTAGAAACCCTGAGAAAATCAAGCTAAATCATTCCAATTTGAGGCTTGTAACGGGGCAACTCACGAACGCTTCAGCCATTGAAACGGCAGTTGCGGAAGCGGATGTCGTGATCAGCACCTTAGGACCTCCATCTGATATGTCGCGAAAGCTTAAAGGAACGCCGGTCGCCGATGGACATGACCTAATTATCAAAGCGATGAAGAAGTTCAATAAAAAAAGGTTGATTACGCTCGCGACACCGGCCTTGCAATCTGAAGACGATAAGAAAAACTTATCGACGGTGGTGCCGGGAATATTGGCCAAGATCTTTTTGCCGAACGGTTATGTCGAAATGAAAAAGCTGGAAGGAATTATTAAACATTCGAACCTGGATTGGACAGTCGTTCGAATGTTTAATCCTAATGTCAAATACAAAGGGCAATCTTATGATTATTCATTCGGCGATCAGCCAGGTAAAATGTCCGTCTCTAGGGAAAATGTGGCTAAATTCATGTATGCCGTTACTCGGCAAAGCCAATTGATCAGAAAAATGCCCATTGTCTTTAATAATTAAATCAGCTTTAAAGGGAGCATTCAAAATGAAAATTGAGATATGGTCGGACTATGTTTGCCCATTTTGTTATATTGGCAAACGTCAATTTGAAATAGGGTTAGAACAGTTTAAACACAAAGAAAAGGTAGAAGTCGTATTGCGTAGTTTTCAATTAGATCCATATGCGAAAAAAAATACGGGAATGGATATCCATCAAGTATTATCATCCAAGCATGGTATCCCATATGAAAAAGCAAAAGCATTGAACAATCAATTTATACAGAAAGCGAAAGAGGTTGGATTAGATTATCAATTTGATACAATGATTCCTACGAATTCATATGATGCGCTTCTCCTTTCTTATTATGCAAAAGAGAATGGGAAGATGCAGGAGTTTATGGAGCGTATTATGAAAGCTCACTTCACGGATTCACTAGATATCGGTGACCATACTACACTTGCTCAACTTACAAGTGAGATAGGGCTTGATGCCAACGAAGCTTTGGATGTTTTAGCAAAAAATAAATATAGCAAGAATATTGCAGCTGATAGAGCCGAGGGATTAAAAATCGGGATTCAGGGCGTGCCCTTTTTCGTAGTGAATGACAAATATGCCATCTCAGGAGCACAACCAAGCCAAGTATTTTTAGAAATATTACAACGGGTTTGGAAAGAAGAGTACGCGAATGCTAAGGTTGAAAAGTATAAATTAAAGTCGTCGCTCGATGATTATTGTTCAGATGGAACATGTAAATTTTAATGAATACTCAAAAAAAGATACAGAAATCTCAAAAGAATAATATAGTATTTCAAGGAGCAGGTATTGTTGTTCCAAATCTTGAAGTGGTGCCGCCATCATTTTGGAATTTTTGTATCCTATGCAAATTTTAAGAAGGAAATGGTCTGTTTTTGCGTCTGCTAAAGACTTTCAAAAAGGTTTTTGATTTGTTTTGATGGAACTTTGTTTTTGGGGAATAGGTTTCGGAACTAAAAACTAGCGATTTTGGGTACATTTTAAACTAACTAGTTTTTAGTTCCAAAACACTCGTTAACGGTGCTTTCCTTTCATATTAAAGCTTGTAGCCTTAACGTACTATTTTTCCGACTTGTTGTCTGTACCCGGGTCCTATCAACAAAACACTGGAAACAGACGCTAAGTAAATTCCAATCTAAAAAAAGTCGAATTCCTGTGCGCTAAGGAACCGACTTTTTACTATGGCTTGTTAAGCTAACGCAATGCGTTAGTTGCATAAGAAATTCAAAATAATGAAAAAACCTAATTTCTCATTTAGGATGCGTAGATGAAGAAGCAGCAAAAAAAAAGGATCTTCGATTAAGAATTTTTTTTGTTTATTGCTCAACTGACGCCTACTTTAATTGAAAAACTGATAAATTTTAATAACAACCCATAGTAAAATGAATCCCCAAATCAATACTATTATTGAGCCGACAATCCAAAATTATATCAAAAATAAATTTAATAAATTCATATTCTCAATTAACTATTCTGTCAGTTAGTTGAACAATATCCTACCCAAACTTAGTAACGGTTGTGTTTTAAATTCGGAAACTATTCAAGCACTAATGCATATAAAATATAAATTCCTCGTTATCCCAAATGAGAAAGAAAAGATGTGTGCTGTAGGTAACTATCATGCATCTTTTTTTTGAATACTATATACAAATCTAGTTTACATAACGGACCTTATCGGCAATGAAAAAAGGATCTTCTTTTTGTTAATATCCCATCTAAAGTAGACAGTAAAAAGAAAGGGTTGTACTGTCTACTTTAGATGGGATAAAATCAATCGGAGATCCTTCAGAACAAGGAAAATAGTAAATTAGAGTCATTTAGTCAATTCTGTGTTATTAGTAATACTAAATTAGATTATCAACTAAACTATCTTAATTCCAGCACTTGCATATCCGACAACAGTGTTAATAAGGTTTATTCCTGTTGCAGTTGCTGAATAGACCATTAATAAACGTGTTGTAGCAGTTACTGGAATTGCTAATGGAGTATTAATTCCACTACTAATATCTCCTAATGAAACTACACCTGTAAGTGATGGCGCTAGCGTTACAGAAGCCCCTGGGACTGGAGTAAATATATTACTAGTTGCTGGAGCACTGTATAATTGTGCTGTTATTTTAATAGTTGTTCCTACTATATTTAGTCCTACAGTTTCACTAAAGAAAGCTGATATTGATGTGATTGTTCCATTTTCTGGCACTGAAAATGCGAAATCAATAATTGGACCGAGTACAGTTCCTGTTAGATCAATTGTTCCGCCCAGAAGGGTAACATTTGAAGCAGAACTTCCAAAGCCTACAAGACCTGCTGTTCCAGCTAATCCATTTAAAACAGTGGACATAGCTATTGGTCCTCCAGATGCAAAAGGAATGATTGCACCCGAACCTGGCAATCCTGGTGCTCCAGTAGCACCTGGCAATCCTGTTGCTCCAGTAACACCTGGCAATCCTGGTGCTCCAGTAGCACCTGGCAATCCTGTTGCCCCAGTAGCACCTGGCAATCCTGGTGCCCCAGTAGCACCTGGCAATCCTGTTCCCCCGGTAGCACCTGGCAATCCTGGTGCCCCAGTAGCACCTGGCAATCCTGGTGCTCCAGTAACACCTGGCAATCCTGATGCTCCAGTAGCACCTGCTGCTCCTGGTGCTCCATTGACACCCGGTAATCCTCTTGGTCCTCTTTCACCTTCTTTACATCTTTTTCCTCTTTCTCCCTCTTTACCTCTTGGTCCTCTAGGTCCTACGCAACAACAACATTCCTTACACTTATGACAATCATTACATTTAAATTTTTCTTCTTTGTGTTCCTTGCACTTACATTCGCACTCATCTTTATGCTTGTCCTTCTTCAGATTACTCACCCTTTTCAATATATTAGGGCTATTCCTCAGTTAACGCATTTTGCCTTGCCAATCACCAACCACCACTATTATGATACAGCTTGTATATAATGATGTAAGTGTAAAATACCTATTATTAAATATATTCCAAATGAAATCTATTAAGTCTGTCTAAATTGTCGATCTTTTTACGAATCTTATTCAAGTAAACTACCATTTAGTGCAATTAAAAAGAGTCACCGAAGCAACTCTTGTTCTTCAACTAGTGCATGCGTTAGTTGAATAAGCATCATAGACTTGGAATTATCTAGCGAACAATACAACTATTATCATAAAATAGAATTAAATTACATCCCTAAAATTGAAATGAACTTAGTTGAGACACTTTTTTCCTTTATCCACGTTTGAAAATCGGTAATCATCGAGGTAAGCTGCATTATGTTTGTATCATAGTTTTTCATAAATTCTTCCTCGGAATAGTCGAATGGAAATCCTAAAACATTCTTCAGTTTATGAGCATCAGGAATATCAGATAGATATTGTTTCATCTTTTCTAATTCCATAATAATTACCTTCCAAGTTTCTATATCTATTTCATTGAAAGCATAATAACCAAATTTCTTATAGCATTTTTCGAAGGCAGGCATAATATATCCGAAGTTTTCTTCTGTAAAGAAAATAGAAGAATTATTCCAACATTCGCCTCTATACTTATCAGGAAGAACTTCTATATAACAAGAACCTTCCAGAGTACTGGCATCATATATTATTTCAATCACTTTATCACCCCTTTAAATGTCAGCCGTTCATTTTGTTCAACTAATGCATGAGTTAGTTGCATAAGGAATGTTAGAATTTAAAAATTAATGACGTTTAGAAGATCATAAATACAATAACAAATTACTTAATCAATATACAATGTTAGCTTTTCAAAAAATTTTGCTACATGAAATCCATCTACTGTAGCATGGTGAGATTTAATAGAAATAGGTATAGATAATCTCCCGTTTTGTTTAGAATACTTTCCAATAGTAATTATTGGCTTCAAATAACAAGAAGAATTAGCGATATTTAAAGAAAAATTATCAAAACTCACCCAAGGGATAGCTGATATATCAAAGGTGTTCAAAGGTTGATTTACTTTAGGAAACATTTTATCGGCACCAATGTATTTACCAACTTCTGCTTTATAAGCAAATTGAAATTCGGCCATACTTTCAAGTTTATCTAACCAAATACATTGAAATTTTTCTTTTTCTTTATCAAAAATAGTAAATGCAGGAACTAGGTAATCCCAACATACTAATTCCTCTTCAATAAGATCATAACGGTAATTTTTAATAGAGTTAAAAGATTTCGTAATATTAAAAATCATATATGCATAGAAACTATAATTATTATTCTGGCAATATTCAACGGCATTAGTTACATCTATTTTCGTTGTCATTTCATGAGTAACATTTATAGAAAAGTAATAATTAAAGTATTCTTTTCTCTCCCATTTTTCTAATTCTACAACACGATATTCAGACATTACTTCACTCCTAATTTGTAAAAATATCATTTTATCTAATGAATTTGTTATAAAAATAACTTCTATTTTTATAACCGTTTCCCTTTTCATATTCGACAATACTGCCAGTTAGCACAAAAAATGAGCCGCCGTAGCAACTCACATTATTGAACTATCGCACCCGTTAGCTGAACAAATATACTCAATATTTTTAGACTATTTTGTTCTCTGTTCCATTTAGAATTCTCTTTATATTTTGTCGATGAAGAATGAATATTAATACGCTTATTAGTAGCGAAAGTGTTATGATAACTTTATCTTCAAATATTAGACTGTAAATAAATAATGCTATACTCGCCAACATTGAACTTAGTGATACATACTTAGTAAATAACAATGTTAGTAAAAACACAACAAAACCAATCAAAACACCTAAAGGTGTCAAAAATAAAAAAACTCCAGTTGTTGTCGCAACAGCTTTTCCACCTTTAAAATTAGCAAATACAGAAAATATGTGTCCTAATATAGCTAATAAACCACAAACAATAGGGTTAATCGTAGAACTAAGTATTAGTGGAAGTAAACAAGCAAGTGTACCTTTTAATATATCAACAATTGCAACAATTGCTCCTTCTTTCTTTCCAAGAACCCTATAAGCATTAGTTGCACCAAGATTTCCACTACCATAATCACGAATATCTTTCTTATAAAACACTTTACCGATTATTAAAGCAAATGAAATTGAGCCTATTAAGTAACTTAAAATCAGAGTTAGAATGTTCAAAATAGGTATTATCTCCTCACTTAGTTTGTTATTTTATATATTTCTATTTGTTGTATATTATTTCCTGTAATCCTTCTTGCACTAAACTGCCATTTACTTCAATAAAAAAAGCCACATATTTGCAGCTCATGATCTTCAACTAATGCATTATTTAGTTGCTTAAGATATCAATTTTTCAATTCATTAATTACTAATAATGCCGTAGTGTTTATAGGATCATTCTCCAGAATTGAATTTGCCACTTCAATAGCTTCTTCGTTACTTAATAACCTTTCAGGGATATTATTAAAATAAAGGATATATTCTTTGTAACTATTATCTTCAGGCGATAGTTCCATTGCTTTTTTCGCATGATGAAACGATGCTTGATATGCTCCCTCCAAGTAGTTTAAAGCCATGCTCAGAATA